>ERZ1034687.1611-NODE-1611-length-11367-cov-5.441566_pt1 | contig 11367 bp, 20 predicted proteins | sample MGYA00520704_ERZ1034687 | MGnify/ENA primary metagenome ERZ1034687 (study PRJEB33766, sample SAMN09781762) | gut metagenome | biome: gut microbiome | host: Homo sapiens | place: Madagascar | study: EMG produced TPA metagenomics assembly of the PRJNA485056 data...
AGAATTTGTCAACATAGTCCATTGTCTTTTGGATTCGCTTTGCAATTGCCTCAGCTTTCCAATTAGGACAAGTATCTGCCAAAGCAAGTCCAAATGATGTTAAGATGATACTGTATATGTTGTCTACAGCATCTTTATTTGCCTTTTGGTAATATTTGTCATAGAGCTTGCGATCAACGTCTCGTGCAATATTTTCTTTTAACAAAGCAATTCTTATGCTTTCTTCCGCACCTGTAATTCGCTGCTCTACGACTTTGCTTCCTTTCTTTGCTTCTCTTTCAGCCCGTCTCCTTTGTGCTCGTGTCATCTGTGCGCTCCTTTCTATATACTTATTTCAAACTCTGGCAAGCAAGGCTGCTTGCCAGCTGAGCTGATTCCTTGAATCTTTTGAAAATCTTTTTGCTTTGTCAGAACAGTTGTATACGTTCTCAAAAAATTACTCTGTACAACTGTTTCAAGATCTGTTTGTTCCGTTTTAGCCCATTTTTCCAGATTGCCAGGACTTCCAACAGCTCTTTGAACACATGGTGGCAGTTTTTCAAATTCCTCTTTTGCATGATATGTGCTGTTAGAAGCGGCAGTGCGAACCATAGCCCATGCTTCCAAACCTGTTGGAATTTCTGGCTGGTTTAATAATGCTATTTTTTCAACAATCTGCCCTATTGTTGGGGCAAACCCCTTGCTTTCAGTGAGAATATAGGCTCTCAGTGCTGCGTCAACCTGTGAATATGTGTAGTCTGATAGCAGCTTAGCCCAGATTTGAGCGGTAGCATCAATATCTGCGACTTTATAGTTTGGATATGCTACAGTCATCACTAGCATTATTTTTTTTGCGTCATTCTCAGTCATTGGATATACTGCCTAAAATGGCATCGAACTGTGACCGCTGCGGATTTTGCAGCTTTCTTTCAAATGTTTTTTCTACCCTTAACGGAAAAATGCCTATCCAACAGTTATCAGTGGACTGATTGAGCAACTGAATCTTTAAATTCTTGTCTCCGTGAGATAGGGATTCAAGCTTAATCATTGCTCTTTCAAGAGCTTTTGAAGTCAGTGGTTTCTTTATCTTCGCTCTCATCGAAGCATAGTCACTTAATGCCTCGTCAAGTTCTGGATCATCTGAGTATTTTCCAGATGCTTTTGCAGTAACGGTCAGTGCCTTTGCATCATCGTATAATTCCTGCATGGTTCTTGCTGTTTCTTCATAGCCTAGACCGTGTAATGCTTTAATCGTATTTATTACGTTTTCTTCATATGACTTGCTTTTGACTTTTGCTATCAATTCTTTCCTTGTCATTCTCGTTATTCCTTTCTGATTCGTTAAATGCCAGATAACACATGATTCCACAATCCTGCATTATTTCATCACTCATTCTTCCTCTGTTCGGGTCCAATTCATCTAAGAATACGCCGTTGATGCAACTGTGTCCAATGTCCCGTTCAAGCTTCGCACGCGCTGCGAACACCTCTGGGAAGTCTTTTCTGATCTTGTTCCAATAGCCCATGCCGCCTTTTACACAGCCAATACAGTTATTATTGTTGTAGCCCATATCGTACATTACAGGGCGCTTTATACCCAAGCGATCAGCAAAAGCATGGCAATCTTGCTTAGACATTTTCTCTCTAATAAGCGGAAATTTATGCTTAAATTCAGGGAAATTTTGTACCATTTGCCTAGCTCTATGTTTCTCGTTCGAGTCCATTCCCCATACATATGTTAATTGGTATTGCAAGTGTTCATTTTCCCACTTTTTACGAACTGCTTTCTTTAACATTCCTGTACAAGGTGCACCTTGCTTAGAATTTATGAACCTGAATTTCCTGGCTACATCTTCCACACAGTTAAACTCGGAAGATTTTAAAATTGTTACTTTCTTTCCAATGATTTTTTCTACATCGTGTATAAATCTCAGGCTGTCTGGGTGCTGATCAGCGATATCTATATATATCCATTCGTCAATATCCTTTTCCAAATATCCAGCAACAAAACTAGAGATTCCTGCTGATAACCAGCACACTTTGTATTTTTGCATAACACCACGCTACAAATGCATGTATCGTGGATCATAATTCGTTTGCTATCAATTGCGTGTGCAGCGTTTCCACTGCACACCTTTTCAGCCACGGTGTTTAAATTTTCTGATACGCCACCACGGATCACTGCGCATCAACCCGGTTTACCGGGCATTCGTTATTCCTTTCCTTCTATGCTTGTAATTAGGGCATCTGTTGACTCAACAAATACCGCATCGTCTGAAACAACAACTTTATTTTTGCAATAAGGGCACATTACACATTTGTTATAGTAATTTCTGTGTCCGCAGGAGATTAGTTTGTTAAAAAACACATCAGCTTCTCCATAACTTAGATTTGCATTGCATTCAGGGCAAGTTATTACGTTTTCTGCTTCAACAATCCTGACCATCTGTCTCCTTTCTCAAGCGCTTTTTCTGGCGGTCAACCTTTGATTCTATTATTCTTTCAACAAAATCTCTACCGTCAAAAATCATAATGATTTGAGTTAACATTATAATAACGTCGGCGGTTTCCTCAAGAATATCTCCTCTGGCTTCTCTCAGGTCTGTGTCAGGCGTTGGATTTACATTTCCGCCCTCCAACTGAATTGCCTTACGGCGATGTTTAAGCAGTGCTTTTGTCAGTTCACTCATTTCTTCAATCGTCTGGTCGATCTGTTTATCTGCTCCGTAAGTATCAATACATTCCTGCAGTACTTCTGGATGCTCCGTTGTTGGCAATCCTGTTGTTTCGTATATTTTTAAGTGCTCACGGTTTTCTGCCATTCCAACAAGTGCTATATAAAAAGTGGCAATAAAACTATCAATATCTTCCTCAGGCTTAAATTGCAAATCGTCATACATTTTGTCACTAAATGCTTCATCATTCATCGTTGATGCCTCAGAATCGCCGTATGCTTTATTAAGATTCCGCACAAGCTCCATAAGTGGAATTTCGCGTTTAAAATCTCTATACCACACATCACCATCTTTTACAAATGCACAATGGTGCATCAACGCTAAGATGTCTATTGGATTTTTAACAATTGCGTTAACCATATTTTATACCTCTCTAGCCTTAATTAGTTTTCCTGCCAAATCGTAATCGTATCCAGAATTTTCTTCTTTTCTGTTCATGTAGTCGCAGAACTCCTGGCATTCTTCTTTAGTTGTGAAGAATGTATGCCACAAGTTTTCTTCTAATTCTTTGAAATCTTTGTTGTGATCCACTATTGTATCTGCACTATGACCATCTGTGTCGAAATACCCATCTGAGATTGCTTTGTACCAGCCTATAATCTTTCCGCTAGCGTCGCTAAGCATATATAGCAGTTTTTCTTTCGGCTGATATGTTTTCTTACGTTCTCCGCATTTGCAATCATCGTCTACCACGTTTCCAGATGGTAATGTCACTTTGATTTTTCTGTACTTATCGCACTTGTCGCATTTCTTTTTGTACTGGTAGCTCCAATTTGCTGACCACATAACAGTCTTAAATTGTTCTATTAACTCTTTCAGCCTAGCTCTTCCAGCTTTGGCTTCAGCCTTTTTTGCTGCGCTTTTGTACTTTGCTTTCTCTATCTCATAATCTTCCTTTATGGATTCAAAATTCTCCTTGATGCCCTGCAATTTTTTGTTTTCCTCACGCAGCTTTTCGAGTTCGTCCTTAACTTCCTTTTTTACAGATTTCCGAAGCTCGTTTTTAAGTTCTTCGATTTTTGCGTCAAACTCGCTCGGCCCGAAATAATCTTCGTCATCCATGCAATACATATTATTTGACCTCCTTTACAAGCTCTAATACCGCACAAATTACTGCTTCTTTTATGATGCTGTGAATGGACTTTCTATTTTCACCTACCAGAACCAACTCATGCTTGATTGTATCATCATAATAACAACCGTCTCTGCATGTCCATTTCCCATTATGCAGTTCCACATCATATCCTTTGCTCTTCGATGCCTCCCCTCTTGCAGACCATCCAGCTCCCGTTTTTACAAAATAGCACGGATAGCTCACAAAAGGGTTTTTATATACTTTCATTCTCTTTCTCCTCTCTCGGAAGAGCATATTCTTTGCTATCCGTAAAAATAATATTTTCTGGCTGCTCCTTGCGTACCTCTCCGTTCTCGTACTCTACAATTAATTCCGCGTTCACGTCTATTTCTCCTTCCAGTAGAGTCTTTGTCCGCACTGATCACAATATTTTGTTGCGTTTGGGATGCACGCAATGAGATAACTGCAAGATTTGCATTTGTAAACTCCATTTGCTGTGATCTTGATTGGCTTCATTGGAATTTGTTTTTTGATTGCTTTAATCGCAATTTCACATGTAGCCTCATGCTTAAAATACTCAATCGCTTGCGCTTTTAATCCATCTTTCCAACACTGCTTTCCCAACTCGTTTTCTGCCTCTCCGATATCCTTCAAAATGTCAAATGCCTCATCGGAATCCAACTCAAATTTAAATTTAATTTGTTCAGCCATTTTCTCATTCCTCCTTATACACTAAAACAGATCACCGGCGTATGTTTTTTAATTACCTTGATAGCCGTTTTAAGTGCGTATTCATTTCTAAAATGTTCCATTGCCTCGTCCTGTAGCCCACAATTTTGAAATTTGATTGCAATTTCCCCTTCTACTTTGCTGAGTCCCTTCAATGCGCAAATCGCCTTATCTAAATCCACGGTAATTCTCATTTGCTCACTCATTTTCTTTCTATTATTTGGCCTCCTCCCAGTCAATCTTCTGCCCACAATCTGAGCAATATGGTAGTTTCTTTGCAATACTTATGCCACTCCATACTGTGTTTCCACAGCACGGGCATTCCCACAACTCGCAGTGGCTTTCTATCCATGTGTGTGGTTGATCGCCTCTGTTTTCATGGATAATAGACTTGCGAGTTGCTTTAACTGGTGGCTGTGGAAGCTGCTTCTTTAAGTATTCTATTGCTGTTTCATAAGCAGTTTTTTCTCTTGCAAGCTGCAAAGTTGTTTGAAAACTACTATCGCTAACTTGGTGCTTTCTACATTCCAATTCGCGGCTTAAATAATCAATAGACTCCTTGACATGTTCGTTGTACTTATTCATCTTTTAGATATTTCCTCCTTATGCGAATTTGAGCTGTTTTGCAATTGCTTCTATTACATTTACCGTGACACCATTTCCTGCTTGCTTATATAACTGACTGTCAGAATTGATAAATGCTGCCTTTTCGAAATATTCATCTGTCCATCCTTGCAGTCTAAAACATTCTTTTGGAGTCAGCTTTCTGATTGCTATGTAACACTGATATTTTTTGTACCAGACAGCATATATGGTTAATTCGTCAGAAATTTTTACAAACATGCCTGGTCTGGTATCAGAAAAATATTTGAAACACATTCCCTGCTTACTACGTAGTTTTGGGACCTTGTTACGTGGTGCAATTATTTTTAGTTTGCTCTGCATGGTCATTAGCTTTAAGGTCTTTATAACAGCATTGCCACGTTGATTTTTGCCAAAAAATTTTCTTGAGTCATTAGCGTTAAGACAGTGTGCAGTGTTGATTTGGCTCTCTATGACATTACGCGTCATGCTTACTGGAATGTTTTGAAGCTTTAGGGCAATGCCACTATCGTGCGTAGATGCTTTTAAGCACCTAAAGCAGCCTTCATATACTCCACGATAGAACTCTGGTGAAACCCCAGTATAAACTCCACCAATAGGGCTTATACTTGTGGCAACTCCATGTCTGTCTTGCGAAGTTAAAGTAAACATTGGTTCGCCATTCTCTTTGAAGCGCCTTCCGTTCTGGCGCTTTTCTGCGCGATCTGGAGTGAGAACTGGAATTGCTATCTTATTTCCCTCACCTTTGTTTGTTGTCAAAGTAGGGCTTAAACCAGTCGAATCATACACGTTCCCGTTCATTCCTTTGCCTGACGGATTTACATTGCATACTACTCCAACGCTCCTAGGCTCTTTATAATCTCTGCTTGTAAGTGTAGGACAAATATTTTCGTATACTCTCACTTTTCCATCTTGACCAATATAGCTTGTGTCAAATAATATGGATACTTTGGGTTCTGTATTTCCTCCCGGTTTAGTGCTTATTGTTGGTGCTAATCCATTATCACTATAAACTCTATCTCGCTGTGAATTTCTCCCGTTAAGGCAACCAGAAAGATTTAACGAAACACTATTTTCTCCGTCTGTTCCTTCGACAGGAAATACTTCTGTGGCACTTCGTCCTCTAAGATGTCCGATAATGAAGCACCTTTCTCTGTTTTGTGGAACTCCGAAGTCCTTAGAGTTGAGCACTTGCCATTCCGCATCGTACCCCCCCTGCTCCATTTCAATGAGCAACCGGGCGAAATCCCATCCTCCATTAACGCTAAGCAAATTCTTAACGTTCTCAATGAAAAGGTAAGTGGGTTTATTTTCTTCTTCAAGCTGTCCGATAAGGTACATAACTCTGAAAAACAAGCTTGAACGGTTTCCTTGAAATCCAAGCTGTTTTCCTGCAACGGAGATGTCTTGACAGTTGTGGACGATTGCTCCATTTGCAATGTAGGATTCATCTTCTTCAACGCTAAGGTTATATACTGTTTCGTATTGATCAGATTCTGTTGGCTGATACAATTTTCTGCAAACATATCTTCCACGATAATATCCTTTAACCGATTTGTTAGAGATTCTAAAAGTGTAGGTGTCTCTTTGTTTACATTCTCTTCCTTCAATAGTGCACTTTGAATCTCTTTTAGTGTAATAGACAGCTGGCACAGGCTTTCCCAATCGCTGTGCAATAATGCACATACCAAGAATGACTGCTGCGCTGGTGGATGTTGCTTCTTCTTTGTCGTTTCTGCCATCTCCTGACATATATCCGTTATAAAAGTATTCAGCCTTTTCTCGTGGCAAGCACAGCGCTTCTCTTGGTATTCGTTTTCCATATGCATATTCCCCAAATATACTAAGGTATTCATATAGTTGGTTATTGCACACGTGATACTTTCCGCAAGTCCTTTCTTCTGTGTAAGTTCCATGCAAGTTCGCTTCTGACAGTCGGCGTTCAAATTCTCTTCGTTTTTTGTCGCTGACTGCAAATACAATTCTTCCCCCTCGTGGTCTATCTTTTCTATGTACTCTCCACCCATCAGCAATATAGCGTCCGATAATCCACCAGATCTCTTTGCTGTATTCGTTTGGCTCTTCATCAGGCAACACCATTGTGGAGTAATAGCTGTCATTGAGTTCCTTGACTGGTTTGAACTCAATTGGTTCAGATGCGCGAGTGACATAATACGGGTGTTCTGCTGTTGTGCCAGTTGGCAAGATGCCAAATCCGTTGACGTTCCAGATTCTTGCGTTGTCTCTCTGCATAACTGAGGTAACTGTTTTCCATCTTCCCTTGTGAGTAAGCACTCTATCTCCGACAGACACGTTTTCAATTGGTATATATCCTTTTTCTGTAAGAATATAAGTTCCTCGAACGAAGCAAGGGAATCCGAAGCACCAGCAGTCTGCTTTTGGAATGTCTCCGGCACACACTCTTCTAATGTCATTTGCATACCATTCTCCATTTCTGTATTCCTCCTTTAATATTTCCTTTTGCCGTTGATTTAACGGCATTTTGTCCAGAAACTCTCTTTGCTCTTGGGTGAGTAAATGCATGGATGTGTAACTTGCAGCTGCAAACTTGTCAAACTCGCAAAAGCCGATGCATTCATGTCCTGCCAATTCCATTCCTCTGCGGAATCCTCCAATTCCTGCGAAAAAATCAATAAATTTCATTTTTACCTCATAACGTTATAAAAGAATCAAAACCCACAAAAGTATCAACAAGATAATCCACAATACTCCAAATGGTGCTCTAGCCCTTTTGGGTCCTATGTAGTAAAGAAGCTGGGCTAAAAGCATAGCCATACATAAAACAATCTTAATTATCTGCATAATATTCAACTCCTCCTATTCTTTACGTTTTACAAAGCTTTTGCATTCTGTATTCAACAAGCATCCATAACCACAACCTATGGTATAGCTCGGTATCTCGTATCCATTCTCACAAACGCTACAATATCCGCCGCATTTATACTTGCTATTTACAGATTTTTCTGCTTTAAACTGATTCAGTTTATCTTCAAGATTTGCATTTGCGTTTTTAAGCTCTGCATTCTCCCTAATTAGGCTGTCGTATTTGTTTTGGCTCATTATTTTGAACATTCGTGCCACCTCACCCCATAATATTTAAAACTATGATTGCTATGTTGCACAGCAGTATAACGATAAGTGCTAAAATATTCACGATTTCAGCAGTTTTTCCGTATTTTGGCGGAGATTTGTATGCAGCCCTAGCCATTATGATTTGAACTGCAAGAAATGCAAATTCGATGCATAAGATAATATGCTTAATATTCATTTATTTTGTTCCTTTCTGGTACTTTTGAAAATCTGGTTCACTTTCAAAGATTGCCCTTGCATTGCACCAGCGTTGCAACTTTCTGGTTATATGCCCTCTCGGAAGCTTTTCTTTCTCAAATATTCTTACGTCTGGCCAATAGCCAAGCTCTCTCAAAGTGTAGATTCTTTCAAGGTCTTGCTCATGTGTTGTAGTTTGTGAGCACATATACAACCATCTTCCTTTTGTCCCATCCAGTGATTCTTTTGAACATTTGAAATTTGGGAATGATCTTGTTTTTATCTCCATAACGATCCCAAGCAAAATGTATCCGCTTAACTTTCATTTGCTTAATATATGATGCTTTTTCTTCGTTCATTAGCCGGATATCACAGCCTTGTGAAAAATCTATCCAGGCATTACTATCTATCAGCTGTTGGCTCAAATCTCTCCAATCCTTACACGCAAACATGTTAGGATCAAGAAGCACGATATTCTTTTGTCCATGCCAAAATTCTGACAAATCTGCAACTTTGCGCGAATAATTGCCTTCTTTGCTTTCTACTATGCAAAACTCACAGCATCTTGGACAGCCCCTAGTTAAAAAGCCGTATGCAGTATTCTTACAAAGCTCAGGGTAAAGACTATAATCTGGATAGCAATGTTCCACATCTTCATTTAGTGGATTCCCACCATTCGGATAAAAATAACCAGTTCCTCCCTTAATGATTTTTCTTGCATTTATTGGATGTGGATAATCTGGTGTAAATGTAAATACTTTGCTCATATACACAATATCTGGTGGCTCGTACCATGCTGTGAGTGGTTCATACCAGTCTACATTGTCTCCATGTTTCTTATGCCATGTTGAGAGCTTCATAAGCGGAAGGTTTGGGAAATTGTGACCATCAATATCAATTAAAGCAATTTTCATTTCTCTTCCTTGTCAGCCTTCTGCGCATCCTCGAAGAACGATTTGATATCAAACCACTTATCATTGATTATATTTCCAATAATTTTTAACCTTCTGTCTTCAGCTACTGCGGTCCGTATATATCTTCCCTCTAAATCACTTAGTTTTGTAACTCCGACTGTATCCATTATTCTAGCAATGGATTCCATTCCCGGACCATAGCCACTAAATTCTTTCGCCCCCAGATAACCGTGTCCGAGACTATATCCGCCAAAAACGCATCCCCAACCTGCGCCTTTAACAACGACATCAAACGATATACAACCGTGATTTTCCATTGTCAGCTCCGCACCTTCGATTTGTGCGTTTCTGATTTCATAGCCTTCTTCGATAAGCTTTTTCTCTGTCCAGATTTTCATGTGTTCTCTCCTTCCCCACTTAGATACTTATTTCAAGGAAGTTAGCTGCTGCAGCAGCTAACCCCACAGCGCTTTTTATAATTAAATCATGTTTTCATCCCAAGCCATTCAGCTTTTTGATTTTGTCGATACAATCATAATATCCAGCAGCATAACCATAGCTGAAATCATCTTCACTTTCATCACGATTGCAGCCCTCTTCTGGAATCTTGATTGAATCTACCCAATCCAGAATAAATCAGGCGTTTGACTCTATTTCGCGCCTCTGGCATACCTTTTAACTGTTCATTGATCTTTCTAAGCAAAACCTGTTCGTTAATCATTACTTCTCCTTTAAAAATTAAAATGAATATATAAAGTTGATGAATCATCGTTATGGCTATAAAAGTGAAAGTTTTCTATGTCTAACCTTTCATTTAGGCTTACATTAGCAGTCACCAGTCTAGTTCCTTCATCTGTATCAACTACTGCTGGCCATCCAAAACTTTTCTGTAATTCAAAATCTACTTCTGCATCACTCGGAAATTCTGTAAGTCTCTGAATCAATTCATATACTGTCATTCTGTTTTCTCCTTAACATTTGCAAATTGATATTCTATTTTCACTTTTTCTGGATTGAATACACAAGCAGGGGCAACCCCATACGCGCTGTACGCACCGCTGATGCCCAGAACACCACCCGTGCCCACAACGCGAACGTTGAAACCGCCCCCGGAGTCTGTGATATACCAAGGTGTGCAAGTCCACATCCACTCAGGTAGTAATGGAACGTTCTTGCGGTACTTTCTGTATTCATCACAACTCAGGATGAATACTCTATCTGTGACTGTACCGTAACGGTCATCCCCGTTGTCAGCTACTAAATCAACCTTATGAGGAATAAGATTATCTTCACCCAACACAGGAAGCAGTTCCTTGATTAGCTTTCTGCGCAAGCTTGATTTTGCATAGTTGTTGCGGCAGCCCTCATCGAAACGATACTCTTTCCCGTTCCAACTGGATGCCATAACTGCTAGAACGCCACCGTCTACGTTGTTATCTAATGCAATCCACTCAAATCCTTTAAAGTTAAAATGACTTTCGCCTGGAACTGTTTTAATATCATTTTCTCTCATCTGCCATTTCCTTTCCTGGTTCCTCATAATTCTCAACACTGATAAGCTCCATAAACTTATCTCTCTGGTGCTCTGAAACCTTGTTACCCTGTTTTTCGGGCTTGACAGCGATTGTAAGGTGTTTCTCTGCGATAGATGATAATTCCTTAGCTAACGACTTCTTACCTTGCTGTATGCCCTCTGAATAGGTTCTAGGCTGCTTTCTGTCTCCTATAGATCCACTTGAACGGTTTTCACCCTGTCCACCCAGGCTAACATTCCGAAGCTGATAGCCATTTTCTGCATAAAATCTGATGTAATACTTTTCCTGTTCGTCAAGCTGATCAATAGGAACATTCATGTATTCAACCTTCCACCCGTAAGGATTGTCCACTGAATACAGTTTGTGCTTTCTAAGGCTCAGGTCTATGTGCTGTTTGTAGCCAACCATATGACTTGCCAGCCTACTAAGTATGTGCATGGCTTGCCCAATATACGCAAACTTGAAGCCGTTCTCATCCTCTCTGGTCAAAATGTAGATTCCGCTTTCAT
>ERZ1034687.1618-NODE-1618-length-11335-cov-20.372074_pt1 | contig 11335 bp, 7 predicted proteins | sample MGYA00520704_ERZ1034687 | MGnify/ENA primary metagenome ERZ1034687 (study PRJEB33766, sample SAMN09781762) | gut metagenome | biome: gut microbiome | host: Homo sapiens | place: Madagascar | study: EMG produced TPA metagenomics assembly of the PRJNA485056 data...
TAAATATATTTATATATATTCTTTATAGAACATTTTTTCATTTTCAAAATCGAAAATGACAAAAATGACTTTGACAAAAATGACAAGATTAGGACTTCTGGTAAAATATAACAACATTTCTTGTTGATGTGTGTGGATGGAGAATACTTGTTGTGAAGTTTTGTGAATATCATTTTTTTTGTTCTTGGAATGGTAGGGAAAGAGTGCGAGAAAATGGCTGGAAATCTATTTTTAGCGGTTTCATCGGTCAAACTTCCGAGGCGGTGGAGCTGTTTTTCGTCTTGGAGCTTTGTCGTGACAGAGCTGTTGCTTATCAGTGGGTGCAGTTGGGTGGGGCGGATATCTTGTCGGGAATGTCTAAAAACCTTACAAAAACAGGATGACGGGGAAATGGCAATCGTGACAAAAGTCTGGTGTCTTCAGATTTGATAAGGATGCAGTGTGGCAAAAAATGGTGAATCTTTGCAGAAAATTAGCTGCATTTCGGCAAAAAAATCAAGCAAACTTGATGTTTTGCGCTCGTTTTCCATTATCTTTGCAGAAGAAAAGCTGCACTCGGCAATTTGAAAACAAGTTTTCATTGCGCTCATTTGCATTATCTTTGCAGAAGAAAAGTAAGATTTATGGGAAGAAATAAATACTCACAGGCTGAAATCAGCCAGATAGGAAAGTTGCTGCGCCTCAAGAATGCGGGAAACCGACTGCAGCAGAAACAGATACGTCACGACCTGCGTGTCGACTACGAGTTTAATATCTCCGACTTCAATGAGCCGGGCAAAGCCTTCGGTGAGCAGGAGTTGCAAGACGCCATCAAGCGAGGAGCTATCGTGATCCTCGACGATGCCACTATTGAGGCAATGAAGGCAAAACGTGCGCGCGACAAGGCCCGCGATGAGGCTGAACGCGAGCAGCAGGCCATCGCTGAGGGAGAGCAGACCGACTGGAAAGAGGCGATGAAGCAGTGGGAGGAATATTATAAGTAATTGAATTATTTTAGTTCTTTTACTTCTTCATTATCAAAAGTTGATTTAATTATCATCGAATTCAAATATGTCAACAGTAAAAATCAAGACTACAGAGGGCGACATCATCGTGCGCCTCTACGACGAGACTCCTCGTCATCGTGACAACTTCATAAAATTGGCTAAGGAAGGATACTTCGACGGCACTCTTTTTCATCGTGTCATCAAGGACTTTATGATTCAGGGCGGCGACCCCGACAGCAAGAATGCTCCCAAGGGAAAGATGTTGGGAACGGGCGGCCCCGACTATACGATTCCTGCCGAGATAGATTGTCCACACCTGTTTCATAAGCGTGGCGCCCTGAGTGCTGCCCGCTTGGGCGACGAGGTGAACCCACAGCGCGAGAGCAGCGGAAGCCAGTTCTACATCGTGTGGGGTAAGACTTATCGACAGAACGAGCTGCGCCAGATGGAGAAACAGATGGCGATGCAGGCCGAGCAGAATGTCTTCAACGAGTTGGCTCGCGAGCATCACGATGAAATCATGAACCTGCGCCGCAGCCGTGACCGTGAGGGGCTGATGAAACTCCAGGACAAGCTTGCCGACGAGACTCGCAAGCGCTGCAGGGAACAAGGCTATCCCAAGTTTACCGATGAGCAGACCAAGGCTTACACCGAGTTGGGCGGCACGCCTTTCCTCGACGGACAGTACACCGTGTTCGGTGAAGTGGTAGAGGGGCTCGATGTTGTGGAGAAGATTCAGAATTGCGAGACTCTTCGCGATGACCGTCCCAAAGAGGACGTCGTGATGCAGGTCGAAGTGGTCAATGAATAAATGAAATCATTTTAATCAAGAATTAGAGAAATATGTGGTAAAGGGATTTTTTATCAAGAATTTTAGAAATCTGTGATAAAAAACAATTACTTAAATTCTTGACAAGAATAAATCTCGACCTGTACGGTTGGAATTACGCAGCACGCCCTGAAAGGGCAGAAGCTCTTAGCCCAGGGCAACGCCCTGGGTTATTATGTTCGCAAACTTGTCGCCCTGTAAGGGCAAAAGCTTTAAAATTCCCGGCAATTAGTAAAGCTTTTGCCCTTACAGGGCGCCTTGCTGACTGCCTTTATACCCAGGGCGTTGCCCTGGGCTAAGAGCTTCTGCCCTTTCAGGGCGTTCCAACCGTATAGGTCGATAAATCTCAAATTTGTATTTGTTTATTTACTTGCTGAGATCGAAACCAACGCGGATGCCATCATAGTTTTTGGAGATTTCGCCGATAGTACCGAGAGTGGTGTTGCCGCTCAGGGCAGTCAGCGTCTGGATGATGGTAAGCAGTTTCTTCGACTCGAAGAGAATGCTGATGCCAGATGTGTTCTTGGTGGCGAAACCATTGAGGCTGAGCAGCAGACGGCCTTTCAGGTCGATGGCGTGAGTTTTCTCGTCGAAGGTGTAAGTGCCGCTCCATGACTTTCCGTCTATCTTGGCATTGAAGGTGCCGTCCTCGTTGAACTTGAAGTAAGTGTTCGAACTGCTGAATCCAGCTTTCTGATAATAGGTGCTTAACTTTTCCTCCACCTTCTTGGCAGCGATTTCACCACCCGCTTTCGCCAACAGGTTCTCTGAGGTAAAGGCGCAGCCTGGCGATTTATATTTCCATGTGTGGGCGCAGAGGTCGGCTTTCTTGAATGTGGTTGAGCCAATCACGTTGTCGAGAATGCTTCCCACGATGCTTCCCACCTTGCTTGTGGTGGAGCCTGTGTTGTTGTTGCTGTTTCCGCCAGCATAGCCCAAGAGTTCAGCTAATACTCCTACGGCAGAAGCCTTGGTATTGACAGTGTCGGCAGAATGTGTTTTGGAAGAGTCTGTCGTGGCTGTGGAAGCTGTTGTGGCGGTCGATGTTGAAGATTTGGAGGAAGTCTTCTTGGCAGTGGTGGTAGACTTCTTCTTCTTAGTAGTAGCCTTCTTTTTCTTGGTTGATTTCTTGGCAGGAAGGCAGCTCATTTCGGATGTTGTGGCGCTCTCGGCGCATGTCTCGTTGGCAAGGCTGCCTGTGGTGCATGCCAGCACAAGGGCAACCATCATGAATACTTTCTTCATTTTTGTTGATACTTTTTTGATGTTTTCAAGTTGAAGAACTCCTTTTTTCTCTCTCTTTAGACCTCTGAATCTCTTGTGTTCGGAAGCCCAGTGTGGAGTTTATGCTTTTTCGGGTGCAAATATCGCAAAAAAAGCGCAGATGGAGAAAGGAAAATGGATATTTTTTGTAGGTTTTTCCCTATTTCTCCTTGATTTATGTCAAAAAATGAGGTTTTTAGTGTTCTTTTCTCACTTTTTTCGTGGTGCTTGTAGTCAGAATGCTTTATCTTTGCATAAGATATACTGCGCTCGGCAATCTGAAAGTAAACTTTCATTGCGCTCGCTTGTAATATCTTTGCATCATTACAAATCGCAATAGGTTATGGATTATAGTTTAATTAAGGTCAATGCAGAGATTGAGAATCTTGCACAGGACAAATGTCAGCAGATTCTTCATGACCGACGTGAAGCCCTCGCTAACAAGGTTAGAAGAAGAGCTTAAAAACCAAGAGAGATTGTTTTCTCAAAAAGACACAAAAAGAATTGACATTCCGGGAACGTCGTTTCCCGTGTAACGTAAAAGGTCCCGTTGACAGAACTTGGTTCTGCGACGGGACCTTTTATGGTTTTATTGTTTTCTCTGGGGATGAGAAGTTATAGAAGTTAAAGAAGTTATCACTCCCTTCGGTCGTTAGAAGTTAAAGCCAACAGCTTTTTGCAGAATATTTAGCTGTAAAGCATATGGCTTTAACTTCTTTAACTTCCCATTTCTGAAAAGTTCGTTGAGCTTTTATTTTCCAGCCTCTTCCTTGGTAGCCTTCATGATGACTTCCAGGTGGTTGCCTGGCTTGAGGACGATATTCTTGAGGAAGTCGCCTATAGCCTTGCCGTCGACGCTGTTTACAGTCTTCACGTAATCGGTGTGCAGGTCGATGCCGTTGATGACATAGTTGCGCAGGATGCTTGTCCAGTAGCCATTGGTCTTGGCGTCTACCGAAGTCTGCTTGGTCAGAATCTCCTTGATCTTCTGCAGATCGCTGGCGTTAGGCTGTTCTATGGTAGTCTTCAGGCCAGAGAAGAAGTAAGGCAGAGCCTCGTCGAGCTTCTCGGGGTTGAGCTGTGCGCTGCCGGTCAGGCTGAGGGCTAACTGTCCGTCCCAGTCGAGCTCCATGCTTGCCTCGGCTCCTGCATGGTAGGCTGCACTCAATTTCTCGCGTATGTTGCGCAGATAGTCCATCTGGAGCAATCGTGCAGAGATGTCGGCGAGCACGCTTGTCTGCAGGGTGTAAGGAGTCTTGGCGTACCATATCTCAGTCACCTGCGACATTGGGGTTTCCATGCTCTTGGTGAAGATGTTCTTCACCTCGCCAGTAGCCACAGGGATGGCCTTGTTCTTCAGTTTGGCGCCCTTGCTTGGGATAGAGGCGATGTACTGCTCGATGAGTGGCAGGAGAGTGGCCTCGTCGTAGTTGCCCACGAAGAAGAAGGTGAAGTCCTTGGCATTGGTGAACATCTGCTTGCCCAGTTCGAGCACGCGGTCGTAGTTGACAGCATCGAGGTCTTCGGTCTTAGGGATGCGTGCCATCTTGTTGCCCATGTAGATGGTGCTCTGCAGCGAATCCTGGTAAACCATCTGTGGGTTCTTGCTCTGGTTGGCAAGTGCGGTCTTGATGGTGCTCAGGAGGTTGGCAGCCGATTTCTCGTCCTTGCTCAGCGCTGTCATCTTGAGGTAGATGAGCTGCATGAGGGTCTCGATGTCCTTAGGAGTAGAGTTGCCCGAGAGTCCATGCTTGAAAGGAGTGACGGTGTAAGCCACGCTTGCCTGCTTGCCTGCGAGGGCTTTCTCGAGGTCGTTGCTTGAGAACTGGCCCAGACCGCTGGCGTTGAGCAGCATGCCGCCCATGAAGGCGAAGGTGTAGTCGGCCTTGTCGAGTGCTGCGTAACCTACGTTGGCTGTGGCAGCAAACTGTATCTCGTTGTCCTTGTAGTCGGTCTTCTTCAGCACCACCTTGGCACCGTTGGAGAGGGTGAGGGTCTTGAATCCCAGCTTCTTGTCTTCAGCTGTGCTCTTGATCTTGCCCGCCTTAGGCTTCTGGGCGATGAGAGGCTCCTGCTTCACATTGTCCACATAGGCCTCGAGCTTCTCGCCGCGCACCTGCTTCACGATGTCGGCAAGTTCCTGCTCGGTGGGATAAACAGCACCGTCGGCCTCGCGCATCATGATGAGAGACACCAGGTTGGTGTCGGTTTCGCAAATCAACTGCTTGGCGTACTGGTTGACAGCCTCTACAGGGATGTGAGGCACCAGCATCTGATAGATCTGATATTCGTCCTCTACCGAAGGAATAGGCTCGTTGCCGGTGAAGTTGTCCACATACTGAGTGGTGAACTGTTCGTTCTTCATCTTGTCGCGGTTGGTGTAAGCCTTCTCCATCTGGCTCATAAACTCATCCTTGGCACGCTGATACTCTGTGGCAGTGAAACCGAAGTCGTGTGCACGCTTCAGTTCGCGCATCACGGCGGCATAGGCCTCCTTCATCTGTCCGTCCTTGGCGAAGCCGAGGGAAGTGAGCGCCTCCTTGGTGCTTGAGAGCAGATAGTCGCCAATGTCGGTTCCTGCCTGCAGATAAGGGCAGTCGGGCTCCTGCGATTTCTCGCTGAAGCGGGCGTTCATCATGCTGGTAAAGATGTTGTCCATATAGCCTTTGAGCAGATAGTCGACACCGTTCTTCAGCGAGTCGGGTGTGGCTTCGTGCTTCATGGAGATCTGGAAGATGCCCATCTGCAGCTCCTTGTCCTTGTCTACCACGTAGATGGCCTGGTTGTTGTCGGGCACTTCCACGGGCACTACCTTGGCAGCATTGGCAGGCACCTTGATGCCTCCGAAGAGCTTCTTGATCTGAGCCTCGATATGGTCTACGTCCACGTCGCCGACGATGATGACAGCCTGGTTGTCTGGGCGATACCACTTGCGGTAATAGGCGCGCAGGGTCTCAGGGTCGCAGCCGTCGATGATGCTCATCAGTCCGATAGGCATGCGGTAGCCATATTTGCAGTCGGGGTAGAGCTTAGGCAGGGCACGCTCCAGTATGCGCTGCTGTCCCACCATGCTCATACGGTACTCATTGTGCACCACGTCGCGCTCGTCGTTGATGGCTTCCTTGGTGAGAGAGATGCCGTTGCTCCAGTCTTTCAGAATGAGCATACATGAGTCTACTGCCGACACGCGTGTGGTGGGCACATCGGTGAAGTAGTACACGGTTTTCTCTATAGAGGTGTAGGCATTGAGGTTGCGGCCATATTCCACACCGATGCTCTGCAGGTATTCCTGCAGGCTGTTGCCCTGGAAGTGCTCAGAGCCATTGAAGGCGAGGTGCTCCAAGAGGTGAGCCAGACCGCGCTGGTCGTCGTTTTCGTTGATAGAGCCTACTTTCTGTGCGATGTAGAAGCTGGCTACATGCTCAGGGAAACTGTTGTGTCGGATGTAATAAGTCAGACCATTGTCCAAATGGCCTATTCTCACATCTTTGTCTACCGGGATAGGTGGCATCATCTGAGCCATGGCCTGTCCGGCAGTAAGCAGCACGATGGCTGCTGCAAAAAACTTCTTAAGTTTCATAATAGCTGATGTTGGTTTATATATATATAATAATGTGTATTTATTCTTCTTTCATAAGCTTGATGCTGCAAAAGTAGCACATTTCTAACGACAAAGCAAGCATTTGGGAAGTTTTTTTCCAAAATGCCTGCATTCTTAACATTAAACTAACATTCCCCTAACATTCCGCTAACATAACCCAACATTAGGCTCTGTTTTCGATAGTTGCAGAAGTATGAAAACTATTCATCCAGCTGCCACGATAGAGGCGGACGAGGAACAGAATGCCGCGGAAAGTCAGTTCGGTGGCCATGGCTATCCATACACCTTCCAGCCCATAGCGCTGCGAGAGGGCATAGGCCAGGGTGAGGCGCACTAACCACATTGTTCCTAAGTTGATGGCGGCAGGCTTGAAGGTGTCGCCTGCTCCCACGCAGACACAATAGGTCACGATGCTGGCAGCAAAGAACGGTTCGGCAAAAGCCTCTATGCGAAGACAGCGTGTGCCTAAGTCGCAGATGGCGTCGACGGGAGAGAGTACTGCCATCATGCCTGGTGCAAAGAGATACATGACAACACCCATCACTGCCATTACGCCCATGCCGAGACCCACCGTCATGTAGGCAAAATTGCGGCACAAGTCGATGCGGCCAGCGCCATGGGTCTGACCGACGAGCGTGGTGGCGGCATCGCCTATTCCGTAGCCAGGCATATAGCACAGGCTCTCGGCGGTGATGGCAAAGGAGTGGGCTGCAATGGCGATGTTGCCCAATGGTGCCACTATCATGGTGCTGACGATCTGTGCACCGCTCATCAGAATGTTCTGTATGGCCAAGGGAATGCTTATCTTGAAGGCATTGCGCACGTATTCGCGCACCCAGCTGAAGCGAATCTTGTCCTGACGCAGGTTGAGAATCTTGTTGTGGCAGGCTGCCTGCCAAAGGTTGGGCAGCGAGATGCAGACATAAGCCAGGGCGGTTCCGAAGGCTGCGCCCACCACGCCCATGTGCAGCACATAGATGAAGATGTAGTTGAACACGACGTCGCACAGGCAGATCAGAATTGCCATGATGCTGGGCGTGTGCATGTTGCCTGCGGCCTTGAGCATCATGCCCGACATGTGGTACAGGTAGACAAAGGGCAGCACGAGGCTGTAGACCAGGAAATAGGCCGATGACTTGTCGGCAATGTCATCGCCTCCGCCCAACCAGTGGGGCAGGGGAGAATGAATGCCCACGCCGATGAGGGCTATCAGGATGCTGAAGATGATGCCGCAGAGCAGCGAGTGGCGAAACACCTGGCGGGCTTTGCCGAAGTCGTTGGCTCCGATGAAGTGGGCTACCTGCACTGAGAAACCAGTGGCAAAGGCACTCAGCAGGCTGCCGATAAGCCAGGTGGTGGACTCGATGAGTCCGATGCTCGCTGAAGCCTCTGCACCCAAATGTCCCACCATAGAGGCGTCGATAAAGAACATCATGACGGTGGAAATCTGTGCCAGCATGGAAGGAATACTCAAGCCTACGATGAGGTTCAGTTTCTCACCGCGGTGCATGGAGCGTCCTGCCCGTATCGATTCCATCAGATATTCTGTCTTTTTGCTATATAACATAATGTTTGTACTGCCATTTATTGTTTTCTGTTGAACTGCCCAGTAGTATGTAGGAACAGTCAAAGCGAGAAAATGGCGATCCCTCCTAAAAGGAATCGCCATTTTTATGATTTGAATGTTAAATTTCTATTTATCCCAAAATACAAGATCTTATCACCTTTAAACAAAACCTCTATCTATTGGGTTGAATTCAGCGGATAAGAAAAAGAGAATCTTGAAAACTCTTTTCTATATCCTGACTTCATTCACTTTTCGTCGTCCTTGAATAACAATCTCTTATTTACCTTTAGATTCTAATACCTGTCGTCCTTGAATAACAATCTCTTGTTTACCTAAAACTAATAACCTATCACAATCTATTACCTAACTAAAAACCTAAAACTTATAATTCTGGTGCAAAGGTACTACTATTCTTGAAATCTGCAATACTTTTGCGTATATTTTTGCATGAAAATAACATTTTTTTTGCTTATAAGCCCAAAATGTGTGCGAACACATACACTTGTTTATTCTTTGAAACATATTTTTAGAATTCGGATTTCAGGAGTTTCTTAAGGAGTTTTCTTAAGGAGTTAAGACAACAGCTTTGTGGGCTTGAAATAAAACATTAAACTGAGTCCACTTGAAAAAGTAGAAACTCACATTTTTTTGTCTTTGTGACTTGTTGATAATCAATAGCTGGTTTTCGTAAAACAGACTTTTTCAGGTGGACTCAGCTCCTTATAATAAAATAATAAAAAAGTCCTGTGCCGAAGAAGCACAGGACTTTCTGTATGGAGGAATAGAATTATTTCTTAATCCATTTGCCATCGGTGTACCAACCCTTGAGCACAATCTCGAATTTGAGCATTGAGTAAGCGGGAATGGTGGAACTGCTGTTCTGAGAAGAGCCATAGCCGAGGGTGTAAGGCATGTAAACCATCCAGTGGTCGCCGATATGAGTCATTTTCATCAGGGCAGTGGCAAATCCGTCGACAACGCCCTTCACAATGAAATTGCTGGTCTGAGCCTTGTTGACATCATAGTCGCCGGTGGTGAAGTTGCTGTCGAAGACATAGTCGTTCTTCAGCATGCCCTTGTAGCTGACCATTACCGAGTCGGTGTAGAGAGGGCGCACGGCAGAACCTTCGCCCTGCTGCATCACCTGCACCACGATGTTGTCTTCCTGCTCATTGAAGGTAGGAGTGACGGGCTTGTTGTTGAGATCTGTATTTCCCGTCTGGTTCTCCATACTCCAATTGCGGTAGACGTGCCATCCGTTGGCTTCTCCCTCCTGCTTGGCCTTGACGAGAATCTCGGCAAAAGCCGTCTCGTTCTTTGCCTGCCAGTCGTCGTACTCGGAGTCGGTGTTTTCGTCAGTCTCGCTGCATGATGCCAGCACAAGAGCCGACATCATGAGCAGAAACAGATATTTCAAATTCTTCAAATTCATCTATGTGTATTTGATTTTTTATCGTTTAGAAGTCCTTGATCTCCTTGCCAAGCTTCTTCAGTACACTCGTGATGCTCACACGGTCCTCGATGATGCCGCGAAGCTCGCTGATGGCAACACGCTCCTGCTTCATCGTGTCACGATAACGCAGAGTAACCTTGTGGTCGTTAGGAGTATCGTGGTCTACGGTGATACAGAACGGAGTACCGATGGCATCCTGACGACGGTAGCGCTTGCCGATAGAGTCCTTAGGATCGCCATAGTGGGTGTTGAAGTGGAACTTCAGCTCGTCAACGATCTCGTGAGCCAACTCGGGCAGGCCGTCCTTCTTGTCGAGTGGGAATACGGCACACTTCACAGGAGCCAATGCCTCAGGCAACTTCAGAACCACGCGGCTCTCGCCGTTCTCGAGCTTCTCCTCGCAGTAAGAGTGGCACATCACGCTGAGGAACATACGGTCTACGCCGATAGAAGTCTCTACATCGTAAGGCACGTAGCTCTCGTTCTTCTCAGGATCGAAGTACTTGATAGAGCGGCCGCTGAACTTCTCGTGCTGAGAAAGGTCGAAGTTGGTACGGCTGTGAATGCCCTCTACCTCCTTGAAGCCAAATGGCATCTTGAACTCGATGTCGGTAGCTGCGTTGGCATAGTGGGCCAGCTTCTCGTGGTCGTGGTAGCGATAGTTCTCGTTGCCCATGCCGAGTGCCTCGTGCCATGCCAGACGAACCTTCTTCCAGTACTCAAACCACTTCATCTCGGTGCCAGGCTGGCAGAAGAACTGCATCTCCATCTGCTCGAACTCGCGCATACGGAATACAAACTGGCGAGCCACAACCTCGTTGCGGAATGCCTTACCTATCTGGCAGATACCGAAAGGAAGCTTCATGCGGCCTGTCTTCTGAACGCTCAGGTAGTCGACAAAGATACCCTGGGCTGTCTCAGGACGCAGATAAACCTTGCTGGTAGCATCGCTCGCTGCACCCATCTGGGTAGAGAACATCAGGTTGAACTGGCGAACGTCTGTCCAGTTCTTGGTGCCGCTGATAGGGCATACGATGCCCTCGTCCTCGATGATCTGCTTCAGCATCTCGAGGTTAGGACCCTGCATGGCCTCGGTGTAGCGGGCATGAAGGTCGTCGAACTTCTTCTGATTCTCCAAGACGCGAGGATTGGTGGCGCGGAACTGAGCCTCGTCGAAGCTGTCGCCGAAGCGCTTCTTAGCCTTGGCGATCTCCTTGGCGATCTTCTCCTCGTATTTGGCCATGTGGTCCTCGATGAGCACATCGGCGCGATAACGCTTCTTCGAGTCGCGGTTGTCGATCAATGGATCATTGAACGCATCCACGTGACCTGAAGCCTTCCAAACAGTAGGGTGCATAAAGATGGCTGCGTCGAGACCCACAATGTTCTCGTGCAGCAATACCATGCTCTGCCACCAGTACTGCTTGATATTGTTTTTCAGCTCGACACCGTTCTGACCATAGTCGTAAACGGCTGCCAAACCATCATAAATTTCGCTACTTGGAAACACGAAGCCATACTCTTTGCAATGGCTTACAATCTTCTTAAAAACATCTTCTTGTGCCATGATGAAATCTTATATTTTTCAAATTTTCGGCAAAGATACGCCTTTTTCTCGAATTTTCTTTGTATTTTT
>ERZ1034687.1622-NODE-1622-length-11293-cov-3.523937_pt1 | contig 11293 bp, 10 predicted proteins | sample MGYA00520704_ERZ1034687 | MGnify/ENA primary metagenome ERZ1034687 (study PRJEB33766, sample SAMN09781762) | gut metagenome | biome: gut microbiome | host: Homo sapiens | place: Madagascar | study: EMG produced TPA metagenomics assembly of the PRJNA485056 data...
ATTTAGAAAAATGAAAGTAGCTATTGTTGGTGCAAGCGGAGCCGTAGGACAGGAGTTCTTACGCGTGCTCGATGAGAGAAACTTCCCCATCGATGAATTGGTATTGTTTGGTTCTTCACGCAGTGCAGGACGAAAATACACTTTCCGCGGTAAAGAAATTGAAGTGAAATTACTGCAGCACAATGATGACTTCAAAGGTGTTGACATTGCATTTACTTCAGCAGGAGCTGGAACATCGAAAGAATTCGCAGAGACTATTACTAAATATGGTGCCGTAATGATTGACAACTCAAGCGCATTCCGTATGGATACTGATGTGCCTTTGGTTGTGCCCGAAGTTAACCCGGAAGATGCGTTGACTCGTCCGCGCGGCATCATTGCCAACCCTAACTGTACTACTATCCAGATGGTGGTGGCACTGAAGGCTATAGAAAACCTTACTCACATTAAACGTGTACACGTATCTACTTATCAGGCTGCCAGCGGAGCTGGTGCTGCAGCTATGGACGAGCTGTACGAACAGTACCGTCAGGTATTGGCAGGCGAGCCTGTAACCGTAGAGAAATTCGCTTATCAGTTGGCGTTCAACTTGATTCCGCAGATTGACGTGTTTACCGACAATGGTTACACCAAGGAAGAGATGAAGATGTTTAACGAGACCCGTAAAATTATGCACTCAGACATAAAGGTCAGCGCTACTTGCGTACGTGTTCCGGCTCTTCGCTCTCACTCTGAAAGCATCTGGATTGAAACAGAACGTCCGGTTTCTATCGAAGAAGCTCGTAAGGCATTTGCCGAAGGCGATGGTTTGGTGCTGATGGATAACCCTGCCGAAAAAGAATATCCTATGCCGCTGTTCCTGGCAGGAAAAGACCCTGTATACGTAGGACGTATCCGCAAGGATTTGTCGGACGAAAACGGATTGACATTCTGGATTGTAGGCGACCAGATTAAGAAAGGTGCCGCTCTCAACGCTGTACAGATAGCCGAATATCTTATCAAAGTAAAGAACGTAGGTTAATCACCACGATATAGAAACAGAAACGTCTCGGTTTTCAATCTCATGATAGAAAACCGGGACGTTCTTTTTTGTCCTTACGCTATGTTTTAGCGGAAATATTATTTATGCGTATGCACAATTTCTGTAGGAGCCATTTCGGCGTTACGCTTTTCGGTCTGCTTAACCACGTTGCGTGCAAGTTCAAGAAACGCCTGTCCTACCATGCTGTTATCGTCGAGGGCTGCCGGCGTTCCGTTATCACCATTCTCGCAGATGCTCTGTACGATAGGAATTTGTCCCAACAACGGTACATTCAGTTCTTCCGCCAAACGTTTTGTTCCTTCTTTTCCAAACAAGTAGTAACGGTTATTAGGCAATTCTGCAGGAGTGAACCATGCCATGTTTTCTACCAAACCTAAGATAGGCACATTCACCTTATCGTTCATGTACATATTTATACCCTTACGTGCATCTGCCAAAGCTACTTCTTGCGGAGTACTTACTATAACGGCACCTGTAATGGCCAGTGTCTGAAGCAAGGTAAGGTGAATATCGCTTGTGCCCGGAGGTGTATCGAGAATAAAGTAATCTAATTCGCCCCACTTAGCATCGCCTACCAACTGTTTCAGTGCGTTGCTTGCCATACCGCCACGCCATAGAGTAGCTTGGTCGGGGTCTACAAAGAAACCTATAGACAACAGTTCGATGCCGTACTTCTCTATAGGAACAATCAAGTCGCGTCCGTCTACGGTTTCGGCATACGGACGTGCGTCTTCTACCTGAAACATCTTAGGAACCGACGGACCGAAGATGTCGGCATCGAGCAATCCTACCTTATAGCCGAGCTTAGACAAAGCTACAGCAAGATTAGCCGCTACGGTAGACTTACCTACTCCACCCTTTCCAGAAGAAACAGCTATTACATTCTTCACCTGCGGAAGCATCTTTCCCGGTTCAGGACGAGCCGCCTGACGGCTCTCTGTAGTGATGGTAACCTCTACTTCTTTCGATACGTAAGTATGAATAGCGGTTTCGGCTGCCTTAATCACCGATTTCATAAACGGGTCTGTAGGTTTTTCGAAAGTAAGAGAAAAGCTGACTTTCATACCGTCGATACGGAGGTTGTCGGCCACCATCTCGGCTTCTACTATATTTTTCCCGTTGCCAGGATAACGCACTGTAGCCAGAGCGTCGAGTATTAACTTAGGATATAATGTCATTGTTATGGTTGTTTATTGAGTATTGTCATTATTTGCTTGTCTGCAATCCGCTGCGTTTGCTGCGGTTGTAGCTGCGATAGTCGTCGAGTTCAATCTCTACATCGGGTTCTTTCAACTCGCCTTCTTGCGGCAAACGGAACTTGATGTACTTGATGTTGAGTCCACGGTCAAGCCATTGCTGCTCATAGTATGTACGAATGCTTAAGATATCATCATCCATACCAGAGTGATACAAATCGTCGGTAATGAACTCTACCGGCAATTGGTTTGCCTCTATCATGTATTTGGTGTAGGTAAACATGAAGTTACTATCTGTCTTCAGATGTACCAAGCCGTCGGGTTTCAAGAACTTACGGTAGCGTTCCATGAAATAGGTAGATGTAAGACGCTTGGTAGCCTTCTTCATCTGCGGATCGGAGAAAGTAAGCCATATCTCGCTAACCTCGCCCGGAGCGAAAAAGCGTTCTATAATCTCTATGTTAGTACGCAGAAAAGCGGCATTTTGCAGTCCTTCGTTCAGAGCCTCTGTAGCTCCCGTCCACATACGCGCTCCTTTTATATCCACACCGATGAAGTTCTTGTCGGCATATCTGCGGGCAAGTCCTGTAGTGTACTCGCCTCTTCCGCATCCCAACTCTAACACTATCGGGTTGTCGTTATGAAAGAAGTCGGCATTCCATCTGCCTTTCATCTCGAACGGAACATTATCTACCACCGAATAAGGGTATTCAAACACATGCGGATATTCCGCCATATCTGCAAACTTAGCTAATTTACCTTTTCCCATTGTATGTATTATATATTCTGCAAAGATACAGCTTTTCTTAAACCACACAAAAAAAGCATGAATCCGCTTGTTATGCAAATTCATGCTTTTCTTTATTTTACAGTTCAGAAAACCGATTAAAATTCACCGGCATTACGAAGGTCACTCATCAAATCTTCATAAAAAGCGGCACGTGCTGTACACCAATAAGGATTAACCCAAAGCGTAGCTATACCAAAAGTAACAATGCAAAGCAAGAACCAACCTATATAGGTAAGGTCTAGTATAAACAAGCGCATCTTGTTTCCGCTCATCAAGCGCATACTTTCTTCTATGGCAGCATTAAACTTCAGCTCAGGATGGTCTTTCAGCAAGTAAGGTGTCAACGCATACGAATATCCCTTAATGATTCCAGGGATAATGAGCAGCAACATCCACAAGAACTGATACACAGACGATAAAAGCATAGTACCAAGGATACGACCGTAGTCCTTGAATCCTTCGCCCATCGTATCGAGTTGTACATCACTGCCACGCACTACGTTCAATAGCATAATAATAAAGCCATACGCTAACGGTAAAGAGACCAGCAATGTTGCTATCCAACTAACAAACGGTATGAAACTTAACACACCTGAAATCACACCGTACACCAAGGTGGCCACTACAGCCATACCCCATTTGCCACTCAAAACACCCCATGCCTGAGCGCGTAATTCTGAACTCGTTTTCATAATGCTATATTTTTTATTAATAACAGACAGTAATTAGTCTACCATCATCACCCATCCGTATGGATCGGGCTCGTCGCCGTACTGAATGGCGCGCAGCTTAGTGTAAAGCTTTTCGCACCACGGTCCGGGCTTACCGTCTTTAGAGATGACGTACGACTTGTTGTTTTCCAAATCGTCAATGCGCTCTATCGGACTGATAACGGCAGCTGTACCACATGCTCCGGCTTCTTCGAATGTCTCCAATTCTTCTTCAGGAATAGGACGACGTTCTACTTTCATACCCATATCTTCTGCCAACTGCATCAAGCTGCGGTTAGTGATAGACGGAAGAATAGAAGTAGATTTAGGAGTGATGTATGTATTGTTTTTGATACCGAAGAAGTTGGCAGCACCGCACTCGTCGATATACTTCTTTTCTTTAGCGTCGAGGTAGAACTCGCTGGCATAGCCTGCATCGTGAGCCATCTTGTTGGCACGGAGGCTGGCTGCATAGTTACCGCCCACCTTGTAACGGCCTGTACCCAGCGGAGCTGCACGGTCGAACTCGCGGATGATGACATACGGATTAGTAGCGAAACCACCTTTAAAGTACGGACCTACCGGAGTTACGAATATCACAAACAGATATTCATCAGTAGGATGCACGCCTACCTGCGCACCTATACCGATAAGCAACGGACGGATATACAGCGAAGCACCACTCTCATAAGGCGGAATGAAACGTTCGTTGGCCTTTACCACTTTACGAACGGCTTCACAGAACTTTTCTGTAGGCAACTCAGGCATCAATATGCCGTCGCATGTGCTCTGCAAGCGTTCTGCGTTAGCTTCAGGACGGAACACACGGATTTTTCCGTCTTTTCCACGATATGCCTTCAATCCCTCGAAAGCCTCCTGACCATAGTGCAAACAAGTAGCAGCCATGTGGATATTCAAGGTTTCTTCAGAACATAATTCCAATTCTCCCCATTTGCCGTCGCGATAGTAGCAACGTACGTTATAGTCTGTCTTAATGTATCCGAAAGACAGATTCGACCAATCAATTTCTTTCATCTTTATATGATTTAGTTATTTTTCTGTTATTATTTTCAGCAAATTTAAGCTTTCCATTTACATATTCCAACTTAATCGCCTATTTTTTTACATTCTCGTCATCGCCTAGCATCTTTTTGATTTCCTCATCGGCTTTATATAATTTATCACGACAGAACTTGATGAGCTTTTGAGCTTCTTTTAGTTGGTTGCCCAGTTCATCAATGTCCAGTTCGCCACTCTCTATCTGCGATACGATGGTTTCTAAGCGTTTCATTGCTTCAGAATAGGTTTCTTTCTTTGTTGCCATAAGCACCTTATTTATATATAACAGGTTATTATAATACTTTACTTTTGAATTCTCCTTTTGCTACACGTGTGGTCAGCACGTCGCCGGGGTGCAGTGCATATGCATCGGTTACCGCCTTACCGTCTTTCAGTGTCAAGCTGTAGCCTCGCTTTAACAGCAGTTCGGGCGATGCTGCCTCTACCTGACTCTGAGCCAACTGCAGTCTGTGGCGTTCGCGTTGCAGGCGTGCGTCTATTGCCGTAGCAAGCCGCTGTTCTAACCGTAAGCGATACTCTTCTCGCAAAAGTCGGGTCTGCCATGCCGTATTCATCCGTACCGCCATGCGCTCTTGCCTGAACCGCTCATGCTGAAGCCTCATCTGCACACGAGCAGGAATACGCGCCACCCATTGCTCCAGCCGCTCTTTGCTATGCGCTATCCTCTCCGGTATAGTCTGATGAAAATAAGTGATGTATCGTTCTAAGTCGGATGCCGTTTCACGCATACGGTTTATAAGGAACTCTGCCGCTGCCGTAGGAGTCTTTACTCGGGTGTGCGATACCATATCTATCACCGTATCGTCGCGCTCGTGACCTATACCTGTGATGATTGGAAGCGGGAACTGCGCACAGTTGGCAGCCAAATCGTATGTATCAAATCCCGATAAGTCGGACGTTGCTCCTCCACCACGGATAATAACCACCACATCCCATCTGTCTACCTCCTTATATATAGCATTCAGTGCGGCTATCACCGAAGCCTCTACCTTATCGCCTTGCATCACGGCTGCGAAGAGATGCGGATAGAACACTAATCCATCAGCATTATTAAGCAGTTGGTTGCAGAAATCGCCATACCCGGCGGCAGTAGCCGACGATATTACCGCCACACGCTGCGGAAGCAGAGGCATCTCAAGCTCTTTATTCAGCGTAAGCACACCTTCTTCTTCAAGACGGCGGATGATTTCCTTACGCCGGCGAGCCATATCGCCTAACGTATAAGCAGGGTCTATATCGATAACAGTCAATGAATATCCGTACAATTCATGAAAATCTACCGTAACCTTTACCAGCACCTTAATGCCCGATGTGAAAGTTTGTCCGGTTTCCCTCTCGAAATAAGGTTTAAGCATACTGTATATATTGCTCCATATCATGCCACGCGCCTTTGCTACCAAGGCATTGCCGCGCGGGTCTTTCTGAACGAACTCCAGATAGCAGTGACCTGAATAATTGGTACGCACGTCGCTCAGCTCGGCTTGTACCCAATATTCATCGGGCAGGCAAAGCTTCACGCTTTTACGCACCAAGGCGTTCAGTTCGAACAACGAAAGCGGTTGATTCTCCATAATCTTTTTCTTTTTTTTGAATTTTGCAAATATAATGGAAATATCAGTACCTTTGCACACGTACAACTAATCGTAAAAAGAGTTTTATGACACAAAAAGGAACTGCCGCCGAACTGGGTACTCAGCCCATCGGCAAATTACTTATGCAATACGCTATTCCGGCCATCATAGCTATGACCGCTTCATCGCTCTACAATATGGTAGACAGTATCTTTATCGGTCATGGAGTTGGAGCCATGGCAATTTCTGGACTTGCCATCACTTTTCCGCTAATGAACCTTGCAGCCGCCTTCGGGTCGCTGGTAGGCGTTGGAGCTTCTACATTGGTATCGGTAAAGTTAGGACAGAAAGACTTTACTACCGCACAACAGATTTTAGGCAACGTGGTATCGCTCAACCTGATAATCGGTATAGTGTTTACCATCATCACCCTGGCATGCCTCAACCCTATTCTTTATTTCTTCGGAGCAAGCGAGGTTACACTGCCCTACGCACGCGATTACATGGTGACTATCTTGCTTGGAAACGTAGTGACGCACATGTACTTAGGACTGAACTCGGTGCTACGCTCAGCAGGACATCCGCAGATGGCTATGGCCGCCACTATACTTACGGTGATAGTAAATACTGTACTCGACCCGCTTTTCATCTACACCTTTAATATGGGCATCCGTGGAGCTGCCGTAGCAACAATATTGGCACAGATTATATCGCTTACATGGCTCGTAAAGATATTCATGAATAAAAACGAGATGCTTCATTTCAAGCCGGGAATATATCACTTAAAAGATGTACTGGTAAAGAACATTATCGGCATCGGATTGGCTCCTTTCTTTATGAACGTAGCGGCATGTATGATAGTAATCCTCATCAATAAGGGCTTGAAGCTATACGAAGGCGACCTGGCAATCGGAGCATTCGGTATAGTAAACCGAATAGTATTTCTGTTTGTAATGATTGTTATCGGACTGAACCAAGGCATGCAGCCTATAGCCGGATATAACTTCGGAGCACAGATGTATCATCGCGTAAATCAGGTTATGAAGATTACCGTGATAATAGCTACCATCATTACCACCACCGGATTTATGATATCTCAGCTCATGCCACGACTGGCGGTATCAGCGTTTACTACCGACGAAACGTTGATTGCCCTCTCGGCACACGGATTGCGCGTTACCATGCTGATATTCCCGTTCGTAGGATTCCAGATGGTTACATCGAACTTTTTCCAGAGCATAGGTATGGCTAAAAAAGCTATCGTTCTGTCATTAAGCCGACAAGTATTGGTACTCATCCCCTGCCTGCTTATCCTGCCATTGTTCTTGGGTTCAAAGGGCATTTGGTACAGTATGCCTATATCCGATGCCGTTGCCACCATAATAGCGGCTATATTGCTAATAAAGCAATATAGCAAATTCAAGAATCATCCCGTTAACCGATAAAACATTCATAGCCATGAAAAACATGAATTATACACCACAACCCATATCTACCGACGATGTCAAGCTGTCGGACGATATTATCATGCTATCTGAACAGATTGCAGAAAACGTACACGAAGTATGGGCGGCTTCGCGCCTTGCGGAAGGATGGACGTACGGTGCGGAGCGAAACGACCGCCTTAAACAGCACCCATGCCTCGTGCCGTATAATGAACTTCCAGAAATAGAAAAGGAATACGACCGCAACACGGCCATGCAAACACTAAGGCTGATAAAGAAATTAGGATTCGACATCATAAAGAAAGACTCATGAAAAACTATTTCCGTCTCTACAAGAAGGCATTCTCGCAAGAGTCGATAGACAAGAACATATCGGGCGGGATTAAAGGTCAGGTGATACTGCTTGTACTAAGCATTGTCAGCGTACTGATAATAGCCTCTGCCGTTGTGGTGATTTTCCATATCAATCTGGGAAAAAACGACGACTGGGGCGAACAGCTATGGGTGGTATATAACAACTTTGTAGACCCCGGCAATCAAGCAGAACAGGTAGGATGGAGCAACCGCCTTGCCGTAATATGCATAAGTATGTTTGGAGCGGTGCTTCTTAACGGAGTGCTAATTTCTACCATATCTAACATCATAGAACGACGGGTAGAGACGGTACGCACCGGTAAGGCTACATACAAAAAGCTGAAAGACCACTACGTAATCATCGGTTTCAGCGATGTTACAGCCAATTTGATTAGAGAGCTACACAAGGAAAGCGATGCGCCCATCGTTCTGATGAGCAGCACGGAGAGCGATGACATAAGAGACCAACTGCTGGCACAACTCAACAGAGAAGAAGAGAATCAAGTAAAAATATACCTCGGCAATATAGAATCGACAGAAGAACTGAAGCGTCTGAATATAGACCGGGCAAAAGAGGTATATATATTAGGTGAAGAAGGCGACTACGGACGCAACTCTAAAAACATAAAATGTGTGCAGCACGTAAGCACACTGCGAGGAGATAACACCGACTCACGCCTTCTGCCAGTATACGTGCAGTTCAATAATGTGATGTCTTACTCCACCATTCAGAAACTGGAACTGAAAGAATACTGCAACTACCACGGAAAGCAGAACATTTTCTTCCGTCCGTTCAATTTTCACGAGAACTGGGCACGACGCATTTGGGGAACCAGCCTTTCTGAAAGCGACATTAAGAAATACGCTCCTCTGGACTATCGCCCTATCTGCAACACTGATGATAAGCATTATGTGCACTTGGTAATAGTGGGACTTAACCAATGCAGATGCGCCTTGCTTCTTGAAGCGTTACGCGTATGCCACTACGCCAATTACGACGACCAGATGCCATCGGACAAACGTATCCGTACCGTCATAACCATAATAGATAAGGAGTTAGACGACAAGATAAATCTATTCCGCTATCAGCTTCCGTACATCGAAAAGCAAATAGACGACATTAAGATAGACTACCGCAACGACGATTTCTGCAGCGAGCCTTCGTTATCCGACATCGAGACGTGGAACGCTGACCCACAGCAAATGCTTACCATAGCCGTCTGCCTCAGCAATACCGACCTCAGTTTGCAGCTCGGACTAAACCTTCCTCCATCCATCTATCAAGGCGATACACAGATACTTATCCGTCAGGAGATACAAACCGATTTGGGCGAGCTGATTTGCCTGGACAACGTACGCTACAGAAACGTAAAAACATTCGGCATGTTAGAGCAAGGCATCTCCAAGCCAATGCTGCAAGATAACATGGCAAGCTTCGTAAATCAGGAATATTGTGAAAACGGTTACCTACTGAACCTATACCGAATGTATACCGAAGGCGACGCCAACTTTGCGGAAGAAAAGCGGAAGGCACAAAGCAGCTGGCAACAGATGGAAGAGAACATGCGATGGGCCAACCGCTATCAGATAGACGCCTACTCTACCTACCTGCGTACATTAGGCTATCGCATAACATTCAGTCCGGAACAGGCAGAAACCGACCCTGAGTTCCTGAAGAATCTGCCCGAAGAGACCATGCGCACGCTGATGCGGATGGAAAAGAACCGATGGAACGCCGAGCGAAGCATAGAAGGATGGCGCTACGAACCTACACGCGACAACATACACCGCACGCATCCGCTGATATGTCCGTTCGGGCAACTCCCGCCTAAGGAGCAGACTAAAGACAAGAGCGTAATAGAGAACCTATACTACGTGATAACGCTTGGAGGCTATCATATAGAGAAATGCTGATGCAATAAAATAACAAAACAAGGCGTTTTTATTGCATCGCTAAAAAATAATTATCTAAATTTGCCATAAACAGATGTCCGCCATGCGGACAGCATAATAAAACAGACAGTATGAACGAGCATTTTGTAATCAACCTCGGCCGTCAGTTGGGCAGCGGAGGAAAAGAGATAGGAGAAAAGTTGGCTAAGGAATTCGGTATCGCGTTCTACGATAAGGAGCTGATTAACCTGGCCTCTAAAGAAAGTGGACTGTGTAAGGAGTTCTTTGAACAAGCCGACGAAAAGGCTTCGCAGAGCTTGCTGGGCGGATTATTCGGCACACGTTTTCCGTTCATCACCGAAGGGGCGTATCCGGGCAATTCTTATCTGAGCAACGATTCGCTCTTCAAGATTCAAAGCGATGTGATACGCCAACTGGCAGAGAAGCAGTCGTGCTTGTTTGTAGGACGTTGCGCCGATTATATCTTGCGCGACCATCCACGCTGTGTCAACGTATTCGTATCGGCTACACCCGAAGCGCGTATAGCACGCCTCACCAAGATACATAATATCAGCGAAGAGAAAGCCGAAGAGCTTATGGAGAAGGCCGACAAGCGCCGTTCATCTTATTACAACTACTATAGTTACAAGACTTGGGGAGCTGCCGCCACTTATCATTTGTGCATTGATTCGTCGGTACTGGGTATTGACGGCACTGTAGAATTCATCAAAAATTTCGTTAAGCTGAAATTAAAGTTATAAGTATTGGAACTTTGACCGCTTAAAAGATAATCTATAACTTGGTGTGTCAAGACCAAACAATGCGGACTGAAAGCCCAATGAGTACATAATAACCTAGGGTAGCACCTTAGGTATCAAGTATTTATATATTACGCACTGAAAGTGCAAAAGTAAAATCACGAACCATGATGTTTTTACTTTTGCACTTTCAGTGCGTTTTTGTTTATGTTACATTATACCAATGGTGCTACCCTGGGCTGTGGAGTTTGCGGACTTTCAGCCCGCATAAATCAACATGTTACAGCAAAGTCGTCTTACTTCGAACGAGGTGAATGCTTACTTCGAACGATGCGAGCGTTCACATCGACCGATATGAACGTTTACCTCGACCGAAGTAAGACGACTTCATTAAAGAATTCAGGGCTGACGCATTACTTAATTTCTTCATTATGCCATGGTGCATCTAAAAGTT
>ERZ1034687.1623-NODE-1623-length-11285-cov-6.039181_pt1 | contig 11285 bp, 9 predicted proteins | sample MGYA00520704_ERZ1034687 | MGnify/ENA primary metagenome ERZ1034687 (study PRJEB33766, sample SAMN09781762) | gut metagenome | biome: gut microbiome | host: Homo sapiens | place: Madagascar | study: EMG produced TPA metagenomics assembly of the PRJNA485056 data...
CAATATTCCTATTCTTTTCATAATCTTCTTCATTTTGGCATGATAAGGACAAGAGTCGTGCCAATATTTTAATCATGCTGATAATCAGGTTGTTATGTGAAATAGTCAATAAGTAAGCTGTCTAATAATTAGACATAACCGTCTAATTCTTGGACAGTAGATTGCAATCTAACATTTTACGGATTTCGATATATTTATTCTGAAATATTTTGAGACTTTCGCTAAAAGTCTTATCTTTGCATAAGATAAGCTGCACTCGGCAATTTGAAAACAAGTTTTCATTGCGCTCATTTGCATTATCTTTGCAGCAGAAACTACCTTTATAAAAAAGGAGTGGTGGATTAAGCAAAAAGTCCCTTGGAGACGTGCATAAGTTTAATAGAATAACAGAAAATCAGATATGAAAAAAGACAAGAAGATGATGCCCTGGAAGAGGGGCTCAAAATGCCTGATGACAGCCGTTGCGTTCAGCCTTTCTCTCTTGCCGGCGCAAGGAGAGGCGGTTCATTTTACCATTCTTCCTACTTCGCCAGAGCAGCATATCCAGCACTTTGGCGCAAGTGATGCGTGGAGTATGCAGTTTCTCGGTCTCTGGCCGGAAAAGCAACAGGAGCAGATAGCAGACTGGTTGTTCTCCGTGGAAAATGATGAGATGGGGAAACCGAAGGGAATTGGTCTGTCGCTCTGGAGATTCAATCTGGGCGCAGGAAGCGAGGAACAGGGAGAGGCTTCGCAGATTCAGCGAGGAACCCGAACCCAATGCTTTCTGAATGCCGATGGAACCTACGACTGGAATAAGCAGGCGGGGCAACGACGCTTCCTGAAACTCGCCAAGCAGAGAGGAGTTCCTTATTTGCTGGCTTTCTGCAATTCTGCCCCCGTATTTTATACGAAGAATGGACTCGCCACGAATACCGGACGGGGAGGAACCATCAACCTGAAAGACGACTGCTATCAGAAGTTTGGAAAGTTTATCGCCACTTCGCTCAAGGGGATTGAGGAGCACGACGGTATCCACATCGACTATATGAGTCCGATCAACGAACCCGATGGACATTGGAACTGGACGGGACCGAAGCAGGAGGGAAGTCCTGCTACCAACCGTGAAGTGGCCCGGGTGGTAAGAGAATTGAGCAAGGCCTTGGTGAAGGAAAAAATGAATACGCAAATCCTCATCAACGAGTCGAGCGATTACCGCTGTATGTTGGCTACGCATGAGACCGACTGGCAGAGGGGTTATGAAATCAACGCTTTCTTTACCAAAGACAGTACGAAAACCTACTTGGGCAACGTAAAACAGGTGCCGATGCTTATAGGTGGTCACAGTTATTGGACCAATACGCCAGTACCTTATATGCGTGAAGTGCGTATGCAGATAAGGGAAGCCTGCCGACAGAAGGGCATTAAGTTCTGGCAGACCGAGACTTGCATCATGGGTAATGATGAGGAAATAGGCGGTGGCGGAGGTTATGATTTCTCCATGAAGACCGCTCTCTACGTAGCCCGCATCATCCATCACGACCTGGTCTATGCCAATGCCGAGAGCTGGAGCTGGTGGCGTGCTGCTGGTGGCGACTATCGCGATGGATTGCTCCGCATCTACAGTAGGGATGGCTGGCAAACCGGTTGGGCAGTCGATTCCAAACTCCTCTGGTCTTTGGGCAACTATTCCCGCTTTATCCGTCCTGGTGCCCAGCGCTACGACATTTCTGCTACTGATGCATCCGGAAAGCAGGTGGAGGAGGGATATAATGATCCTCGGGGCGTGATGTGTTCTGCCTATAGAAATGTGGATGGAAAATGGGTGATGGTGGCAATCAATTATTCTGAGGACGTCAAACCTATTACGTTGCAGGTGGCAGGAATGAGCCGGATGGAGTGGGAAATGTACCGCACCAGCGATGTTTCCTCCGAGAGTTTGGCTCCTGTAGGAAAATGTATGGAGAAGGCAGTTCTCGCACCTCGAAGCATTACTACGTTTGTGCAGGAATGATAAAACATCTATCTCAGATGGAGAGCTTATCCATTCTTTCAAAATTTTATAGGATCTAATGGGAATTGATGATTAAAGAAGTTTAGTCAATTCTGGAATTTGATGAATAAAGAAGTTGGGTCAATCCTGGGAATTGATGAATAAAGAAATTTGGTTAATTCTGGAAATTGATAAATTCCTAATATGAATAAAATAAGCCGTTTAGAGAGAATCTCTGAACGGCTTATAATGTCCTTGGTCGGCAAAGGCGAGCATTTCCTTATCGCCACGACTGTCTCCGAATGCTTCGATTTCATATCGTGTGCGGTCGAAATCGAGTGTTGAGGCTCCCTTTCCATTATTGATGGTACGGGTCAGGGCTTCGCAGATGCGATGAACTTTCTCCTCGCCATAGCAGTTGTTGGTCTTGAAATAGCCGGTTACTTTACCGTTGGCTATTTCTATCTGGGTGCCGAGAACTTCCACATCAGTTAGGTTTTGGAAGTCGAAGAAAGGCTTCACCCAGTTGTCGATACTGGCGCTTACGATCAATACCCGTTCTTTCTTGCGCTTGGCTTCTTGTATTTTTCCAATACCACTCAGGCGCAGCAGATAGAGATTCTTAGCAGCAAAATTGACGCAGTAATCATCAAAATCTTCGATGCTCATACCGCCGAAGAAGTGCTTGAAAATGATCTGCTTCGCTTTCCAGTTGGGGAAAAGATGCAGTTTCATCAGCACGAGGATGGGGCTGTAGAGCAGAAAACCCATGAGGAAGCGCGTCTTCCCCATGCTGAATTTGATAAACTCGATGAGTGTATCTTTCTTTGTGAGCGTTCCGTCAAAATCGAAACAATATATTTTTTCTTTTTTCATCATTTCATTTCTCATTTGTCATTTCTCATTTATCTCAGTATTTCCTTTTTCCCGAAGAAATAAGCCAATTTTGTTTTTTCCATAACCTTGGCAATAGCGATGCTTCCTGCGATGGCAAGGATAATGGTAAAAGCAGCCAGGAGGATTTCACTCTTGTCGAAGGCGAACAGAGGATGATAGAATTTCGCCGCCATTGTGAAGATGGGATGGAAGAGATAAATCGGCAACGTGTTCTTACCTATATATAATAAGGTGGACTTTCCTATCATTTGCGACTTGTAATATTGGTTCAACCACATAAGCGCAGAAATGCAGCACCAGCAGGAGAAAGCAACAGCCATGTTCCCCCAGTCATAGAGGTCTTCCCGATAGAGGATGAAAGGCCAGAGAATGAACGCCAAGGGAGTAGGGCGGAAAACCTTGTTGAAGTCGATGCGGCATTGGCGGATAACGACTCCGGCAAAATAATAAATGGCAGCCGTGATGTTCAGGGCTGGGGTCTTGCTGACCAGCAGCATCAGAATCGCCAAGAGAAAAAGACGGGTTGTTAAAGACAGGGTCTCCTCCGTCTTTCCCTTGTTTATATTGCTGCAAGAATCATTCCCCTTACTATTCCTGCAAGAACAACGCCCCCTGTATTTGCTGATTATATCACAAGCCCGGAAGCTCCCGTAATACAAGATTCCACAGATAATCATGGTCTGGATAAACCAATACGGACCGATGGAAGTGACGAAGATTTTTTGGACGATTTGCGACAGGGAGAGTTCGGTAATGCCATCTCTTACTGGCAGGAAATAGGAGAGCACGGAAAATCCCGTCACCATGATGACGTATGGCAGGGCCAGACAAAGCAGATATTTGCCAAACTGCCTGCCCGTCTTCCCGATGTTCACCAGATAACCCGTGATGATGAGAAAGGTAGGCATCATGAACGAGAGAATGCCTGCCTTCAGATGAGGATAAGCATTCCCGAAACTCACGATATGGATGAGAATCATCAGTATGATGAGAATAGCTCGGATGAAATCTAAATCTGTATTCCGTTTCATGCCTTATGCGATATAGATGAGGAACAGGAAGGCGGCAAGCCAGGCTACTACGATAACCTGGGTGATGCGGTCGCGGAGCAGAATCTTGGTAGGGTCGCCACTCTGCTGGTCAACAACTGCAATCTGGATGTAGCGCAAGAGTCCTACCAGCACGAAAACCGTTGTGAGATAGAGTTTGTCGGTATGGAAATGTTCCAGAACCTCCGGACTTACTGTGTACATAATGTAGCAGACCAGAGTGACCGAGGCGGTAATGGTAATCGCCTGATTGATGAAAGTCAGATTGTAGCGGCTCGTATTCTTGCGTGGAGCCTCTCCGGTCTTTTCCATTCTTATCACATCATCGCGGCGCTTGGCAAAGCTCATGAAGAGGGTGATGAGGAAGGTCATCAGCACAATCCACTTGCTCAGTACCACGCCCGTTGCCACACCACCTGCCAGCAGGCGGAGCACAAAACCGAAAGCTACGATGCAAACGTCTATGATGGCATATTGTTTGAACTTGGCGCAATAGCCTAAGTTCAGGCACCAGTAGAACAGGATAATGCCCATTGTTTTCCAACCATCCAACAGACTGCTGAATCCGATGGAGAGTATCAGCATCAGAAACATTAGTCCATACGCCTGTTTTACCGATACGGCTCCGGAAGCTATCGGGCGATGGCATTTCACGGGATGACGTCGGTCTGCCTCCACATCGTAAATGTCGTTGAAACAGTAGATGCTGGAAGCAGCAAAACTATAGGCGAAGAAAGCGATGACTCCTGCCAGCAGGGCACTGGTATTGAAAAGTTCCCCGCCAAAGAAGAGCGGCATAAAGATAAAGCCGTTTTTGATCCATTGTTTCGGGCGAATGAGGCGCATCAGGGCAGACAACCCCTTACTGTCCTTTTCTATATTATCTATTTCTTTCATAAACTCCTTTTTTTATTTAAATTCTTTCTCCCTTCTAATTTCTCATTCTCCTTTCTCCTTCTCCATCAGGATTTTGCCTAATTCCTTAGAAATCCAGCCCACGATTTTAGCCAATATCCAGGAGGCAGGGAGCGTGATGGCGATGCAGGTGAAGAAGGTAGGCCAATAGCTCCAATGCCATTTCTCGATATAGTAGAGCACGAAGTGGATGTGGATGAGGTAAGCTTCCAGACTCAAAGCGCCCACAAACATGAATGCCTTGTTTACCCATTTCGGAGTGCGGCGGAAGATGCGGTTGAGCAGCAGAATGCTGGTTACTGTAAGCGGGATATAGAGCATTCTTTCCAGGAAGAGCGGGAAATGACCATGCTTCACCTGCTCCAGGAAAATGCTGGAGAGAAGCGTCATCAGAAACATGATCCAGATCATCCAGATGCTTGCTCCGTCGAGCGTATCCTTGCGGCGAACCATCTCGCCCATGTTGATTCCGATGAAGAATATCGGTACGCGGCTCCAGAAAATCTCCAGATGACCAACTGCCTGATGGATAGGAGTAACGTATTGCACCAGGATGCACCACATCACCATGACCACGGGCAGCCAACGGTAGATAGGATGGCGCTTGATGAGTTCCATATAGCCTGGAGCAAAGAGATAGAGCATCATCGTGGCAGGAATGTACCAGAAGTTCAACTCATCGTGCAGCCAGAAACCCCAGTTGATGGAAATCTCTCCGAAGAGATAAATCCAGTCCCACGTACTTCCGCCATGAAAACGGGGAATGTAGAAGAGGCAGGCGATGATGAGCCAGGCAGGATAAATGCGGAGATAACGGCGGATGAAGAAACGCTTAACGTCAGGATTCTTGACCCATGAAAACCACAGACCGATTCCGCTGAGGAAGAGAAACATATCTACTCCCACATTTCCCATTCGGCGAAGTCCATAGAAAGCATCTTCACGTGGCAATCCCACATGAAAGAGGATGATGAAGAGCATGGCTGCTCCCATCAGTTCACCACGAAATCGGCTGATATTCGCCAGTTCTATATCTTTTATCTTCATAGGCGTAAGCTAAGTGGAGAGTGAAGAACGAAGAGTGAAGAATCCTCTTGTCTTCTTGTTTGTATTCTTATTATGGAGGTGGAAAACGAAAAAAGCTTCTAAAGCTTCGGATTTGGGATTTTCTTCATCAGTTGCGTGAACAACCAAGCCAGGCAGATGCTCGATACGATGTAGAGGAGCAGACCTGCGTACATATCTCCCTGTCGGCTGATAGGAATGAAAATCTTTCGTGTGATGGGGTGGCAGACGAAAAGTGCCGCCGAAATGCCGCCCATCCATTCCAATATCCTGTTGACTCCTGACAACCAGTTGACTCCTGACAGAAATTTGGCGGTCAGTACGCTGAGCAGACAGATGAAGAGGGGCACGAAGGTCCATCCCATCATGCTGCCGCTGAGACTGTAGATGATGGAGCAGCAGAAGATGATGCCGAAGAAATTCGTCACGTTGTGATGGAAAGTCATCAATATCTTCTCGCCATATCGGGCATAGAGTACGCCTAACCCGAATGGCAACATTCCTCCCATGAAATTATAGCGGTAGCGGTTCATCGCCTCGCTCTCTGGATTGTCCCATCCCAACGCTATCTGTATCACTATGCAGACTACCATCAGTCCTACGGTGAATCCCCAATGTTTGCGATAGATGAACAGACGATAGACAATATAGAGTTGGAGCATCAATCCGAAAAACCAGAATGGTCCTGGCCAGATGATGCGGTCTGGGTCGGGCAATATATTATTAAACATACCTAACATCGCCACAACATCAAGTGTAGCATACTTGTGCGGACCGTATGTGATGTAGTCGAGCATGGTGAAGGCCACGAATCCCACAATCATCATCTTGAAGAGTTTCAGATAATGATAGCGGATGAAGCGAAGCGGCTCTTTCCAGTTCCACATCGTCTTTCCGTTGATGTTGACAAATTGTGTCGAGGCATCAAGATGTGGCTTTGCTTCATATTTCAATACCAGTCCGTATGCGCTCAGAAAGAGGAATACTGGTACGCCATAATGTCCGAAGAATGAGATGAGATGGAACGGCAGATTGAGGTCTGGATTGACCAATACCTGGTTCAGCCAGTCCACGTTGTGTTGAAAATACTGATACTCGTTCTCCTTGACGATAGAACCTATCCAATGGCAGTAGTTGTGCAGGAAAATGCCGATAATGGCAAGTCCTCGCAGCACATTACATTCCGAACGACTTAAAGTGGGTGTATTCATATCTTATTTCTCCTATTCTTTATTTAATGATAGGGGCATATTCTTTTTTATGGGTGCAAAATTACGTATTTTGTTTTGAATATGCAATATTCCTATTTCTTTTTCTTTTTATGTCCCATGGCAGCTTCTGCATCCTTCAGCCTTTTCTGCTTCTCCATTTCCGCATCCCTCAACTTGTCATAGTCGGCGCTGTTTTTCAGGATGCGAGGGCGCATTTCGTCATACTCTGGGCTTAGGATGTTGTACTTCGGATTGTAGGTAGGAGTCTCGATGCCTGCTAAATATAATAATAGGTGAGGCAAGGCATCGGTCATGAAACGCTTGTCCTTCGCCTTGCGAATCTGGCGGTAGATGTCACGATGGCTGCTGATGTACTTCTGGGAACAGAAAATCCAGAAAGGAATCTCAAACTCGTAGTGAGCCAAAGGCCAGTCGATATTGGCAGAATGGTTGCGGCAGATGAAACCGCGGTTGCCCTCATAGCACTCCTCGCCATGGTCGGGCATGTAGATGACGATGGCGTTCTTCTTGGAATAGCGCTTTATAATCTGTGCCACAATAGAGTCGTTGTAAAGGGTGGCGTTGTCGTAATGGCTCAGCACCTTGCGCTGTTTGTCGGTCAGCTCAGGGCGCTTGTCCTCATAACTGCCAGCCCAGAAATGGGTCTGACTGTGCTTGTAGCGGGTCTTGTAATCCACGTGTTGACCCATCAGGTGGAAGATGGTGAGATTATACTTACTGTTGGTTTCAGCTTCCTTCAGTCCGTTGTCATAGTCCTCCAACAGTCCGTCGTCCAGGGCGTGCAGCTCCGTGTTGCGGCTGTCAAACTGCAACTTGCTGAGTTTCGGATTGTTGAGGAAGAAACCGCCGCTGAAGTCATATACGGCTTCCTTGGCCTGCGGCAGAAATTCATTGGTGATAAAGGTGACGTGGTAACCTGCCTTGCGGAAGATTTCCGGGAAGAGAGGGTAGTCGCACCACTCGCCCTTCTCGCCGATGACATGAGTGGAGAATACGTTCTTGAAAACAAAGCTGGTGAGATTCCAGCAGGTCACGACATCCGTAAATTTGGTCAGTTTCTTGGTCTTTTCCAATGCCGCCTGATAAGGAGTCGTATCCATGAAATAACCGTATTGCTGGGAATGATGCTTGCCGAAGCTCTCGCCGATGATGAGCACAATCTGTGGCGAACGGTAGGTGCAGGTATCTACCTCCACCTTGTCGGCAGCATGAATCAGCTGGGTAATCTGGTTGGCTGCCAACTTATTGGCGTAGATGCTGAAATTGAGTCGGTAGATAGGCATGTAGAGATTGGCGCAGTCCTTCTCCGTGAGGGTGTGTTCCACTTCGCCGATAGTCTTGCCCGTCATCAGCTTGTGGATGGCCATCTTGTTGTGCCAGGAAGTGCAGGCGCTCCAGATGAAGAGGGCGATGCAGCAGATGCCGGCTACCTGAGGCAGGAGTCGGGTGATGCGATCGATATGAATGGTAAGCCAACCGTAGAGCGGTTTGCTGAAGGAGGCAAAGAGTACCGATACTTTCCAGATGAAATGGCGGAAACGGCGGAAAGCGGTGAGTATCTGCACGAGGATAAGCAGCAATACCCAGCCCACACTACTGAAGATAACCTCTGTAGAGAGGCAGGCTGCGATGAAGTTGCTTGCCTCGCTGCTGTTGGTTTCGCCCACCAGCATGAGCATGGAAGGGTTGAGCGTGGAGCCGAAATTGACGAAGCAATAGACATCAGCTATCGCCACGGCATACAAGATGAGATAGAGTACACCTCTGATGCAGAAGCGTACTTTCTTAGGAATCAAAGCCAAGACGGCACAAACGATGTAGAGGTCGAAAAACAGTTCCAGATACAGGTTGTCGTAGAGCTCACCCCATCTCGGGAGCGTTACCACGGCAGTCAGTATGCCCAAAATATACATGAACGTAAAGAAGTTAGCATTACGTCGTATCGGTTCAAATGCCAGGCACAAAGCCTTCTTGATGTATTTCTTCCAATTCATATCTTCCATATTATAATTTCTCATTTCTCACTTCTCATTTCATAATATCTGCATGCCAAGTCCTCGATGGCTTCCGGCACCATTCCGTGGATACTTTTCCCCTGAAGAATCGCCTGGCGTATCTGGGTGCTGCTGATGTTGAGCAGAGGCGTCTCCACGATGGTTACTCCCTGCGGAACGGCTCCGATGCTTGCTCCCTGACGGGGATAGACCACGATAGGGTAGTGGGCGAGAATGTCATCGTGATGAAACCACTTGTCGAAAGCTGCCCAGTTGTCTCCACCTATTAATAAGGTGAAGCCGATGTCGGGATAATCCTTGCTCAGCGCCTGGAGCGTATGCCAGGTGTAGGAAGGTTTCGGAAGATGGAATTCATAGTTACAAGCCTTCAGCTGGCTTTCCCCTTTGAGCGCCTTCTCCACCAGTTCGAAGCGCAAAGAGTCGTCAAGCAGGTCGGTTGCCGCCTGCTTGAACGGATTCTGTGGTGAAACCATAAACCACACCTCGTCCAGTCCCGCCTTTTCGCAGAGGCTCTTGGCCAGAGCAATGTGACCGGTATGTATCGGGTTGAAACTTCCTCCGAATATTCCTACTTTCTTCATTCTTCGTTCTTCACTTAAAATTCTTCACTCTTCGTTCTTCACTCTTCACTTAGGATTCTTCACTCTTCACTTAAAAAATCCTTGACGAGCTGATAAACCTCCTGCTGCGCCTTCTCCAAGTTGTCGTTTACTACTACATGGTCAAACTGTGGAGCAAAGGTCAGCTCATAGCTTGCCTTGGCAAGTCGCTGCTCAATCACCTCTGGTGCATCCGTACCACGACCATTCAGACGGCGGCGCAATTCCTCTACCGAAGGAGGTTGCACGAAGATGCTCAAGGCACGCTCACCATAGAATTTCTTGATATTAACGCCACCCTTGACATCTACGTCGAAAATGACGGATTCGCCAGCATTCAGCTGGTTTTCCACCTGAGATTTCAGCGTGCCGTAGAAGCGGTCCTGATAAACCTCCTCGTATTCCAGAAACTCCTCGTTGGCAATCTTAGCCTTGAATTCCTCAGGAGTGAGGAAGAAATATTCCACACCATTCTTTTCAGTACCACGAGGGGCGCGGGAGGTGCAACTGATAGAGAAGGCCAACTTCAATTCCGGGTGTTCCTTCATCAACCAGTTGACTATCGTGCTCTTTCCGCTGCCGGAAGGAGCGCTGAAAATTAATAATCCGTTCTTCATAATTATATCATTAATTTTATGATTCCAATTATAGTGCATTCAGCACCTGCTCCTTGATCTGCTCCAATTCGTCCTTCATCTTCACCACGATGTTCTGCATTTCAGCCTGATTGCTCTTAGAACCGGTGGTGTTGATTTCGCGACCCATCTCCTGAGCGATGAAGCCGAGTTTCTTGCCTACGCCGTGACCTTCCTCGTTCATGGTCTCACGGAAATACTTCAGGTGGTTGGCAAGGCGCTGCTTCTCCTCGCTGATGTCGAGCTTCTCGATGTAGTAGATGAGCTCCTGCTCCAGGCGGTTCTTGTCGTAGTTGACTGAAGGAATCTGTTCCAGACCGCTCACGATGCTGGCACGGATTTTCTCCACACGGGCTTTCTCGTATGGTTCGATGCTGGCAAGGAGTGCCTGAATATTATCCACTTTCTCCGTAAATTTCTTCTGGAGAGCAGCACCTTCCTGCTTGCGGAAGTCCACCAGATGACCGATGGCCTGCAAAATTGCACTTTTAGCAGCTTCCCACTCCTCTTCAGTCAATTCTTCCATTTCAGTTCGTGTTGTTACATCAGGAAGACGAAGAAGTGTGCCATACCAGTCAGTAGGCTCAGGAATACCGGTCTGAGCCGAAATCTGCTTGATTTGGTGGTAATAATTCTCTACAAGTGCGGCGTTGATAGGAGTCGCATCAGCACCCGCGCTTTTCTCTATCCAGATAGCAAAGTCAACCTTGCCTCTTTCCAGCATTTTAGCGATGATCTGGCGAATCTCCATCTCCTTTTCACGATAGAGAGGTGCTATACGTGTAGAGAGGTCAAAAGACTTGCTGTTTAATGACTTTATCTCTACATTAATTTTCTTTTCTTTGTAGGCAACGGTAGCTTTTCCGAAGCCTGTCATTGACTGTATCATATAATCTTTCACGTTAA
>ERZ1034687.1625-NODE-1625-length-11282-cov-4.212167_pt1 | contig 11282 bp, 7 predicted proteins | sample MGYA00520704_ERZ1034687 | MGnify/ENA primary metagenome ERZ1034687 (study PRJEB33766, sample SAMN09781762) | gut metagenome | biome: gut microbiome | host: Homo sapiens | place: Madagascar | study: EMG produced TPA metagenomics assembly of the PRJNA485056 data...
AATTCATCCTCATTATCTTCAAGAATTCTTAAAAATCCTACGATTCCAGCATTATAAAACCAATCATTTAAGTATACTTTTATCTTCAATTTTGCACCTCCTTTTAAACAATTTGGAACATCCCAAATCCTACACTATGTTTACTTCCTATCCCTGCTTTATATAAATAACTTAAAAGAACAAGAATTATGGAATTTGTAACAAACGAAAAACTCGTCATTGTAGGTGCTGCTGGTATGATTGGTTCTAACATGGCTCAAACTGCAGCAATGCTTCGTCTTACACCGAACATCTGTCTTTACGATGTATACGAACCAGGTCTTGAAGGCGTGTGCGAAGAAATGCGTCACTGCGGTTTCGAAGGTGTTAACTTTACATACACTACTGATGTGAAAGTAGCTTTTACAGATGCTAAATATATTATCTCTTCAGGTGGTGCACCTCGTAAACAAGGTATGACTCGTGAAGACTTGTTGAAAGGTAACGCTGGTGTAGCAGAACAGTTGGGTAAGGACATCAAAGCATACTGCCCGGATGTTAAGCACGTAGTTATCATCTTCAACCCTGCCGATGTAACAGGTTTGGTTACTTTGATCTGGTCTGGTTTGAAACCTTCTCAGGTATCTACTTTGGCTGCTCTTGACTCTATCCGTTTGCAGAGCGAATTGGCTAAGCACTTCGGCGTAGCTCAGAGCGAAGTAACTGGTTGCCGCACTTACGGTGGTCACGGTGAATCTATGGCTCCGTTCGCATCAAGCGTAATGATCCAGGGTACTCCTCTTACTAGCTTGATCGGTACTGATAAGCTTACTGCTGAACAGTGGGAAGAAATCAAGCAGAAAACTATCCAGGGTGGTTCTAACATCATCAAGTTGCGTGGACGTTCTTCATTCCAGAGCCCGGCTTACGTATCAGTACGTATGATTGAAGCTGCTATGGGTGGTGCAGAATTCCAGTGGCCTGCTGGTCGTTACGTATCATTCGCTGGCATCGACCACATCATGATGGCTATGGAAGTAACTATCACTGAAAAGGGTTCTGCTTACGAAGAAGTAGTAGGTAACGAAGAAGAAATGGCTGCTTTGCAGAAGAGTTACGAACACGTTGCTGCTATGCGCGACGAGTGCATCAGCCTTGGTATCATCCCGGCTATCTCTGAATGGAGCACTTTGAATCCTAACTTGAAGTAATTAAGTTTAGAGTATAAAAATAATAGAGGGGTTCTGTCCTGTTTGGATGGAATCCCTCTATTTGTTTTTTATAATTATGTTCTTGTGTTATTTGCACCGTATAACGGTTGAGCGTGTCTCTGCTGTGTTTGGGTCGATGTATTTAATGGAAAGTTTATTTGTAGATGCCGGTATTACACCTTTTGTTATTGCCTTATACATATCCACATCTCCGGCATACGATACTCCGTTTATTTCTACTATCTGTTCGCCACCTCGCAGCGGAGAGTGTTTCGTATCCCACACCATGCCTGCTACAAGTTTGTTTTGAGATACTACTATTACTACATCCCATTCTGGTTGGTATAGGTTGAGTACTTTATTTGCTTCGTATGGTATGAAGTAAAACAATCCTTTTTTATAGTCTATCGCTATGTCGCCAAAGGCTAGGAATCCTGTGCCTATGCGCGAAGAAGGTGCTGATGTGGTTATGGTTGTAACATCCTTAAAACAGTTTTGGCATAAGCTGAATTGCGGTACGCATAGGCGATATTTCTTTGTGCTTTGCTCTACTCTTGCAGCTCCTGCCGATAATGTTCCGCTTCCGCTACCTAATACTTTCAGTCGGGCTTTGGCGTGTTTTATGCGAGGATATTGGTGGACCGACATGGTGTAATAATCCGAAGCTCCACTATCGAACATTACCGTGTCTTTAACGTTCTTCCCTAAGGTAATTGGCAGTAGCGTAAGATAGCGGTCTTTAACCAAAGGAGTTGAATAAACAGAATCCGCAGCCTCTACCATAGGCTTACTGCTGAAGGTAAGTGTGTGTTTCTTTCCATTCAGTCGGATACAGCCCATTCTAAATAAGTTATATCCTATAACACCGTCTATGTGGAATGTTTCGATAATGTTGTTGGCTGGTAAAGCCACCGCTTGCAGTCCCGTAAACTCTATAGCTCCCAGTTTCAGATAATCGAGCGTAATGACTTGGCTATTCATGATATTTCCGTTGGCATCTTGAAAAGTAGCTTCTTGTCCTTTAGCTTTTCCTGCCCGTTCTATGAAAGAATGTGATAGTGCGCAAGGTGCCCCCGTGTCTACTATGAAATGTCCGGTACATCCGTTTATCTTAGCTTCTACTATAAGTTTCCCGTTTTCTTCGGTATAAGGCACTTCAACCTTAAACTGCGAGAATAAAGAAACAGGGCATCCTATAGAGAAAATGAGAAATATGATAAATAATTTAGTGTGTTGCATAAGTTGATTTAAGTTTTGCCGATAGAGTAAAAAACCACCATCGCTGCATGTAATAACCTATACAGGATGGTGGCAAAACACTCTCTTTATTTGGCTTTAATATCGGAAACTGCTTTTAATAAAGCTTCTGGGCTTTTATAACCGATGAGGCGTTCTATCAAGTTGCCGTCAGAATCGAGAAACAGTAAAGTAGGGAAAGCGTTAATCTTATATTTCTTTGCCACTTCTTTTCCTTCTCCTTTCTCCATATCCATTTTCGCATTGATGAAACGCGTGTTGAAATAGTTACCTACTTCCTCTTTGGGGAATACAGAGTTGGCCATCGCTCTACACGGTCCGCACCATGATGTGTAGCAATCTATGAATACCAGTTTGCCTTCATCTTTAGCTTTCTTCAATAGCTCCGCAAAGGTGAGTTGGTCGAATTCTATACCTTTATATCCTTCTTCCATTAAGGCAATCAACTTGTTCAGTCGGTTGGCGTCGGCTCCTGATTCGCGGCTAGCCGCCTTTCTTAAATAAGTAAGAAGTTCGGTCTTTTCGCTTCCTTTCAACTGAGGAAAATAGAAGCTGGCCTCAATGAGCGGACGTACACCAAGTTGTTGAGCGAAGTAACGTTCGTTCTTCTCAATGTATTGAAGCATTTCATGATACTTCTTTTGTCCTCTTAGCTTTCCTATTCCATATACTATAGAAACCAAGCATGTATCGGGCAAACCTGCCTCTTTCATTTCTTGTTCCAGCTTGTCCATTCGTGCGGCATCATAATCAGTATCTTCTGTAGCCAAGCTCAATACTTCCGACGAGAATAATGAGCTGAGATAATTATCTACAGCCTTTTCGCCATTCTCTTTCACGAACAAATCCTTGTGCGATACAAGATACTTGTAGTACAAACTCTTTCTGTCGCGGTGTATACGAGCGAAAATCCAGTTTTTCTTTTCACTATACTCTTTGTCAGAAAGCATGGCCATATATTCTTTTCCAAGTTTTTGGAATAAAGAATCTTCTCCTGCCACATTCAGAGCGTACAAGTAATTATAAAGATCTTTTTTAGAGTACTTGTCGCTTTCATACTTCTCTCTGGTACCTTTAAGAGAAGTCTTAGGGCTGAGAGCGATACGCACTTTATCTTTAAACTCGGGCAACTTACTACCTCCGCTGATGCGTTGTATTATTTCGCCTTTATAATTTAAAATCAGATAATGCGCATAGCTGTGTACATTATACTCTTTGGCAAGTTTTTTGCCGTCTGCCGATTTCATGTCGACAAACAAATTGATGAATGTCTTGTTCATATAGTCGGCAAACTCCTGATTACCGAATACATACTGATTCATGCCTGCGCAAGGCAAAGCCCATTTGGCATAGCAATTCACGAAAATCAGTTTCTTCTTCTGATAAGCCAATTTCTGTGCCTCCTCCATAGAGTACACATAATTAACTTTCGATGTTTCGGTTGTTACTTCTGTGGCATTTTCTTGTGCATGCAAGGTATAACCGCATCCCATAGAACCCAGAAGTAACAAGGTGATAATTGTTAGAATTTTATTCATTGTCTTTTTCATATTTTAGTTTGCATCTTTTACGCAGCGTACGCTGTAAGCTACATCTCTGTCCTTATTGCCTAGTAATGTAGTTCCTCTCCATATCTTTGATGAGAAAATGGCTATTTGTCGTACTATACCTTCTTTCACTATAGATTGCGCAGTCTCTTTATCGCTACCGCTTTCGCTTGAACTTACGTTTGAACTTGAACTAGAATCAGAGCTTGAGCTAGAGCTTGATCCGGCAACTTCGGTTTCCCATTCCTCGTTAGTCCAGTAATAACCGCATTCGCCCTGACGAATCCATTCGTAACTAACGGCAGAATACGCATCGCAACCACCCATTTGTGCGTTAAAGAGTGCCGCTCCGCCTTCTTTCAGATATGTTCCGCAACCTTCCCCACGCCAAGCGTTGGTTTCGTTGATTTCAGAATCCGACATGCCTAATACAGACTCCAGTTTCTTCCAGTCATTATCCGACGGAATTCGCCAACCTTCGGGCGCTGCTTTCCGGGCACCTTCTAAAGAATACAGATAACCGTATTTCTTTGAATACTGTCCGTTAGATGCCTCATACTTTTCAAAGTCGCTTACTGGCAGGTTAGCCTTGTATGCCTCCATTTCGTCTTTCAGAGCCTTTTGGAAATCGGGCCAATAAGCCAACATATCGACGAACTGCTGCTGTGTATATCTGCCCGAAGTGTAGTAAGAAAGATAACCTTTGTAGCCCGCATAATCTGGATTATCGGTTACTTTATTATATACTTCGCTGAAAGCAGCTTTAGAGAACTCAAAGTCTGTAAGATCAAAGTATTCTTGTTCCCAAGTATAACATCCTTCTGTTACGCCACCCGGAAGGAAATAAGCCAAGTTATCCACCATCCATATTTGGTCGCCAATCTGTACGCAGCGATATGTCTTACCGTCGCGCGAGTCGGTAAAATCGCTCACGCTCTTTATTTTAGACTCATCTATTGAGGCAACATCTTCTTTGTTGCAACTTGTAGCCGTGAAGGCTCCCAATAGGGTTCCTATAATTAAATTATGTAGTTTCATAAATCTTCTTGTCTAATTAAAATTCAACACCCAATTCTCCTTTAATATAGTCTGCCAAGATATTGTATTTCTTCAATACCAGCGGACTCGCTCCATATCGTTCCAAGAAAGTAGCGCTACCTATTTCTAGCATAGTATCAAGATAATATTCCAAATCCTCGCTGGCATTGCTTGGGCTGGTAGTCTGGCTGATTTTATCTTTCGTGTTGCCGCTGATAAAGCCATACTGACCAATTTGCTGGAATATAATAGTACGTTCTGCTATAAATTCTTCTTCGTTATTTACGTTGGTAGACCAATATGTAGCGATGTATTTTTTCATTGTATCTTCGTCGAACAATATTTCCGGTTTCCAGTAACTACCTTTGTGTGCTACGCCCCATTGGCAACCCAATCCGCCATTGTTTCCGCTAATAACCCAAGGCTTGTTATAATACTTGTTAGTACTAGAAACCTCAGAGAAGCTGTTCACTACAGCTTCGGCCTGTAATACCTTAGCGCGTACCATAGAGCGGAGAATGTTATCAGAGAATTCAGGAATCTCTTCTTCCGTTAGGTCTTGCACATTAGGAACAATAAGAGTGCGGAAGCCAGAATAGTATTCGGGCGTCTCTGTACCTTTATCCGACTTGATTACCAAGGTTTCTGGCAAGAAGATAGAAAACGGTCGCATAGGTTTAGAAGCTCTCTGTAAGAACGCTTCTACAAACTCCAATGCCTTTTCTTGCTTATTAGTATCTTTTATGTACTCATACTCATAGCTTACCTTATTCTTATTGTGTGATGAGAAACTCCAGTTCAAGTCGAGTGTTTCATATCTGTAGATAGGTTTCCCGTCGTAGTTGGTTCCGGTAACAGTAGCCGATACGGTATCATTAAAGAATACAGGAATTCCATATTTTTGGTAAATCAGATATTTGTGATGCTGAATCGTCTTTAATCTCGTAATCAGATGAAAAGTCTATCTTATTTTCCAACACGTCTTCCTTTCCGCAAGAAGATACGCATAGGGCACATAGACAAAGTATGATATAATATATATTGGTTCTCATAATCTTATCTTTTTATATTTGATATCCATTGTTTTCGGTTATTCGCCTTCTTCGCCAGGTTTCTTTTTGCTGAGAGCTTTTCTGGCTTCGCGTGGATTATCCTCCATAGGCACTACATCAAACTTGATGACCGATTCGGGCAATGCAAATGTATATGCTTTATCGTGCTCTTCCAGTTTATACTCTTCGGTATAAGATACTCCGTTGTTTCCGCATGCGCTGTATACATGAATGATGCTCTTAGAATACGGATAAGCTTCGCAAACGGCATATCGGCGAAGGTCGAACCAGCGGTGAGCTTCGAAACAGAATTCACGGCGGCGTTCATCGCGTATTTGCTGAACCAATTCTTCGCCGCTATAAATATTATCATTGTATCCTATGATACGTTTCTTACGCAAAGCGTTCAGAAGTTTGCACGCTTCTGTTTCTTTGTCCTGACTCTTCTGCATGGCACAAGCTTCCGCTTTATTCAGATAAGCTTCCGATGCTCTCAGTGTAAATACGTCCGAGATATGCGAAACGATACTTCCGCGTTCAAACTTGTTTTGCAGCGTGATACTGTCGCTCAGGGCATGTGTTCCGAAGAAGCAGCTTTTACGGCGGTCGTTTTCATCGTACAAATCGTATAGTTCTCTTGATACACAGAAGTCGCCTGGACGCGCAGTGAACAGATTTTCGCTCGATAAGTTGTTGGGACCTTGTGAGAACAATACCTCTGCATTTTCGCGAGTAAGGAATATCTTACCGTCTTCAAACGCGTTCAGCTCTGCCAATTGGAAATACGAGCTATTGATAACGGCATCAGCTTTCTGTTCTGCCATCTCCCAATTCTGCATAAACAGATATACGCGGCTGAACAATAAATCTACAGCTTCTACCGATGCACGGTGTAAACGATGAGCGGTGTTTTGCGGACTCTTGGTCAGGTAGTCTTCTGCCAATGTCAAATCGCTGATTATTTGGTCGTACACTTCTTTCACGGTAGCTCTTTTAAACTGAGTGTCCTTGTCTTTATCGTGTTCTACATACGGAGTAAGTTTCAGAGGCACACATAGTTTCTGGCTACATGTGGTAGGCTCGTATGCATCGCCATAAAGGTTGGCCAGAGTAAAGTAGAAATAAGCACGCAGAAAACAAGCTTCGCCCTGCACTCTTAAGTAAGTGGCATAATCTTTTTCAGATTCGTGTGGCAGGTCTACTATTTCATCAAGAATAACATTGATGGTATTGATACGCGCGTATAAATCATCGTATGTTATGTTATCATTCTGAAAGTACGATGCGTTATAGTTGCTACCCACGCGCAACTGCCAAGCGTAATAACCAAAGATACTTGCCAAGCAGTCGCCCCAAGTCTTACTTGTTTCGCTACCTACGCTACCTGTGCTCAAGTCATCGTCTAACACATTGAAAAAGCCCGCGCATCTACCTCCCGAAGGACCTGTAGATACTTGGTAACTCTTAATATACACATCGCCCAATAGCACCTCGTCAAGGTCGCTGCACGATTTGGCTACAATCATATCTTGCGAGTATGCGCTCAAGAAGTCGCTGCAAGATGTGCTGGCAAACAGTACTGCCGATAAAAATAAGTATATATATTTCTTCATGATATAACTGCTTTATTAAAATGAAACATTCAATGCAAACGTATAAGCCGGACGGAGCGACATGTTGATTGTGGTAGAGTTAGCCTGTGTAGGGTCTTGTCCTTTCAGCTTTCCAGATGCTATGGTAAACACATTCGTCATCGCCAAACTTAAATCCAACGATTTCAGCGGAGTATTCTTAAGCTGTCTGTGCTTAAATCTGTATGTCAATCGTAAGTTGCTCATGCGCAGATAATCGCCCGATACAACACGCATGTCAGAGCGGTCGTACATTTTCCATACGTTTTCGGCGAAGGTAGGAACCTTTTCAACCACTTTAGCCGATTCTCCGTTTGACCAGTGGCTCATTGTAGAGCTGTAGTTATCGTCGCTCGGACTGATAAGTGCAGGTATGTCGGTGTATCTTTCGTCACCCGGCTTCATCCAGCGGTCAACAAATTCTTTACGTACGTTTTTGTCCGATGAAATACCCGATACGATAGGGGTATAGAGGTCGAACAAACGCACTTTACAGCCAATTCTGTAGTTGAAGTTCATGTTCAGCGAGAGCTGTTTCCATTTCAGCGTAGCATAAAATGAACCCGTAAGTTTAGGGTCACGGTTTCCGCTTGCTGTCATAACCAGCGGAATGATGTCTGCCAACTTTTGGTTCATCAGCAAATGACGACGGTCTTGATAATCATCGAACATCGGAATACCGGTGTTAGGATTCAATCCAAGATACTTATAAGAATAGAAAGTACCTATGGCCTCGCCATCTACTATGGCTGTACCGTTAAGGTAGTCGTTCAAGCTATAATTCTCGTTGGTACCCGATTTTACGGTGTTGCTTGCCCATGAATAAGTGGTAGATAAGTACAACTCCCAGTCTTGAGTACGAATAGGATAACCCGAAATCCATAGAGAATAACCGTAGTTATTGATAGTACCATTATTCATTTTATAAGAAGTACGTCCGTTGGTAGAAGCGATATTGATTGTAGAGAAAGCATCAGTAGTATGCTTAAACCACAGCTCGCCGGTAAATTGCAGACGGTCGTCAAACATGCTCAGTTCGGTACCGAAGTTAGTGGTCGAAGTCTGTTCCCAACGCAGATTAGGGTTAGGGAATGCCGATACAGTCGATACGTTTTCACCGTAGTAAGCATCCATGGTACCTTGGCGAATCAACATGTTAGGAGTTTCATTGTCAAGCATATTACCAGTTTTACCATACGACATACGTATAATCCAGTTGTTCACCGCTCTAGACTCATTGAAGAAAGTATCTTTTATACTCCATCTTCCAGAGATAGACCATACCGGCAAGAACTTCTCGTTGCTTCGGCTACCGAATTTGTTTGAAGCGTCGAAACGTCCGTTCAGGCTGACTGTGAAATATCTTTTGTAATCGTAAGCTAAAGTAAGGTAGCCCGAAAGGGTATTGGTCTTAGCTGCCGATAGAGAGCGATGTCCCTCTGCCAACCAGTTCTTATACAGCGGATAGTTGTCAAGGTCTTCACCTTCCATTGTAGAATACTGCATACCTCTTTCTTTATAGTAACCTCTTGTTTGGTCGGTAATGCCGTTGGAGCGATAAGTACTTACTTCGTAACCCACAGTAGATGAAATCAAGTGTTTTCTATCCTCGCCAAATGCATAGTGAGCGTTAGCCTGTAAACGTCCCGTAAAACTTTCGGTAGTGGTGTTTGTTGTGTTATATACACCGCCGTAAGGCAATTCGCAATATCCGCTTGTTCCTGTTTGTGGAATATCTGTTGCTTCGCCATTCTTTAAGATAGCCACGTAGTTAGAGTTCTCGCCATACCATGTGCTTTGGTTGGTCGCACTGCGGCTATACGATGCACCCAGCGTGAAGTTTACTATATTCTTCAGGTTATATACCAACTCACCGTTAGTAGAGAAAGTATTACCCGAATAATCGTCGGATGTATTATTGATTTCGTTCAGTATGTTATAGTCGTACAGATTGTTGGTCTTTCGTCCGTTTCCTACGCTGTAGCCATGTTTCTTGTAATAATAAAGAGAACCGTCGGCGTTATATGCCGGCAGTGCACGTGTTGTTTCGTATGCGTAGTTCAGTACCTTTACATCGCTTGGCAAGTGGTTCTTCTTCTGAATGTTAGCGTTGACACGGATGTTGGCTTTCAGATTCTTGTTAATCTCTGTGTTTAGGTTCATTGAGGCAGTGTATCTGTCTACAAATTCAGTTTTCACTGTACCACCTTCGCGTGTGTAACCTACAGAAGTATAGTATCGTGTACTTTTAGATCCTCCAGAGATACTCAGTGTGTGAGAATGTGTTATGGCATCTTCGCACAGCAAGTCGAACCAGTCGGTATTTACGGTTTCGTAGTTTCTAACTTCGTTGAGGAATTCGTTATATTCGGTCTGTCCTGTTTGGTAGCGATACAGTGCACCTTCATATCCCACCATAGGCATATATTGCGGAAATACATAGTGTAGGTCGCACAAGTCTTTACCAAACTGAACACGTTCTTGCGAGTTCATCAGGTTGATGGCGTGGTCGGTATATCGCGGGCGGCGCGTATATTTTACGTTAGTATTGTAGCGGATGGTAGGTTTACCCTCATGGCCTTTCTTTGTGGTTACCACGATTACACCGTTAGATGCGCGTGTGCCATACAATGCTGTAGCGGCAGCGTCTTTCAGTACGTCTATACGTTCAATATCCTGTGGGTTGATACCCGAAATAGCGTTACCTACGTAGTTGATATAGTCGGGGTCGTTCAATTGTTCCGGAGTAACGTTTACCGGGTCCGACAAAGGAAAACCATCAAGTACCCACAGCGGCTCACGGTTACCTACGATGGTAGAAGTACCACGAACACGCAGACGTGCGGTAGAACCAGCTTCGCCAGAGTTCTGAATGAAAAGCAAGTCGGGGATGTGGCCTTCAAGTGCCTGGTCAACAGTGGTCATGTTAGGCATCAGCACATCATCCATTTTCACTGAAGTGATAGAAGCGGTAACCTTTCTGCGGTCTATGGTTTGATAACCTGTTACCACAACCTCATCCATGGCGCGTACATCGTCGTCGAGTACAATTTTTAAAGCCTTTCCATTCCAGGTAGCGTCTTGCGACTTAGCTCCGATGAATGAAAAACGCAGCTTTACCGATTTCAGTCCGTTGGCTGGAAAAGAGAATTTTCCTTCCAAGTCGGTTGCGGCACCCTGAACTTTAGTCGTACCTATAGGTAGCACAGATACGCCCACCATAGGTTCTCCGTTGCCGTCTATAACCTTTCCGGTAATATTATCAGTACTCCTCTTATAAATAATTATGTTCCGGTTATTTTCTATCTCGAAAGTATAGTCACTTCCTGCCAGCGCATAATTAAGTATTTTAGAAATACTTTCCTGCTTAAAATGATAGTCCTTGCGTGGCAAGTTAGCCATAGCTTTTTCGCTATACATAAATCCTACATTCGCTTGACTCTTAATTTCTAAGAATACCTCTTTAAGTGAAGCGTTGGTAAGTTGCAGCGTGACCTTCTTACTAGTCTGTGCTCCAGCTGTTAGGCCGAGGCATAAGAGCACCAGTAGGAATACCCACTTTGCTCC
>ERZ1034687.1636-NODE-1636-length-11238-cov-13.091120_pt1 | contig 11238 bp, 7 predicted proteins | sample MGYA00520704_ERZ1034687 | MGnify/ENA primary metagenome ERZ1034687 (study PRJEB33766, sample SAMN09781762) | gut metagenome | biome: gut microbiome | host: Homo sapiens | place: Madagascar | study: EMG produced TPA metagenomics assembly of the PRJNA485056 data...
GTACAAACTAAAAGATATTAATAAGTAGTTATGCGTGTAATCATTGAGAAAGATTATGACCAGCTTTCTAAGTGGGCAGCTGATCATGTAGTTGAGACCATCAACAAGTTTCAGCCATCCGCTGAGCGTCCTTTTGTGTTAGGTTTGCCTACAGGTTCTTCACCTATGGGTATGTATGCCAATTTGGTAAAAGCTGTGAAGGAAGGCAAGGTTTCCTTCAAGCACGTTATCACCTTCAATATGGATGAGTACGTAGGTCTTCCTGAGTCACACCCAGAGAGCTATCACTCATTCATGGCCACCAACTTGTTCAATCACATCAATTGTCCAAAGGAGAACATCCACATCCTGAATGGCAATGCCGAGAACTTGGAGGAAGAGTGCCGTCATTATGAGCAGATGATAGAGGATGCTGGTGGCATCGACCTCTTCATTGGCGGTATCGGTCCTGATGGACATATCGCTTTCAATGAGCCTTTCTCTTCTCTTACTTCACGTACCCGTGTGAAGACACTCACCACCGATACCAAGATTGCCAACTCTCGTTTCTTCGACAACGACCCTGAGAAGGTGCCAAGCTTGGCATTGACCGTAGGTGTGGGCACCGTCATGGATGCCAAGGAGGTGATGATTCTCTGCAATGGCCACAACAAGGCTCGTGCTTTGCAGGCTGCCATCGAAGGTCCTGTGACACAGGCTTGGACCATCAGCGCCTTGCAGCTCCATAAGCATGGCATCATCGTTTGCGACGAGTTGGCAACTGATGAGTTGAAGGTAGGTACATATCGCTATTTCAAGGATATAGAAAAAGACAATCTTTAAAATTTATAATCAGATGAGACTCAATTTAAGTTCACAAATCGTACTGAATAAGGTACCCGTTGAGTTCTATAAGCCTAAGACGACCGTAGAATACTCAGAAATCTCCAGAATGGAGAAGATTCATACCGACATCTTCGCTTCCATGAACGAGGGGGCTGCTCATGTGGCTGATGGCATCGAGGCAGGCATCAAGGCAGCCCAGCATGAGGGTAAGTTCTATGTGATGGCATTGGGAACCGGTTCTTCCTTGACTCCGGTCTATGAGGAATTGATTCGCCGATACGAGGAGAAGAAGCTGAGCTTCCGTAATGTGGTGGTCTTCAATTCGTATGAGTACTACCCATTGCAGAAGGAAAGTTCTATCCGCTGCATCAACCAGTTGAAGGAGCGTTTCCTCGACCACGTGGATATTTCTGAGCAAAACATCTTCTCTTTGGATGGTTTCGTGGCACAGAACGCTGTGCAGGATTGCTGCCGTCTCTATGAGCAGCGCATCAAGACCTTCGGTGGCTTGGATGTGGCACTCTTGGGTATCGGTCGTATGGGTAATATCGCTGCCAACGAACCGGGTTCTGGTATTCAGTCTGTGACTCGTCTCATCTTGATAGGCAACACCTCTCGTGAGGAGATGGAGAACAGTGGAAAGACCAAGGAGTCGGTGCCTCCATGTTCCTTGACTATGGGTATCGCCACCTTGCTCTCAGCCAAGGCTATCTACCTGACTGCCTGGGGCGAGGAGAAGTCTGAGATTATGCAGAAGGTAGTGGAGAATGGTATCACCGATACCTTGCCTGCTTCTTTCCTCCAGACGCATCCGAATGCTCACGTGGTACTCGACTTGAGTGCTGCTGCCCATCTCACTCGCATCGAGCATCCATGGCTTGTTACTTCCTGCCAGTGGACCGACAAGTTGGTGCGCTCTGCCTTGGTATGGCTCTGCCAGAAGATACACAAGCCTATCCTGAAGTTGACCAACAAGGATTACAACGAGAATGGATTGAGTGAACTTTTGGCTCTCTATGGCTCTGCCTACAATGCCAACATCAAGATATTCAACGACTTGCAGCATACCATCACGGGATGGCCTGGTGGCAAGCCTGATGCCGACGATACTTATCGCCCAGAGCGTGCCAAGCCATATCCAAAGCGTGTCATCGTCTTCTCGCCACACCCAGATGATGATGTCATCTCCATGGGTGGTACCATCCGTCGTTTGGTACAGCAGAAGCACGACTTGCATATCGCCTACGAGACATCTGGCAATATCGCCGTGGGAGATGAGGAGGTAACAAGATTCATGCACTTCATCAATGGCTTCAACCAGATTTTCGCCGATTCCAAGGATAGTGTCATCTCTAATAAGTATAAGGAAATCAAGCAATTCTTCGCACAGAAGAAGGAGGGCGACTTCGATACCAAGGACATCCTGACCATCAAGGGTTTGATACGTCGTGGCGAGGCTCGTACCGCTTGTACCTACAATCAGATACCTTTGGATCATGTACACTTCCTCGACTTGCCTTTCTATGAGAGTGGAAAAATCGAGAAATTGCCTATGACAGAGAAGGATGTGGAGATTGTTCGCCATCTCTTGCAAGAGGTGAAACCTCATCAGATCTATGTGGCAGGCGACCTTGCCGACCCTCATGGCACCCACAAGAAATGTACAGATGCCGTCTTGGCTGCCATCGACTTGGAGAAGGAAGCTGGCGCAGAGTGGCTCAAGGATTGCCGCATCTGGATGTATCGTGGCGCTTGGGCAGAGTGGGAGATTGAGAACATCGAGATGTGCGTGCCATTGAGCCCGGAGGAGTTGAGAGCCAAGAGAAACTCTATCCTCAAGCATCAGTCACAAATGGAGAGCGCACCTTTCTTGGGTAATGACGAACGATTGTTCTGGCAACGTGCCGAAGACCGCAACCGAGGTACCGCTCAGCTTTATGATGGCTTGGGCTTGGCTTGCTATGAGGCCATGGAAGCTTTTGTGGAATACAAACCATTATAATCAGAAAACACGCTGTTGTAATCATTGTTATACTATTCAATACATAGATTTCTAACTTAGATTAAATATTAAAATGAAGAAAATCAGACAAGTACTGTCGTTGTTCACTCTGACTGCGATGTTGGGCGGTATGCCAACATCTGCAGTCGCTGCCGACATCAATATTATCCCTGTGCCAGTGAAGACACAGAGACTGTCAGGTGAGTTTATCTTGCCACAAAAGGTGGCTATTTCCTATAACACTGCTGAGGGAAAGGCTATTGCCCAGTATCTTGCCGATAAGTTGAATGCCTCTACTGGTTATGAGGTGAACGTGGGGGCAAAGAAGGCGAACATCACCATCCAAATCTCTCCTTCTATGAAGATGGCTGAGGAAGGTTATAGCTTGAGAGTTTTTTCCAAGGGTGTGACTATTAAGGCAAAGACGGGAAAGGGTGCTTTTTATGGCATGCAGAGTTTTATGCAGCTGTTGCCTGCCCAGATAGAAAGCCCAACCAAAGTGTCGGGTGTGAAATGGGTGGCTCAGTGCTGTGACATAGAGGATGCTCCTCGTTTCGGTTATCGTGGTTTTCATGTGGATCCTTGTCGCCATTTCATGACCGTGGAGAATGTGAAGAAAGAAATCGACATCATGTCTATGTTCAAGGTCAACACCATGCACTTCCACTTGACGGAAGACCAAGGTTGGCGCATCGAGATCAAGAAATATCCTAAGTTGACTTCCATTGGTGCATACCGAAAGGAGGGGGACGGTTCCATTTATGGTGGTTACTATACACAGGAGCAAATCAAGGACATCGTGGATTATGCTGCCAAGCGATATATCACGGTGATTCCTGAGGTGGATATTCCTGGACACATGATGGCTGCTATTGCGGCTTATCCAGAACTTTCCTGCAAGGGGAAGCCTGGTTCTCCTAGAATCGTATGGGGCGTAGAGGATATCGTACTATGCCCTGGCAAGGAGGATATGTTCCGTTTCTTGGAGGATGTGTTCCGTGAGATGGTGCCTCTCTTCCCAGGCAAATACTTCCATATCGGTGGTGATGAGTGCCCGAAGGTGAGTTGGAAGAATTGTCCTGCTTGTCAGAAGCGCATCCAGGATGAGGGCTTGCAGGCTGATGGAAAGCACTCCGCTGAGGAAAGGCTCCAGAGCTATGTCATCAGAAGAATGGAGAAAATCTTGGCGAAATATGGCAAGAAGATCATCGGTTGGGATGAGATATTGGAAGGTGGATTGAGTCCGGATGCCACGGTGATGTCTTGGCGAGGCACACAGGGTGGTATTGATGCGGCACTCCAAAAGCATGATGTCATCATGACTCCAGCATGGGGTGGTGGCTTGTATCTCGATTACTATCAAGGAGATAGAAAAGTGGAGCCTGTAACCATCCAGAGTTCACCAGTTTATCTCTCTGAAACCTATGGTTACAATCCTGTGCCTGATACCTTGAAGACCTTGGGCTTGAGTCAGCACATCTTGGGTGTGCAGTGCAACAACTGGTCGGAGTATATGTATTCCAATGCCAAGCGAGAGTACCAAATGTATCCTCGTGCCTTGGCGCTTGCCGAGATCGCTTGGTCGCCACTCAACCGGAAGAACTTCAAGGACTTCTGTCGTCGCTTGGATGCCAACTGTGTTCGCTTGGATGAGCATCATGCTCGTTATCATATCCCATTGCCAGAACAGCCGAATGGCTCTTGCGACAAAGTGGTCATCACTCGTGACACGACCGTGACCTTTACCACCTCTCGTCCGATGAAGATGGTATATACCTTGGACGGTACGACGCCTCAGCCGACCTCAGCTGTCTATCAGCAACCAATCCCTGTCAGTGGCAATGCCATTATCAAGATAGCTACCGTCTTGCCTTCAGGAAAGATGAGTAGGGTGAGAACGGTAGTGGTGGAGAAGCAAGACTATGCCCCTGCCGCTATTGTGGCAGAGCCAAAACAAGGTTTGAAGGTGCGCAGAGTGAAGGGCAACTATCTTCGTGTAGATGAACTCAACTGGACCGACTCCGTATGGCAGGAAAGCGTAATCGCTCAACCTAACGAGATGAAAATCAAGCAGGAAGAGGATGCAGCTACCCTAAGAGGAGCCAACAACTATGCCGCTATTGCCGAGGGATACATCTATGTTCCTGAGGATGGCGTATATTATCTCTCCTCTCGCCTTGACCAACTCTGGATAGACAACCAGTTGGTGATAAGCAACGAGGGTGAGGTGAAGGCAGTATCTTCTCGTGATACCTCCTTGGCATTGGCAAAAGGTTTGCATCCAGTTAAGATGGTGTTCCTATCGAATATCATCGGTGGATGGCCTGGCTGGTGGAGTGACCTCTCTGTAGAAATGAGAAAGGACACTGCCACGAAATTCTCGAAAGTGTCAAGTGAGCAGTATTGCCACTAATATTTGTATAAAATCTATTACGTTTTATAATATGATGAAGAATAAACAATCCATTTTATCCATCTCACTCTTGGCTGCTCTGAGTTTGACAAGTCCTGTGACGGCGACGGCTCAAAACGAGGCTCGTTGGCACAATGTGGATGTCAACCAGCAGAATCGAGAGCCTCGGCGTGCAGCTTTCTTTGCTTTCGAGGATTTGAGTAAGGCGCAAGGCTTTGACAAGAAACAGTCTGTCAACTATCTCTCCATGGAGGGAACGTGGAAGTTTAACTTTGTGAAGGATCACAACAAGCGACCTTTGAACTTCTTCAAGGCGAATTTCGATGATAGCAACTGGAAGGACTTCCCGGTACCGGGATTGTTTGAACTGAATGGCTATGGCGACCCTACCTATAAGAACGTCGGGTACGCCTGGGCTACTCAGTTTGACCCTAATCCTCCATATATCAGTGAGATCAATAACTATACGGGTTCTTATCGCCGCACTTTTGATCTTCCTAAGGATTGGAAGGGTAAGGATGTGTATTTCCACGTAGGTTCTGCCACTAGCAACCTTTCGCTTTGGGTGAATGGCAAATATGTGGGATATAGCGAGGATAGCAAGGTAGCTGCCGAGTTTAATATCTCCAAGTATCTCAAACCGGGCAAGAACTTGATTGCCATGCAGGTGATGAGATGGTGCGATGGTTCTTACTTCGAGGACCAGGACTTCTGGCGTCTGACGGGAATCGCCCGTGAGGTGTATCTCTTTGCCCGTCCGAAGGCACATGTTGCCGATGTTCGACTCAATGCAGGATTGGAGAACAACTATCAGGATGGTGTGCTGGATTACCAAGTTTCGCTGACGGGTGGCAATTCCAACGTCATCGTTTCCTTGTGCGACAAGGATGGCAAGCAAGTGGCTTCTGCCTCTGGTGCGAAGGGAACCATCAAGGTGCCACAGGTGAAGGCTTGGACAGCCGAGACACCGAATCTCTATCAAGTGTATATCACAGTCAGTGGTAAGCAAGGAGTATCGGAGGTGATTCCACAGAGAGTGGGATTCCGCAACGTGGAAATCAAGAACGCACAGCTCTTGGTCAATGGCAAGCCTGTCTTGATCAAGGGTGCCGACCGACACGAGATAGACCCAGACGGCGGTTATATCGTCAGTGTGGAGCGCATGATTCAAGACATCAAGATCATGAAGCAGTTGAATATCAATGCGGTGCGCACTTGTCACTATCCTGACGATCCTCGCTGGTACGACCTTTGCGATGAATATGGTTTGTATATCACCGCTGAGGCTAACTTGGAGTCCCATGGTATGGGCTATGGCGAGAAGTCGCTGGCGAAGTTCCCTGAGTATCTTCAGACCCATATCGAGCGCAACGAGGGCAATGTGAAGACCTTTGTGAACCATCCTTCCATCATCGTGTGGAGTTTGGGCAATGAGGCGGGCTATGGCATCAACTTCGAGAAGACATACGACTGGGTGAAGGCTTACGACAAGACTCGTCCGGTGCAGTATGAGCGTGGTGGTTATGACAGCAAGACCGACATCTACTGTCCGATGTACATCGACTATGAGGAGAGCGAGAAGTATTGTCAGAGTGATGGCACCAAACCTTACATCCAGTGTGAGTATGCCCATGCGATGGGTAACTCTGAGGGTGGATTCAAGGAGTATTGGGACTTGATTCGCAAATATCCAAAGTATCAAGGTGGATATATCTGGGACTTCGTGGACCAAGGTCTTCGTGACAAGAGTCCTATCACAGGCAAGGAAATCTTCACCTATGGTGGCGACTATGGTCGTTATCCTGCCAGCGACTACAACTTCAACTGCAATGGTATCATAGCCCCAGACCGCCGTTTGAATCCTCATGCCTATGAGATTCAGTATTATCATCAGAATGTATGGATCAAGGACTTCGATGCTTCTACCGGAGCATTTAAGATATATAATGAGAACTTCTTCAAGAACATCGACGACTTGAGCTTGACGGCATCCGTGTATGCCAATGGTGTTTTGCTTTCTACGGTAGCGATTGCTGATACCAAGGGCATTGCCCCACAAGCTACACAGAACGTGAAAAGCGAGGCTCTGAAGAAAGCCATCGCTGAGGCTGAGCAGCAACATGCAGGCGAGGAAATCGCCGTCAACTTTGCCTTTGCCAGTGATGGCAAGGAACCTTTGGTGGACAAGGGACAGGTGATGGCTCGCCAGCAGTTTGTGGTAAGCAATTACAAGTTTGATAAGGTGGATACCTCTAAGAGCGGCAACATCGATGTGGAGGAAACCAACAGCTATGTGAAGGTGACGGCTGATAGAATGACCGTTACCATCGGCAAGAAGACGGGTATGATCGATTATCTCGACATCGACAAGGAACCCGTATTGAAGTTCCGCAAGAGCATCAAACCTGAGTTCTGGCGTGCTCCTACCGACAACGACTATGGTGCATCCTTGCAGAAGGAGATGCTGGTGTGGAAGAATCCTGCCATGAACTTGAAGTCGTTTGACAAGCAGGTGTTGAAGGACAGTGTGGTGCTGACCGTCCTCTTCGATATGCCAGAGGTAAAGGCACAGCTTCAGCTCCGTTATCGCATCAATGCCGCAGGCGAGGTGGCTGTGACTGAGAAGATGACCACTGACAAAGAAGCCAAGGTTGCCGACTTGTTCCGTTATGGAATGCAGTTGCAGATGCCTGCCGCTTTCTCCAAGTTGGAGTATTATGGCAGAGGTCCGGAGGAGAACTATATCGACCGTCATTCTTCTGCCTTTATCGGCAAGTATGAGTCAAACGTGAAGGATGAGTATTATCCATACGTCCGTCCTCAGGAGAGTGGCAATCATACCGACATCCGTTCCTTCTCCATCTTCAATCCTACCACAGGCAAGGGCATCACCTTTGAGGGTTATGCACCGATGGAATGCAGCGCCATCCCTTATCTCGTAGAGGACTTGGATGCTGGTTTGGAGAAAGAGCACGACTGGGGGCAGCATAGTGGCGACTTGGTTGACAAGGGCTTGGTGCAGTTGCATATCCAGCAGCGCCAGTATGGCTTGGGCTGTATCGACAGTTGGATGTCGAAGCCTATGGAAAAGTATCGTATGCATTATGGCGACAGAGAGTTCAAGTTTGTCATCAAGGCGAAATAAAAGAAGCGGCGTTTCTCTATCACAGGGAAGCGCCGCTTGCTATATGGAAATATGAAGTATTTCTATTGAATTTTCGCAAATGCGAAACTTGAATAGTTTGCTTTACACTCTTGCCACGATTTGCTCAGGAGTCAGTTCGTTGTCCTTTGCCAACTGCTGATAGTCGTATCTGTCGTAAAGACCCTTCTTGATACCGAAGCAGAGCGTCCTCATGTCGCTGTCACCATAGAAGCGAGCGATCTTCTCGCCGAATCCGCCTTCGAGCGCACCATCCTCCAGGGTAATCACCTTCTCGTGGTCAGCCTTCAGGCTTTCGAGCATCTCCTCGTCAAGACCCGTGATGTAACGAGGGTTGATGAGTGTAGCATCGATGCCTTTCTGTTCCTTCAATAGGGCAGCCACCTGCTTGCCCAAGCCATAGAAGGCACCCAGGGCCACGATGGCTACCTTGCTGCCCTTGTGGGTCATCTTGAAGCGGTTCAACTCTGAGTAATCCTCGTCAAACTGCTCGTCACTGTGGGTCACAGTGCCGCCAGGTACACGGATAGCCACTGGGTGAGAGGTCTGCTGGATGCCCCAAGCCATCATCGCCTTGTACTCCTCCCAACAAGTAGGGGCGAGATAAACGAGGTTAGGGATATTGCTCAACATCGGAATGTCGTAGAAACCGATGTGGGTAATGTCGTTCATGCCATAGAGGGAAGCGCAGAAGACATTGATGACCGCAGGATTGCCATTGATGCAGAGATCCTGTGCTATCTGGTCGTAGGTACGCTGGATGAATGTGCTATATACATTATATACCGGACGGATACCGCCCTTCGCCATACCGGAAATCATTGCTACGGCTTGTTCCTCGGCGATGCCCACATCCACGTGCTGTGCACCTGCTTCCTCACGGCGATTCTTGAAGAAACCAGCCACGGTAGGAGTGCCGGAGGTAACTGCCACCAAGTGCTTGTCCTTCTTCATCTCTTCGAGGAGGTACTCGGCGGTCATGTTGCCATAGTCCTCGCCACCGCCTTCAACCTTAGGCTTGCCTGTCTCGATGTCGAAAGGCATACTCCAGTGCCAAGGTTCCTTGTTTTGTTCGGCAGGTGCATAGCCCTTGCCTTTCTCTGTATGGATATGAACCACGATAGGATGGTCGATGTCCTTTACTTCCTGGAATGTCTTGATCAATGTCTCCACGTCATTGCCATCGGCTACATACTTATAGTCCAAGCCCATGGCACGGAAGAGGTTGCATTCAGCCTTGCCGTTGGTTTCACGCAAGAGGGCGAGGTTCTTGTAAAGACCACCATGGTTCTCGGCGATGCTCATCTCATTGTCGTTCACGATGATGATGATGCCTGTGCCCAGTTCGCCTACCTCATCAAGGCCTTCGAGTGCCTCGCCACCGCTCAGAGAACCATCACCAATCAATACCACGATGTTCTCCTTGGTTCCCTTGATGTCACGAGCCTTCTGAAGACCGCTGGCAAGGGAGATGGATGTGGAGGTATGACCTAATTCAAACTGGTCGTACTCTGGTGACTCAGCAGGACTGCTATAGCCAGAAATCTCCTGGAATCGGTTGTTGTCGTAGTAACCGAATGCACGACCTGTCAACATCTTGTGTGGATAACTCTGGTGAGATACGTCGAAGACGAACTTATCCTCAGGGCAGTTGAACACATAGTGCATGGCGATGGTGGTCTCCACGATACCGAGGTTAGGACCTACGTGACCGCCGATGTTGCTATCACGGTTCAAGATACCATCACGAATCTCCTGAGCCAGCTCATGGAGCTGAGGCATGGAAAGCACCTTTACATCCTTAGGTGACTGAATTTTCTCCAATAACATAGTTGTATGAACTTTATTTGTTTATTTTCGGTTGCAAAATTACAGTTTTTCCCCGAAAAAGGCGTAAACTAAATTACTGAATGTTGGAACTAATTTACAGAAAAGCCCAAGTGATGCCTTCTGAAAGCCTCTTTCGCACTTTCAGAATACGATATTTGCGCATCTCGAATCCGATTCTTATGCTTCCATAATCCGATTCTTATGCTTCTCGCATACCATTCTGATGATGTAAACCTCAAATCCGCAACCTATTGGGTTTCGTGGGATTTTGCTTGTAAAATAACAAAAATTCATTTTATTGTACATATTCCTTGAATAACAGAAACGTCGTAAACACAAAATCCCTTTACCCCATAAAGCGACTTGAGGTAATACGCTGGTTTAACCAAAAAAGCATGGTCTTTAACCAAAGTCTGTCTTGAACAGGTTGGCATAAGCATTGTTGTCTGAGTAAATGTTCAATACATGCCTACGTGATGTCTTAATCCATTTCGCAGGAACAGAGATGAACTTGAAAACAAAGGCCTTGATTCTGCTGGTGGCACGCAATCCAAATTCATGGGTTTTCAATCTCTGCATAATAGCTTTATAGAAGTTACGTTCATGTCATCGAAGATGCGTTCCTTGCCGTCACGGAGATATACGCACATCAGAGAACGTAGAATCTCACTATATTGATAACCATACAATGTGCATCTCAATCCCAAGGTGGAATCTATGGTTTGAGCTAAAAGAGCATCAAATTGCTCCATAATCGAAAAAAATTCCCCCAAAAGGAGTGAGTTTCTCAGATTTAATTTGTATTTTTGCCATGTCATATTAGAGTTTTGCTTGTTTTCTTTTCGCAACACTAAGATAAGTGAAAATTCTGACATGGCAAAATCCTGAGCAACTTTTTGTTGCTCAGGTACTTAAAAAGTTTAATTTACAATATTGTTGCGGAATTAAGGATGGAAAAGAATTTATTATTCTCATTTGATGATGAGATCGCCACTGGGTTTTATT
>ERZ1034687.1640-NODE-1640-length-11225-cov-5.238585_pt1 | contig 11225 bp, 8 predicted proteins | sample MGYA00520704_ERZ1034687 | MGnify/ENA primary metagenome ERZ1034687 (study PRJEB33766, sample SAMN09781762) | gut metagenome | biome: gut microbiome | host: Homo sapiens | place: Madagascar | study: EMG produced TPA metagenomics assembly of the PRJNA485056 data...
TACCTTTCTTTTCCTACTTAACATTAACATAAGCTGGCTGACGACGTTCCGTACCTTTCTTACGAGTTAAATCATCTCCCAGTTCGTCACGCATATTGTCTGCTATTTTCATCAACATAGCCACTACTTCCGGATATTGACCAATCACATTATACCGTTCACCTGGATCACGGCGCAAGTCATAAAGTTCCGGTTTCATCAATTCTAGGCTCGCCAACTTGCCCGGCTGCCCATCATTGCCAGGTTCATATGCGCCATACGTTACATATTTGTGAGGAAACACCAATTTAAACATACCATCCGTAACAGCCTCCAGGTCATTTTTATTATAATAATAGACAAATGATTCACGAGGATTAGCCCCCTCTTTTCCTTTAATCAAGGACAAGATACTGACACCATCAATCTTATTAGCTGGCAGTGGAGCATTCGCCACTTCTGCGAAAGTAGGGAACAAGTCTATGTTAGAAGCCAACTTATTACAAGTAGTACCCGGTTTTGTTTTTCCTTTCCAATAAACAATACAAGGGACACGGTTTCCTCCATCGAACGTCGTAGCCTTAGCTTCGCGCAATCCACCAGCCGAACCTGCATGATTTCCGTAATTCGTCCATGGACCATTGTCGGAAGTAAGGATAATCAACGTGTTATCCTCTAAACCTAATTCACGAACAGTCTTGATGACCTCACCGACACTCCAATCTATCTCCATCATCACATCCCCGAAAAGCCCTTGCTCGCTCTTGCCTTTGAACTTGTCAGACACAGCCAATGGGACATGTGGCATATTATGTGCCAAATAAAGGAAAAAAGGTTTGTTCTTATTCTTCTTGATAAATTCAACAGAATGCATCGTATAGTCTGTCGTTAGTTGCGTTTGGTCGGTGTTATAGCCAACAATTTCATTCCCGTCAAAGGTTGGCAAATCTGGGAAATTAAACCAATCTCCTTGCTGGGGATGGAACGGCCACATATCATTTGAATATGGCAAACCATAATACTCATCAAAACCATTTTGCAAAGGGAGGAACTGATGTTTGTCCCCTAAATGCCATTTACCAAAGATTGCAGTAGCATACCCCTTTTGCTTTAACAGTTCACCCATCGTCATCTCGTCCGGATTAATGCCATAATTGGAATCAGGACCGGGAGCTCCGGCAAAGCCGATTCGGTTAGGATAACAACCCGTCAGCAAACCTGCCCTCGAAGCACCACTGATAGGCTGTCCTGCCAAGAAGTGTGTAAACCTCACACCTTCAGCAGCCATCTTATCAATGTTAGGAGTTTTGTATCCATACGCCCCATTGCACGAGAAATCACCATATCCTACATCATCCAAATTAATTAAAATGATGTTTGTATAATCTGCAGCTATAGCCACCGTAGACATAGCAGTAAATGCTGCAAACAACGTTATTTTTTTACTCATATTATTATGTTTAAGAATCTAATTCACAAAATTAATACTTGTTTTTCTATTCCCAAATATTCCACCAATCCTGCCAATCGGAATGCTCTTTTATCTTTCCTTGTTCAAAAGACTGTCTAAAATCTTCAATTGTTTCTTGTAATATTTTTTTCATTTTTTCCTTTTTGTCTGGATAATCAGCTGAAATATCTTTCCTTTCACTTGGATCTTTTATCACATTATACAATTCATATTTCCCTTTCGTATAATAAAGTTTATAATCCATATCAATGACAGCACCTTGATAACCGGAACAAAACACCATTGGATTCTTTCGACTATCCTCTTTTTTCAAAAGTTTAGGCCAAAAAGACTCCCCATCCCAAGCAACATCACTATCCATTATTATTCCAATCATATCCAATAGGGTTGGCATATAATCTTCTGTTGAACACGGAATAGTCAAATGCTCACCTTTATTAAGTTTTGCCGGCCAAGTAATAATAGAAGGGACTCTAATTCCTCCTTCATATAAAGAACGTTTTTTCCCTCGAAAATTACCCGGTGAGCCTGGCGTTTCAAGTTCAGGACCGTTATCACTACAAAAAAGAATGATACTATTATCGTAAATATTCTTTTCTTTCAAACAATTAACTAAACGACCTATTTGTTCATCCAAAGCAGTAATACAACCATAATAATTCCTTTGCCGTTTGTCTAAGTCTTTATACAGAACTACCTGTTTAGACCCAGCAACACATGGTAAATGTGGAGCATGAAACCAAATGACACTAAAAAATGGCTTTTGCTTTTGTTGAGCTTGTTCCATAAATGCCAAAGCTCTATCCATTATGATTTTAGAATCATCCCCTTGAAGATTATCGGTCTCCTTTTTCCCATCTTTATTCCAATAAGCTGTACCGTAAGCTTTATAGGCTTCTCCTTCACGTATATAATCCCAAAAACGACCATCATTTTCAGTTGGTTGTATCATTGGATCAAACGTTGGAACTTTTGATTCTGTAATAAAAGACTCTTCAAACCCATGCCAAGAAGGAGGGTTATATAAATGTTTATTTTCCATGCGTCCTCTATTAGCATCTTTTTCTTTATATGTCAAAGTTCCTAAGTGCCACTTTCCAAAAAGGCCAGTAGAATAGCCATTATTTTTTAAAACTTCAGGAAGAGTGATTTCACATTGTCTTAAAATACCTATATTAGCAGAAAACACTCCTGTTCGAAAGGGATGCCGCCCAGTTAATACACTTACCCGTGTCGGAGATGAGAGAGGAGCAGCAGAATAAAATCGCTCCATAATCACTCCTTCTGAGGCCAAAGCATCCAAATGAGGAGTTTTAATTATGGTATTTCCATTGAATCCAACATCTCCCCAGCCCATATCATCTGCCATAATCATGATGACATTCGGTTTTTCATTCAAGTATGTCGCACCATAAATGACACTTGAAGAAATCAAGCACAATCCACACAAAGCAGTTTTATTCATATTATAAAATTTATTTTAATATCAATCAATCTAATAACGACAGATTTTCAATAGAATCAAGCCGTCATAAATATATCAGCCGGAAGGTTGACTTACCTTCCGGCCAAGTACTTCACATAGCAAGAACTAATTCCAATTCGGGTTCTGTTCCAAATTCGGGTTCAATACTATTTGATTATGGGGAATCGGCCACAAATAATCTCGTTTGGGATCAAATGAACGTTTAATAACCTCCAAACCATCAGAATTATGCATCATGCCGTTATTTTCCTTCTCGGCAGTTTTCCAACGCAAGATATCCGAATAGTAAAGTCCCTCGAAAGTTAACTCGACACGGCGTTCACGGCGGATTACCTCACGCATCTGCTCCTTAGTCAAGCCTTTTTCGACTTCTGGCATATTGATATCCGGACGTTTCCTCAACTGGTTAATAGCATCATAAACAGATTGGTCCGGACCGGATGCTTCGTTTTGAGCCTCAGCATAGGTTAATAACACCTCTGCATAACGAATCAATATAAAGTTGAAAGCCGAACGTTCTACCAAAGGAATAGCCACATTGTCCTCGTAGGAAGTATATTTCTTTACACCAAATCCTGTGGTCGCAACATCTTCCTTTGTAACAATCTTACCCAAATATGGATAACCAATACAAACAATTGATTTCAACAAACGAGGATCCCTATTCTCATATGGTCTGTTGGGGTCATACAGAGGAGATTCCTCAATAGATTTACCATCGACGCACAAGTAAGTATCCACCAATTCCTTTAACGGTGCTGGACGATTTAAACGCCAATGATCTTGATCATAATAATTTGTTGGATATTCTGGCAATTTTGACTCTACATTAAAAATCACCTCGCAATTATGCTTATTAGCCTCACTAAAAAAATGACGATAGTCATTAAACAACTTATAAGAACCAGACATCATCACCTGTTTTGCAACCTGAGAGGCTTCTGTCCAATGCGAATTATACAATAAAACACGAGCCTTCAAAGCCAAGGCCGCCCCCTTTGTCGCACGCCCCAAGTCCGAATCTGTGTAGGACTCGGGCAACACTGCGGCAGCCTCATCCAAATCCTTTATGATTTGATTCACCACCTCTTCTTTAGAATTACGCGGCAACTCCGCTTGTTCATCGGCATTCGGGGCATTGGTAATTAAAGGTACACCTCCGAATTTATCAACTAAGTTCTGATAATAAAATGCTCTAAGAAACTTCGCTTCACCTACAATCTCTAGCTTTTTCTTATCATCCATATCCACGCTTTTTATATTCGATAAGAAAGCATTTGCTCGGCCAATACCAACATAGCAATCTTTCCATAAAGATTCTATCAATGGTGTTGTAGACAAATGCTCTCCTTTTCCAATCGCTTGCGTTCCATTCGCCTCATTATAAGGAGTCGCATTTGATGTTAACATATCAAACTCCATCGTATACAAAGCTGACCTCCAAGGGCCTAACGCATTATAACATCCCATCAAACCCGCATAGGCATGCTCCTTCGTTTTCCAAAATGTTTCTGTCGAGTATTGGTCGGAAGGATCCACATCCAACCAACTATCACAAGAAATCAAGCACATACATGCGGCAACTACACATATCCTATTATATAATTTGTATCTCATAACTATTAATCTATTTAAAATGTAACATTGACACCCGCCGTAAATGTCCGAACAGACGGATAAGCATACCAATTACTTCCCTTTAAATCCTTTTCTGGATCAAAGTCTTTCATCGGAGAAAAGGTAAACAAGTTTTGCGCATTGGCAAACACCTTCAACCTCTTAATGACTCCATTTTTCAAGAAAGAAGCAGGGACATTGTAAGCCAGCTGCAAGTTCTTCAAACGTAAGTAAGAAGCGTTTCTCAACCAAAAATCGTTCGTACGGAAATTTTCGTTCAAACATCCCTCATAGGTAGTCAAAATTGGCAACGTAGCACTCGTTCCACGCTCTGGTGTCCAAGCATCGGTCAACCACTGCTTAGGCAAACCACAACCGAACCACAACGGGGTAGCACCGATACGGTCGCCATATGTATAAACATCCGTCACACCTTGAAAGAACGTTGACAAATCAAAATTCTTATAACCTAAGTTAATATTGATACCATACGTGATTTTCGGAATCACGCCCCCACAGATTTTACGATCATCTTCCGTAATTTTACCATCTCCATTCACATCTTCGAATTTCAGATAACCAGGCTTGGTCGCTATCGTCTGGAATGGACTATTGGCTATCTCCTCCTCCGACTGAAATATTCCGATTGCATGAAGCATGTAATAAGAATCGATGGGCTCACCTTCATCTAAGATAAACATTCCATCAATGATTGTTTGTCCCTTCAAGCTAACAATCTTATTTTTAATAAAGGTCATATTCCCATTTACCTCGTAACGGAAGTCTCCGATATTATTTCTATATCCCATGTTCAACTCGAAACCCTTATTGCTCACCTCACCGATATTACGAATCGGACCATCCAGACCACCAACTTGATCTGGCAAGGTAACCTTACGCAAGATGTCGGAAGTACGTTTATCAAAAAACTCGAAAGAGAAATCCAAGTTTCCGTCCAATAAGCTAGCGTCAATACCGACATTCGTCATGGTTGTTGTCTCCCACGTAATGTTCGGATCGTTATAGGCAGTAACAGCCGCTCCAGATTGTATCGCCCCATTCAACGGATAGTTATAATCCGTAATTGAACCATTATTTTTTATTACCTTCAAATTCATTAAGTCCACATAACGGAATAAATCGATACGCTCGTTACCCAATTGTCCCCAAGAAGCCCTCAATTTCAGATTGTAAATCCAGGAAATATCTTTCATAAACTCTTCCTCACTCAAACGCCATCCGACGGAAAATGAAGGAAAAATACCCCATCGGTTTCCTTTGGCAAATCGGGAAGAGCCATCATAACGGAAATTACCCTCAAATAAATAACGGTCCTTATAACCATAATTCACCCTACCAAAATAAGACATCAAGAGTGATTTCGAAGAAGTCCCCGCAACACTCGGATTACTAGAACCTGCGTTTAATTCGTGCAACTCGTTTCCTAAGAAACCTTCTACCTTAGCAGAAAATTCAGTCTTATCATCACTCTCGAAACTATAACCTGCCAAGACTTTTATGTCATGTGCTTCATTGAACTTTTTGCCCCAAGACAAGGTATTGAATATAGTAATCGCCAAATCATTCTTATCTTTCTTATAAGCACTCCTTATATTCTGCCCATCATAATTAACACGTTTCTCCTCGTTCGTCTTCAACTGATACTCGTACACATCCGGAGCAAAGCGTGATTGCAAATAATCATATTTGTTCAAACCTACATTTAGATTATAGGTAATATCAAATGGTAATTTATACTCTGCAGACAAATTGGCCAACATGCGCAATGAATTGTGTTTGTTTTCTCCTTCATCAGCCAATGCCAATGGATGGCGATAGATATTATGTCCCGGGGTACGGATAAACGTATCCGCATAACGCCCATCCGCTGTATAAGCAGGATGGAAGGCTTGCGCCTTATAAGTCATCTGAACTAAATTAGAAACGCCTGCCACTGGTTCATTGTAGATTTTATAGTGTGCATTGATATTAGCACCAATCTTCAAGCGGCTATTCACTTGAGCGGTCGTGTTCACAGCCAACGTGTACTTATTAGAATCAGTACCACGCAATACTCCATTCTGATTACCATAACCCAATGAAACAGAATAAGTGTACTTCTCATCTCCACCGGAGAATCTCATATTATGCTCCATGATGAAGGCATTGTTATACATAATATCCAGCCAATTATTTTGAGGATACATTATAGGGTCAGTCTTCATTCCTTGACGATACTCCTCTATCAATGCATCCGAATAATCTACTGTCAGTTTACCTTCATTCCTTTGTGCTTGATTTCTTTGTTCCATGAATACGATAGGATCATATACAAAGTCCGGAAGATAAGTTGCTTGTTGAACGCCAAAATAGTTGTTGTAATCCACCGTGAATTTTCCCTTTTTCCCAGATTTTGTCTTCACCAATATTACTCCATTGGCAGCACGAGAACCATAAATAGCTGAAGATGCGGCATCTTTCAGTACAGAAATACTCTCTATATCGTTCGGATTTACAGCTTCTAATGGAAACTCAATGCCATCAACCAATATCAATGGATTGTTATCATTCAATGTACCTTGGCCTCGCACGCGGATAGTCGCCCCATCTGCTCCAGGCTGAGCTCCTGCTTGATTAACATACACACCTTGCATACCCTGCAACGCCTGTGTGGAATTTGTAATAGGTCTGTTCTCCAAAGTCTCAGCATCCAAAGAAGTAACAGCACCTGTCAAATTCACTTTTTTTTGTGTACCATAACCGACAACAACCAACTCGTCCAAAGATTTACTATCTTCCTTCAATGTCACCTTCAAATCTTTACCCGACATAACCTTAACTGTTTGCGGCAAATAACCAATATAACTGATTTCAAGCATCGCATTTTCAGGAGCAGATAACACGAAATTACCATCCATATCAGTAATCGTTCCCGTAGTTGTTCCTTTTATTACGACATTTGCTCCAATCACAGGTATGCCTGCTGCATCTAATACGACCCCCTTCACCGTTCCATTTTGTTGCATATTTTTAGGAAATTCTTTCTTCAACGACAAAACAATCCGGTTATCAACCACAGAATAAACAACTTTTGTTCCTGTAAATACGGAATCTAATATTTTAAAGACTTCCACATCGGAAGCAGACACAGAGACTTTCCTATTAACATCTATCAAACGATTGTTGTAAAAGAATGTATAGTTACTTCTTGCTTCAATCATATTTAATACATTCTGCACAGTCTGATTGTCTGCTGTTAATGTAATACGTTCCGTTTGAGCATAGCCTGAAGCATTGACCAGCCCAATAGATCCCATTACGAAAGTAGGTAATAGTTTCATTACTGATGGAATTTGTTTTAAGGTTAGCCCAACAGCTTTTGACAGCTTAAAATATTTGGGCAATAAACTTTTTTGCATAACTTTGTTGTGTTATTTAAAAGAAAAAATGATTTAAAAACTAAGTCTGTCGCCAAACAGACATGTTGCTGCTTAGGTCATTTCATCCGAAAGGATACGCCAATATCTTTTCGGATGTTTTTTATTCTTTTCTATCTATCCATAGGCTATTTGATTATGTTGTATTAATAAATTATTATTTTACTTTTCTTATCAGTCAAATTAGCAGATGAATCATACCTCCAATGAATGCCTGATGACAACTTGAATATCTCCAAAATCCTATCTAAGCGCTGATCGGTAAAAGAACCTGTGAATGCATCCTTTTTATACTTGTCGCTGGTTACCACAACATCAACATTGAATCTTTTTTCCAACATCCGCATAGCCTCGTCAAATATTGTATTTTGGAAGACAAGCTTGTTGTCCTTCCAAGCAGTCTCACAAATCCCTGATGTCATATTCTTTTCGAGTTGCTTAGAATTGACGTTATAAACCAACTTCTCACCAGGAAGGAGGTAAGTTGTACTCCCACCATTGTCAAAACAAACTTTGCCACGTATCAACGTTGTTGAAATAAGAGAATCGTTAGAGAAAGCCTCTAAATTAAAAGCTGTTCCTAAAACTTCCACTTTCGTTGCATGTAATGTTTCTACAATAAATTTTTTCTCTTCATCTCTTGCTACATCAAAGAAGGCTTCTCCACTTAACATTACTTTCCGTTCATTACCAGAAAAGATTTCCGGATAAGTCAATATCGATCCTGAATTCAATGAGACTTTCGTGCCATCAGGCAAAGACAAATCAGTCGTCATGCCTGGATTGGTCTTAACCACAATCATCCGAACTTCTTTGAATGTATCTTTTTCCCATAATAAGGAGCTTGCTATCAATAATGGAATAAACAAAACTGCAGCAGCTCGTTCCATCCACACTAAACAGGATATTGCTTTCTTTTTGATAATTTGTTTGTTCACTCTTTCTAATGCATTATCTGTATTAACACATTTCATTACAACTTCAGAGTCAATAGCAAGAGTAGCTTGAAGAACAAACCGAGCGATTTCTGCATTCTCTTTTGAACTTCTAATCCACGCCTCAACCCTCTTACTGTCTTCCGTAGACAACGAACCTTCATAATATTTAATCAATAAATCTTCCATAATCATTATCTTTATTTATATGACATTTGTAAAGCGACATGTTCCTAAACATAACATTAGTTTTTTCTAAAAAAAATATATACTTTTGTTCTGCTATCAAAAACATTACTCTATTCCTATAATAAACCAATTAATATGAATAAGATATTGACAGAAGACGAACAATTGTTACTTTCTATCCAATCATCTAATCGAAATGCATATTCAAGATTGTTTAAGAAGTATTATCCTATACTTTGTGCCTACTGTCATAAATTTGTATCATTAGAAGATTCTGAAGAGATAGTACAAGATGTAATGTTTTGGCTTTGGGAATCACGAAAACAATTAAGTTTTGAAAAATCACTCAGTGCTTATCTATTTTCAATGGTGCGTAATAAAGCATTCAACAAACAGATTTATTGGGAAAGCAGAGGTAAAGCAGATACCTTGTTTTTTGAAGAAATGCAAGATTCCTTGCAACAATTTGATTACTATAATTCAAAAGAGCTACTTGATACTTTAAAAAAAACGTTAGACAAGCTACCAGAATCATATAGAAAAGCCTTTATCCAACACAGGTTCGGTGGGCTTAGTTATAAAGAAATAGCTAAGGAAAACGGAGTGTCTCCCAAAACTATTGATTACAGAATCCAGCAAGCTTTAAAAATATTAAGAGTGGAGCTAAAAGATTATTTACCTTTATTCTATCTCTTATCATCTTTGTATAAAGGCTTATAGCCTCATTCCTCCAAAATGACTGCGGCTGAACGAACATCCCCGCCAAAAGGTGGATTCAGTTTTGCCACCTTTACCCGTACTTTCATTATCCGGGAGAACTCCTTATGCAATGCAGCTACTATCCTTCCTGCGACTGCCTCCAAGAGCAATGAAGGGCGGTCCATCTCCTGCTTGACAACGGCATAAACCTCGGCATAATTGATTGTATCATCCAAATTGTCAGATACAGTAGCAGCTTCCACATCTGCTGTCAATAACAAGTCTACTATAAAAGTATTACCTACGGTTCTCTCCTGAGGAGCCACTCCATGAAATGCATAAAAATTCATGGAATCTAATTCAATTTGTACTTTCATCAATAATTTAATCTTTTCACTCCAAAAATAGTCTTATATTTGTAGAAAAACAAATATAAGCATGATGATTGGAGGTAAACAAAAAGAAGAAGCGGTCAATACCGGCTTGCACAACACATTAGCAACAGGCACGTTCGTCAAAGGGAATCTAACAGTTGAAGGGGATTTACGAATGGACGGGAGAATTGAAGGAGACATCGTGTGCAGCGGCAAAATTGTTGTTGGTCCCAAAAGTGAAATAAAAGGCAATACTCAATGTGCAAATGCAGAAATACATGGGCAAATTGAAGGGAACGTCAATGTTAAGGAAAAATTAGTTTTAAAATCCAGCTCTATCGTAAAGGGAGATATCTGTTTACAAACACTCGAAGTAGAACCAGGTGCTAAAATTGAAGGCAGAATCAGTTCTAACAGTTAAAATATGGTTTGAAGCTATAATGGGCTGGCATAAGCAATAATCAACTACGTAAATGGTCTGCACTTCCTAATTATCTGATAATTGCATACATTATAGTAAGGATAAATAAAAAGCTTTTCGTATTTTTGACAAAATTTTGGAGGTACAATAAGCATGGTAAAAAGAACAAAAACAGATAAAAAGACGATAAGCACGGTGAATAAAGTTTCTTATCATTGCCGACCAGACAATATGACTTTGAAAGACTGGCAGATTGCTTTGCGGAAGCAGGCGGCAATGAAAGAGATGTTTGTAATATCCGAGAAAGACAAAAAAGAATATCCTGGTTATTTTACAGTGATAAATCCCGCATCCGGTAATGAATATAATGTAGTATATAGAGGACATAAGAGTCCTTGGAATTATTGTTCATGTATGGATTTTAAGGTAAGTCAATTAGGAACCTGCAAGCATTTGGAAGGAGTCAAATTATGGATTAGAGAGAAAAGACGTAAAGTTTGCCGCATCACACCATCGTATTCGTCCGTATACCTGTCATATCATGGAGAGCGTAAAGTTTGCTTGCGAATCGGTACGGACAATGAGGAAGAGTTCCGCAAATTGGCAAGTCCTTACTT
>ERZ1034687.1642-NODE-1642-length-11218-cov-7.057511_pt1 | contig 11218 bp, 10 predicted proteins | sample MGYA00520704_ERZ1034687 | MGnify/ENA primary metagenome ERZ1034687 (study PRJEB33766, sample SAMN09781762) | gut metagenome | biome: gut microbiome | host: Homo sapiens | place: Madagascar | study: EMG produced TPA metagenomics assembly of the PRJNA485056 data...
ATTAACAATAACAATTATTTGTTCATTTTTTATTTTTGATAATTGATCTTGTACCATTTCTATAGTAAGGGCATCAGAATGGTATGACACGATAATTGTACCTATTTGAACTTCTTGTGAATACATTTTATATTAATAAAATATTATATGAGAACCATCAAAATCATATCTCAAATCTCTGCTTCTCTCACTTATCTTCTTTGCTGGTATTCCTGCAACAATGGCATAAGGTTCTACATCTTTTGTTACCACAGCACCAGAACAAACAACAGCTCCTTCGCCAATGTTAACATTATCGAGTACGGTGACGTTTGATCCTAACCATGCTCTGTTGCTTATCTTGATGGGGCCATGATTGCAAGGCATGCTGCGAAAATACGGGTCGTTAACATCATGTGCCTCAGTCCATAGATGAACCTCTGAACTGAGGTTTACATTCTCACCAATATAAATGCCTTGTCGTGCATCAAGGATGCAATTATCACCAATAATGCTTCCTTTGCCTATATGAAGATTCACTCCACTGCGTATTTCACAGCCGAAATATATAACGCTTGTCTTGTGCTTGTCTACAAGGTATATGTTTCGATAAACCCAATTGCGCACAGCATGGGAAGGAAACATCTTTATGCAATGAATGAGATAACGCTCATAACCGATGAAGAAGATAAAGATCTGATTTTTTATCTTTTGAACAAAGGTCTGATAGGGGTGCAGAAGACTTTGATCATTTACCTCCCCCAATGCTTCTTTTGAAATAATCTTTGTCTCTTGTATTCTCATTCGAGAATTAAACAAGCGCAATGGTAAAGCTAAAAAAATGAAGGCTATATAGTCGCGAAAAACATAGAAAGCCAATAATGTGAGTATGATAGACATATCGAATGTTTATTAATTCCAATAATTTCCTTTGCGCAGTCGAGACTCTTGCTTGCTTAGGAACAGGTGCTTAATTTTTCTCATCAAGCAAGTAAATTGTAGATGTCTCAATGCTACAGAAGGATGATTCAACATTAATTTGCGCAAAAACTTGGAGTTGTCGACATTTGTCCAGCTTCCCAATGCCATGTGAACTACTCTACTCTTTCTGAAAGAATAGAACAAAGAATTAAGGATAAACTGTTCTGGTCCTAATATAAGTATTCCTTCCTCCAAACGCTGTTCTCTGGCATGATAACAATAGCCATATTTCATCGCAGCTTTTGTAAGCACAGCACCGACAATCTGTTCATCGTTAGAATAGTCGTTATTGCGATACATAAAATCATGACTATTATAATAATCCAAGCAATCCTTAATGAGTGGATGGTGCGGTTCTGCAAGTAATGGGTTTGCACAAACCCCCAAACCACTATACGGTAACCATTTATCCTCGCTCTCAGGCAACCAAGTCTTTTTGTTTAACTTCGGTAAATTAGGAGTGTACATGCCTGGATAATACTCATGGCAGCTCACCAAACGATTATCGAGTAAGTCGTCGAACCCATGTATTATGTATTCGTCAGAATCCATATATATGCCGCCACCATGGTAGAGGGCATACATCCGTACATAGTCAGCGACGAAAGCATATTTTTTTAGCTCATAAGCTTGTTTTACGAAAGGCACGGAGTTGATATCGAAATTATCCTCATTCCAGAGCTTTATCTCATAGTCAGGACACTTTCGCTTCCAACTCTCAATGCACCATGTTACAACCTTTGGCATCGGTCCTCGACCGAACCAACAGTAATGAATTATTTTCGGTATCATAAATTTTATTTAATCAATTATTTAAAACAAATATAAGGGAATTTGAATGTCATTTTGTGTTGATTCAAGTGAATTATTCCAGATTTCCTTTTTTACTATTTGTTCAATCACATTGGAGCGTTTGATAACAAAATCTACAGGATAACTGTATTTATAAGCAATCATTTCTGGCATGTAGTTGTTTTTTATCATAAACCTTATTCGCTCACCTATATCTTCAGGTAGATTTTTAGTATCAGCTCTTTTACATAAGCAATAATTAAAGACTGACCATGGACTAATATTTGTTTCTTCTGAAATCATATTCCTTTTCCACTCTTCTTCTGTAAAAATCTGAGTCAAAACAAATGATGATTGTCTACGAGTCCTTAGCAGGGTCGAAAAAGAATCGTCACATCTTAAATGGAAACGTATACGCGCATATAAATAGTGCATGAAATTTTGTGTATAGCTGTTATTTTTTGAAACAAGATTGCTTGTATCGTATTTATCAAGTTCAGACTGTAAACAGTTGGACAGTTCTTGTAACTCTACATTTCTTATCTTCTTTACAATCTCAAATATCGTTCTCCTAATAGAACTTTGAGCGACGGAACGCAGTAGTAATATACGCCTATTGATGAAAATATCAACAAACTGGTTTACTATTGCTAATTTTTCTTTAATTAAAACACTATTGTCTATTGGTAAAATCGAAGCAAATAGTAGAATATAATATAAAGAGTCAGCCATAGGATTGCAGGCTGTTATAAAGAACGGATTCTTCTCATTAGCATCCTCGTGACGTTGAAGTTCTTGAACACGAATAAAAATTTCAGAATAGAATGAGAAATCGCTCTTTACAAAATAGTAAAAATCATCTGGCTTTGATAAATGTACTAACTTTTGGTTGTTCTTAAACCAAGTGTGAAATTGGGAACCAATCAATTCGAAATCTTCTTTTTCTTCATTTACCTTACCTGAACTAATATCTCTTGCATATTTTGCTCTAAACCAAGCTCTAAAGAATAACATATCACCATCAGAACCTGATGCATATTTTATGTTAGATACACATTCTTTCCAAAGATGGTTCATCTCTTCACTCTTTGTCTCATCTTTTATTTTTGAAAGTACAAAAGCCTTAAGAATTTCAGTTGGATTGAGACTTAATCCTCGATCATTCATCGTCTCAAATATAGTGTAAGCATTATCTATATTGAATGCTTTAATTTCTACAATAACCACTTTATATAACAACCATTCAATGAACAGAGGTAATACTTCTTTGGTTTCAAGTTCAGAAGGAAGAGTGTGAGATATGTCATCGAAACAATGAAGAAGATTCTCATTTGATTCTTTGTCTTTGTCACAATTGTCAAGAATTGAGTAGTCTAGGCTTTCTCCTTCTAAATTGTAAAGATATTTCATTACAACAGCTCTTGATGGAACATCTAAAGAAAAACTCTTACGTCCAGCCCTACTTACATAAATATAATTGTTTAACTCTTTATATTGTTCTTCGGATAAATTGTGCTTTTTTTGAAGATATCGGAGGTGTAACATAAGCAGAGTGAAGGATGTAAGTCGCTGTTGACCATCAACAATAGACATCTCATGCCCATCCTCACACAAAACAATCGGTCCCATATAATAACAGTCGTAACTATCTACATCTGCCAATGTGTGTTCTGGAGAATAATTAGTCAAAAAACTTATTGTCAAATCGCTTATCAATGCATCAATCTGTTTGTGCTGCCAGCGAAACTCACGTTGAAAAGTATCAATTCTATATCTTGTTTCAGAAAAGATACTATGTAAGGCTTTGTCTTGAGCTACAATTTTATTTGCTATATGTGACATAATGTTTAAATCAATTCTTTTACGAGTGTAAATAATATGTTATATGCATGTTCATAAACTTCCATATTTGCCACTGTCGGGTCTAACGAACCATGGAAGATCTCACAACGTAATTTATAGAGTAAATGTATGAGTACTTTAGCAATATCGTCTTTATTGTTTGTAAAGAAAATTCCTGTGTCTTTTCCGATCTCAATACTATTGCAAGGTTTTTTAAAAGAGCCGTTAGGCAAAGTCTTTCCATGACGAACAATATCAAGAGGCTTTTTAGGATTTACCTCATAAAAAAACTCTTTTATTTTACTTTTACATTCGTTACTATTCAATAGAGTGTAAGAAGTGTCATTCTCTATATCATTCCAATTCCATCTATTCAAATGTTTAGAGTATTTGGTAACGTGAGTGGTTGAATCTTCAACAACAATATTGAATGTAAAACTATTTGTTCCTAAACGCTCAACTTTATAATGGTAATGTCGAAAACTCTTGTCTACAAGATTGGTAGAGGTGGTCCCAGGGACCATTGTGGAAAAGTTAATTGGGTTATTTATATCTGGTATTATGTGTGAATTTAATGCCTCATACAGATTAGCGATGCTTTGTTTAAAACAATTAGCTTCTTTATTGGAACCATTCAACAAAGATAAGATTTTTGTTTTAAAAGTATTCGTATTATTACATAAGTATAGAATACACGAACTATCTGTAAGATTAGGTAATCTAGCACTATTACATTCTCGTTTATACCATGCGTTAAAAGGAATCCATGCTTTTACAAATTGTATGTAATAATCAATACTGGCATGATGAGCCCATTTGTCTATATGCTGATATTGCATTTTATTTTCTTGAAATTAATTTAAATGATTTTCAATTATAATCTTTAGTTTTGTTAACCCTATTGGTACAATTACCATAAATACTGTACATACTAGGCTATCCCACCAATGCAATGTTTGTTGCAAGTCCAAATTATTAAAATCTATACCTTCGTATTCTATACTAAACAGCATTAAAAGATATATTCTGCGAAGAAGAATATTTACGAGCAGTATAGAAAGGGAATGTTCGCCTATAAATGCAAAAGTTTTAGATAGGGCGTCATTTTTGTGAATGTATTTTGAAATGCCTAATACAAGAAAGCATCCTGCAATGCTAAAAATAGGGAAACAGATAGGATTGGTAAACTCTAACTGAGGTATGGATATTTTACCCCCCCCAATTACTCCTATGCATAGCACAACGAATGAACCAAGAATCAAAAACGGATTTTGATAATTGATCTTGTCTTTAAATCGTGTGCCAAGCAAATAGCCAAGATAAAAGATGAAGGACACAACAAATGTTCGAATTATTGTTTGTGTCCATCCATTATCCTTGGCTGTATATAGAAATATAAAGCCTGCAACGTATAAACCGATAAAAGAAACTGCTGTTGTGAAGGTTTTGTGTCTTGATCTTCTGTTGACATAAAACACAGCAAATGAAAGCAAAGACACGAAAAACAGACAAGCGAAAAACCAGTATGGCCCCATACATTCCTCTGTAGGTATGAAACGAGTGTTTGTCGTAAATGCTTTATATGCCATATCCTTTATGCTATAAAAGCCGGCTTCTCTCGTATTTATCCCTAACGTAGTGAACACGTTATGCAAAGCAACAAAGATAAATCCCCACTTAACAAAAGGAAAATATAAGCCTTTTATCCTCTTCCATACAAATGTTTTTGGATTGGCCAAGTTCTTTTCTCTGAAAAAGTAGCCACTCATCATAAAGAAGAAAGCCATGTGGAAAAGATATATGAAAGTATCAAGAAATGTGCAAACATAGCTGTGTCCAACACACATCAAGATAATAGCAATACCTTTACCTATATCAATAGTTAAATCGCGATTTGCCATGCCTTTATTTCTTTATAATGTCTAATGCTTTTTGCCAACCAAAGAGCAATGTTAATATTTTAAGTTTTTTGCGTTCTGGCAGCATCATGTTCACATTTAGTTTGGAACAGATTTTATTTATGTCTTGTAGAAGGGGCTTTATTTGTGGCCAATTCTCATAAACAAAGAAACCAATGCTTTTCCCTATCATTGTTTTAGCTTCGGTGTCGTTTCTGTATGCGAGAATGAGGTTACCTATGGTTAGTTTGGTATAGAGCGCACTCTTTATTGCTTCAAGTCTCATCACGGCATGCACTCCTGTGTGGAATTGTCTCCAGACTGCATATTCATCAGGAACAGCCAGAGCTTTATCGGCAGCTGCATACACTCTTGCAAAGAACTCGCCGTCTTGGTTTTTGATAACGTTCTCATCCCATAACCCTGCTTTCTCAACAAGGTTGCGGTGCATCAGATGGCAATGTGGGCAATGCCAACCTTTACCGCGCCATATATCAAGCAACAATTCTATTCCTGGTTCATGATCAAAATCGATACTTCGAGGAGGGATAAGCCAATGACCATCCTCATAAAGCATCCTAACAGGTGAGAAAACAACGCTGTTGTCGGTACCGTCTTTCATCAACCTCTCCACTTGCTTCTTCAACATTTCAGACGAGAAGTAATCATCAGCATCAAGAAACTTCACATACTCGCCCTTAGACATCTGAAAAGCATAGTTGCGGGCTGAATTTCCCCCTTTCTTTGGATTCTCATATATATGAATGTTATTACATTCAAATTGTTGAGCTACAGAAAGAGAATTGTCCGTTGAATGGTCATCAACGATAATAATTTCAATGTCTTCGTATGATTGATTCTGGCAACGTTCTAATGTGTCAGCTATGTACGCTTCGGCGTTGTATAACGGAATCAAGATACTTACAGAAGGAATATGCTTCATCTGAATGACTTTGTGATACGTTTAACAAATTTACGCATCGGTGGATACATAAAATAAGATAGTGATAAGAAGATTATGAGGTAGATGGTGACAGACAACAAACTGTATAATGCCCATTGTAAGTAGCCTTGCGCTGTGTTTGTACCTATCAATTTCAAGATAATGAGAGATGAGGCAAAAGAAAGAACGATAATTGCCAATATGTGAAGCAGATTCTTTATATATAGATGTATCGGTTCCTTAAACCCTTGTGTGAACAAGAAATAGGGCTTCCATACATGCAAGATGAGCAGACAGCTTGAGCAATCGCCCATGATAACTCCTGCCAGTCCAAAGAAATAGCCTCCAATAAGACCTACGCCCACAGTTATGATGAGCGTCGCTATTGGTGCCCACACATCATGGAACAAGCCATATCCATAAACAAACTGCTCTGTTGTGCCACGGGTTTGTCCAAGAAAAACGTTTAGCAGAAGAATACATATAATGTATTTCGGCAACAGATATTTAGTGCCTAACCAAATGGATATGAACGGATCAATCAATACATATAATGAGAAAACGATAAAGGCAGCAACGGCAAAGCGAACAAACAGCAACTCCCAGTATATCTCCATGGTCTTCTGCTTGTTACCTTCGGCTATCAGGTTGCCTACGCCAGCTCCTGTGCTGTTCAAAAACTGGTCGAACAGAGTCTGAACCTTTTGGGTAACGATGGTGTAGTTGCCATAATAGGCTACAATGGTAAGGTTGCCAAAGGCATAAACCAAGAAGGGGAGGAGCTGGTTTCTACCCATACCTGCAAGCACATGCACAAACATCTGTTTGGCTTTGGTGATAATGATTTCGTATTCGCCATAATGTTTCTTGCCTAAGGCTACTGTGCTTTTTAACCAAGGATACTGTTTGTCAATCTTATAGTTTAAAACAAAGGCATATAAAACGTTGAAACTTAGCTCAATGATTATCCAAACGTAGAAATTGCACCAATAGATGGCTACCACCATCTGGATGATGGTTTTTATTATTGTTGCAGTCTGAAAATAGCCTGTTACAATGTAATTGCGTTGGTCGGCACCAAGAAGGGTCTGGCGATAGTTGATGAAATAGCCAATCAAGGATGATGCCAAGAAACCATAATAGACAGCATATATAACGCCGAGGCTTATGTCTGTGTCGTGGAATATCATTGGCAGGAAGCATGACAACACTATTCCAGCACTCAGAATGACAATTCCTATTCTGTTGTAAAGATAACCTAAAACAGATATTATCTCATTTATCTTCTTCTCATCTTTGTCAAATAATGGCTTGTACAACACATAACCAATGGAGGCACCGATGCCTAAGTCGGCAAGGTTAAGAAAACCTAACAGGTTCTGAAGTGTTGTTGTCAGTCCGATAAACTCAACACCAAGATAGTCTAAGAATATCTTGCGTGAGAAAAATGACAATATAAGAGAAAGAAAATAAAATATTAGATTGACCCTCGCATTAAGCAAACTTTTACCTATGCGCGAATTTGAATTTACCATTAATAAATGTACGTTTTTTGATCTTGTAAATTTTAGTCTTTCCAATGAATATCTGTTTTTAAAACTTTATTCTGAAAGACCACATTCTCTTCTTGATTACTTTTATGGATTACACTACCATAGGGTATAATCGTATTGTTTGCAAGACATACACCTTTTAAGATAGTAGAGTTGGCACCAATCCAAACATGGTCACCTAAAACGATTTCTTTCTGCGAATCTTGCCTTACATTACATACATAAGTATCATGCCCGTCAGAATCCAATAGCGTAATATTCCATCCCAAAAGATTGTCAAGTCCGAATGTTATAAACTTATTGCAAAAGATATTGCAATTGGCATTACAAAAGAATTTATACCCTACAGTCAGTTTACCATTTCCACGCACTATGACATGCGTACCTTTACTAAAAGAGGACGTACCATCAAATAGTACCTTACCTTCATCAAATATCAGAAACATTGACCTTCGATTAGCAAGGTTATAACTACCCCCCCATATTCCAATGCGAATGCCATAATTACGGGGATGAGCTATCACGATTTCAGCATCTTTTGATACATATACTTTTGTTCGCCAATGCAACAATATTGGACATAGCTTGGCTTGTCAATAAGGAAGATGCTTGAAACAGAAAGCATAACTTCTAATCTTAGATAAGTATAAAATATCTTTTATTTTTTATCTCCAAGTAAAACTATAGAGAGTATTTTATTAAGTCGGATAAAACGGGACATATAAACAGAAATATAGGCAAACAATAACGAAAGGCACAATGCCACTAATATTTCTATAGTAATACTGCCCGTTTTGAAAATATATTTACCGAACATTTCCATATCGCATGTAGAGGTCATAAATCTATGAAGGATATATATTTCCAAACTATATCGTCCGAACAAATTCAACATTCTTCCAATTTTTGTATTTACCCCCCCCCATTCTGTAAAACCATAACACTATAGGATACACAGACAAAGCGCCTAATATCAAGACTATTGTTTGAGAAGAATATACTTTTATTGAAATGACTAACAGAAAAATCCATAAAATAAATGAAATGTCCGAATATGCCTTACGACCGCCAAACAACATACTAAACAGCGAATATCTTTTAATCAAACATCCAGTGAAGAAAAATGGATATAGTTTATATAGATGTATCACTCCTAAAGCTCCAGCTGCGTTTTGAGGTAAATATGAGAATGCAATCTTAAATCCCAAATAAGTACACACCAGCCAAACTGCATCTATGAACAAACACAAACTTTTATTCCTATCAACTACCTTTTTTAAGAATAACACATCATATAGATGTGTAAACAAATAGCATTGCCATAAAAACAGCAGATACCACAATCCCAATTTGAAAGGATGTGTAATCATATTCTCTTCGGGTCGTATTGTATATGCATAAATAAGCAAGAATGAAAGAAAAGGCAATAACAATTTATGCGATTGCTTTGCATATTTTCTCACAATTTGTTTGAAATCACAAATAGTAGTAAATACCAAGCCAGACAAGAAAGCAAATAGTGGCATGTGGAAAGAGACTATCACTTGAGATGTCAAGGAAGGCTCACCCTCCTTAAAACAAAACTGCAATACATGCCCCATTACTACCATCAAAATTGCAAACCCCTTCAGTTGATCTATATAAACTAATCGTTGGTTCATAAATATTTTTCAATAAAAGCTATATATCTTAATCTCGACGGAAAATATCTCGTGTATAAACCTTATCCTTCACATCGTCCAGACAAGCATCATATCTGTTGGCAATGATGGCATGGCTCTGTGCCTTGAAAGCATCCATGTTGTTCACCACCTTGCTTCCGAAGAATGTTGTACCGTCTTCGAGGGTTGGCTCGTAGATGATAACCTCTGCACCCTTTGCCTTGATGCGCTTCATAATGCCCTGAATAGCTGACTGACGGAAGTTGTCACTGTTCGACTTCATTGTCAGGCGATAGACACCTATCACACAGTTGTGTTCCTTTGTCGCATCATAGCTGTTATCATCAGCATAACTATAGTAGCCAGCTTTCTGGAGTACAGCATCGGCGATATAGTCTTTGCGTGTGCGGTTGCTCTCTACGATAGCCTCTATGAGGTTTTCTGGAACATCGGAATAGTTGGCCAAGAGCTGCTTGGTGTCCTTCGGCAAGCAGTAACCTCCGTAACCGAAGCTTGGGTTGTTGTAGTGGGTACCGATACGCGGATCGAGACCAACGCCATCGATGATAGCCTTTGTTTCAAGACCTTTTACCTCTGCATAGGTGTCAAGCTCATTGAAATAGCTTACGCGAAGAGCAAGGTAAGTGTTTGCGAAGAGTTTAACAGCCTCTGCTTCCTTCATGCCCATGAAAAGAACAGGGATGTTCTTTTCAAGTGAAGAGTGAAGAATGAAAAGTGAAGAATCCAATTGCTGGGTATCTCCATGATGACCTATAGCTCCTTCAAGGAGTAATGATGCAAAGGTCTTGGCTGCTTCTTTCATTTTCTCTACGTCAGTCACAGCTTTTATTGCCTCGTTTTCTTCAGCAAACTCAGGTCGGTCAATAAGCTTGGGATAGCCTACGATGATGCGACTGGGATAGAGATTGTCGTAGAGAGCCTTGCTCTCACGAAGAAACTCCGGTGAGAAGAGGAGGTTGAACTGCTTTACTCCTTTTTTTGCGTATTTCAAGTAGAGGCTACGGGTATAACCTACAGGGATGGTACTCTTGATAACCATCACAGCATCAGGATTAACCTCCAATACCAAATCGATAACCTCTTCAACATGTGTCGTGTCGAAATAGTTCTTTACGGGGTCATAGTTTGTAGGTGCTGCTATCACAACGAAGTCGGCATCCTTATATGCTGCTTTCCCATCAAGAGTGGCTGTGAGGTTCAGAGGCTTCTCTGCCAGATATTTCTCGATATAGTCGTCTTGGATAGGAGAAACACGATTATTGAGTTTCTCTACCTTTTCTGCAATTACATCTACTGCTGTAACATGATGGTGCTGAGAAAGCAATGTCGCTATACTCAGACCGACGTAGCCTGTTCCGGCTACGGCTATTTTAATGTCTTTAAAATTGTTCATTGTCTTGTTATTTATTTGCTAAATTCTTTGATTCTCTGTTCTTCTTTTAACTCGCAAACCAAAAGTTGTCCGTGCTTTTCAGCTATGATGTAGCCATCCAAGCCTTGAACCACGACCTTGCTTTCATCGGCTGCATGGACAACGCAGTTCTTGCA
>ERZ1034687.1644-NODE-1644-length-11210-cov-6.503720_pt1 | contig 11210 bp, 8 predicted proteins | sample MGYA00520704_ERZ1034687 | MGnify/ENA primary metagenome ERZ1034687 (study PRJEB33766, sample SAMN09781762) | gut metagenome | biome: gut microbiome | host: Homo sapiens | place: Madagascar | study: EMG produced TPA metagenomics assembly of the PRJNA485056 data...
TCAGACTTACAAAGCTATATGCATAATCCCCCTAGTTTATCGGGTGAGCCGTTACAGCTGACGACGGGGATCCTATCATGGGCGTCTCGGTATCGGCAGTAGGTACGAAGGAGTCTTTCATTACCGACATTAACGGTAATTTCGTTATCAAGAACCTTCCTGCGTCTGTCAAGACTCTGCGTGTATCGTGTGTAGGTATGGAGACGCAAACTCTTGTTATTGCAAAGCTGAAAATAGGAAAGAAAAACAAGATTGTACTTAAAACAGATAAGAGCCTGATTGATGAGGTTGTTGTCACAGGTCTTTATACACGTAAGAAAGAGAGCTTCACGGGTTCTTCGCAGACGTATAAGGCTGAAGAACTTAAGAATGTGGGCAACCTCAACCTTATACAGAGCCTCAAGACCCTCGACCCAGCCTTCAACGTGTTGGAAAGCAACGAGTTCGGCTCTGACCCAAACCGGCTTCCCGACCTTGAGGTGCGTGGCAAGACAAGTATCGTGGGACTGAAGGAGACTTTCGGACAAGACCCTAACCAGCCGTTGTTCATACTTGATGGTTTCGAGACGACCCTGCAGACAATCATGGACCTCAGTATGGACCGCATAGCATCGGTCACCATCCTGAAGGATGCCGCCTCTACAGCTATCTACGGCTCTAAGGCTGCCAATGGTGTGATTGTTGTGGAAACTAAGGCCCCGCAGATGGGCAAACTGAAGGTGTCGTATAGCGGCAACTATAACATCTCGTTTGCCGACCTTACCGACTACAATCTTATGAATGCTGCCGAGAAACTCGAATTCGAGCGCCTCTCGGGCTATTACACCTCAAATATTGCCGACCAGCAGGAGGCGCAGGAGAAACGTTACAACCGACTCCTGCAGAACGTGCTTCGTGGCGTGAATACATATTGGATGTCGGAGCCTCTTCGCACAGGCTTCAACCAGCGCCACTATGTCAGCGCTGAGGGTGGTAACGAGCAGTTCCGCTACAGTCTGGGTGTGAGTTACAACAATGTGAAGGGCGTGATGAAGAAGTCAGACCGTGAAGTGATGAGCGGCAACCTCAACATCCTTTACCGTATGGGCAAGCTTACATTCTCCAACAACCTTACCGTTGACGTCACTTCGTTCAGCAATCCCGTAGTGCAATTCTACGAGTATGCCAATGCCAACCCTTACTATCCTAAGTATGGCGAGGGAGGCAAGGTGGAGAAATGGCTGGAGTATAAGGCCGATACAAAGGACATTTACGACGCTTCGGTAAATGTAGGCAATCCTATGTGGAACGACCGCCTGAACAGCTACAGTAAGGGCGAATCGTTTGCCGTGCGCAATAACTTCAATCTCGAATACCGACCCATGCAGGTGTTGTGGCTGCGCGGACGCTTCGGCATCAGCAAGAGCACGAGCGACGGAGAGTCGTTCCGCTCGCCTCAGGACACCCAGTTCGACCAGGTGGAGAAGCTGAAGAAGGGTTCGTATAGCGACAACCGTACCGACAACCTCAGCTATGATGGCGACTTTACCGTGACTTACGGTCAGCTGCTGGGCAACGCCCATCAGATAAATGCTGTGATGGGAGCCACCTTCCAAGAGACAAAGAGCATCTCAAAATCGTTTGACGTACAGGGCTTCCCTGACGGCAACTTCACCACACCTGCCTTTGCCAACAAATATCCTGAAGGCGGCAAGCCGGGCTATTACGACTCAAAGGCGCGTTCGGTAAGTTTCTATTTCAATGGCGGCTACTCTTACGACAACCGCTATCTGCTCGATGCCAACATACGTACTGATGGTTCGTCGGTATTCGGCACCAACAAGCGCTTCACCACAACGTGGGCAGTAGGTCTGGGATGGAACATACATAATGAGAAATTCGTAAAGAACCTCTTGAGTGGAGTGCAGATGCTGAAGCTGAGAGCGTCAATAGGTAATCCTGGCAACCAGAACTTCGGTTCGTACAATACGCTCACTACTTACGAGTTCAACAACTGGATGCAGAATTATTTCGGTACTGGAGTGCTCATCAGCGGATTTGGCGATCCCGACCTCGCATGGCAGAAGACGCTCGACTTCAACGTAGGTTTCGACTTTAGCTTCAAGAACCGTTTCCATATCAACTTCGACTACTATCGCAAGAATACCGACCCGTTGCTGGCTTCTATAGGCATACCGATGTCGGTAGGTACCACCTCACGTCTGGCAAACATTGGCAAGCAGGTGAACAAGGGTATCAACGGCACCATACGATATGCTATTCTGTATAAGCCTCAGGAGCGCATCAATTGGACCACGAGCCTTATGTTCAGATACATGACCGCCTATTACGACAAGGTAGGCGACAAGCTTGACCAGTTCAACCAGAAGAACCTCACCAAGAACATGACTCGCTACTACGACGGAGGCAGCCCTACTGCACTCTGGTCGGTACGTTCGGCAGGTATAGACCCGGCTTCGGGACGTGAGATATTCATCACAAAGAACGGCAAGTACACCTTCGACTATAGTTATGACGACGAAGTGGAGGTAGGTGATACACGCCCTGACATAGAGGGTACATGGGGAAACACTTTCTACTGGAAGGGATTCTCGTGCAGCATCTTTATGCGCTACAGCCTCGGAGGCGATGCCTTTAGCAGCACTCTTTATGATAAGGTGGAGAACATTTCTTCGTACGACCTTGCTCGCAACCAGGACCGCCGTGCTCTCTACGACCGCTGGCAGAAACCGGGCGACAAGGCTCGATTCAAGGGCATCTCGTTGACCGAGAATACTCCGATGTCCTCACGCTTCGTACAGAAGAACAACTATCTCACCATAGAGTCGGTGAGAGTATCGTACGAGTTCCCCTACCAGCTGATGAACAAGATCGGCATTCAGGGTATGACGGTTAGCGCATACATGAACGACATCTGCCGATGGTCGTCAATAAAGGAGGAACGCGGTACTTCTTATCCGTTTGCAAGAAGTGTTTCTATGTCTTTATCAGTCAACTTTTAATCAGTAACAACTATGCGTAAGAATATATATATTATCATGCTGACGGTCCTCACGGCTCTGGCTTCATGTTCCGACTGGCTCGACATACAGCCGAGCGACCGTATCACAGAAGAGAACAACTTCTCAAGTGTGTCAGGATTTGAGAAAGCACTTAACGGTATATACGTCGAACTCAACCAGTCGAGCATATACGGAAAGGAAATGACATGCGGATTTGTCGAGGTGCTTGCGCAGCGATATGCTGTAGCCGATATTAATAAGGTGGTGAAGGAGTATATGAACTTCAAGTATGCCGGCACAGAGACCAAAGGGATTATCTCAAACATCTGGAGTAAGGAGTACGCACTCATCTCCAATGTCAATTGCCTCTTGAAGAACTGCGAAGAACATCGTGACGTACTCTCAGAAAGGGACTACAACCTCATCAAGGGCGAAGCGCTTGCTCTCAGAGCATTCCTGCATCTTGACCTATTCCGCCTCTTCGGTCCTATTTACGACCCCGACAAGCCGGCCTTGTCAATACCGTATTATACGGTCTATTCACTTGATGTGTCGCCCAAACTGTCGAGCGTTGACTATATGAAGCAGCTTGAGGCCGATCTGCTTGAATCGGAATCGCTTCTTGCCAAGTCCGACCCGATTCTGCGCTATGGAGTAAGCGGCGACCCGCAGAACGACTTCTGGCAGGCACGCAATCTGCGACTCAACTATTATGCTGTGCAGGGACTCATGGCAAGAGCCTATTACTACATGCACAACGATACAGAGGCTTTCAAACACGCGATGAATGTAGTCGAGGCACACGAGAAGACATTCCCATGGATCACTCCGATGAAGATAACCAGCAGCAATCCCGACCGAGTGTTCTCTACCGAGATCATGTTCTCTGCCCAAAATCTGGAGCGTAATTCTATCTTTGCAGGCAACTTCGACGGCAACAACCTGAAGATGACCACGTTGCTGGCTCCGCGTACCGACGTGGTAAACTATCTCTTTGACAACGAGAAGGTGGACTACAGATATATAGCATGGCTCAAGAACTCTGTAGAGAATTCGGGCACGTCTTACTCTATCTTCAACAAGTATCAGAGCCAGTCGTCCGATTCGCTCTACAATCAGATGATTCCTCTTATCAAGGTCAGCGAGTCGTATCTTATTGCTACCGAGTGTTCGACAGACTATTACGAAAGCTTGAGAATATACAACATTCTGCGCAACCATCGTGGATTGCTCAGCAAGGCTGTCATGTATCAGGAAGATATTGATGCCGAATGGATAAGAGAGTTCTGGGGGGAGGGACAGCTCTTCTTCTACTATAAGCGAAACAAAAAGGAGAGCATAAAGGATGCTACGTCACAGTATGGCACAAGAAGCATTAATGCCAACAATTACGTGATGCCTTTGCCTGAGGGAGAGACCAAATACAACTAAACCTCCGACAGAAAAAAAACATAACAAACCAAAAGAAATAAAGCTATGAAAAAGATGATAATACCTTTTCTGCTCTTACTGATATTATCGGTATTTGCAAGTTGCGAGAAGAATCTTGACGTATATAAAGGTGAGTGTGGCATCTTCTTCGACACGAGAAATACTTACATCGATACTCTCGTGGTGCATTGGGGACAGCTGGATTCGGATGTCAAGGAGATGGAATGGTGGTTGAGAGTGAACCTTATTGGCGACACAAAGGACTACGACCGCCACTTCCAGATTTCGGTAACTACCGATGAGGGCGACGAATATGCTGCCGTTGAGGGAGTGGACTACGTCAAGTTCCCTACCGATTATGTCATCAAGGCTGGCGAGAATGAAGCTTATATTTACTTCACCCTGCTCAGAGACCCCAATCTTGCCGAGAAGCCAAAGCGCTTCAAGGTGAGCCTGATTCCAAACGACGAACTCAAGTTTATCTATACCCGTTACGACGGCTACTTTGATGCCGAGGGCAATCTCATCACACGTGAGATGGACTATCAGCGTGTAATCGTAATGGACGAGGAATTCCCTATGCCTGCATGGTGGGGCATCTATGGCGACCAATACTTTGGCAAATGGTCGGCAAAGAAGAGCATATTGATATGCGACGTGCTGAAGATAAGCCGTACAGAATGGCTTAAGGATACCACACAGGGACTCTCGGCAGGCTATCTTAAGTTTGCCGGCAAGTACATGCAGCAATGGCTGAACGAGCATCCGACGCTCGACGAAGACGGAGAGCCGATGACAATGGGCGAGGCTTCACAAGGTTAAAAGAAACACATTTAAAATGATATGATTATGACTATTTCACGATATCTATATACCGCAGCCCTTGCGCTGTTCATGGGCATGGCTGTCACTTCTTGTTGTGATGATGAGGGAAATTATAACTATCATGATATTAACGAACTCACCATTAACGGACTGGATGAAAACGTCAGATTTAATAAGGTGGCTTTTGTCGACCGACTGGTCATCGACCCGAAAATAGAATCGTCTATGGGTCAGAACAACGAGTCTGACTATGAGTACGAATGGAAGTTTCTGCCTTTTGGTACCGACTTCGACCAAATTCCCGACCTGGACAAGACCGTAGTCTCGCGCGAGAGAAAACTCGATATTCTCGTGACGCTCGACCCCGGACTCTATTCATGCTTCTTTAAGGTGAAGGACAAGAAGAATTCGCTAACCACAATACGCTCGTTCTCGCTTCAGGTGAAGTCGATGACCAGCGAGGGATGGATGGTACTGTGCAACGAGAATGACAAGCCTCGTATGGACATTATATTCAACGTGGACGATGATAACGACCTCATTGCGCACAACATCTGGCAGGAAGCCGAGTTTAACCCAGGAGTGCCCAAGAAGCTTATTTACAACTATAGTGTACGACAGACTCCGACTCTGCTTGTTACTGACAAGGGAACGTACAATCTTGACGTTAAAGATCTGCACGCCGGCGAGGATAACAACCTAAAATGGCGATTTGGAGCTTCTCCTGATAAGATACTGGTGGAGAATGCTATCTTGTCGCAGTATGCATTGCCTGACCTTTGGGTGATCGTTGACAACAACCATGATGTCTACACTTTGGACAACTCTATCGACAACGGATATTTCGAGTTCAAGATCAACAAAATCAACGGCAAGGAAGAATTCAAGGCTGCTCCATTCATCGGAACAAGCTACAATGTCAACTATTCTGACAATTCCTACGGACACATTCCTGCCGTGCTCTACGACGAGACGAACAAGCAGTTCCTGAGCATCCGCAACAATTCCAACTATCCATCGGTAATGCAGTTTGTAGGCCCGCAGCTCTTTTCTGCCCAAACGGGAAGAGACATGGTGTGGATGGAGTCATGCAAGTCGGGCGAGATATATGCCATACTGAAGGATCCTGCCACCCAACAATTCTACTTCTACGGAATGCAGCTACACGCTTTATTCTCCGAACCCGAAAACTGGTGGGAGCAGGGCACGTATACAGAGTATAACAACCAAGACTATTATGGAGAGATAAAGGGCGAAGGACTTGCCAACGCTACATTGTTCGCTTGCCACCATCTCTATCCTTACTTGTTCTATGCCAGCGGCAACAAGATATATCAGTTTGACATGGGACATCCCGACACTCCTGCACGCGAGGTACTGTCGTTCCCGGGAGAGACAATAAAGGTGATGAAGTTCAACCCGTTTGTGGCTTGGGAACAATACGCGGATTGGGAACGTGCACGCAACTACAGGCTTGTTGTGGCAACCACAGCCGATAATGTAGAGCCTTCAAAGTCGGGAATATTGCGCATGTATGACGTGCCCGATCTTATGGGTGAAATAAAGTTGCACAAGGAATATAAGGATCTAGGCAACATCGTAGACGTAGCCTATAAGGAAAGAAAGAAGTAATAATATCAAAGCAAGATTACAATGAAAAAGACTGCAACAATCTGCATAACAGCACTCGTGTGCCTCTCGGCACAGACCGTCAACGCCCAATACAAGATAGAGGGCTCATTCAAGAATATAGAGCGCAAGATACACCTTGTGGCTTGCACGCCCAACGGACTTGACACCCTGGCAAGCACCTTTGTCGACGACAAGGGACACTTTACCATCAAGGGAAAAGTTAGCGAGCCTACTGCAGCCTGCATACGTGTGGTCGACTCAAGCATACGCATTCCCGTGATACTTGAGAAGTCGACGGTACATGTTGATGCCGACCTGAAGGACCCTATGAAATATAAAATATCAGGAGGAGGCAAGCTGCAGCAACTGCGCAACGAGTTCCACAATACCGAACTGCAGATATATACCGAACGCGACTCGGCAAAGGCTGTTATCGAGCGCGACTTTGGCAAGGAGGACTTCTTTGCAATAGCACAGATCAGAGCCTTGTACGACCAGTATCGTGAAAAACTTGACAAGGCTGAGGATGCCTTCGCCAAGCAACATGACAACATCGTAAGCGCAAGTCTGCTAGTGTGGCGAGTGGCAGAACTGATGAAGACCAAGACTCTGCCAGCAAGATATGAGGCGCTGGGCGAGAATGCTCGTCAGACTGTGCCTGGGCGTTGGCTTAAACCTTATTCCGACCAGATAGCCTGCATCATTGTGGGCGGTACGGCTCCCGACCTGCAGATGAAGACCCCCGACGGTTCGCCAATCTCTATTTACGGCATCAAGGCCAAAGCCAAGATTCTTGATTTCTGGGCTTCGTGGTGCGGTCCGTGTCGTGCCGAGAGTCCCAACATCATGAATGTCTATAAGAAGTACAAGGACAAGGGACTCGAAGTTATAGGCATCTCGCTCGACGAGAGGGCAGAACTGTGGAAGAAAGCAATACAGCACGACAGTATTACATGGCCACAGATGTCTGACCTGCGAGGATGGAATAGTATTGCCGCCGAGAAATACCGTCTCGTGGGCATCCCGCAGATTTATTTGCTCGATGAGAACAACCGCATCGTGGGCGAGGGATTGCGTGGCAAGGAGATAGAAGAGGCTGTAGCCAAATTGCTTGGTCCTGCCCAATAGAAATCCATAATGTCAATTATTCTAATAATAGCGTAAATGCTTATGAGACACAGTAATCTAAGGACTCTGACTGTCCTTGCTCTGATGCTCTCTGTTTCCGTCTGCTCTATAGCCCAAAAGCGCTATATGGTGGACGGATTCACCAATGGCTACGAGGGTAGGGTGCTCTACATGTCGTACACCGACGGCCGAGGCAGAGATATAGTAGACAGCTGCAAGGTAAGCAATGGCACATTCCGTTTTGAAGGCACTCTTGACATAGACAATGCCTTGGCATTCATCTCTACCGACAAGGGAGTGCTTAATGGCGACATCAACAAGCAGACCAAATTCTATCTCGAGCCTCGCACCATAACTGTTGGCATTAATGCCTACAATCATACGATGCCGGTAGTTATGGGCTCGGTACAACAGGCTCAAGAGGATGAGTACAACGGACTGGTAATGCCCGAGACTTTGGTAATAAAGTCGGTGGCAGTACTGGCAAAAAGCTCTACAGATATGGACTTCAAGTATAAGCTCGAAGCCTCGTTGAAGCCGATATTCCAATCGTACAATGCAAAGACGATGGATTATATCCGTCGTCATCCCGACGTGGAACTGTCGTTGTTCCTGCTTCATGGCGTGGCTAATAGTATACCTGCCGATAGCGCCAAGGCTTTATATGACGCTCTTTCGCCTGGACTAAAGGGAATGATACAGTCGGAAGAGATTGAGCGTACCATAGCTCTGCGTCTTAAGACAAGCACGGGTAAGCCTGCGCCCATATTCACAGCCACAGACATCAATGGCAAGCCTCTCTGTCTAGGCGATTTTAAGGGCAAGTATGTGGTGCTTGACTTCTGGGCCACCTGGTGTGGTCCGTGTCGTTACACAAACAAGCACATGAAGCAGCTCTACGAGAAATACTCGGGCCATGACGTGGAGTTTATATATGTTGCTGACGACGATCGCGACCCTGCCAAGTGGCGCAATATTGTCGAGAAGGACGGAATAGGCATGTTCCGCCACGTATTGCGCGGAGCTAATACCTCAGCCGACATCAATACAATGTATGCCGTGAAGAATATCCCTGCCAAATTCCTTATTGACAAGGATGGTAATATGGTGGGTAAGTTTGACACCGACGAACTCTCCGACAAACTGAAATCACTACTCGGATTCTGAATTCTATTCTCTGGAATATCGGATTTCCGCCCGACACATAGCACACTATACCTCCATGGCAAGAAGGATGAAAAGAAATCTGAAGAAGATACCTATGATGTAGGGGATATGACTAACGAGGAACAGCCATCATCAACGACAAGTGAAGAACTCAACGAGAAAAACAATGAATTCCTGGAAAGGCAATAGTTTGGAGGCAAGAGAAACGAACCTTGCGCTTGACAACTTCAAGGCGCAAATCATCAAGCACCACCAGCGCATATCTAAAAACACAATCAATCACAACAAAGCGTTTCAGTTGTTTCAGTTTCAGTTGCGTTTCAAAGGGTCAGTTATGTTTCAGCCCCATTTATTAAACACTTATAACTAATTAATAATCAATATATTAGATAAGGAAAGGAGATGCTGATACCCCTTAAAAACAACTGAAACTGAAACGCTTTGAAGTGGCGTAAATTTATCTAAAAGGCTATAATTCAATGATTTACGACATTACCAACCGGTTGCTCTAGCCATGCATAACCTTGGCAAAGGCTTGGAGATTCTCAATCTTTTGCTTCCGCAATTGTCAAAAGACATGCGAGAAGCTATCGCTTTGTTACTATTTGAAGCTCTGGCTTCACACATAAGCGAAACGGAATTCATGTATCCCGACCTTACCTGGAAGGAACTTTGTGGTTTAATTACTGCTATTTCGACAGTTTCGGCAGGCGGAAAGGGTCAATTGGAACGTTTGGTGGAAGCAATTATGCGTGGGGCTCGCCGACAAGATGGCTGCCGACATGTTATGACAACTTTCACTATCCAACCCTACACCAAGAAGGAGCTTGCCCTCTTGTATTTCCCGTCAGCCACTCCCCACGTGGTAGTCAACCACCTCATGTTGTGGATCCGCCGTTGCAAACCCATCCACGATGCCCTCGTCGACCAAGGCTATCGGAAGACAACCATGTGGCTCTCGCCATGCGAAGTAAGGCTCATAACGGAATACCTGGGGAAACCTTAGCGGCAGAGCCGCAATGTTGAATGTTGAGTATTGAATTGTTGCGCTACACGCATTAGGAATTGCTCAATTTTGAATTGCAGTATCCAAACAATTTAACACTTAACATTCAACATTTAACACTTAAAAGTCGTATCTTTGTACACGTATTTCAACAATTAAATATGATAGGACGAATCCATTCCTTTGAATCTTTTGGAACCGTAGACGGTCCAGGTGTGCGTTTTGTAGCCTTTATGCAAGGCTGTCCGTTGCGTTGCCAGTTCTGCCATAACCCCGATACGTGGGACCCTCATGGCAAGTGCCAGTATGAGCTGGAGCCTCAGCAACTGTTGGACGAAGTGATGAAGTATCGGTCGTTTATAAAGAGTGGGGGAGTGACGCTGTCTGGCGGCGAACCCCTGATGCAAGCCGACTTCGTGGCAGAATTCTTCCGACTGTGCCATGCTGAAGGACTCCACACTGCTCTCGACACAAGTGGTGCGATTATAACCGGACGGGTGAAGAACGTGCTCGACAATACTGACCTCGTGCTGCTCGATGTGAAGACGATGGACGCTGAACTCTACCCACGACTTACGGGTGTGCAGCAAACCAACAACCTTGCGTTTTTGGACATGCTGGAACAACTACATCTGCCTACCTGGATACGCCACGTCGTTGTGCCAGGACTGACTGACAACGACGAGTGGCTGCGACGACTGGGCGAACACGTGGCAAAATATGACTGCGTGGAGAAAATTGAAATCTTGCCCTACCACACGCTCGGAGAATATAAATATGAGAAACTTGGACTGAAGTATAAGCTTGATGGTGTGCCGGCTATGACGGCTGAACGCGCACAAGAAATAAGGGCATTCATGGCTGAATATAAGCCATGCCAGTAATTCAACAACCAAGACGATTATACCAAGAACCGTAACTATTGGAAGTATCTGAAAACGAAACTGAAGAAGGAAGGAAACGAAGGAGGGCGTGTCAAAACTCCCAATATAAATAAAAAAACTCGTTGTACGTTCTTG
>ERZ1034687.1652-NODE-1652-length-11145-cov-8.486564_pt1 | contig 11145 bp, 16 predicted proteins | sample MGYA00520704_ERZ1034687 | MGnify/ENA primary metagenome ERZ1034687 (study PRJEB33766, sample SAMN09781762) | gut metagenome | biome: gut microbiome | host: Homo sapiens | place: Madagascar | study: EMG produced TPA metagenomics assembly of the PRJNA485056 data...
TTGCAACGCTGGCGGAAAGACTACACGAGCCGCCGCCACAGGCAGCACCGAGCCAAAAAGGCTGCGGCAGCTGTCCGGCGTTGCGCACCATATTGCCAATGCTGGCAAACTGGTGACGTTTTGTCACCAATTTCGTGATGTGCCGAAATTGCTCTTGTGCGGCGTACATTTTGTTGGTGTCAACAAAATGCTCGTAAGTAGTGCTTGCCATGATATCACTCCTTATTGTGAACAATGATATAACGAATTACGGAAATTTTGACGATACAGCTATCGTCCGGGTTGTTTTGTTGCACACCGCTGAGCGCAACGTATTCGCCATTTAGCCACAAAATATTTCCTTCCAACCGCTTGAGCCATTTTCCGCTGCCATCGAAATCAGCGGCATGGTCATCCAAGTCGATTTCGAGGTAAAAACCATCGTTCTGTTTTGCAAAGTATTTTTGCAGAACAGAAGTGATTTCTTCCGTACTCATGTTTTCGGAATCAGCAATGACTTTAATGTAGTGATAATGAAACATTTTTTGTCTCCTTACTCCTTGCTATCCAAAACGGTTACTGCGTACACGTGGAGGCTTTCAAGCTTTTCGATAACGGCATTATAAGTTGCTTCCGTTGCGATATGTGCGATGCGCTCCAGCTCGTTGTTCTCTTTTGATGCAGCGATAATTTCATCCGCAGATACGTGTTTCATGGATTCAATCAAATCGAGCAAATCTTCGACATTTACTGCGTTCATACCATCACTCCTTGCTTAGTGCCGCTTTCATGTAGCACATAAATTACCCCTTGTTGATGGTAGGTTTCTTTTCTGCCAGTGCCTTTTTCATCATGCTGACAGCCTTTTCGATCACGCTGTCCAGCACTTCATCCGTGATGAAAGGCTTCAGCCAGTCCGGCAGTGCGCCGCGCAGCGCGGCAAATACCTGCGCCTTTTTCTTTGCGCCCTGACCGCTGCCCATGATGCTGTCCTCAGCGATGGTCACAAGCTCCAGCGCCCAGTCCTTGACGTACTGCTTGTACCCCAGCCGGATGGCACCAACGGCCAGCGCGGCAAAGCCAATAAACATCAGTACCAGTGCGATGGGTGCGGGGATAAAGTTAAGCATTGATTCCATGATTCGTTACTCCTTTCAGCAGGTAGTTGTTGATATCGGATTTGCTTTTTTGCATACCTTCGCGGTTGTTGCCGGACAGCTGCGAATCCAAAAGATTTTGTACGCCAACGAGTACGAGACGCATTTCTTCATCGAGGCCGTCAAAGCGGCGCAGGTCTCTTGCAAGGGCCTGTGCGTGCTGAAGCTGTCCCTGTTCCAGCACGCCAAGTCTTTTTTCGAGCGTATCCATTCGCTTGTTCTGCGCATCGTCAGGGGCTTTTGCCTTTTTGATGTACTTATGGATGATGTCCAGCACCTTGTCGATGGTGATGGCCGCAGCGCACAGGCTGCCCAGGATGCCCAGCACCCACAGTAAAGCTTCTTTTTCGGTCATTTACCCTCCCGGAGACGGGTCAGGCCCTTCTTGCGGATGATTCTCGGGTAGTTGAGGGTTGTCACATTGAGGTCAACGTTGCTGCTGATGCCCGGCACAGCGCCCTTGCTAGTGTGCTGGTGGGCGTTGTACTTGAAATCTACCTTCGGGGTCTTGCCGGTGTAGTCAGCAAGCCAGACGTCCCACCGAGAGGACAGCCGAGTCATGTCCAGTTCGTACTTGTAATTGGTGTAGGTGTAGAGCTGGGCGTAGAACCCCATCTTTTCCACCTGTTCCAGCGCGTAGGCGGTGAGGTTGGTGAGGTCGAGGGTGCTCATGGGCTTGAGCTCATTTTCCTCCACGTCCACCGCCACCGGAAGGGTCAGCTCCTTGCCGTAGACCGCCTGCCGCACAAGGGCAAGCTCTGCATCGGCCATCGCTTCGCTGGTGGCGTAGGTGTAGTAGTACACGCCCACGTCCAGCCCGGCAGCTTTGGCGCTGCGGTAATTGTCCTCAAAGGTGGGGTCGATGTACAGGCCGTCTGCCCGCTTGGAGAGCTTGCGGTTGGTGCTCACCGTCTTGAGCATCGCTCCCTTGTAGCCTGCCGCTGCCACCTGCGCCCAGTCGATCGCACCCTGATAGCGGCTCACGTCGATGTACCGGTATGGCGGGTCGCCCTCCCAGCCGGTGACGGTTTCCTCAACGGGAGGCTCTCTTGGCGTTTCCGGCGAAGGACTTTCGCTGTCCCTGCCAAAGAGCACCTTCACCAGCCACGCCAGAAATTCCAAAAGTTTTTCCATCGCTTACTTCTCCTGTACGATCTCCTCGAAGCCGCTCTTGATGAGAATTGCCTTCACCTTCTCCTTCAGCAGGCGGGGACAGCGCTCATACAGAGCCTTTGCATCCTCCATAGTCTCAGCGGACATGATTTCCTGTGCCCACAACATCGCCATCATACGTACCATCCTTTCGATTCTTTGTGTGATTTTATGCATAAACAATCTCGCTCATTTCAAGCAAGCATTGCTTGAGCATCTCGTTTTCTTTTTGCAGTGCCGCCACCGTCTCCGGCAGCTTGTCCTTTGCTTCCTGCTTTTTGCGTGCTTCTTCCTGCGCAGCCAGCTCTTCAGCGGTGTAGCGGATGTACTTCTGGATGGGCACTTTCTCCACCCATTCCTCCTGCGCCGGTACGCCGGGACAGTCAATGATTTTCTGTACATCCCTGCCGCCGTTCGGATATTCGGTCACGGTCTCCCAGTGCCACTGCTCCTCCACGCCTTCTACGGCGGGGTGGGTGACTTCTTCGGTGTCAGCTGTCAGGTAGCCCAGCGTCAGGTCCGGGTTTTCCACGACCGCGCCGGTCTCGTCAATGATCTTCATGGTTCAAAGCCTCCTTTCTCAGGCCACACGGTGCCAGATGTGCACATAGTAGGCGGCGGGCTGCACGGTGCTGCTGCGTCCGTAGATGGCATTGGACTTGGACGCATCCAGACTGAACTTGTACGTATGATTACCGCTGCCGTCCGTGCCCGGGTATGCGAGGTTGTCGCCGACAGTGAATGCACCGGATACCTCATGTTTATCATAGCGTACATTTGCGACAAAAGAGCCTGTGATGTTGGGCAGACCGGCTCTCACCGTGGTGCCTGCCGCGTGGGTGCTGGATGCACCCATCAGCACCCGCTCGGACGCGATCTCCTCCCAGCTGCCGCCAAACAGTGCGGCGGGGCTGGTGGGGTCGGTGCTCTGGTAGATGCTGCCCACCGGGTAAGGGTCCGGGGCAGTACCGCCTGCCAGATGCAGTGTGCCGTCCGCATCTGCCGTGAAGTCGCTACTCAGCTTGACACCGCCCAGCGTGGTTGCGGTAGCAACGGGAAGCTTGATGTTTTTCAGCGCGTCACCAACAGCCTTTGCGTCAGCCGGAGCGCCCTCAATGCTCAGCGTCTTGTCGGTGCTCACGATGGCCTCAGCCCTGTTCGCGCTGTCTTCGGCAGAAGCGGCAAAGTTTCCCGCTTTCTTTGCGTCTGCCAACGCCGACTGTGCGCTTTTGGCTGCGCTGGTGGCGAAAGTCTGGGCCGTGCTTTCGCTCTCTGCAGCTGCTGCGGCCTTTTCCGTCGCAGTGCGGGCTGCTCCGGTGGCGGTCTGAGCGGCCTGCAAAGCGGCCTGCTGCTGTCCCGTCACTTCCTCGGCGTACTGCTTGACGTACTCCATGCCCTGTGCGATGTCCTCGCGGACTTCCACGCCGCGCTCCGCGGTGCGAATCCCCGCGATTGCTTCGTCAAAGGTCTTGTCCATAGATCTCTCCTTTCTCAGCCCTTGAGCGCCCGGCTCAGGTCGTAAGCATCAGACGCCTTGCGGGCAGTCAGGGACTGCAGATCGCTGAGGCTGGAAAACTCGGTGCCAAAGGTGAACTCCTTTTTATCCGGTGCATCCAGCGGTTCCACCAGCTTGGAGCACAGCAGCCACGTATCCACGCCGTGGGCCGCCGAAAAGATATGCGTCTGCTTGCCGATGGCAAGGCGGTCGATATCGATGCCCGCGTCTTTCAGATCCACAGCCTTCACGGTCATGCCGTTCAGGTACCGCAGATTTTTTGCCAGCTCTTCCTCTGCGGCATCCAGCAGCGACTGATTGTTGTTGTAATTTCCCTCGACCTGGATCACCTTTGTAATAATGCCGTAAATCTTTTGCGCCTTGACGTCATCAGCCGTCTGGGAGATGATGCTCTGGATGTCCACAAAGGGCCACGTTTTCTCGGTTTTTGTGCCAAAGGCAATGACTCGTGTGCAGATGTCCTCAGCTTTGGTGTAGCTGGTCAGATCCAACATGTTGACCCCAAAGGCAATGGTCTGTGGGTTCTTGTCCGTGATCTTCTGCATGTAGTCCAAGTAGCGATAATTCTGCTGCCCAAAAACCGGGAGCTTTACCGACCCATGGCGGATCACAAAATAACCGCCGTACTTGTCCGTGAGTTCACTTTGCAGGATGTCCAGCGTTTTGCCGTAATTTTTGCCATCTCCGAAGCTGTAAGTGGGTTCTTTGGTGTCAAAAGCAAAGCGGATGTCAACCTTGCCGTTGATTGCAAGACTGTATGAGCCGCCTTTTTCGGTGATGTTGTAGGTGCTGGATTCAGTGCCTTTTGTGATGTCGTAGATGGAGTATGTGCCAAAGTCCTTGTTACAGATCGGACAGGAGACATACGCATTTGCAACGCTGACGCTTGCATCCCACGTCTTGCCGTCCGCGTAGGCCACAGGCAGCCGCATACGGAAATTGTTGTCACCGATGCGGGAGAGTACATAGCCATTTTGCATCCTCTCTGCGTTGAGCGTCCAGCTCAGGCAGGAAGCTTTCATCTCCGATTGGTACTGCTGGACCTCTTCACTCCACAGCACTGTGCCGTTGATGGGGTTATAGATCGCATAGTGTTGGATATAGTAGTTATCATCATCGTAGTGATGGCCGGACTTCTCCACCTTGAGGCCGTCGATGTAGGGCACCACCATAGGGGTGTCCATCTGCACCTTGCCGGGAGTGAACGCCTTGAAAGCGTCCACCTGCGCGTTGTGGTTGGCACAGACCCACTCCAGAAACTGCGAAAAGCTCACGTTTCTGGCGCTGTAAGGCGCGGTACCGCTGTCGTTGAGGTAGGCCATTTCGCCCTCGCAGTATACTTTCTGACGCACCAGAAAGTCCTGCTCGTGGCTCATGACGCGGCCCTGCCAGATCTGCTTACCGTCCTGCTGCACCTCCACCACCGTCATGAGCTTTTGGAGCGCGGAGTGCGCCACATTGCCCAGCGGCAGAGTAAATTCCAGAGAACCGGCCTTGCCCACCTCGCGGGTCAGTGTGGGACTGATGAGCTTTTTGGTGTCGGTGATGTCCCCGGGGTCGTAGATGCAGGCTTTGGTCACCCATTTGTCCACGCCGGACTGTGTGCCCGCATAGATTTTGTAACTCATAGGCTTGCCCCCAGATACTTGATACTGATGCTGCAGTCCGCAGACGCAGAGAAAACAAGGGTGCCCACCACACCGTCCGGCATGGTAAGACCCTCGATATACTGCCAGTCGGTGGATTTGGCCAGAATGCCTACCTCAAAGCCGTTGAGAGACACCGCGATGTCTGCGGCGGTCTCGCTGCGCTGGAAGTAGATGCCGGCCGCACGCGGTGCACCGGTGATGGACACCTCTTTGTCTTCGCCCGCCTTGAGCGGGATATTCGTGTAGTTGCGCACGATGTCCGTTTCAAAGTTGAAGTCATCCCACAGCCAGTCGTTAGAGCCATCGTAGACGCTGCGCTTGAAGGGGTTGCAGGTGCCGGTGATGGTAAAGGTGCTGGAAAGCCGGTCACGGGACGGTGAGACTTTCCACAGCCCTTCCCAGTACCACGCGGGATCCTCGTCAAGCTTACACCGCAGCCACTTGCCGTGGATGGCATTGGCGATGGTGCTTTCGATGCTGGGCCACTTGCTTTTCGGGGCATTGCAGAGCAGCTCCATGGTGATGGTGCGCTTTTTATAGTGCACCTTGCCGTTGTCCCATGTGGTGAGGTTGAGCAGGGTATCCGACCCGGTGACCTGTACAAGGTACTCGTCCACCTCGGCAGCGCCGATCTTAGGGCTGCCTACCTTGAGATACAGCCCCCAGTCGGTCAGGGTGTGGTAGTCCCCGATTTTTGCGCCCAGAAGTTTTGCCATTACACGCCCCTCGCTTTCCGTGTCACCGTCACGCCGATGCGTGCATCGACGTTGGTCGCCATGCGGGGCGACAGCACGCCCACCAGCTCGCCGGAGTCCATGACCACCTGACCCTTGCCGATGTCGGGCAGATGCTCGTCCAGCATCCCCTCGATGCGTTCCAGAATGCTGGTCTGCCGGTCAACGATGGACTGCTGGCCGGTAACGCGGTACTGCAGGGCCGCGCGGGTGGAGAAGGTGCCCAGGCTGTCATACACGCCGGTCTTGTCAAAGGGGCTCTGGTAGTGGCTGACGGGCTGCTGGTCGTTCTTCTTGTTCATCCACATGGCAAGGCCGATGCCGCCCGCCACAGCGCCCACGCCCAGGATCAGGGCAAGGACGGGGTTTGCTGCCACAAAGGACACGATGTTGCCCAGTGCAGAGGTGATGCCGCCTGCCATGCCGGAAAAGCTCTGGACGATGCTGCCCAGAGCGCCGCCCACGCCGCCGGATTCTGCAAGACCGTTGACGATCTCGCCGAAAGCCTTGACCGAATTGGTCACACCGTCGATATCGGATTTTACCCCGCCGTCAGAAAAAAGCTTCTGGAAGATATCAAATGCCTTTCCGATGCCGCCGCCCGAATAGCCCTCATTGACTGCGGTCAGCGCGTCCGTAAGCCACTTAGAGATCACGTCACGCTGTCCCTGCGACACTTCTCCCCAGATCAGATTGACAAAATCCAGAGCGAGACCGCCCCAGTCGCCGTTTTTGGCGTCACTAAAGGCGCTTTTTACCAGCCCGAAAATGCCCTTATCCAGCTGGCCGGAAGCCTCGCTCAGCTGCTGGTCAATGCGGTTCTGGGTGCCCTTTACGCTCTTGTCAATTTCGTTGGAGGTCTCCGTCACCTTATCTTGAATGCCGTCGATGTAGGTGATGATCTTCTCGTAGGTCTCCGCGCCGTTCTCACCGATGCGCTGGCCGGTCTCGGTGACGGTTTTCTTGATATGCTCGCTGCCGTCCGCGTACTTTTCCACCGCCTGCTGCACCTTTGTGGTGATTCCGTTAAAGGTGGTTTCTGAGACGTTTGTAAAAGTGCCCAGCAGCGTTTTTGACATGTCGTCATAGGTCTTTGTGACCTTTGTGACGGTGCCGTTGACTTTGGTCTCGACCTGCTTAAAGGTCGTGACAACGCCGTTCACCATTTCCTTGCCGGTGGTGGTAGTGGTCTCGGTGATGCGGTCTTTGATGTTGCCCGCGCCGTCCTTGACCTTTTCGGTAAGGGTCTGGATACTGGTGGTCACAGTGCCAAGCGCATTCTGCGCAGTGGTGGTAGCCGTGCTGGAGATGGACGAAATGACCGTTTCGGTGGTGGATTTTTTACCTGTTGGTTTTTTGCCGGTGGCGGTTGTGGTGATGCTGCTTCCGCCGTTTCCGGCTACTGCAGCAAGCTCCGCCTGACGCTCAGACCAGCTCTTGTTGCTGATTCCTACACCATTTTTAGCATTCTGTCGTAAACGGTTACGGTTTCTTTGACGGTTATTTGCATCCGCGTACTCTTCGTAGGTATCGAAGTCTGCTGTGGCCGCTTTGCCCAGAAATCGGTTAAGCTTATAGCTCAGCTGATCCAGCCATGTGGTGGCTTTGCTCGCGAAGTCCTTGAAAGCATTTTTTGCCGTGTTGATAGGCTCCGTCAGGCCGGTGATCGCGCCTGCAAGACCAATCCAGCCGTCCGTTTTGTAGGCTTCCTGCGCCTTTACGATCAGATCATTCAGATTGCCGATTACAACGCCGATGCCGCTGGATAAATCGCCGGTCAGCAATCCGGTCAGCTGCTTGACATTGTCTTTCAGCGTGGACACTCGACCGTTCATGGTCTGGCTCTGGGTGTCCATGCTGTTGTAGTAACGCCCGCCCTCTTCGGATGCGGCCTGCAGGGCCTGTGTCAGCAGATCATAACTGATGGTCATGTTCTGCACTTCGGCGGTGGACTTGCCTGTGTAGTCGGCCAGAATGCCGTAGACGTCGATGCCGGCATAAGCAAACTGCTTGATATCGACCGCTGTAGCCTTGCCGGTGTTGGCGATCTGCTGCAGGTTCTGCGCCATGCGGTTCAGCTCGTCGTTGCCGCCACCGGTCGCAGAGACCGCGTCGCCCAGTGCCATGATGGTACTGCGGGCATAGCCGGCGTTCTCGCCTGCAGAGATCAGGTACTGGTTCGCCTTTGTCAGGGACTCGACATCAAACGGGGTTTTTGCCGCGTCTTCCTGGATCTGGCTCATGACCTGCTGGGCGGCTTCCGCGCTGCCCAACATATTGGTAAAGCCGGTGGTGTATTTCTCGATCTGGGCGTTGTACTCGATGCCGGAAGAGATGAACCCCTCTGCGGCACTGAGTGCAGCGGAGCCGAGCTTCGAGAAAACGTTCGCCATGACCGTGCCCTGCGCAATGGCACCGGCCAGAGACTTGCTGGACGCCTTATCCGTGGAGCTGGCAAAGCCATCCATGCCGTTGTTTGCAGCTTTCAGCGCGGTCGTGGTTGCCCTGAGCTGTGCTTCTGCCTGTGCCAACATGGTCTTGAGATTTTTGGTCTCAGAGGACGCTTTGCCGGTCTTGCCCACCGATTCGTTGTAACGTCTGGTCAGCTCCACTACGGCCTTTGCGGCCTTGCTGTACTCGCTGGACAGTGTTGCAACGGTCTTTTTGGTGTCGGACTGGATATTCTGGATGCCCTGCCGGTAGGCGCTGTCGTCCAGCCCGAGGGTGGCACTCAATTCAAAAAGTTTCAGGTTCCATCACCCCCGTTCAAGCCATTTTTAATGCGTGCTATCACTTCGTCAGCGGACGGCTGGGGCGGCTGTGGGCGGTTTTCCACAAGCCCGGCCACCATGTCGTACCACCGCTCTTCCGCGCCTATAAGGTGCGCCAGAGCGTCCGTCATGTACGCCTGATAGCTGAGTGTGATGCGCTCTTGCCGCAAAGTGTCCAGGCAGTGCTGCAAAATGTACGGCCTGCCAAACAGCCGCAGCGCGTCCGGGCTGATGGAAGAAATCAGGCGTCTGTACCCGCCAGCACCAACGGCAGACACCAGAGCAAAAAATCCATCACATCATCGTTGTTCAGCAGTTCTTTCACCGCGCGCATCTTCTTGAACGGGCCGATCTTTTCAACCACCCCGTTTTCATCCACGTCCGGCTCATAGAGCAGCGGAAGCAGCTTTGCGGTGGCAGCGGCATTGTCGAAAAGCAAGCTTTTTGCCATAGCCTGGATGTTCTTTTTTGCCTGCTCCTTCTTCTTCTGTTCCAGCTCCTCCGGCGTTTCCTCGCCGGTCAGGACCGGCAGAACCTTGCGCAGCTCCATGATCTTGGATTTTTCCAAGACCTCCTCTGCCACATCGGCGATCTGCCAGCAGTGGCGCAGAAAATCTTCATCGGGCAGCTCTGTCAAAAATTTCATGCGGTGTCCTCCTTATGCTGCGGCTTTGGGGCTGTAGTACCACTCCATAGGCACGGTATCACTGCCCAGACGGGGGCAGCCGGTCAGGGTGACCGCAATGTTGCCCTTGCCCTTGTCGGTCGTCTTCAGGGTCAAACCGCCGGTGGAGAGTGCATTCATCAGCCTGACGGCCACAAAGCCGTCGTCGATGGTGTCGCCAACAAACCAGATGTCCTTAAAGTCACCGGTACTTGCTGTCGGGTTCAGCGTCATGCGAGGGGTAACCTTCTTGTCACTCACATCCGCAGCGCCCAGCGCCAGCTTGATAACGTCCGTTGTGACGTTCAGGGCCGTAAAGGCCAGCGTGCAGTCGTAGTCCTCGATCTGCATCAGCTCCGCGGTGTTCTTCTGGGCGTTGTCCACGTCCGCGCCCAGATCGGTGAAGTTTGCCTTGCAGGTCGCGGTGATGCCTCCGGAAGTGGCGCAGATGATGTCTGCGTCCTGAATTTCGGTCGTGCCGGACGGGTCAAATTTGTTCAGCACGACACCGGCATTGATCTGCATGGACTCGAACGCTTTCTGCGAAATTTTGGAAAATTTTCTTGCCATATTGCTCCTTTACTCACGGTATAAGCCGTGTAAGTTCAAAAATAAGGTATTCGCACAGATACCCCTCAGGCGTGTTGTTGAGTGGTTGTGCCCAATCTTTATCGTCTTTGTCCAAAAGAATAGCGCCGCCATCGCACTCGACTTTTAAGCCGCCTCTTGGGATGGCTGCGCTGATCGTATCCTCGGTTTGCAGGATGGGGGCCCTGCCGCCCTTGCTGGGGTACCACAGCCGGGCGCGGAAGGATGCCGTTTCGTTCCACCCGCCGGGGATGGTGGGCTTGTAGGTCAGATAAGGCAGGGAAGCGGCAGGAGGGATGTTATCTTCCAGATAGCCCGGGATGCCAAAGCCGTTGAAAAACGTATTCAGCGCCCGGTTGATGCTCTCAGACGGCCCCATTACGGCAGCACCGCCTTTTTGCACTTGACGGCCCGCAGCCCCATGCCGGATTCCGGCGGGGACTTGGTTTCGTCTGCTGTGCTGGTGATCTGGAAGGTCTGCCCGTCGCTTACCCGCTTGATGTAGTCCGGGAAAGCCAGCGGCACACCGGTGTTGACCAGCAGGGTATAGGTGGACGCTGTGTCAGCCTGCTCTGCCACCTGTGCTTCCACGGTGGTGTCGTGGCGCTCCACGGCCTCAAACTCGGGGCCGTCCTGCCAGCCGGAAACAAAGCCGCCCACGCCGTCCGGCTCATAGCTGCGGGTCTGAAAACGGTATTTTTGTGTAAAGCTCTGCATCACGGTGGATGCAGTGAACGAATTGACCATGTCACATCTTCCTCCACTGATTGATCTCGGATTTATAGCGGGTCTTGCCGTCTGCCGGCAGCCCGTCCGCTCCTGTAGCCATCGTGCCGGACCACCCGGCAAAGGACTGGGACACATACACGCCACCGGCCGTGAGCGCCTTGTCGTATGCGTCGATTTTTTCAGCCAGCGCCACAAAATCAGGCGGC
>ERZ1034687.1653-NODE-1653-length-11143-cov-8.180375_pt1 | contig 11143 bp, 10 predicted proteins | sample MGYA00520704_ERZ1034687 | MGnify/ENA primary metagenome ERZ1034687 (study PRJEB33766, sample SAMN09781762) | gut metagenome | biome: gut microbiome | host: Homo sapiens | place: Madagascar | study: EMG produced TPA metagenomics assembly of the PRJNA485056 data...
GCCATGTTGTTGTTCTGATAGCTGTCAGCCTCTTGATGAAAATACGAGGTGTGAGAGTCAAGATATTTTGATGTAACGTCAAGGTTTACACCTTCAGAAAATTGTCCTTTGCCCGATAGTCGTGTGTCTGAAGAAGCAACTACTTTGTCCATTGTCTTCTCATCAGTAATGATGTTTATCACTCCGCCAATGGCATCTGAACCATAAAGGGCAGAGGCAGCACCATCTAACACCTCAATACGTTTTACCTTCGACATATTGATGCGGCTTAGGTCTACATTGCCTGCAATATCGCCTATCATCTTTTTGCCGTTGACAAGAACAAGCACATATTTGTTTCCCAAGCCGTTAACACGGATGTATGATCCCATGGCGTTTGGCGAGAACGACACCTGTGGCATGAGCTTTGTCAGCACATCTTGAAAGTCGGTCGTTCCAGTTTCCTTTATTGCTTGCTGTGAAAGCACATGCACTGGTGTCGTGGTAGACTTAAGCAACTGGTGGTGTCCGTTTCCTGTAACTACTACCGGGTTGAGATTTATTGTCTTGCTAATGTCCTTATCATCATTAGTTCCGTCATAAACATTACCTGCCACGGCATTTACGCAGCCAAGCGAAGCAGCTACGACAAAAAGTAGAGTTCTGTTGTTCATATAATTATGTTTGTTGATTTCTTTTTGTATTAGTTTGTCTGTGTGTAAGGGCATCTCCCTTTTTCTTTATTATGACTTATCGCATTGTTTTTTTTCTGTAGACAACAACAATTTACTTAGCCTTTTCAGAGTTTACTGTCTTTATTTGAGCATCAATCTTACCAAGGATCATATTCTGAATTTCGGTCATTTCTCCGATTCCTTTCCCAAACACGTCCACATGGTATCCTTTAGTCTGAAGCTGCGTTTTCCACACTCCATCAATATCTTCCTTCTGATGGTTACCGGCGATATAGAGCAGAGGTACAAGGATTACGTTTTTGTTTTTACTGTTCTTCAACTGTTGTTCCACGTTTTCTATCTTAGGAAAACCTTCTATCGTGCCTACATGCCATGAAGACTTTCCTTCTGCTTTCAACAAATAGTCGATCTGACTGTACATGGCATTTGCCGGACTGTCGCTACCGTGACCAACAAGCACCACTTGTGATTTTTTTGTTGCTACCGATTTGTCTGCAAGAAGACTCTTGGTTAGCATCTCTATCATTGTCCGGCAGTCGTCTACCGAGTAAAGCAATGGACGAACAACAGATACTGCTCTGAAGTCGTTCTTTACCTTGCCAACTTCTGTTCTCAGCATCTCTGTCATCACTCCATCAAGAAGCATCGTGCTCTGCACAACGAGTTTGTTGCAGCCAAGCGCTTTCAGCGAATCAAGAGCTTGCGAGATGTAAAGCTTCTTGATGCCACGCTTTGCAAGCGTCTTTATCACCGACGGAGCCGAATAAGCCTCAACAACTGCACAGTCTGGAAAAGTTTCTGCTACACGAGAGTTGAGTTTGTCTATGGTCTGTGCACGGCTTTTATCGTTTGACGTGCCGTAATGTACAAGAAGTATTCCTGTTTTTTCGTTATCCACATTCTGTGCCATGATTGTTGCAACGCAGAACAGAGTAAAGACTATCGTAAGTATGTTTCTTTGCTTCATTTTTTATAAATAATTTATCTTCTGTTTATAATTCTTTGTCCTTTCAAGCAAGGGTTTCTGAATAACAATCTGCCTGATTTCTGAATTTGGATGCAAAATTATAGATAAAAGAAAAAATCGGCAATACCTAAAAAATAGGATATTGTAAGCACTACACCGACCGGATTATTTTTCATGATTATTATGTGGTTATACAAATACGCCAAAAGGCGTACAACCTTAATCATTACGATTTTGGTTGTACGCCTTTTTCGGTTGTCATTGAATTTGTTTATTTCGCTGCTTTTGTGTTTTAACGAACCATCACTTTCTTTCCGTTGACAATGTAGATGCCTTTGGAGGTTGGAGTGGTTATGCGGCGGCCTTGCAGGTCGTACCATACGGGTGTGGAAGCGTCATTGCGTTTGATGCTTTCAATGCCCGTCGGATCCACATAGTTGTGCTTGCTGTAGTAATAGTGGCACACGTTGCGAGAGTTGTCGGCTGCTGTCTCAACGCTCTCAAGTAGATAGTCGGTGCCGGGGAGATACTCGTAGGTGATGTTTCCACCCTTGCTGTAGATTTCCTCAATCAGTCTGCCGTCGTCGTCAAGACGGTATGTTATTGTACTTACTATGGTCTGATTGCCGTTGTAGGTGTCAGCAACGATATTGCCATCCTTGTTATACACCCTTTTGGCTTCTGTCGGCCCCCAGGCAAGTTCCCAATCGCCCTTGTCAGTGTTCCAATCATAATACCATATTTCTTCACATGCAACATCTGCATCTTCGTCGTCTTCTCCTTCGAGAGGCATCAACGGGTCGGTATAGTTATATTGCGGATTAGCAGGAACGGATGCGTTGCTTGCGAGAGTCTGTTGATAACCACCGCCTGTCACGACGCCATCGGTCACATTGTAGTTTCCATTAGTATTCCATACGCCATCATTGTTTTCTATATAATGAGAACCGTCGGTCATATCATCGATAAACTTCGGTGTTGTAGCAGCACGCGTTGCGAGACGCTTTCTGGCTCTTGCATTGCCCCTATCGCCTTCCTTGGTCCACGGACCATCCCAACCGTCGCCCGAATATTCAGCCTCGCCAGTCCATATACCTTCCTTGTTATACAAGTATTCAATCTTGGAGAAGTAGTTTTCGGTGATGCCATGGTCTATAGTCCATGCCATATGTCCATCGGCGTTATATCCTACTCGTGTCTCACCGCGGTCGGTCTGAGTTGTCGGATTGTTGCCATCGGGTCCGGACGGTGTACAAGTCTCCGTCCATGTACCTCCAATGAGTTGTCCATTGGCGTTCCACTCGTATGTACTATTACCACTATCTCCATCGTCATACCAGAAAGAAGAGGTTGCTTCATGTCCAAACTGCAGAAACTCGTCCTCCGGATATATCTGACTGCCACCGTCTAATGCTTCAATAGCTTCACGCAGCGACAGTGTCTTTGCATAGTCGTCGGCGTAAGTGTATTCATTCTTATATGATATTTTCGATGGTGATCCTTTGTATTCGATGTAGGCTAACAGTCGACCGCGATCGTCCCATGTGTAAGTATGATAAGTATAATCGCGCATTACTTCGCCAGTTTCGTCATAGCTACGTATTGTCTCCTTTATAGGTCGTGTGCCGTCAGCGTTGAGTGTGAATTCACTTTCAGACGATTTCCACATTTTTTTCTCTATACTTCCTACCTGGAGTTCCATAGATCCTCTGCAGCCGTATTCCCGTCTGTACAGTTTGTCGTTTTCAGTTTGCCATACTGTCTTATGGAACTCCTCAACATACAGCTCGTTGGTATTCATCGTGAAATGGTAATCATCATATCCTCTTGCCCTAAGATAATACAAAAGTCGACCATTCTTTAAGCTTTCGTAATTTGAATTGTCGGTGTATTTGTCTACCGGTCCGGAGTATTCTCTCTTATTATAGGTTCTTATGGTCTCCATTTTGATGTAGCTGTCGTATCCATAAATGATTTCCTCCACGCGGTTGCCCCACTGGTCGTAGGCGTATGCCTCACTTATGTGAGTGGTGCTGTCGGGGTATTCTTTATAGTAGCGCTCCCATGTCTTGTCGCCGATTACTTCCATATTGGCTTTGTTCTTCTCAGTGGTCTTGTTGCCAGCCTTGTCCACATTGAAGCAGGTTCGGGCTGTACACTGTCCGGCGGCATTGAACACGTACTCCTGGCGATACGAGTTGTCGGTGTCGAGCACCCACTGTCCCGCCTCTTTGCGGTATTCCATGACCGACGTGATATATCCATACTCGTTGTATTGATATATCTTCTTGTGCGTGTCGCTTTCCACTCGGTCGAGCAGCGTAAGCTCGGTCGTTGGTTTTACAGCCTTGATTTTTCTGATTGGCACATTGTTCTGTGCCACCGCAGGAGCTGCCTGCAGAAGCATTGCCGAAGCAATAGTAAGTAATAAGGTAGAATTTTTCATATTACATCGTATATTAAGTTTTGATAAATACAATTCCTTCTGTCCGGCAACCGGACCACAACACTCAAAGTATTCCCATACGATAAACGGTTCCGATGAGCTGTGCGATGTTTCGTGATTTCGTCTTCTTGAGCAGTTGCCGGCGATGATACTCCACGGTATGTGGAGATATGAACAACTTTTCAGAAATCTCTTTGCTGCTAAATCCTATGGCGAGCAGACTTAATATCTCCTTTTCGCGTTCGGTGATACTGTCCTTTATATCGGTATTCATGTAGCTGGTATTTGATAATGAGTACACTGTTTTGATACAAAGGTAAAGAAAAATAATAGTAAATATAGTCCTTTAAACACAGTAACCCCCTACCAAGAACTAAAAACTATTGTTTTTGGTAGGGGGTAAGCTATGGTTTTCCGTAGTAGGTCGAGCCACTGTCCGACCGACATAAAATGCTTTATAAAAACCCGGCATCAGATGTTTGCCTTCAAGCCCAATTCCGTTGCCCGGCTAATCATTTCGGCAGCGTTGGCTACATTGAGTTTCTGCATGATACGACGGCGATGAAACTCCACGGTATTGGCACTGATGCCAAGCCTTGAAGCCATGTCGGCGGCAGACAGTCCCATTGCCGTGAGACTGACTACCTGCTTCTCGCGGTCGGACAGACGGTCGGGGTGGCGCTTCAATGAATTGAGCAGCCGGAAGAAGGTTGGACTATAGTAGCCCTTGCCGGCGCAAAGACTCCTGACTGCCATGAGCAGTTCCGCAGCGTTGTCGCTCTTCATCACCACCGCCTCGGTGTCCATATCGGCTATCTCGCCTACCGACCATGGCTCCTCGTGCATGGTATATATAGCCACCTGTGTAGCCGGCTGAACGTTGCGGACATGCTCTATGAGCATGGATCCGCTTTCGCCGTTGAGGTCGAGATCGGTTATAAGGATGTCAACCTTATGTCGGTCGAGCATCTGTTCAGCCTCCCCCACCCCTGCAGCTTCAATGATACGGGCTTCGGCAAACGACGAAGCCAGCAGGGCGTGTATGCCCTTGAGCACTATGGGGTGGTCGTCGACGATGAGTATTGTCATTGTTTTAAATTGGTTAAGGTGTGATTATGTGGTGGTGAGTCGGCAAATGAGCGTCAGCCTATGGCGCATGTCAGCCTCATCGACAGTAAGCTTTGCGCCGATGCGGTCGGCACGTTTCTGCAGCGTCTGCTGTCCTATGCCATGATTGGAGGTGTGCCTGCCGTCAGCCGGACGGGTGCCTATGCCGTTGGCAACGCATACGCTCAGGTTGCCGTCGTTGACGGTCAGCGAGATGTCGATGCCACTATGGTCGCCGTATTTCATGGCATTGGCTGTCGACTCCTGTATGATGCGGTATATCTCGTAAGCCACCTGTTGCGGCAGACTGCTCCAATCGAACGCAGGGTCGATATTGAGCGAAATGTCGCGACTGCCGTTACGGCTGATGGCGGCTACATACGAGCGCACCACAGCGTCGAGTGTGAGCGTCGAGAAACATGGAGGCATAAGCTCGTGCGACAGCTGGCGCACATTGCGCCAAACGTCGTCGAGATACTGCTCGGCATGAATGCTGTCGGTGGCGAGCAGCAGTTTGGTGGCGAGGATGTCGTTGCACACGCCGTCGTGCAGATCCTTGGCTATGCGCTCACGCTCGCTCTCGAGTCCGTCGATGTAGCTCTGCTTCTCGTGCAGCAACGCCCGCTGTGCGGCTATGCGCCTGCGATAGAGCATAATGCCAACCACTCCCAGCAGCAGCACTACCGCCACGACAAGCCACAGCACCTGATTGGCTTTCTCGGCAGTCTCGCGTCTGGATTCAGCCAGAGCCATCTCCGTCTCCAGTGTCTTGTATTTCACCGTAAATTCGCTCATGCTTTTCTCTATGTCGCTTTGCTTTACCGAGTCGAGCACGGCAAAGGCACGGTTCATGAACGAGAGCGCCTCGGCGTTGCGATGCATGTTTTCGAGACACTGGGCTTTCATGCGCAGCATCTTGTCCATAGGCATTGCCTGGTTATGTGTGCCGCTGGCGATGATGCTGTCCACAAGCGCCAGCTGCTCGGCGTATCTATGCTGCTTGCCAAGAAGATCGGCCTTGATTTCAAGAATGCCCAAAACTCCGTTGCTACTGGCAGCCATTCCGTCCATGACACGGTCGGCATATTGCATGTATTGTGCCACGGACCGGTAGTCGCCCAATGAGCTGTACGACTTCAGAATGATAGAAAGAAACTTCAGCGTGAGCACGTTATAGCCCACGTTCTTCACCTCCTGCCAGCACGGCAGCATAGCATTAAGCGCAGCCCTGTACTGGTTTTGCTTCATATATATGCCTCCGATATTGGCACGTGCCGACAATCGCTGTATGGTGTCGTTGGCTGCGAGGGCTGCCTTTTCGGTCTTTGCGGCATAGTGAAGAGCCTCAGCAAAACGGTTGCTTTCGGAGTAAAGCACCGTGACACAATTGTTCAGATATATCTCATATTCGGCATTGTGCTCGGCAAGCGCCATCTGTATGCCTTCCTTATACTGCACCAGAGCCGAGTCGGTCTTGCCCATACGACGGTAGGCTATGCCCATAGTGCCGCGCAGATTGAGCATTGCGTCCACGTCGTGCAGCTTCTCTGCCAGACGGTAAGCGCCCTGAGCCACGCCTACGGCATCCGCCATACGCCCCATGTCGACAAGCGTCACTGCCTTTTCGCTCAAAAGCCAGCATCGGGTAGTGTCAGCAGGGTGCATCAGCAGGGCACTGTCGGCAAGGGCCAACGCGCCCGGCTTGTCGCCTCCGGCGTTGAGTTCGGCTACACGTTCGAGCATGGCGTAAGCAGGATCGGACGCAGAATTGTGTTCGGTTCTGTTGCATGCCAGCATCAGAAGCGCAAGCAGTAATGGCAGTAATCGTCTCATTTGCGTGGGTTTTTAGGTATGAAAAACAGTTGTAAGGATATTAATTTTTGGTTTGAAAGACGGGGTTGCCGTCGGCATCGACCAAAAAACGGCCTTCAATACCAAAGAATGTCAACTCAGCGGGATGAATAGCCTGCGAGCCCCATGAATTATTCTCCTCATCGTATATTCCCCGTTCAAAATAGAAAAGGTCGTTATAGCGTTTTGGGTCGAGTGCATGTATCTGCTTCTTTGGGTTCTTGCGATCATTGGGAACAGAATCCGTCACCCATATACGAGTGATGGTGTTGGTCTCGGTATCCACTTCTATCGCCCACAACGTCCAAGCGTGGTTCATGTCACGAATTTGCGCAACATAATTACCCGTAGTGAAATAGCGCAGCAACACGTCGGTCAATATCTGTTCGTTTGAGTTTATGTAGCCTCGCGTGAAGATGATAGGATTATCGAAGTCGTCATTAGCGAGGTAATTCTGATAAAGACCGGTACGTGTGTAGGCTATGGATGGATGCGTATTGCGCAGATACCAGTCGAGAGCTTTATACACATAGTCGCCACCCTTATTGAAGTAAGGGTTGCAATCAAATTCGCGATTTATCTCCTCAGGGTCCCAGCATTTTCCGGTATAGATATACTTTTCACGTATTCTGTCCTGCCACCATGCTATCATGTTGCTACTGACAGCAGCCCAACAACCATTCGTAAACTGAAAGGTGTTGTACCAGCCAGCATCTACGCTCACACCTTTGGCCCAATACTGAACCTTCTCTGCTCTTGCCGAAGAAAACGGAAGAATGAAGCCCAGCACAAATGCCAGAGCAAATATTAATGATGTCTTTTTCATTTTACTCATATTATAATCTTTCGACATAAGAAATATCCCGCATCAGGACACTCTGATTTTCTCTCTACGGCTTCCGCTCTGCACCACATATACACCCTTTGGAAGTGAACCGTTCTGCTGCGTCATGTCACGTCCGTAAATGTCATAGATACGGCATTGCCCTTCACAATATATTCTGCCACCAATGGCATATATGGAGCGATCAGTCTGTATGGTGTTCACGCCCGTTGCAGGTTGCGGTTTGCATACGCCACGCACCGAAGAACCATAATAGCGTGCGTGATTCCAATCGGATTTGACACAAGCCTGAATAAACTGCAACTGGTAGGCAGAGCAGCTATAAGAGGACGAAGTATGGTAGAGCGAACTCGACCAGTAGTATCCGTGTACACCCTTCTCGTTGATCATGCCCGCATAACGACATCCTGCCGCTGGCAGAAACATTGAAGCGTCACCGCTCTTGCTCTTGACCACATATCCAGCAACGCCGGTTTTATCATAGTCATCGGTCCATGACCAAAGGCAATGCTCAAGGAGTTCCGCCCACTCGTCCTTGGTCGGCACACGCCATGTGCCACCCCATGCACACGAGGCGACATCGTCGGTGGCATCGAGCGACAACAGCCCGTCTGAACCGGAATACTTCGTGAGCGAATTCTGACCTGCTCCATGCGTGTAGGTAGCCCACCGGAAGTCGGCCTTCAAAGCCGTTTCGCCCCACGCATAATAGCTTCCCTCGTCCTGAGGGAGACTTGCACCTATATTGGCTGTAGCCCATTTCACTCCACTGGGCAACCCCAAATCAATCCAAGTATGCCCGGTCTCCTGCCCCGTGGTTTGCGCAACGACAGCACAAGACATAGCACACATAATCAAACAAGAAATCTTTTTTTTCATTTCGTCATAACATTAAATTAGCAGACTTGTCATTCCACAAGTGAGCAAGCTATTGGATAACTGCCCAAGTACCCTATATGGCATATGGGGAAAATAAAACTTAGAGCTGCTTAAAACTCAAATAAAGAATATCTGATATGTGGCAAAGTTAAACAAAATCATAGAAAATCACTCCTTTTATGATGAAATTCTTATGCAAGACAGGCATTTTTGTATGTAGAGAAGTATGTGTCGGCATCACGATATTTGCATTTTCAAGCGCTCAAAACTGCGAGTTGAGCGCACGACGAAATGTTTTGCCCGAAATTCTCGAGTTTTGGGCGAGCAGCGGTATCGTGTTTATACACAACGGTTTGCGTCGTATAGCGACAGAAGTGTGCAATCTTCGCAATCGCAAAAAGGCTCCTTTTGATGGCAAAAGGACAACTTTAGCCTTGCCGAACGACTCCTTTTGCCAGTCAATAGTTATCGTTTTGCATGGCAAAAGGAGTCGTTTTAGACGGCTAATGCAGTCGTTTTGTTATAGAAAAGCAGTAATATTGGGATGAAAGAGGGGTTCGAGTGGGATAAAAAGCATAAAAAACGACTCTGAAAATCTCCAGAATCGTTTTTTATTTTGTAACAGTTTTTTACTGCCTGTATTATATTTGCATTACTTTCTGAACCGCTTCGACACTGCCGAATAGCCGCAGCGTTGGCACAGAGGTTCTACGGCTGTGTGATTGGTGAAGCCCTGATATATGGCGTCGGCGCGTGTGGACGCAAGGATATGTGCAAGGCTGTGCTCGTAGAGGTTGCCCAGCGGCATGTCGCCGTTATGGTCGAGACAGCACGGCACAACCGTTCCGTCTACCAATACGCCAATCTGATTGCGCAGGGCGTAGCAGAACACTTCCTCCTCGGCAGTGGGGGCGCATTGCAGGTCGGGCCATTCGAACATGTTGTCGTTCTCGATGTACAGATTCTCGGCAATGCGCCAGCCGTCGTGACGTTCAGTCCACGGGCGCGGCTGGTGGCTGGCTATCATGTCAAGAATGGTCTGGTTAAGGCTGTTGTGTCCGCCTTCGTTCCACAGACGCAGCACGATGATGCACCCACGGCGGGCGGCTTCCATGGCAAACGCCATCACTTCGTCGATGTATTGCTGTAGGTCGGCCTTGCCGTTGCCCTCGTGCGAGTGGAGCGAAATCTGAATTTTGTGGGGCAAAGCTTCAAGAATATCGGTGCGTTGCGAGAGCAAAGTGCCGTTGGTGGTGAGTATAGGGACGAAGCCTTTGAGCCTTGCCATACCGATGAACTGCGCCAGATGGGGATGCAGAAAAGGCTCGCCCATGAGGTGGAAATACAAGAACTTCACCTCGCCTGCAAGTCGGTCGGTGAGCGTGTCGAATTCGTCCAAAGTCATTGTGTGCTTCGTGCGCGTCGTCTTGGGGCAGAACACACAGTTGAGATTGCATACGTTGGTTATCTCAAGATAGCATCTGGTAATCATCTTGTTGTTGTTATCAAATGTAGGATGAGCCGTCGTCAGGCTCTTGCGAAAGGGGGTTACTGGTCGGGATTTTCTACAAATCCCTGGTATTCCTTTGTCAGTCCAGACATAACGGCGTCGTAGCTCTTGCTCTCAAGATGCTTGATGTTGTCGGCACCTTTGCCTATCGGCATGATAGGCTTGTGTATGGTGAGGCGCAGCGGATGCCATGTCACCCAGCGCATATCGCGCATTCGGGGCATCACGTTGAACGAGCCGTTGATGGTGATGGGCACTACGGGCAGCTCGATGTCGTCTGCCAGCATGAAAGCTCCACGCTTGAACACGCCCATATGACCCGTAAACGTACGTGCTCCTTCGGGAAATACCACGAGCGACATGCCGCCCTGCAACGTCTTGTGGGCACGGTCGTAGGTCTCGCGTATCTTGCTGGGACCTCGCTTGTCGACGAATATGTGGTGGGCAGACTCGCATGCCTTGCCCACGAGGGGGATTTGGCGCAGCTGGCGCTTCATCATCCACTTGAAGTTGCGGCACAGAAATCCGTAAATCAGGAATATATCGAAGGCTCCCTGATGGTTGGCTACGAACACATACGACTGCCCTTTCTGCAGGTTTTCGCGTCCCTCTACCTTCACGGGCAGCAGAAGCACACGCACAATGAACTGCGCCCACCACTTGCCGGGATAATATCCCCAGAAATGACCGTTGCCCAATGCGCAGCCGATGATTACCATCAGACATGTTATTACGGTGTATATAGCTATCAGCGGAAGAGCTATGAAGAGCTGATAAATACGGTATATTAATTTTACCATTGCTTTTTAATATTTAATGATTAATGAATTATTCAAAAACAATTAATTTTTAACCATATAACATG
>ERZ1034687.1654-NODE-1654-length-11136-cov-4.742442_pt1 | contig 11136 bp, 9 predicted proteins | sample MGYA00520704_ERZ1034687 | MGnify/ENA primary metagenome ERZ1034687 (study PRJEB33766, sample SAMN09781762) | gut metagenome | biome: gut microbiome | host: Homo sapiens | place: Madagascar | study: EMG produced TPA metagenomics assembly of the PRJNA485056 data...
TAAAGACCACCCATCTCCACAAGCTCGTAGTGATGTATCGAGGAGTAGAAATGGTGGTCTGCGAGGAAATTGAATGATCTCATTGACCATCAGTACATGGTTGTACTAAAAATACAGAATCATAATATATAAAAGACAACCGCCGCATATCCAGATTCTTCGGGTATGCGGCGGTTTGCTTGTATGCTCGGCACCTAAACACATTTATTGTATGCGTGAGTTACTACTAATCGAAAGCGTTTCTATTTCCACCATTTCACTGTTGGCTTAATATATTTCTTCCATTTCATGGCACATTTTAATCATAACGGTTTGCTGCAATCATAACGTTTGCTGCAACAAAGCGTTAAGATGTCCTGCATAATAAAGCGGAATGTTGTATAACGTGAAGGGACGACCGTCTGTGCGTGTTATGACGTCTGATGTCATGGGGCCGTTCCATAAGCGTAAGGCAATGTTCTCATTCGACTCTTCCATGTACTGATGGAGGGAGCGAAGCTTTGAGTTGGAGCCCGTTTTTACCTCTATGGGCAGAAGATGCGATTTGTGGCGTATCACAAAATCAACCTCTGCTTGCGAGTTGCGGGCATCGCGCACCCAGAACATGCGCTTCTCGCCAAAGAGGGTGGTGGCTCCCAACAGTTCCTGTGCAACGATATGTTCAGCGATGTCTCCGTTCCACAATTCATCGCTGTTGGGGGTGAAAAGAAGTTCTTCTTGCATGCCAGTCACATAATTGACGAGGCCAGTGTCGAACCACAGTAGCTTCGGACTCTTCTTTAAGTCGGGCAAGATGGGGAATGATGTTGAGGTGAGCGGATAGACAAGCTCCAAGAGAAGGGTCTTCTCTAATGTGCGAAAGGCGTTGCTTACATCTGGCGACTTAAAAGATGAATTGGTGAACTTTGCAAACTGTATTCGATGCCCCGCAGAGGTCCAGCCATAATTCAGAATGTAACGTATGGAGTCTTGTTCCTTGGGTTTGTCAGCATATTTTTCCACGTCGTCACGATAGCCCGACAGCAAAGCATTGAACACCCCGCCAAGGCGCACCATATCGCGATATTGCGCATAGTTGGCTACCACTTCGGGCAGACCGCCTATAATCATGTATTTTTTGAAAAGGTCAAGAGTGTAGCCGTGTAGCGACTGCGGCACCGCAATCTTCTCTATTTGATTGGCTAACATATCTTCACCTATGGCCATTAGAAATTCGACAAATGTGCAAGGATGTAGAGCCATGTATTCCACCCTGCCGACGGGGAAAGAAATGTGTCGTCCCATCAAACTCTCAAGCAAGGAACCAGCCGCAATGACATATAGATCGGGGCGTTTCTCGTAGAAGTAGCGTAATGCTTGCACTGCCTTGGGCTCATTCTGTATCTCATCGATGAAGATCAGCGTGCGTGAGCTGTCTATAGGTATGTTGGCCTTAAAGAAAATGCCCACAAGCAGGTCGTTGAAAGAGCTATCGGCGGCAAACAGTTCTGCATCTTCTTTTTCTTCAAGGTTCAGGTATATGTAGTGGTCGAAATCGGCAGCAAACATTTTGACAAGCGTAGTCTTGCCTACCTGTCTCGCGCCGCGTAAAACGAGGGGCTTGCGCTCTTCTTTCTGTGCCCACTCATAAAGATATTTTTGTGCTATTCGTCTAAACATGTCTAAATGCTTTTAAATCAAGCACAAAGATACATAATATTTTCAAATATAAGCCAAAAAATATGATGGAAATTTTCAAATCCAAACCAACTTTTGGGGAAAATCGGAGCAAATCCAAACCAACTTTGGGTAAAAATCGTAGCAAATCCAAACCAACAATGTGAAAAGTTGGGTTAAATCCAAACCAACAATGGTTGGGATATCGGCAAAATATCGACAAAAAAGGACATAAAAAACGCCGCATAGTTATCCTGTAAAAGATGCTATGCGGCGTTTTTTATGTCGAGTCTATTCAATGCTCAAAGAGCACGTTGGTTCAATTGACTTCAAGGTCAAGGGTTGCGTCTTAATCCTTATTTTAATGTAACATGCTCAAAGAGCAATGGCTGACTTCATAAAGTCAGACGATAAAGAGTCTTAATCCTTATTTTAATGGAACATGCTCAAAGAGTCAGGTTATAACTTACTCTCTAAAATGCTTAAACTAGATGTCTTAATCCTTATTTTAATGGAACATGCTCAAAGAGACTGCGGCAAAGTAGTTCATCAAACTAAAGCCACTAAGTCTTAATCCTTATTTTAATGGAACATGCTCAAAGAGATCCATGTGTCCCAAACGTCCAGTATTCTTTGATGACGTCTTAATCCTTATTTTAATGGAACATGCTCAAAGAGTGTATACCACAGTAGGTCTCACGCTTGGCACAGCGAGTCTTAATCCTTATTTTAATGGAACATGCTCAAAGAGGAAGAATAAACTAATTAATAAACAAAAGAATATGAGGTCTTAATCCTTATTTTAATGGAACATGCTCAAAGAGGTTTGGTAAACCAAAACTTGCACCTTGTGTGAATCAGTCTTAATCCTTATTTTAATGGAACATGCTCAAAGAGCAATAGTGCCAGCATAACTAAAACATAGATTCTATGAAGTCTTAATCCTTATTTTAATGGAACATGCTCAAAGAGGGCATTTTTTATAAGACCTTCTGTTTTAATTTGTTATATTGGAATATTTACATTAATTAACGCTTTTGCATCAGAAAAATGTACCTGCTTTTTGCTTAAGACATTGCAAATGTAATGAATTTTCATGACATAGGAAAGGCAAGAAGCGACAATATGATGTCATCATGTTTCGTAGAGGTTCAACATGTCAAAGAGCGATAAAAGATGAAAACCTTCATGATGTAGAAAGCATTTGATTTTTGCAACTTGTTCAGAAGAACAAAGTGTTGCGGCTATGAGTTATAACGTCGACCTCAATTTCCTGTCCTATGATCTTCATCATACGAAGATAGTCTGTCGACACGGGAAGCACTATTATGCTATCGTTATTTTCATAAGCCTCCTGCACCGCAACCAAATCGGCCTTTATCTCTTCATAAATATCCATAGATGTGTTGGCAAGAAATATTGAACGCTGTATGGGCGTACATCCCTTGCGCTTAAGATACTTGTGAATAAGCGTGCGTACCTTATTGCTCTCAATGTCATACATTACAAAAAACAACATCCTGTCCCTGTTTTTCTTTTGTCGTTCAATAATTCCGAGCAATGCCTTCACACGTTCCTCAACAGAAACAATATCGCTGTCTGTTGAAGGCTTTGTCTCGCCAGCATGTCTTGTCGTCAATGAAGCTTCACGCAACTTTCGCATCTGCTCCAAAAGAGGTAATGGTGAACGTTCTTTTCTTGGCATAATGGTTTTCATTTAAAAAAGTTGTCTTCTAAAAAACAATTAATCACATCTGCCATTAGAGCGTTCGCTTCCTTGTCGGTGCCTGTGCGTGGCGACTGCACAACAGTGAAACCTCGCTTGCCGAAAAACAGGTTTATCTCAGCCTGCTTGTGCCCCAAAATGAAACGAAGCTTCTTGCCATACTGTATGTTTACGATTTCAGACAGTGTCACGCCTTTAGCCTCTACATATGCTTTCAGGTCGTCCATAATATCGTTCAACTCATTAGGGACGTATGCTTCTTGCTTGCAGCGCGGCTTGCGCGACTGCATGTTCAGCGTGGAGCGTATTTGTGCCAACACATCATCCGTAGGTTCCGGATTTTTCTCTGTCGTTGTAAACGTTCCTTTCTTATGTTCCTTCTTTTCCGTTTCACGCATCATGCCGATATTAACCGCCACATCATCTGTTTTTATATAATCGTCAACAACCACAAGCTCAGGCTCCGGGTTAAAATATGCTTCACTATCGGCACTTAAGAAGCAGGCTCTCGTTACATCGCATGTACGCGTGTCGACCACTTGTTCCAACCCATACTTAACCGAAAACTTATGGACAAACAGCTTGTAAAACATCTTGTATAATCCTGCATCGTAGCATCGCTCCGACAGCTTGAACAGCACTTTCAGACCATCGCCACTGGGTGACAAGAAGCAAAGCATGGTGCGAGGGTCGGCCTCAAGTTTCTTGCGCACCTCTGATGACACAAGCTGTTTGTCCGACAGGTGATCAATGTCAACAATGAAATATTCGGTGTAGGCAAAATTCTCTGTGCGTCGATATGGCGGATTGAACATTGCACACACGAAATAGGGCAGTTGCTGCTTGAGTGACGAATATTTCGACGCGTCAATCTGGCGACATAGCTGCAGGTTACGCAACAAGACTTTTGTCTGTTCGCGAGGATTGCGTACGGCATCGAAAAGATGCCGCACAGGCATTTTTTTGAGCTCTTCCGTTACACTCTTTATGTTTGATGCTGCTGAAATCATACGCTTGGGCAATTATTGGTAATGTTTGAATTTTTGGGCGAGACGCTGCGCATACAAAGAAATCTGTGTTAGTCGACTTCGCGACAGACCGTCAACATCAATCACTTCATCTAGATAATCGTTAACCGATTGTATGAGAATGCGACGTCCCAATGCCTCCATCCAGTAGGATCCATCAGAACGCACAGAATAGTGCTCGTCTGTTATCACACGTTGCGAGAGCAGTTGCACCACCACATAGTCTATCCATACACGGTAAATCTCAATAACGTCGTACACAAGAACAGGACGGTTATAGTCGTCGCGGTGCATCACACCTATATAAGGGTCAATGCCAGCCTTTATAAGTGCACTCTCAATCTTACCGTAGAGCAGTCCGTAGCCATAGTTGAGCATAGCGTTGGCCACATCGGTAGCTGGGTGTTGCGTACGCTTTTCAAACCGATATTCTTCAGGAATGAACTCATTAATCATTGAGAAATATATTTTCGAGGAAAGTCCTTCCCATCCACGCAAGGTTGGAGAAACATCCGACACTACACACCCCGAAACCGACCGTATCTTGTTGCAATAGTCTTCAAGTCGGTTGATGACCTTGTTCACATGTTTCTTCTGCACGTCATCGCAGGTTTCCGCGCTTAGCATCAGCAACATGGCCTGTTGGTTCTCTGTTTTCTTACATAGAACTTCCTTAATCCATCCTACAGCGTCAGGAGAAAATGTAAATGCCAACTGTCCTTTGCGTATCGTAGCCACAGACCCGTATTTTGGACTCCAGATACGTGCCATCGGCTTGCCCGTGCGGTCATTGAACAGAACCTCTATCTCGTTCTCCACGGCAAGCAACACAGCATCGCTTGTGATTTGTGCTCCGCGGCTAATCTGTATTGACGTTATGCCGCTTGCCGGTACGCGCTGACGGCCATCTGCATTCGTTATTACAAAGCCCTCATTATCGCGACTGAGCGACACTCCATAATTGTTAATGATCAGTTCCATGTGTTTTTACTCCTTTCCGCTCATTACTGTATTTTCACTACACGCCATCGTCCATCTGGCATTTGGCGCACCGTTGCGTTTATCTCTTGTCCCTCATGCAGATTGTGGGCTGCACGCAATTGTTTTGGTATAAAATATTCTCTTCCTGCAAAGGCATAACCGCCTTTTTGTGGCAACGACACCTTGCACTGCACTTCTTTCTCCTGCAAAGGCAATGGTTTGGAGTGTGCTATATTGTTGTGTCGTACAAAGGTCAACGTCAGCACAACATGTTTTTTGCCTACATGAGTGCATCTTGCCAAATACACATCCCCTGGTCGTGCGTCCTTTCCAAGGCGTGACAGCGTAAGTTCCACTGAAATTTTTAATTTTGAGTTCCACATCTGTGCACGTCGCTTGCCGTTATGCATGACCATTCTTGTGAGAGTAAGCTCCACTTGTGGAATGTCGCCATACACAATTTGTTCTGCTTTCTCTGCATAGGTCTTATAAAATGCTGAGACATCAGTTGCTGCTTCCGTGTCTTGCAACTTGCTGCGCAAAATATAGGCATCGCCGCAGATGCGCCATTTGTTACGTTGGTAGGTGTCGAAAAATAATTGTAGCTCCTGTGCTGCATGCGCCTTGTCACGCTCAGCAAGCAGAGTGGCGAGTTGTAGATGAAGTTTTCCTTTGAATTTCTCATCGTCAACCTGTGAAGCAGCTTTACACAGGAAAGCAATCTTTTCCTCTGTGTCTGTCGTAACGTATGCCATGTTTTTCCAGATATACCATTGTGGGGCTGTGCGGAGCATCATGACAAACATTTCCCTTGCTGTCTCTTGATCTCCTTTCCAGAAATACAGAAGTCCAAGATACATGTCAACAAACTTATTGAGAGGGCATCTTTCTTTTACAAGCCTAAAAAACGGTAAGAGATGGTTGGCAATCTCCACCGACCTTTGCGCCTTCATAACGTTATAAATTCGCGTAGCGAGTTTTTCGGCCAGCGATTCATAACAAACGATCTGGCTTGATGACATCTGTACAGACCTGCCCTTGAAATCGTCGTCGCGCAGTTTCGATAAATCAAAAGCTATGCAAAAGTCAAGGAATTTGAATTCTGGGTTTATCTTTGAATATTCTATCGCTTGCGCTAAAAAAACAGACCGCGCAAGGTTAGGCTCTTTCGGAAAAGAATGAATGAAAAAGTTGGAACAGGCTTCCATGTTCTTTTGCGAAACCTTTCCTGCCATCTGTCGTGTGTAGCGATAGATGATCCATGCACAAGACTCCTTGTAGAAATCTGGCACTTCACCATTTTCAATCAGGTTTCGCGCTGTTTCATAAGCTCCAACATATTGTCCGTCTTTATACTGTCTTATGGCTTCAACCATTGTCTGATTGTTTTCGTCTAAACATTTGCCATCCATATTTTGTCCTCCTCATTCTTCTTTTTAAAAGGCATCATGCACCGATTTAGAATAAATGCATCCGTCTTCTGTTTCCGATTGGTTTTTAGGTTATTACCTCATACAAAATTAGGAAATAAAACGTTGCGGACAAAGCGTTTCTAATAATTAATTCTATTTATTTTCTCTCGTTTCCCGTTACTGTTCGTTCAGCTTTTTTATGGCAAATAATAGAGAATTTTTCTCTAAACATTATGGTTTGGAGAGATGGTCTTGGTTTTATATAATCCTTGTTTTAGTGGAATATGCTCAAAGGGTCGAGGTAGATGACTTCAAGTACGTTGAGGCTGTGCAGTCTTAATCCTTGTTTTAATGGAATATGCTCAAAGAGTGTAACAGCTGAGAACAAGAAGCGTGAGGTTATTGAGTCTTAATCCTTATTTTAATGGAACATGCTCAAAGAGAAAATAGAAAAGTTATGGCAATGAAGAAGATTGAAGAGTTGTCTTAATCCTTATTTTAATGGAACATGCTCAAAGAGATTTATGAAAGCAAAAGAATTAGCAGAAATATTGCTGTCTTAATCCTTATTTTAATGGAACATGCTCAAAGAGGAAACATTATGAAGCAGTTATCAACAAAGAACGTGGTGTCTTAATCCTTATTTTAATGGAACATGCTCAAAGAGTCATGCAAGAAAAGCCATTGTATCCATCATGGAAGGTCTTAATCCTTATTTTAATGGAACATGCTCAAAGAGGTACCGGTGACAGACGTTGATCTGGCCATTGTTCACAAGGTCTTAATCCTTATTTTAATGGAACATGCTCAAAGAGTAATTCTTATTGCTGCGTTTGTTACAATTATGTAGCTGTCTTAATCCTTGTTTTAGTGGAAGATGCTCAGAAATCTGCTTACAACGTGTTGAACAACCTTAAGTCTTTGGTGTCTTAATCCATATTTTAATGGAACAAGCTTTGTAGAGGTTCAACATTTCAAAGAACGATGAAAGGTGAAACTACATAATGTAGAAATCGTCGACCAAGTAAAGGTTCTTGCGTGCTCGTGTCATTGCCGTATAAACCCACTGGTAGACGTAAGGCTTCTCCATTATCGGTAGCGAACGAGGAATGTCAAGAAAAACGTTGTCCCATTCACCGCCTTGCACCTTATGACAAGTTAAGGCAAAGCCAAAGACTGCACGCAAGGCGTTAAGGTAAGGGTCGTTCAGCATTTTGTCTTTAAAGATTTTCGACTTTTGATTGATGCCCTGTTCCTTCATTCTGTAATAGAAATCGATGAACAACTCCTTTTGCTGTTGCGATGAGAGGTTGGTCTGGTTGGCATAAAGAATGTCGGCAATGAGAAGTTGCGAATATTCTTTTCCTGACAAAATCTCATGATACGACACCTCAAGGAACGTCAGTCCTGCACGTTTCTCTTTTATCTGCACGCTGTCCACCTCTACCTGGTCGCCGTTCATCATGCCTGTTATGTAGTTGTTTTGGGTGACAAGTAACAAGTCGCCCTTCTGTAGCTGCGGAGAGGTAAGGCCCAAAGCAGGCCTAATGATTCGTGTAATGATGTCGCACTGCTTGTTGGAAAGACAGATGTAGGTGGAGTCGTTGTAACCGTACTGACGTATGCGGCTTATGTACATTTGCACAATTTCGGCTTGCGAGTATTTCATGTGAATGTCCTTATAGCCACGCATGGGAAATTTAGCCCATTTCCATGACTGTGGATGCTCATACAGGCTACGCATCTTGCTTGCAGCGAGCACGATGTCGTTGCCAGCCGTTTGTCGCTTGATGCTGGATAGCGACACCTCTACAGGTGTTTCGTGAAACACGGTCTTAAAATAATCGGCGCTGAGAGCAGGTGAGAAATGTTGATGCACTGGTGGCAACTGGCAGCTGTCACCAATAAACACAAACTTGCCCTTCGAGTCGTGAGCGAGCAGGTCGTTAAGCAAGCGGCCACTGCCAAAAACAGCCTGCATGGGAAGCTTCTCCTCTCGGTCAGACACCATCGACGCCTCATCAACAAAATAGACCGTTATGCTTTCTGTTTCGAGCACCTGCAAGCCGAAATTGAGAAGCAGCTGTCCAGAACTGTCGGCACCTGTCTTCTCGCGTTCGTCTGCCACCTTTTCTATGTCTTGGTTGAAGTCGTCATATTTGTAAATGCAGCTATGCACGGTGCTCGTTTTTTCTCTTGTCTTGTCGCTGAGCACCTTTGCTGCACGTCCTGTAGAAGCCAACAGCCTATAGTTAATGTCCATGTCGCAGAGCTGCTTTATCATCTCCTTGACGAGTGTTGTTTTACCTGTTCCAGCATAGCCTTTCAGGATGAAAACTTTGCCGTTGCCGTTGACAAACTCAAGGAAGCGTGCCATGGCGCAGCTCTGGTCGTGGGTGAGTTTTATTGTTTGTTCTTTATTCATAATCTCTGAACGAGTTGAAATTAAACTCTACAAGTCGTCTGCCGTCTCCCTGATCCTTCACCACGCGATATGAGGTGGAGCAAACGCAGCGTATGCCACGCTCCGACAGCATGCGCACAATGCGGTAGATGAGGCTCATCTCACCCATCACATGAACGGTGACGGTGTGTGTCTCGGCTTGCTTCATGATACCATCCACCTGAGCCTCGGCAAGCATCTTGATGTCGTCAGCTGTGGCGTCGGGTGCCACCTGTGGGAAAGGCATGTCTACAAGCTCGCCGAACACCTCGGCAGCAGTAAGCTGCTCGGCTGTCCATGAAGAGCTTGGGTGGTTGGAGAGGTTTATGAAGAGGGGCGGGAGGGACTTCTTTTGTTCCGTGGCTGTTCCTTTATCTACCAAGCTCATGAACGCATCTAACGTCTTTTGCAGGTTGCTCTCTATATTCTTGACATTCAGAGGCTGTTTGCGCATGCCTGCATGGTTAACATCGTTGCGAAAATTTTCAAGATTTGAGAACGCTTTAACATGATTGTCTGTAAGCCATGGATCTTGTTCTACCACGGCGACCAACCGCTCATCTTCTTTTTCCGACAAGGGTTTATACTTGTCCTGTTTTCCCATAACCCAATATAGCTTCTTGTGGAACGCTTGTTCTACAATTTTGCGCTTTAACCCATCATCAAATTGAAAGTCATGACGTTCGCAGAAGACAGATATTATGCCCTCTTTAAGCAGCGTTATGGCGGCTTGCAGGTTGCCGTAACGGTAACATTTGGCTGAGGCTTCAATCATGTTGGCGGCGTGGTTTGCGCCCATGCCTGCCACCGTGTCGCGCACCTTCGCAAGCAAGGGGCGGAACGGCTTGAGATATTGGTCCCCCACCTTATCTATACAGCAGCTCACTTCGGCGGCTGGCTTGCCGCCGATCAGCGCCATGCCACGGCAAAAGCGCATGTCGTCAGTAAAGGTGTTGAGAGAGGTAATGAGCTTTTTCATGTTTTGCGCAGCCTCGTCCTTGCCGCATGTCTCCTTCAGAATAGGGGTCAGCTGCTGCGTGCCGCAGATGCCGATAAGCGTGGAGTCGCCGTGTTGCAGATAGTCTGCCGATGCCGCTGTCCAATCTTGCAGCGTAGAGAACGCGGTGATGTCTGTTATTGGGGCTATGCCGTCCTTGCTGCGCGTCTCGAAGTTGCCGTAGGTTATGCTGCACACCTTGGCCCGCTTCAGAAACTTGGCATAGTTGCCGAGCACAAGCACGAGCATGGGCAGGTAGCGGAAGCCGTGGGTGAGGTCAAAATAGACCTCATCGCCCTCTTGCAGCACACTATACACGATGTCGAAGATCTGCCATATCTCCTCTTCGTTTTTACCCATGGGTATGTCAATGCCGCTCACCTCAAAGGGCAGGTTCATGCCTTCGATCACGCTTTCCAAGCCAGCATAAGGCTCGTCTGTCTTTGTGCGCATGTTGGTCCTCATGCCGCCGGATATGTGCCAGTTGGTTTCGCGTGCCTCCTTTGTGAGCAGCACATAGGCATGGGCATCTGCCGTCCAGTTGCCTTTCTGTGTCAGCATCTCAAGCGTGGCGTGCTGTATGAAGCGCGTTGACGATGACGTGAAGCCGTCGCGGGCATAGACACATTCGCCATAATAGCCGGTGCCGAGCACCGATATAAAAACTTTTCTTCCCATAATCAGTTTAAGCGTTTAACGATTTTACAATTTTGTCAAGCTCCACCCCGATGTTGGTCAGTTGGCGGTTGGGTACAAACAGCTTGACGTGCATCTCGCGAGCCTTCTCTTCAAGGTCGGGGCGTATGACATTGTCGCGGAACGACACAATGACGCTCTTCGACTTGTAGCTGCCGTATGTGCGCGACACGCTGCTGAGCTTGTAAAGATTGTCT
>ERZ1034687.1657-NODE-1657-length-11124-cov-6.999097_pt1 | contig 11124 bp, 9 predicted proteins | sample MGYA00520704_ERZ1034687 | MGnify/ENA primary metagenome ERZ1034687 (study PRJEB33766, sample SAMN09781762) | gut metagenome | biome: gut microbiome | host: Homo sapiens | place: Madagascar | study: EMG produced TPA metagenomics assembly of the PRJNA485056 data...
ATATCCTCAAGCTGGTTATTTATTGTAAACTCCCTGATATATACTTTATCTGAATAAGCTGTGGCTGCTTTTAAGCAGTAAACTGCCAGATTGGAATGTATATATTTGGAATTAATGGCTACAAGTAAAAATTTATTCATTAATCAGAAACTCCTAAGGGTGTCGTTATCGTCAGTGTCTTTGTCAATGGACTTAATAACCACATAATAACCATTACCCGGTGAAACTTCCACAAACACCCTGTCACCTGCTTTATGGGAAAGAACAGCCTTTCCTATAGGTGATTCATTACTTATAAGTCCGTTAAGGGAATTTCCTCTTACCGTTGTTACAATCTTAAAGGTCTCCGTTTCGTCATCATCCTCAAAATAGAGCTCTACTTTATTATTAAGTCCAACTTCGTCATCTGCAGATTCGTCACTTATGACATTTGCCGTCTTAATCATTTTTTCAAGATATCTTATTCTGCTTTCATTACGGTTTTTTTCTTTTTTAGCGGCGTGATATTCAAAGTTTTCGCTTAAATCGCCGTGTGCTCTCGCCTCTTTTACATGTTCAAGCAGTTCTTTTCTTAAAACAACTTTTCTGTATTCAATCTCTTCCTGCATTTTTTTAATATCATTTTCAGTCAATTCGTCAAACATATTGCACCTCCACAATTATATGTATTTTATCATATTATTTACAATTATACAAAAAAAGTTCCGGACATCAGATATCCGGAACTTCTTAGAAAGCTTGCATTACTTTCTGTTTATGGCATACGAATTTCGTCTTATAAACACATTATTTACAATGGCAGCCCTTACATGCACTGCAATTACCGCCGCAGATACCCTTACCGGCCTTCTTATCCCTGACCATACTCCTGATTACAAGAAAAACTAATGCTAAAAGAATAATACCTACTATAACTGAGCTTATTATTTTCATCATAATAAACGCCTGCCTTTCTTTCCCTTTGCATTAGTTAGTATATACTAACCAATATTAGTTGTCAATACCTAGTTAAAGCATTGGTGAAAATAATCTTAAAATCGGCAGAAAAATTATTTTTGCAAAACTCTTTTTCATACATTTTTCGAGGGTTATACGCTCACATTTTTCCTGTGTATCAAGAAAATCCTTTTTGATATCTGCTACAATATCCGTCTTATACATCCATATTGCGTTTTCAAAATGATGTGCAAGACTTCTGTAGTCAAGGTTAATTGTTCCCACAACCGCCGTTTCGTCATCGGATACAAATATTTTCGCATGCACAAAGCCCGGAGTATATTCGTATATTTTCACCCCGGCTTCGATTAATTTGTCATAGTATGACTTGGTAAGAAGATTAACCAGCTTCTTATCCGCAATTCCCGGTGTTATAAGCCTTACGTCTATTCCGGATTTGGCTGCATCACATAAAGAAGTTGCCATTGTATTATCAAGAATAAGATATGGTGTCATAATATATATATACCTGTTGGCTCTGTTAATCATATTAAGATATACGCTTTTCCCAACTGTTTCGTTGTCTATTGGGAAATCGGTGTAAGGAATGACATATCCATTATCGGTTTTCACATCAATATCAGGCCGATACTTTCTAAAGTCTTCGTCACATTTGTTAATACCGTCCCAAAGGGTAAGGAACATATTGGTGAGGCTCCATACTGCATCTCCTTTAATCATTATTGCGGTATCTTTCCAATGTCCGTATATAGTTTTTACATTGATATATTCATCAGCAAGATTGACACCCCCGGTAAAACCGACATTACCGTCAATTACACATATTTTTCTGTGGTCCCTGTTATTGTATCTGTTGTCAAGTATGCTTCTGAAAGTATTAAATTCAAAACATCTTATACCGGCTTTTCTTAAATCTCTCACAATATCCACAGGTGCTTTGGCAATGCTTCCGAGACTGTCATACATAAATCTTACATCCACTCCTCTTGACGCTTTCTCCTTAAGAATATCAAGAATACTGTTTAGCATAAGTCCGTCTTCTATTATAAAATATTCCATAAAAATGAACTTTTCTGCCTTATTAAGCTCACTAAGCATCACAGGAAACATATCATCGCCAAGCGGAAAATATGTTGTCTCAGTATTGTTATATGTGGGTGCAAGGGCATAATCCAGAAGGTACTTTGCCTGGGGATATATTAAAGGTGCTTCTTTTTCAAGGCTGTCATTGGCGGACGGGCGCAATGACAATGCTTCTTTACATTTATTATTAATATCCACAAATGTCATTATATCTTTTTTGCTGAAATGAAGACGTCCGTATATGATATATAGTACGCCGCCAAATACAGGCAGTGCTAAAAGCAGCACAATCCATGGGATTTTGTATACGGGGTTTATGTCCGATTTAAGGATATAAAGAACCACAAATACCGACACCAGACGGAACACGCCGTTAAACTGCACTATATAATGTTTCAGAAAAACATAGGGAATAACAATAACTGCAGCCTGGACAACTACTGCAAGTGCCAGAAAAAGTATTCTTAATTTTTTAGGTGAAAACAGTCTCTTCAAATAGAATCATCTCCGTTAATTATGTTATTAATTTTATCTAATCTTGCATAAAACTCTTCGTAAAAGTCTTTTTCTGCAGGAAGTTCCCAATAGAATATTTTTAATACAACTATCACCGCATTTTTCTTCATGGACTCATCTTTGCTTATTATTTTGTCCATATCCTTAAGAAAATAGTGCCAGTCATTAACAAATTTCTCGTATTTTTCAAAATCCTTTATCCCAATCCACTTGTCAATTTTAACTTTGGTCTTGTTATTCCGGCATTCTTTAGTCTGTAAAAAATAACTGAAAGTGCCGTTTTCATATATTCTTCCAAGAGGAAACATCCGGCAGAATCCGGGTCTTGACTCATGTATGCTGCATCTTCCGTTATCATCAAGAAGTGTGCAATGCTCATCCTCTCCCGTAAGCAGGAGGTTTGGAAGAATGAGATTATCCGTAACCGAAAGCTCAATAACCGAATTAATAAGCTCATCAAAATTCCTTTTAAGGCACTTTTTTAACATATAAATGTCATAGGGGTCAAGGACAATGGATTTACCCATGCCCGTACAGCATTTGTGGCAGCCGTTACAGTCATTGCAGCCAAGTCTTGCCATATCCTTACCGGAATATCTTTTTCCATCTGTCTCTTCATCAAAATCAATATATCTGTTCATTAATCCTCTTCCATTGCATAAACTTTAGCACATCTTACGGCTCTTTTCCAGCCTTTCAAAAGCTCTTTACGTTTGTCCTCTGGCATATCCGGCATAAAAGATTTGCCAAGCACCCAGTTCTCCCTGATTTCAGTACCGGATTTCCAGTAACCGGTTGCAAGTCCCGCAAGATAAGCAGCTCCGAGAGCCGTTGTCTCAATGATGCGGGGTCTTTTAACCTCTGTATTAAGTATATCTGACTGGAACTGCATAAGAAAATCATTGGCACTTGCGCCACCGTCAACTTTCAGGGATTTTAGATGTATCCCTGAATCCTCCTCCATGGCGGTTATTACATCACATACCTGATAATCTATAGCTTCAAGGGCTGCTCTTATAAAATGCTCCTTTGTGCAGCCTCTTGTTATTCCCACAACCGTACCTCTTGCATAAGGATTCCAGTAAGGAGCTCCCAGTCCTGTAAAAGCAGGAACAATATATACGCCGTCAGTGCTTTCAACGGTTCTGGCGTATTCCTCAGACTGGGCGGCATTTCTTAACATTCTCATACTGTCACGAAGCCACTGTATCTCCGCTCCTGCTATAAAAACACTGCCTTCAAGGGCATACTGCACCTTATCCGTTGATGCCGCAATGGTTGTAATAAGTCCGTGTTCTGATTTAATCGCATTACTGCCCGTATTCATAAGCAGGAAACAGCCTGTACCATAGGTATTTTTTGCTTCGCCTTCTTCAAAACAGCATTGTCCGAAAAGGGCAGCCTGCTGGTCACCGGCAACTCCGGAAATACATATTTTTCCGCCTAAAACCGTAGAATCCGTATATCCGTAAACGGCACTGGAAGGTAAAACCTTTGGAAGCATGGCTGACGGAATATCAAAATATTCCAAAAGCTCCTTACTCCATTCAAGCTTGTGAATATCAAAAATCATGGTTCGTGACGCATTGGTATAATCAGTTGCGTGTACCTTACCCTTTGTAAGATTCCATATAAGCCATGTATCAACTGTGCCGAAAAGTAACCTGCCGTCTTTTGCAGCTTCTCTTGCACCACGGACATTATCAAGTATCCATTTTATTTTGGTGGCGCTAAAATATGCGTCAGGAATAAGCCCTGTTATGTCCGTTATTTTATCTGCCATTCCGTCTTTTCTGATAATATCAATCATAGGTGCCGTTCTTCTGCACTGCCATACGATTGCCGGATATACAGGTCTGCCTGTTTCCTTGTCCCACACAATGGTTGTCTCACGCTGGTTGGTTATTCCTATGCCTGATATATTTTCATAGGTAAGACCTGCTTTAACCATGGCTTCCATTGCCACACTAAGCTCGGAGGACCATATTTCCATTGGGTCATGCTCTATATAGCCGGGCTTTGGATATATCTGGTTAAACTCTTTCTGGGCAACGGATATGATATTCCCATATTTATCAAAAATAATGCATCTGCTGCTTGTTGTCCCTTGGTCAAGTGCCATTATATACTTAGTCAAATTCTGCGTTTTTGTCATCTTCCTCTATTCTTTCCCTTATCTGCTGCATTCTTCTGTCAAGCTGGCTGATTAAGTCTGCACAAAAATACAATTCTTCCGATATGTTTTCGGCATTCTTAATGTTCTTTTTGTATTTCAACTTATGTTCAAGGCTTGCCCAGAAATCCATTGCTATGGTTCTGAACTGAACCTCAACTCTCATGGGTTTTTTCTCCGTTGTAAGAAAAATAGGTACTTCAATAATAAGATGATAGCTTCTGTACCCACTCTTCTTAGGGTTGGTTATATAGTCTTTCTTTTCAATCAGGGTAATATCATCCTGTGCAAGAAGACAGTCTACCAGTTTATAAATATCATCCGGAAATGAACATATAACCCTTATGCCTGCAACATCATTAAGGTTGGCTTCGATACTGTCAACCGTAAGAGGATAATTATTCCTCTTTAATTTGTCGATAATGCTCTTCGGACTCTTAATCCTGCATTTAATGGATTCAAAAGGATTTCGGCTTGTCTGATAAGACAGCTCGGTATTAAGTACATCAAGTTTTGTCTTAACCTCCAGCATGGCACACTGATACTGCATCATAAGATGACCGTATTTTGCCAGTTCATTATTCTGAAACGCATTCTCCACAACTTCAAGATACTGTTTATTACTTCCCGTAAGCTCTATGTATTGTTTATTACTGTCCATAAGATTCCTTCTTTCCTGTTTTTTTCATAGCAATTCCGCAGATTAGCACAGCAAGTACAATTCCTATACTGTCAATAAGCACATCCAAAGGCCTTCCACTTCTCCCGCCTACAAAAGTCTGGTGTAATTCATCGCTGCATGCATATATTACCGCTATTACAAACATAAAAATAAGTGTATTTTTTGTACCTGTACCAATACCTTTACGCAGACCTAAAAACAAGGTCAGCGTAAGTATAAAATATTCTGTAACATGTGCCAATTTCCGTATAAAAAATTCGGACATTCCCAAAAATCCCGTAAATATACCGCTTAAAGAGGAAGATTCCTCTCCTGTATCCGTTGACAGCCTGAAAATGACTGCCATCATTACAAGAGAAGGAACCCACCATAAAATTTTTTTCAGCATAATCTTTCAATTTTGGCTTTCATCGCATCTTCTCCGATTATATGGATGATTGTCCATAAGTCAGGGGTATTGGCTCTGCCCGTAACCGCAATTCGTACAACTTCCGCAATATCGGAAATACTTCCTTTGTAATTCTCAGGATTAGCCTTATATGCTTTCATATCAGATGCAAAAGAAAGATTATCCGCTACTTTCTTTAATTTATCAAACCATGCGGAATTATCATCATTATGATCATAGCCTGCAAGGTACTCTTTAAGGATTTCCTTAACTGTAGCTTTGTCAAACTTAAATTCTTCTGCGTCATTATTTTCTTCAAAGAAATATCCTATAAGTTCAAAAATCTGCTTTGCGTATATGAAGTCTTTTCTTCTTCTCTTCATTCCAATACCCATATAGAGTCTTAAAATTGCAAGCATCTTTTCTCTATCGGCAAACCATACTTTCGCCTTTTCAGGTTCATTCCCGGCTGCCCAGTCATAAAGAAAATCATACATTTCTTCTTCGGAAAGTTTTGCAAGTTCGTTTTTACAGATATTATGAAGTTTGTCCTTGTCAAAAAGTGCTCCTGACTGGCTCATCTTCTCAACGCTGAACGGAAATTCTTTAATATCCTTATCAGGGAATTTCTCGTACCACTCCTCAAAATTAGAATTAAGAAGTGTAAGAAGGTATACCTTCATCGCCATTGGATGATAACCGTCTTTGCGATAGTAATCAAGGGAAAGTTCAGGGTCTTTTCTCTTTGAAAGTTTTCTTTTTCCGCCTGTCTCTTCATCAAATTTCATAAGATGGGCTGTGTGTCCGTAAGAAGGCATCTTGAATCCGAGAACATGGAAAAGTTCATAATGTGTAGGTACGGAAGCTAACCATTCACCGCCTCTTATTACCATTGTTGTTCTCATGAGATGATCATCTATGGCGTGGGCAAAATGGTATGTAGGAACACCGTCCCTCTTAAGAAGTACAATATCATGGATATTTTCAGGAAGCTTAATTTCTCCCATTATTCTGTCGTGGAACACGATTTCCTTGTCAGGACTTCCTGCTGAGCGGAGTCTTAATACATAAGTAAGTCCCGCTTTAAGTTTTGCTTCTATATCTTCAAGTGTAAGGTTGCGGCATACGGCATATTTACCGTAGTAGCCGGTCATTGCCTTATCTTCTTCCTGTTTCTTTCTTACTTCTTCAAGTTCTTCTTCTGTGCAGAAACATGGATATGCAAGTCCTCTCTTTACAAGGTCCTTTGCATAGGCGTGATAAATCTCTACTCTCTGTCTCTGGAAATAAGGTCCGTATACATTCTGTGGATCGGCATCCGTAAATCCTGCACCCTCGTCAAATTCAATATCAAAATATCTTAATACATTGATAATTGTCTCAACGGCTCCGTCAACTTTACGTTTCTCGTCAGTATCTTCTATTCTTAAGTAAAATACACCGCCGTTTCTGTGGGCAATTCTTTCATCAGCAAGGGCACTGTAAAGGTTGCCAAGATGTATAAATCCTGTAGGGCTTGGTGCCATTCTTGTAACCTCTGCCCCCTTAGGAAGATCTCTTTCAGGGAATTTCTTTTCATAGTAATCCGGACCGTTTACCACATCCGGGAATAAGAGTTCTGCTAATTTATTGTAATCCATAATTTCCTCCGATATCGTTTTAAATAACTTACATTATTTTATCATATTTTCTTACTTATTCAAGGAGTTTATATAATTCTCCATACACTGTTTTGAAAAAAGCTCTACCTCTTTTTCAAACTCCCTTGATGACACAAGTGTACACCCTGCGCCTCTTATTATAACCTGCTCAAGGCCGTCAGAGGTTACAACTCTTATATCATACCTGGTTCCGTTATTGTGGGCAAAACGCTCTATATACCTGTCCGCAGTCTCTGCCTCTTTGGTGTAGACAACATGGATATTATGATAATCCGAATATTCGGTATCATGCCCCGCTATTTTGTATGCGTCAAAAACTGCAATGAGATTAACTCCCGTTATCCCTTGGTAATTACAGAGAATATCCAGAAGTTTAAGCCTTGCCCCGTCAAGATTAACCTTTGCAAGCTCACTAAGTTCCTTCCACGCAAAAATAACATTATATCCGTCCACAAGCAGGTATTTTTCCCTTTTTTCACTGCTTTTATAATTTCTTACAACAGGGGAAATATTCTGTTTTTTCCTGTTCCACTGATTGCCATTTGATTTTTCATTGGCATGGCTTGCATTTCTTATTATATCGTCTATCTCCTCTGTTCCCAGGGATAAATCAAGACTGTCCCGCAAGGTGATTTCAGGCTGTACATAAACCTCATCTTTGCTGCCTTTTAAAACGGATGGCATATGCATTTTATTTCTGACCTCGTTCCATGGCACAATGTATCCTGCACCGTTGGCACAAAATACGGAATCCGGTGTATTTCTCAAATCTTTCTCAGGCATATATCCGCTTTTTTCAACCACCTCATCCTGATTATGGCATTTTTCATAACCATGAAAACGTAGCGTTATTCTGCCTTTTCCTCCGGTATAGGAAGTGAGTTCCGTCTGATATGAACCTATAAGTGCAACCGGTGCATAACCTGTAAGCACTGCCCTGCCATTTTCAATTAACGGAGGATTAATTACCCCCGACATTTTTTCCATATCCATCATTGCATGCCCCACGGCATTCTCCGGAATATCCATGACAAAATCATAAAATGGTTCAAGAAGCATACTGTCAGCATACATAAGTCCATTTCTTACCGCCCTGTATGTTGCCTGCCTGAAATCGCCGCCCTCAGTATGCTTTATATGAGCTTTTCCGGAAACCAGCGTTATTTTCATATCTGTAACAGGTGCACCGGTAAGAACACCACGATGAATCTTCTCTTCAAGATGGGTAAGCACGAGCCTCTGCCAGTTCTTTGCAAGTATCTCTTCGCTGCAGTCGGTCTCAAATACAAGTCCCATTCCTCTTTCAAGAGGTTCCAGAAGAAGGTGCACCTCCGCATAATGTCTTAGCGGCTCAAAATGTCCCACACCCTCTACACTATTGCATATTGTCTCTTTATACAGTATCTTTCCTGTTCCAAAGGACACATTTATGCCTGTACGTTCTTCAATAAGGTGCTTTATTACCTCTATCTGCACCTGTCCCATAAGTTCAATGTTGATTTCTTTAACTTCCTCGTCATAACTGACATTCAGTTCCGGGATTTCCTCGGTAAGTTCTTTTAATTTAAAAAGCATGGTCTGTATTGAAACCGCAGGAGGAAAAATAACTTTATACCTGAGTACAGGAGTAAGGACCGGTAACAGTTCTTCACCATTTCCCATAACAAGTCCTGCCCTGGTATCATTTAGTCCCGTTACCGCACATATACAGCCCGCTTCCACTTCATCTTTGGTCTCAAAAGAAGTTCCGTTATATACACGGATCTGGTTTACTTTGCCATAATCCGGGATGCTTGTCCTGACTTTAAGGCTTCCACCCGTAATTTTCATATGGGTCAGCCTGTTTCCGTCACTGTCACGGGATATTTTGTATACAGTGGCAGAAAATTCTTCTTTATAATCTTTTGCAACGGAAAAAACATCAATTCCGTCCATAAGTTCCCTTACGCCCTCGTTTTTTAGTGCCGAGCCGAAATATACGGGAAAAAGTTCTCTTTTTGCTATTGCATCCCCTATTTCTTCATCGGTTATCTTTTCGCCTTCAAAATATTTACTTATAAAGCTTTCCTTCACAGATGCAATTTCCTCATCATCCGCTGTTGTAAAATCAACGGCATTGCGTGACAGTTTTTCTTTTATGTCCTTTAATATATCCTCTTTAACTATTCCCTGTCTGTCTGTTTTATTGACAAATATAAATACAGGGATTCCGTATCTTTCCAGTAATTTCCATAAAGTAACCGTATAAGCAGTTACTTTATCCGGTGCCGATATAATTAAAACGGCATAATCAAGTACCTGTAATGTTCTTTCCATTTCTGCCGAAAAATCCGTATGTCCGGGAGTGTCTAACAGGGTAACTTTTGTATTGCCTGTAACAAAACTTCCCTGTTTTGAAAAAATAGTAATTCCACGCTCTCTTTCCAGATTTTCCGTATCAAAAAAAGTGTCTCTTTTATCTACTCGTCCAAGTTTTCTTATACTGCCGCCAAAATACAGAAAATTCTCCGACAAAGTCGTCTTTCCCGCATCTACATGGGCGACAATCCCTAATACTGTTTCCTTCAATTTAGATTTCTCCTCGCTTAGCGGACCGCCCATCTTAATTTCGTGGACCTGGCCCTTCCGTTTCTGGCACATTCTGCTGCTGACGGTCTTATAACATCTGATATTTCCGATAAAATGCCGTCTCTTTTGTACATTTTAAAATACTGCTTAACAAGGCGGTCTTCTCCTGAGTGAAATGTAAGGATTGCTATTCTTCCGCCCTCTTTCATAACATCCGGCAGCTTTTGTAAAAATTCTTCCAGCACTTCAAATTCGCTGTTTACGTCTATCCTCAGTGCCTGAAAAGTTCTCTGGCTGGATTTTTTAACCGCATCTTTACGTTCTTTTTCAGGTATAAAAGAAAGTGCCTTTTCTATTGCCTTATATAAGTCTGTGGTGGTATTTATCTCTTTTTTCTTTCTGAATTCGTTAAATACCTCGGTTGCAATTTCTTTTGCATAAGGCTCATCGGAATTTTCTATTAACATACCCGTAAATTCGTCTTTTGTAAGTTTCTTTAATCTTTCCGAAGCCGGTTCTCCCTTTGACGGGTCAAGGCGTAAATCAAGCGGGCCTTCGTTTTTGTATGAAAAACCTCTCTCCGGGTTATCAATCTGCATGGAAGATACTCCAAGGTCTGCCATCAGGAAATCAAATTTACCGGCTGTCCTACTGACTTCGTCTATATTTTTGAAATTGGTCCTTACAACCGTAAAAACATCCTCCGAAAAGCCTTTATCCCTTAATCTCTTTTCTGTCCTGACTATTTCTATAGGGTCTATGTCAAGGGAATATAAATGACCGCTGCCCTTTAATTTTTCAAGAATCTTACCTGAATGTCCACCATATCCCAATGTGGCATCAAGCCCCACATCTCCCGGTTGTACCTTTAATACATCAAGAATCTCCTCCACCATTATAGGAATGTGCATTCCTGCAGGTGTACTGCCCTTGCTTATGACTTTTTCTATTGTATCGCCGTATTTTTCAGGATTGAGTTCTTTATATTTCTCACTGAATTTTCTCGGATGAGTACCTTTATAGCGTACTCTTCTCTTATGAATCTGTTCTTCGCCCATCTTTTCAACCTTTTTATGTTAATGATATTTAATTATAT
>ERZ1034687.1659-NODE-1659-length-11117-cov-14.846050_pt1 | contig 11117 bp, 10 predicted proteins | sample MGYA00520704_ERZ1034687 | MGnify/ENA primary metagenome ERZ1034687 (study PRJEB33766, sample SAMN09781762) | gut metagenome | biome: gut microbiome | host: Homo sapiens | place: Madagascar | study: EMG produced TPA metagenomics assembly of the PRJNA485056 data...
GGCTCAGAAAATATTCCTACCGATGCAGGCCGGTGATGTCTATCAGACCAACGCGGACACCACAAAGCTTGAGACCGAACTGGGCTACAAGCCAAGCACTACACTTCATGAGGGTATCAGCCGATTCATGGACTGGTACAAGAGTGATCTCAATCCGCTGAAGTAGCCGGAAAGAAATCCATGCCGCCCGGATGAAGAGAATCGCTGTAATATTCGAGGAAAACATTTTCGACCGGAAAGGGTCGTTTAACGCCAAGTGTGCCAGAGTGAGGCATTTGGCCGAACTGACCGGTTGGCAGATTGACGTTTTCTGCATCCAACTCTTTCAGGATGCGTTTGTCAGCTCCATGCTTGGCATGAGGACTCTTGACATTCCGGGTGAGGACGTGGTTCCTGAAAAAGAACTGCGGAAACGGGATTCCGTGACCTTGAACGATGTCAATCTGAATCTCGTCTGGAAGAATTATTCCATTCCGGATCACTTTCTATTCTATAAGTTGGGTTTGCGACCGGTATGTTACCCACGTTTCCTGAGAAAGCGTGTTGATTTGCTGAAGGGCTATGATGTCGTCGCGGCCCATTCATTTGTAGGAGGATTCATCGCAAGAGAGGCCCAGAGAAAGTACGGGATTCCGTTTTATATCACGTGGCATGGATCCGACATACATACCACACCTTTTAAACATCCTCAGATCAAGGAACTTACAGCGGAACTGATCCGTGATGCCAAGATGAACTGCTTTGTCAGCAGGAATCTGATGGAGATTTCGGACAGGATCGGGACCGGCGAGAAGACCGTTCTGTACAATGGATGTGACGGAAATTTTGTCCGCTATCCGGAAGGCAGGCGCTCGGAGTTGAGAAAAGCGAACGGAGTTCAGGGGAAGAAGGTGGTGACCTATGCCGGGAACATGCTTTCCGTGAAGAATGTCGAAAGTCTTCCCGGAATATTCCATGCGGTTCAGGCGCGCTTGGATGATAGGATTGAGTTCTGGGTTGTGGGTGACGGCCGGTTGAGGCCGAAGGTTGAGGCGGAGCTGAATGCTGACAGCGCTCTGTCGTGCCGTTTTTGGGGGAACATGCCTCCGGAAAGGATGCCGGAGATATTCAATTGCACGGATGTCCTCGTGCTCCCGAGCAGGAATGAGGGTCTTCCGTTGGTCCTTGTCGAGGCGTCAAGGTGTGGGGCGGACATTGTCGCGTCAAGGGTCGGGGGCGTGCCGGAAGTCATGGACGGAGATTTCACGGTGGCACTGGACGGAAAAGACTTCGCGGCACGTATGGCGGAAAGAGTCGTGGCTTGCCTTGAGGGGGCGCGTCAGTCTTTTGATCTGACGAGGTTTGACTGGAGGGAAACCGCCTTGGAGGAGAAGGCTGTCATAGAGAGGATCGCGGTGGATTGTTAACCAGGATTGATTATGGCTAAAGTTAGCGTTGTGATTCCCGTCTATAATGTGGAAAAGTACATTGAGACATGCGTGAGAAGCCTTTTCGAGCAGACGCTTCATGATGTGGAGTATGTCTTTGTGGACGATTGTTCACCTGATCGTTCTGTGGAGATCCTCAAAGGTCTGGTGGGTGAATATCAGACACGTCTGGAGGAAGAGGGAAAGGTCGTGCGGATTCTCAGGATGCCGGTGAACAGCGGGCAGGCCAAGGTGCGAAGGGAAGGTGTGGCACATTGCACGGGAGAGTACATAATTCACTGTGACAGTGATGATTGGGTGGAGACGGACATGTACCGGGCCATGTACGAGACGGCTGTGGCTTCTGGCTCGGATGTCGTGGTGTGCGACTACAGGATGACCTGCACCACGTCGGACGTGGGCACATCGTGCACATGTCATGCCCACGACGCACGGGAACTGATAAGAAACAGTCTGTACCTCAAGGATTCGTGGGCTCTCTGGAACAAGATGTTCAGGAGGAGGTGCTACTCTGGGATCCGTTTCCCGTCCGAGGCTATGGGGGAGGACATGGTGATCACCGTGCAGCTTCTGCTCTCATGCGGGTCTTTTTCCCACATCCCTGGACCTTACTATAATTATCGCATGAATCCGCAGTCCACTACCAAGAAGATCACCAAGGAGAGCTGCCTGAGGCGTTTCCGGCAATTGAAGGCAAATTCCGACTTGTTGTTTGAGATTCTTGCGGAAAAACCGGCCGGTCTGGATCTGTCGGACGGAATGGTTTTCTTCAGAAACCACATCCGTTCCAAACTCCTTCCATTGGTGTGGAACGATGAGTATTATCTTCTCTGGAGGGACACCTACCCGGACTTGAACCGGAAGGTGCTGCTCTCAAGGCACATAGGCATGGATGTGAGACTGAAGGTTCTTCTGACAACGCTTCGCCTGTACCCCGGAAAAAAAGACCGTATCATCTGAGACCCTTAAGGAACATGAAAATAATAAGTAGATTCAGATTAAGAGAAGATTTTCGAGGATGGATCTTTTTTTGAAGAAGGAGTGTGCCGGTGGCACATGACTGATGAGAAAAGAGATCTAGACCGAAAAGATTCCTTAAGTGATGCAGGTTATTTTTTGAAGGTTACTAAATAGTTCTGGAATGAGATTCAAAGGAAGAAAAACAGGAATATTCACGATCTGCTGCCTTGCCCTTTATTATGGTGTGGCCTATTGGCTTCCCGCCAGCAACAGTTTTTTCCTTGGAAAGGTGTCGAAGAATTTCCGCGCTTTCCTGTGCGGACACATATTCCTGCATTGTGGAAAAGGGGTGAATGTGGAGCGTAAGGCCAATTTTGGCTGCGGACTTGGTGTCGAGCTTGGCGACGAGTCGGGGCTTGGCGTGGGATGTGTCGTTCCGAGTGACACCAGAATAGGAAACTATGTCATGATGGGGCCGAACTGCCGGATCCTGCACCAGAACCATAATTTCGGGAGGACGGACATTCCGATGTGCCATCAGGGCCTTGGCCCTAAACTTCCGACGGTCATCGAGGATGATGTCTGGATCGGAAGGGATGTCCTGATCACTCCCGGAAGGGTCATCAGAAAAGGTTCCATTGTGGGGTGCGGATGCGTTCTGAGCAAGGATTTCCCGGAATATTCAATCATCGGCGGCAATCCTCCGAGGCTGATCCGCTCGCGTCTGCCCGGGTAGCCCTATTTCAGCGCGGAGTCGAACACGTTGAATATGTTCCCGGCGACACTCCCCGTTCCCGGAGTTTTCAGCGATTCCTCAAAGAAAGACTTCCGGTCTCCTTTCATCTTGTCGTCGCCGCCTATGACAACGGTGTCGATGAACGCCTTGATCTCTTTGATACCGTTTCCGAAATAGTGTCGTTTAAGGCATTCCTTCCCGAAATCATTCACGCTTCCGGCTATTCTTTCCTTGTCATGTGTTATGAACATCAGCGGCTTGCCTGTGTAGAGATATTCAGTCATGAAGGAACAGCAGTCGTGGATGAGAGCGTCGGATGTCATGAAAAGGTCGTAGTACTCCCCGTCGGTGAGCGATGTGTTCGGCATGGCCGCCCATCTGGCGAAATATTCCTCCGTCTTCCCGCGTCCCCAGACTTCCGTGCGGCAAAGTTTCTCCTTGAGCAAGGGGTGGGGCTTGAAGACGAACTGGACTTTTGATGAATATTCTTCCGCAAGTTCCAGCATCCCGTCCGCGATTTCAAGGAATGTGGAATAGCCAAGGACATCGGATTTCAGCACGGAATGGTGCGGAGCCCAGATGATCCTCTTGAATCCGGTGTCTGGGGTCTTCCAATCACGGCATGAGGATGCATCCGCAAGATAATCCGCGAATGGAAAGCCGCAGACGGTGATGTTGTCCCTTTTTGTGTAAAGGCGTTCCTTTTCACGGCGTTTTGAGTATTCCGTAGGATAGAACATCCTCCAGCAGATGTTCTTGTACAGTTGGTTGTACAGTTTCGGGACATCGTTCAACGGCACGCCGTAAGGAATGTAGGCGAAGAGACTGTGTCCCATGAATCTGTCCACACGGAACTCTTCTCCTCCGACCCCGTAGGGCTGGACGTAGAAGAGGATGTCCGGAGCGAACGCGGTGAGGTCAAAATATTCATTCCTTGAGAAATCGTAGCCGTCGATGTACGGAAAGCCTTTGTGCCCGAAATGTCCGCGCAGTTCTTCCTGGGTTTTCCTGAAAGTCTCCGGATCGTCACGCCTTTGGGGAAACGAGACGATGTAGGGATCAAACCTGTCGCTTTCCAGAAACATGCGGAACAGTTTGTCGTTCTTCCACATTCCGAGATTGATGACGAAGAACACGACTTTGATCCTCTCTTTCTTGAAGACCGCGGCTTCAATGGAAGGGAGTCTCCTGTCGTAGATGATGGTTTTCAGGCGTTTACGCAGGTCGCTTATGGCATCGTTCCAGAGAGTATGAAGGTTTCCGCTCATTTCTTGAGAAGTTGTTTGAGGATGGACATAAGCTCATTCAGGGCTGACAGCCTCAGGAGCCATGACAGGAATATGTAGATCGCCACGCTTGCCGTGACCGCTATGAGAATGAGCGGCAGCGGACTGAGGTGAAGGCTGCTTGTCAGCATCGAGACGGCAAGCACCGGCAGTGACAGCAGCAGGTAGGGAAGTGTCTGAAGGAACTGCTCCTTGAATCCGTAGCCAAGCAGACGCTTTGTGTAGTAGGTGTTGCAGAAGAAAGCTATGAAGCTGTACACGGCCGCGCCTATGCAGATCCCGATGATTCCCATGAAGCAGGAAATGAACAGGATTGTGAAGGCTATTGTCTTTTTGAACACTTCCAGTTTCAGCACAAGGTCTGACCTTCCCTTGACGTAGAGCAGGTTGAGGTTTATCCTTGTCAGGCAGTCGTACATCCAGCCGAAGCAGAGAATCTGAAGGTAAGGCACACATTCCAGCCATTTGTCGGTGACGAGGAATCTGATCAGGGGCTCGGCGGTTCCGGCCAGAAGCATCATCAGCGGGAATATCGCGAAAGCGGAGACCGAGAGGAATCTTTTGTAGGCGTCCAGCAGTACCGCATCATCGTCCTGAACCTTGGACAAAACCGGAAACGAGACGTTGTACAGAACACCGGAGAGCGAGGTTCCGGCCAAGGTGGCGAACTTGTTGGCGGTGGTGTACTGACCAAGATCAGCCGGAGTGAACCTCTTGCCGATGATCAGGCTCCTGATGTTCGTGTAAACGCTTGAGATAAGTGAAGCCAGCACGAGTTTGGAACCAAAGGAAAAGAGTTCCTTGAATATCCTCCTGGAGAAGACCAGTGACGGGAACCACCTCACGCAGAAGACCGTCAGAAGAAGTTTGAACAGAGCGAGGCTGACCGACTGCGCCACGAGCGCCCACACACCGAATCCTGAATATGCCATCGCTATTCCTGTGACTCCGGAAAGTATGGCGCTGACGACATTGATCTTGGACTGGGTCTTGAAATCTATCCTTTTGGTGAGCTGGACAGTGTTGGTGGCCGAGAGCGCCCCGATGATGAGGCTCAGCGAGCTGACTCTGGCGATGTCCTTCAGGAGCGGCTGCCCGTAGAAATCAGCGATGAACGGGGCTGCGGCGAAGAGTATCCCATAGCAGACGAGACTGATCCCGACATTGATGTAGAAGACTGTGGAATATGTCGTGTCGTCGCAGTCCTTTCTCTGGATGAGGGCCGAGGAGAATCCTCCGTCGATGAAGACCTGGCTGATGGCGAGGAAGATCGCCAGCATCCCGATCAGCCCGTAGTCGTCCGGGGAAAGCAGCCGGGCCAGCACCACGCTGACAAGGAACTGGATTCCCTGCACGGAGAACTGCCCCGTGAGACTCCACAGGACTCCTCTGACGGTTTTCTTCTTCAGGTCTGAACTCATCCTAAATGTATTTGGCCACCGATTCTCCGATGTCTTTTCCTGTCAGTATCCCGCCGGTGAGATATTCCTTTCCCATTCTGCCCTGCGCCCAGAGAATGATCCGGTCGATGGCCGGTGTCTCGATGCCGAGGCGGATGGCGTAGGACTTGGTGATCAGCATGCCGAACGGGATGTCCTCCGTGAAGCAGCGGTTGGAGTAGTCCGGAATGAAACTTCCGTCCGTGGCTTTGAGCATCGGAACGGGTATCCCTTTGAGCGACGGGATGCTTGTGATCTTTCTTGTCATTGACTCCGCGTCATGGCTTTCGTAATGCTCAAGAGCGGTCGGGATGGCTTCCTGAGGAATTCCCAGAGCCTCCCTTACTTTCTGAAACTCGTTGTCGCAGGCTATGTAGGTCTCGGAGCTGCGGTTGTCCCAGTCCTCGTAGAACAGTGGGATGTGGTCGTAGCTTTCATGGCCTTCGAACAGGGCGAACATGCGGCTTGGATGAAGCAGAGGGTTGCTGTTCGTGAGGGTGGCCTCAAGATGACTGTCCAGCAGGTTTATGTGGACCCCGAAGATGTTTTCGATGAGTTCCCTGAATCCGCTCCTGCCCTCTATGCCGAGAGTGGCGATGTGGCATTCCGGGCGGAATCCCATCAGGTGTGCCTTGCGGCCATATTCCTGGATTCTTGCTATGTAGGGCACTCTTTGGAATCCGAAAAGCGGTGTGCCTTCGGGCAGTATCTTTTCCGCCATCGGGAAGAATCCTGAACTGCAGAAGATCGACCCGACAACCGTCTCTTTTGACAGGAAAGGAGCCATGTCTCCAAGTTCTTTGGCAATCGCGAATCCGGGAAGGCAGAGCAGCACGATGTCAGCGTCACGGATGGCTTCCTCCGGAGAGTCCGTGACAATATTCAGTAATCCTTCCTCCACACCCCCATCCGGGGTTTCGATGAGAAGGGTCCTGTCCGTGAATTTCTCGGGATGTCTGGTCATGAGACGAACGTCCAGATCTCCGCGCGAGGCAAGATGTCCTGCCGTGACGTGGCCGAGGTTGCCGCCTCCGCAGATGCAGATTCTTGTCTTATTCATGTCTGATTCCAAGTTTGTCAAACGCCTCGGTGAACACTACGAAGAAGTCTTTTATGTCACTCTCGTCGATGGCACCAAGCGAGCAGAGGCGGAATGTGCCGCTTGATGAGATCTTGCCGGGGTAGATTGTGAAGCCGCGCTCGTAGCAGTAGTCATGGACTTTGCCGAAATCCCATGCTGGGTCGTCCGGATAGAGAACTGAGACAACAAGGCCGGACTGGATCTCTGGCTTGATGGCCTCTTTCAGTCCGAGTTTCGCCACGCCTTCGTGGATGGCCCGGTTGACGCGGAGGTGACGCTCGTGTTTCGGCATTTCACCTTCGGCATAATATTCCTTCAACCCTTGGATGGCGGCATAGACTGTCTGCACCGGCGGGGTGAAGCGCATCTCGCCGTTTTTCTCGAATCCGGCATATTGCTGGTAAAGATTGCAGTAGAACGACCGCACCGGGTAGTTCTTTGATTTCTCGACCTCCGCTGTCCTGCCGATGACGAATGAGAGTCCGGTCATCGCCATGATTCCTTTCTGGGCCGATGCCATGCAGAAGTCGATGTTGTCCCGTTCCACGTCGATCGGAATCATTCCGAGCGAGGAGGTCGTGTCGGCGACCATTATGGCTCCGTGCCTGTGCGCGGCGGCTCCGATCTCCCGGATCGGATTCAACACGCCGGTACCGGTCTCGTGGTGGCAGCAATAGACCACGGCGATGTCTGGATTGGCCTCCAACGTTTCCTCGATGGCCTTGAGATCCGGAATGTCATAGACGGATGATTTCAGGTCGATGTGCGGCAGGCCGTAGCATCGGCAGACCTCGGCCGCCCTTGAGCTGTAGGCTCCGTTGTCCACAACCAGCATCTTCTTTCCTTCCGGCAGCAGGGAGTTGACACACACGTCGATGCAGATCGTTCCGGAGCCGCAGAACAACACGCTGGTGTAATCTTTGGGGTCAGCGTGGACGACTCCGAGGATGTCCTTGCGGAAACCGGCCATCTTGTCGGCGAACTCTTTCTCTCTCGGGCAGATGTCCGGGACGATCTGAGCCATCTTCACGGTGTCGGTCGTGGTGGCCGGCCCTGGATTCAGCAGGACGTTGCGTTTTATGTTCAGTTTGTCAGAGTTCATTTTACATTATAGTTTTATGATTCATTCAGAATTACTTGCGCTGCTTCATTTACCCATAAACTCCATCAGTGCGTCCCTGTTCTGGATTGGAGTGGTAGTCGGACGCCCGAGGTCCTTGCGGTTCACCCTGTGGACACGAACTTCCAAGAGAACCGGGCCACGCATGGTTTTCAATACTTTAAGGGCGGAACCCAAATCTTCGGCGGTAGTGACTGAGACGGCGTCTTTGTAACCGGCGGCCTTGGCTATTCCGGCAAGGTTGACCTTAAGCCCTACGGTAGGCTGTCCTCCCACGGAATCGTGCGCGCCGTTGTTGAATATCACATGGACGAAGTTCTCCGGAGCCTTGTCGGCGATGATCGCCACGGAACCGAGGTGCATCAGTGCCGCTCCGTCGCCATCGAAGCACCAGACTCTCCTGTCCGTCTTCTCAAGGGCGATCCCGAGGGCTATCTGGCTGGCGTGTCCCATGGACCCAACGGTGAGAAAGTCCCTTTCGTGCCCTTGGCCTTGTGCCGTCCTGTACTCGAACAGCTCTCGGGAGATCATTCCTGTTGTGGAGACGATGACATCCTTGGCACTAAGGCTAGCCGCCACCTTTTGGATGGCCTCTTCCCTTGAGAGGGGATATTCATTTACCTCATGCCTTTGAAGTGTGTAAGGTTCGAAGGTGTTTTTCCGCACGATGAATGCGAACGCCTCGCCGGTTTCGCTCATGTGCCTTACGGCCCCATCCAGCTGGCTGCGGAACTCTGTCTCGTCCTGGCTCAGGATCTCGTGCCTGATGCCCATCGCGTCGAGCAAGGGGAGTGTTATCTTGCCTTGCTTTACATGCTGCGGCTCGTCATGCACGCCTGGTTCGCCCCTCCAGCCGATTACCAGCAGAACCGGGATTCCATAGACCTCCTTGTCCGTCAGCGAGGCGAGCGGGTTGATGGCGTTGCCTTCCCCGGAGTTCTGCATGTAAACACAAGGAATATGTCCGGTCGCGAGGTAGTGCCCCGCCGCGAGACCGACGGCCGCTCCCTCATTGGCGGCGATGATGTTGTGTCTGTCATCCAGCGTGTCCGAGATGAACGCACAGACGTTCTTCAGAAGCGAATCCGGCACTCCGGCGAAAAAGTCAATACCTTTCGCGGCGAGAGATTCTATGAATATCTTTGGAGAGAGCATGTTCCTTACTGTTTCTTTGTTCCGGGTATAAGGCTCAGGATTTCCTTGATCGGCATGCAGAGATCGTTCGCCTCCAGCGAGCGTTCGTGCTCAAGGATGGACTTCGCGCAGTTCACCATCGCCGGATAGGCGCTGCGGAGCATGTGGTTGGCATAGATGACGACGTTGATGCCCCATGAGGCCAACTCGGTCTCGGTGAATTGGTTGTAGGTGGTAGGCACGGCCACGATCGGGGTCGTGGAGTCCGTCTCCCTGAACCTGTGGCAGAACTCTTTGATGTCCATTCCGTCCTTGTTCTTCGAGTGGATCATGATGCCGTCAGCGCCCGCCTGGACGTAGGCGTGGCAGCGCTCAAGCGCGTCCTCCAGCGGCTTCCCGGCGATCAGCGATTCACATCTGGCGATGATCATGAAGTCCTCTGTTATCTGTGCTTCCTTGCCCGCTTTGATCTTGGCGCAGAAGCCTTCGATTGTGTCCTGGGTCTGCACAGCGTCCGTGCCGAAGAGCGAGTTCTGCTTGAGCCCGACCTTGTCCTCGATGATAACCGCAGAGATTCCGAGTCGTTCCAAAGTCCTGACTGTGAATCCGAAATGCTCAACCTTGCCGCCTGTATCGCCATCGAATATGATCGGCTTGGTCGTCACCTCAAGCGTGTCGTTGAGGTCGTGCAGCCTTGAGGTGAGGTCCACCGCCTCGATGTCCGGCTTGCCCTTTGATGTCGAGTCGGTCAAGGATGATGACCACATCCCGTCGAACTGCCTTGCCTCCCCGTTCACCTCCACGCTTGTCTTCTCGACGATAAGTCCGGTCAGCCCGCAGTGCGACTCCAGGATGCGGACTATCGGCTTCGCTTCGATTAGCCTGCGGAGCCTTTTCATCCTGATCTCCGGTGTCGTGCCGAATCCCTCGATCTCCTCAGCCAGCTTGGAAGAGTTGATGCCTTGGGTGTAAGGGATCTCGATGACCTCGCCTCCGATCTCCTCCATCACCTTGAAGACCTCCTCGCGGAGTTTCCTTGCCGGTCCCTCCTTCCAGTCATCCCCGTGGATGATGTAGTCCGGACGGTATTTCCGCAGGTTGCCCACGTAGCTCCATTCGTGCTGCGGCACGACATCCGCCACACCCTTGATGCTGCGCACAACCGCCTCCCTCTGCTCGTAGGTGAGCACCGGCAGCCTCTTGTGCGTGGCTATCGCCTTGTCCGTGAACAGCCCGATGATCACATCCCCGTGCTTGGCCCCCTCCGTGATGATGTTGGTAAGTCCCGGATGCATCACATCCGCTATCATTCCAAGATATACTTTCTTCGCCATGTCCGTCAGTCTTGAATCGTTAACATTCAGTTTCCCGTTTTTCCGTTTCCCGTTTTCCGTTTTCCGTTTTCCGTTTTCCCGTTTCCCGTTTCCCGTTTCCCGTTTCCTCCATGTCAGCGGCCTTTCGCCTCAGCTCATATTCCCTGCTTCCCGCACTGCCATAGGAAACCGTGCGGTCAAAACCGCAATCTTCAAATATAATCAAAAACCGCTGAATATTTTCATTCATACCCCAAAACTGTCGTTTGGACGGCTGAATTTTTAGTAAGTGTTAAAAAATAAGTTGAACTAAGAAGCTGTTTTGAATTGTTTGAAATGTTCTTTGAGGTGAAAAATCTTCATTTTCTTCCCGCTTCTTCAGTCAGATAGCACCGCTATCTTCCTTGGAAGAAGCGGTCGAAACTGAAGTTTTTCACTCTCAAACCAGCGCCCGAACCGAGGGCAATCGAACTTGTTCGGATTGCCGAGGTGAGCAGCAGGGAAAGAGCTTGCTCTTAACCTTCAAACAAACAATTCAAAACAGCTTCTAAATTTGTGTCAGATTTTGAGGATAGATTTCTTTTGGAAGAAGGAGTGTACTGGAGGTACACGACTGATGAG
>ERZ1034687.1662-NODE-1662-length-11092-cov-11.910755_pt1 | contig 11092 bp, 5 predicted proteins | sample MGYA00520704_ERZ1034687 | MGnify/ENA primary metagenome ERZ1034687 (study PRJEB33766, sample SAMN09781762) | gut metagenome | biome: gut microbiome | host: Homo sapiens | place: Madagascar | study: EMG produced TPA metagenomics assembly of the PRJNA485056 data...
TGAACATGGGGCTAATAAAATGCTTTTTTCGGGACATTTTCAAAAATGCTTGACACAGGTTTTTAAAAGCCCATGACGCATATCTGTTTCCTGCTTACAGGCGCATACGCTCGGCATGATCCCTGGAAAACGCGCAGCCTTCTCTGAAAATAGCAAAATTCATTTGACAAACCCCCACTCCATTTGTTACAATATTTCATGTCAATGCCGGTATAGCTCAGCTGGTAGAGCGGCGCATTCGTAATGCGTAGGTCGCAGGTTCAAATCCTGTTGCCGGCTCCAGAACATGAACGCCCATGTGTATGCATGGGCGTTTTTTTGTGATCCCCATCCCATCGGTTCTCCTTCGCAGAGCGCCGCCCGGGCCTTCCCATGCTTTTCCCGCTTCCATACTCATTCGCCAAAAGCATTTGTGATTGAAGAAAATACAGACTATACTAATGAGGTAGATCGGAGCTGCCACAGGCAGCCCTAACCATCGAAGGAGGATACAATATGGAAACATACAAACAGGCTCCCGTCATCGGCTCGCGTCGTGTGGATGAAAGCGCAGAAGGCAGTCGCGCCAAGGTGTACTTCACTCGCGTGATCGATGCAGCGCACCTGATCTCGCTCTACGCACGGATCAATGATGCCATCTATGGCAAAGTAGCCATCAAACTGCATACGGGTGAAAAGCATGGGCCGAATATCCTGCCGCGTGACATGGTGGAAGCCTTTCAGAAGCAGGTGAAGGACAGCACAATCGTAGAAACGAATACGCTCTACCAGGGAGACCGCTACACGACAGCCATGCACCGCGACACCCTGCAGGTGAATGGATGGACCTTCTGCCCGGTCGATATCATGGACGAAGAAGGGACTATCGAACTTCCGGTCCGTGGCGGCAAGCATTTCAAGACGGTCTCCATGGGCAGCCACATCATGAACTATGACTCGATGATCGTCCTCACCCATTTCAAAGGGCATGCCATGGGCGGCTTCGGCGGCTCGATGAAGAATCTCGCCATCGGCTGCGCTGACGGACGCATCGGCAAGAGCCAGGTCCATGGCGTCGATGTAAACAACCAGCCGGAAGACTGGAACGCATGGCCTGGCAAGGAGCTTCTCATGGAAAACATGGCAGAATCCGCCAAAGCCACCATTGATTTCTTCGGCAAGCACATCGTCTACCTGAATGTCCTGCGCCGCATGTCCGTCGACTGCGACTGCGCCGGTCTCGCAGCGGAAGAACCGACCATCCCGGATATCGGCATCCTCGCCTCGACCGACCTTCTCGCCATCGATCAGGCATCGGTCGACCTCGTCTATCAGACCGCCTCGAATCAGGATCTCGTCAAGCGTATCGAGTCCCGCCACGGTCTTCATCAGCTGACCGCGATGAAAGAGCTCAAGATGGGCAATCCGCAGTATGAACTGATTGAAGTAAAATGATAAAGGTTCAGCGGGTTCTATAGGTTCAAGAGGTTCAAGAGGTTCAAAGGGATTGGTGCGGCGCATCATAATCAGAAGCGCCGCGGAATTTTGATAGCGCTTCGCGCCGTCATCATTTCGAGCGCAAGCGAGAAATCTCTATGGCAGAACGCTCATTGCCTGCAGTGAGACAGCACCAAGACATCGTTTTCCCTCGGCGCATGCACGCTGATTTCCTGCGGTGCAGTAAAGATCCCTCGGCTACGCTCGGGATGACGATGCCGGAGAATCCCAGTGACTAGTCACTAGTCACTAGTCACCAGTCACTCCTAATCCCTAATCCCTAGCCACTAGTTACTCTTCCCTGCTTTCAAACTTATCCCCGGATCGTGCCGCCCCATAGGTCCCCATAGCATCAAAAAGCATTTTCCCCGCGGAAAATGCTTTTTTGCTTTCAATTTACAGCCCCTCGTTCTTTGACTATAATTAAGGAAGCGCTAATTAAATCGCAGAGTCCGATTTGGCATGTATTTTCATGCAATGCTTCGTCATAACCCTCCTTAAATAGCTCGCTATTCGCGTCGGATTATTCCTCGCCTTGCATGAAAATGCAAGAGCCAAGTCGGACAACGATTTAATCAGTGTTTCCTTAGGATAGAATATCATCTTTCTGGAGGTGCTCTCTATGAAAAAACGTACACTGCTCCTGACGCTCGCCGCCCTTTTGGCAGCGACTACGATTTCTGCCAATGACTCTCTCCCTTTCACGGCCGCAGTCAAAGAAAACGGCATGTGGGGCGCAGTGAATGGTGCCGGCCAAGTCGTGATCCCGATCTCATATGACCGTCTTGGCCTCTCACTCTCCGAGGCCGACGAGCAGAAGGAGGACCTTCTCTCTGAAGAGGGGCGTGATGATCTCATTGAAGCAGAAAAAGGCGGACTTCGCGGATTCTTCACCCGCACGGGAAAGGAAGTCATCCCGATCTCCTATGAAAGCCGCTCCATCTGGAAAGAAGGCGCTCTCGCCGTCCGTGGGAAGGACAAGAAGATCTCCTTCTATAAAAAAGATGGATCGCTGATCTCTGGTGCCGCCTACGATCAAGTCTCCGACTTCGAGAACGGCATGGCGATCGTAAAGCAGGGCGCGACCTATGGTTATCTCTCGCTCGATGGAAAAGAAGTGAAGCCTGTCTATCAGGAAGCGCGCTTCTTCGAAGACGGTCTCGCCGCCGTCAAAGAAAAAGGACGCTGGGGCGTCATCGACATGACGGGCCGCTATATCGTCTCCCCGATCTACAAGGACACCGGTGCTGCCTTCCAAGAGGGACGACTAGCCGTCAAAAACCAGAAGGATCTCTGGGGCTACATAGATAGAGAGGGCAAGGAAATCATCCCTTCCGCTTACAAAGCCGTCTCGCCGGCCTTCAGCGAAGGCTATGCGGCTATCCTAGGCGACAGCAAGCTCTGGGGATTCATCGATACCGAAGGAAACGTCACCGCAAAGCCGCAGTTCAAAGCTGTGCTGACCCCCTTCTCCGAGGGGCTCTCCGGTGTCAAGACCATCGACGGCAACGGCTATGTCAGACCTGACGGCACCATCGCCTTCATGGCAGACTACGACCAGCTTTTCCCCTTCAAGGACGGCCTTGCCGAAGTCAGAGAAGGCGAGGTGGAGACGCGCGCCGTCCGCAGCCGTCCTCCTATCTCAATAGGCATCGGCTGGGGATGGGGCGACTGGCTTGCCTTCCAACATCACCATCACCCATGGGGCTGGGGATGGGGCATCGGCCTGCCCATCTGGTATCCCGGCCGATACGACGATGAGCCTGTCCCATCCGTCACGGAGAAGCGCGGCTACATCGACAAGAACGGGAAAGTCATCGCCAGCCCCGCCAATGACCGCGTCTTCTCCGCCGGAAGAAAAGGCATCCTCCTTTCGAAAGACGGCCGCTATGGCTGGGTCGACCGCGAAGGCACCTACATCGCTCATACCATCTATACCGGTCTCCTCCCCGATGAGGAAGACGGCGTACTTCTCGCCAAAGACGAAAACAAGAAATGGGGCCTCCTCTCCATGGAAGACGGTCACGAGCTTCTGCCATTCTCCTATAAGGAGATCCGATCCTTGGGCAGTGGTCTTTTCGGTTATAAGGAAGAGGACAAATGGGGCATCGCAGACAAAGACGGGGCGCGCCTCACCGCCCCCCTCTACCTCGCCGTATCGAAAGCAGGAGAAGGCCTCCTTCCCGTCAAGACAAAGAACGGCTGGATCTTCCTCACGCCTGCGGGTCATGAAGCCTTCCCTCATGACGACACCTTTTCCGACGTCACCCCCTTCTCCTCCGGTCTCGCCGGCGTCAAGGTCAAAGGCAAATGGGGGCTCATTGATAAGAAGGGGCGCTATGTCATGCATCCCGCCTATGAGGATCTGGATATTTTGTGACAGTGGGACAGAGAGCGCTATTCCGTGAAAAAACGCTGATCCGATCGCCTTACGATCCGATCAGCGTTTTCTTATTCCTCCTCGATCTCGCCTTCGACCTCAAGATACAGCTTCTCGAGAGCATCCACAGTCTCTTCTTTGGCCTGCCACAGACCTCGCCGCGCTGCCTCAAGGAGCGTCTCCGTGATGCGGCTAAGCGCCCATGGATTCACACGCTTCATCCAGTCCTGCACCTTGGGATCCAGGGCATAGGCAGCGGAGAGCTTCTCATACATCCAGTCCTCCATGACATCGCTCGTCGCATCCCACTGGAAACTGACGGCGACGCGATTTGAAAGATCTGCCGCGCCTTTGTAGCCATGCTGCATAAGGCCTTCGATGAATTTCGGATTCACAGTCTCCGTGCGGAAGATGCGCTTCGCTGCCGCTTCGACAGTGCGTACCTTGATGCGGCTCCGATCGCTGCTGTCCCCTTCGTAGGCATGCGGTTTCTTCCCCGAGCAGCTTCTGACCGCTGCGATCAGGCCGCCGTGATAAGCATTGTAGTCATCCGATGACATCATATTGGTCTCGTGGTTGTCCTCATTCTTGATGGTGACTTCCATATGCGCGAGACGCTCACGGAAGAGCTCCGGCTTGTAGCTGCCATTTGACCTCGATCCATAGGCATGACCGCCCCATCGGATGAAAACATTCGCGAGGTCATCGAGGCTGTCCCAATTTTTCTCCTCCAGAAGCGCCGCAACGCCTGCGCCATACGTCCCCGGGGCATCCCCGAAGATGCGGTACGCAGCCTCCCGCCACGCCTCTTCCTTGGGCGAGCCTTTCTCTTCCATGATCCGGCTGTCCTCAGAAATATGTTTCCTGACGTAATTATCCTCGTCATTCTCCGCAAGAGAGGCGGCGAGCAGCACCGCCCGATCCATGAGCGAGACGACAGCGGGCATGGTATCGCGGAAAAGACCGCTGATACGCGCCGTCACATCGATGCGCGGACGCTTCAGCTCAGATAGCGGGATGGGCTCCATACGCTTCACATGGAGGCTGCCCGGCTCCCAGATCGGACGGATGCCCATGAGATAGAGAAATTCCGCAATGCACTGCCCGTGACTTCGCATATTCGCGCCCGACCAGAAAACCATGCCGACGCTTTCCGGATACCGGCCTTCGCTCTCGATATATTGCGAGATGACCTGATCTCCGAGCTCTTTTCCCACCTCCCATGCCGTCCTTGTCGGCAGACGCCGCGGATCGATGCCGTAGAAATTCACCCCTGCCGGCAGAAGAGAGACACCGCCCGCGTGCGGAGAACCGGAGATCCCCGGCACAATGTAACGGGCAGAAAGTCCGCGAAGGGTATGCTCCATTTCCTTTTTTGTCTCTGCCAGACGCGGATATACCTCCTCACAAACGAAACGAAGCAGCGGCTGCTCCCTCTCTGTCCCCAGTGCCTTCGACTTCTCTTTGTCAAAATGCATTTCTGCCAGCTTGCGGACCAGACCCTCTGCCTTCCTCTGAAGGCACGCCATCCACTCGCCCCCAGTGAGACCATTCGGATACAGTGTCTGTGCCTGTCCCAACAGCGTATCCACGGATGTCCCCTCCTCCTCAGCCAGCAGCTCACAGATCGAGGGGATGTCACCATTCGGCAGACGAAGAAGAGCCAATATTTCATGGATGAGCGTTTCCCCCTTCGGCATCTCTCCTAGAATGTGCAGTCCGACATGGCACTCGCTATTTTTGAGATCCTCGATATAGCAGTGAAGGCGCGAAAGATACCCTGCCAAATCCGCTTCCGTATACGGCACCTCACCGTCCAGACTTGCTTTCTCCGCAAGCTCACGGATCCGTGGTACCAGCCGCTTCGCCGTTTCCGGTTCCGATTTCTCAAAATGCGCGTACTCATCCATCGCCTGCTCCAGCTCAGCCAGCTCCTCATACGTCCCTGCCTCTTCCATCGGTGCAGGCAAATGATCCACAAGACATGCACCGCCGCGCCGCTTCGCCTGGATCCCCTCTCCCGTGATCGTCATATGGTAGGGATAGATATTCGGCAGGCTTCCCAGAGCCAGATCAGGATAGCTTCCTCTATCCATCCCCGCACTTTTCCCCGGAAGCCATTCCAGATTTCCATGCGTCCCCACATGGACCACGGCATCAGCTCCCCATACATCACGGATCCACTGATAGTATGCCAGATACTGATGCGTCGGCGCTATGAAAGGATCGTGATAAATCTTCGACGCATCAAAGCCATACCCGCGCGGCGCCTGCACCGTGAGGAAAATATGCCCGTCCATCAGCCCCGGTACCAGAATATCGCCCGACTCCGTCGTCATGACCCTGCCAGGCGCCTTTCCCCAGTCCTTCTCCATCTGCCGCCGCGTCTCTTCGGGAAAGGTAGCAAAGAGATCACAGTAGAGCTTCTTCGGGACCTTCTGACACGCCGCCTCATGCTCCTCCGTCAGCATCGAGCGGTCATTCGTCGCCTGCGCCGTCAGCCGCTTCATGAAGGCCTCCGTGTCCTCCGGGATGAAATCGACCTGATAGCCAGCCTCTTTCATGAAGCCGAGCAGACGGCGCACGCTCTCGATGCTGTCTAAGCCATACGCACTCCCGATGTTCGAATTCTTCGGCGGGTAATTGTGGAAAATGATCGCGATCTTCTTCTCCGCATTCGGTTTCCTGTGCAGCCGCGCCCATGCCCCCGCCCGCGAGACCATCGCATGCATACGCTCGGGAATGGGCAGGTACTCCACCTCCCCATCCTCCTTCACATGCTTCGCAGCGATCGGCATCCCGTGGATGATCCCATCAAATTCCGGCATCGTGACCGAGATGGAGATCTCCATCGCATTCATCCCCTCCGGCGATGCCTCCCACTCCTCCTTCGGAGCGATCAGAGAGTAGGCCTCCAGCACAGGGACGCCCATTTCTTCCAGCGCCTTGATGGAAATCGACCCCGACGTCGTAAAGGAGAACTTCATCACATTCACGATGACATCGACGAGAGGCTTTCCCGCCTTCATGAAATACTTCTCAAACACCTCACGGATCGTCGGCATCCCCAGCTTCGGATCCGGCAGGCCATTCGTGAAGACTGCGATGACATTGAGCCCCTGCCGCTCCGCCTCCTCTATGAATGCCTTCTGGTAATGCAGGTCATCCCAGATCCACTCATCCCGATAGAAGAGCAGCCCCACCGTCGGACGCCCCTCGCGCAGAAACGTTTTCTCATAGCTCGTGAGATCCGTCATGAAGTTTTTCTCCATGCCGGGGTGGTAGATCCCAGCCCAGCAGATCGGTGACGGCGGCTCCACAGCGTGCAAAGGTTCTTCGAAAAGTGCCCCCACATAGCGCCACAGATTCTTGTAATTCGTGAGCCCGCCATAAAAAGAGTACGCCTTCATCGCCGCGATGTCCTTTGCCGCGACCCGCTCTATGCACTCCTCCTCTGCCGATCCCGCCGCATCCATGTAATACGGGATCCCTTCCCGCGAGAGAAAATGCATACACGCTGTCCAGAACTTCGTGCGGATCGTATTTCCCATGAAGCGGATCATGACAAGAGAACTTCCGCGGAGCTTCTCCTCCCACGCTGCGCTCCACACAGACCCATCCTCCGTCTTCAAGACCTGCGAGGACGCAGGCATCTCGCCATCCGCCATCAGCGCTTCCAGCGCCTTGCGCATCATGAAGTAGCGGCGATCAATATTCGTCATATAAATGATTTTGGATTCCATGGGTGAGTCTCCTTATGCCTCATTCAATCATCCCATTCATCAGTCAAGCAAAAATGCAAACGGGCGAAATGCGAGAAGGGGTGAAATGTCCTAGCCCCTAATCTCTAATCCCTAGTCACTAGTCACAAACACTTCCGGATACACCGCCCGCGCCGCTGCTTCCACTGCGTCCACAACATGCTGGCTCATGACGTACTTGTACTTCTCCGAAAAGGGCACGAGCCGCCTCTCTTTGACCGCCGTCACCTCGCGGAGAGCAGGATTTGACAGAAGCCCCTCCTCGAAGGCCTTCGTATCATCCCCCGCCTTCACCCGCCAGGTGGGAAGAAGGATCACATCCGGATCGATCTTCGGGAGGATCTCCAAAGAAAGGTACGCATCCGCCCCCTTCGGCACCTCATACACCGCTGCCCCATCCTTCACATGCGCGAGACGCAGGACATCCGAAAAAAGCGTCCCCTTCTTGCCCAGGATCCCGCGGAATGACATGCCGAGAGCCACCCGCTCCTTATCCGGTGAAACCGCCGAGAGCTTGGACGCAAGAGCGGCCAGCTTCGACTCCATGTCAGAAACCATCGCCTCCCCCTTCTCCTCTTCGTGGACCGCTTTCGCGACGCCGCGCACCTTCTCCTTCATTTCTTCTACCGTCGTCGGGATGGCGGAAACATAGACAGGGATCCCCGAGTGCGTAAGTACCTCGACCGTCTGCATGGGCGTAGACGACGAAGCGATCACCAGATCCGGCGCAAGCGCCAAAATATGCTCCGGCTCCATATCGACCGTACGCCCGACCCGGCTGACCTCATCCTTGGTGAGGAAACTGATCCCGTCATCTCCCGCATACTTCGAGTAAGAGGCGATGCAATCGGTAGAAACAAGAGCCGTCAGTATTTCATCCGTCCCGTACGTGAGAGAAACGATGCGCTTCGGGTGCATGGGGAGAGACACCTGTCGTCCGCTATCGTCCGTGACGGTTCGCGTCTCGATTTGCGGCGCGGGCGTGACAGAGCAGGCGGGGAGAAGGAGCGCTGCGAAAGCAGCGAAGAAGAGAGAGAAAAGTTTTTTCAGCATAGTGAGCCTTGCGTTTTTAGAAAAATAGCGTTCGCAAAAAGCGGCTGCAGCCTTTGGCTGTCAGCCGCTTTTTCTTTGATCACTGCAATCAGAAAGAATACTTATAGGTCAGTGTCCAGTTGAATGGGAGATCATAGTTTTCATTTTCATTGATGCAGTTGTTATGCCGATCCAGCAAATTGTACATATTCAGTGTAATGCGATGGCTATCATTTGGCGCATATGAAATGGAAGACGTCAGGTTCACTCTATTTGGGATCGCGTGGTCATAGTTGCCTTTGTTCTTCGCAATATCCCCTTTATTTGTATAATAGGAGTATTCTCTTTCCCCCGTAAAGAACAGATTCAGATTGGCTGTCCATTTTTTATCGGAGTACTGTACGCCAGCATTGGTCTGCAGTTTCGCCGCCTCCTGCATCCATTCGTTTTCATGTCCCACTACCCATTTGCTCTTCAATTTTGGATCCGACCAGCTTACCCCAAAATTATACTGCCAGTTCTCATTGATTTTATGCGTCCACTCCGCTTCAAGGCCTGTATTTTTGAACTTGCCTCCATTAATCTGAACATTCATATCGCTAGCACCACCAGCTACGATTTGGCTTTCCTTGACCCATTTGAAGTAGTTATCAATGTCCATGTGGAAAAGGGCAATCTTTACGCTATCCTTATCCTTCATGTATTTTGAGCCGATTTCATATGACCACCCTTCCTGTGGCTGATAATCAATCGCTTTTGTCTTCTTTGAATAGAATTTGGAATTGATGGCTGGCATATCAAAGGATTTCCCAATATTGGAATACAAGCTCCAGCTATCATTCAGCTTGTAAAGCATCTGCCACTGGGGAAGGAATACATTCTGCTCTTTATCCCAACCATTTCCTTTGACAAACTCCCCACGCATGCCAATGATGGTAGAAAGTTTATCATTAAACTGATGATCATAAGAAGAATAAATGCTATAGGCATCTCGATGAATACGATCAGACGGTGTAGCCAGTGCTTTATAGTGTTCTCTCTTAAATGTAGCTCCACTGGTCAGGCTATCCTTCCCATCATTAAAATGCCATGTTTTTTGGTTATCAAAAGTGATACCGTACACATTATAATTCGTTCCACGTACAGCAGGTGCTTTACCACTTTTATATTGCTTCGTATCAATTCTTCTGTTGTTATAAGCCAGAACCGATTTAAAATCACTGTCTTTGTCGTTATAAATCAAATTGATGTTATTTCGCTGTGAATCATAATCGTAAATACCATAGCTATAATAGGTATCCGTTTTCTTTCCATTAACGACATTGAAAGCAGATCTCTTTTTATTTCTATCCACATGAGACCAGTCCAGCGTCAAGCGATCGTTCAGCTGCGCAGACAAATAAAGGCTGCTCTTTCTGCCCTTTCCATTTGTCCAATTATAATTATTTTTAGTTTTTTCAGGGAAAATTCTAGCTGCATCCTCAAACTCATCTTCAAAATCACGAGTAAAATATGCAGTATACCTTTCGCCAATGACTCCCACCTGATAACCGGAATTATAATTACCATATTTTGCGGAAATCGATGCACTCGGTTTTCCGCCATGCTTCGTAATGATGTTTACGACACCACCCATAGCTTCCGCACCATAAAGTACAGAATTCGAACCCTTGATCACTTCGATCTTTTCTACCGCATCGACAGGAACGCCTTCTGTTGAGCTGTAATTCATCACATTGATCGGCGCACCATTGACGAGAACTAATGTCCCTTTATCCATCCCACGAATATAGAAACGGCTCTGGGATCCACCGAGGTCATCACCACCACCGGCACTATAGTTATAACTATCGACCCCTACAGTATGTTCAAGTGCATCAAAAACGCTGACATAGCCTTTATCTTGAATATCCTTCGCCGTAATGACCGTCGTAGTAGCCGGCACATCCACATCCATCTTCTCCGTTCTCGTTGCCGTCACGACGACTGGATTCAGCTCATACACTGCTTCACCGGCAGCAGACGCTATTCCGTACCCCCCCCATGAAATTCCGGCAAAGACGAGTGCTGAGAGCAAATATTTGACATCCTTTTTCATATATATCCTTCTCTCTTATAAATCACGCAGGCGATTCCATAGACCCTGAGCAGACCCTATCGACGACTGCGTAAAAACCACTGATAGAAAATAAAAAATGAGAACCTGAAAACAAGTCCGGCTTCGGACCTGCAGGTTCTCATTGATTAAGCGATTTGGAGTTTGTTATTATTATTTTTATACGTATTATTATGATACAAAAACCCTACATTGTCAAATCCCTTTATGCGGTATTAAAGTTTGAAAGCAGGGATGAGTGGCTAGGGATTAGGGATTAGGAGTGACTGGTGACTAAGTTAGCAACCCCCATTTCAAATGGGGGTTTATTTGGAACCCCTCCGGGGT
>ERZ1034687.1667-NODE-1667-length-11061-cov-7.995094_pt1 | contig 11061 bp, 13 predicted proteins | sample MGYA00520704_ERZ1034687 | MGnify/ENA primary metagenome ERZ1034687 (study PRJEB33766, sample SAMN09781762) | gut metagenome | biome: gut microbiome | host: Homo sapiens | place: Madagascar | study: EMG produced TPA metagenomics assembly of the PRJNA485056 data...
AGTTGATATAGTGTAATATATAACATCACAGGTATTATACACATAAAAAATGTATACTACATTTACTAAATATATGAAACATATAGATAATATCAAAAATGTTTATTATATTTGCATCGGAATAAACAAAATGAAAATCATGGACGAATCTACAAAGCGAAAAAGATTTACTAAGGTTGCAACCAACCGTGTTCAGAAAATAATCGACTATCTGGCACTTCTTCAGAATTGCTCTAACCGCAACAACTACGAGTATGACGAGGACGATGTAAACCATATGTTCGATGAAATCAGCAAGGCTCTACGCGAGGCTAAGGCTGTATACACTAATGAGATGAATAAAGCCTCGGGAAAAGGTGGCTTTTCGTTTAACAAATAATTAATTCGTGTATGAAAGAAATAGAAGGCAGTAAATGGAATTTCAACATACAAAGAAAGAGTTCCATGGGGCAGGGTAAAGAAGACTCGTCTTTTGCTCCCTTTATTAACACACGAATCCGTTGTCTTGTCCGAGAGTATATTCAAAATTCTTTTGATGCACACTCTGGAAATGATGACAAACCAGTGCGTGTTGAATTTGAATTTGGTAAACTTTCTTGTTCCGATTATCCTGAATTGATACAGTCTCTTTTAGGGCATTTAAAATCATGCAGCGAAAGATGCAAAAAGTATCCAAACAGCAAAGATCCTTATGAGAGTAAGGTTCAATATTTGGAATCGCATATAGATGGTGAAATTGGTTATCTTAAGGTAGCTGATTATCATACTACTGGTATGGAATTTATTGATGACGAAGACACTCCAAGTCCTTTTGGTTCGTGCGTGCGAGAGAATGGCGCAAGTTATAAAAGTAGCAACTTTTCTGGAGGAAGTCATGGCCAGGGTAAGACTGTTGGACATGTATGTTCAGGGTTGAATGCTGTGTATTATTCAACAATGGATTCAGAAGGAAGGACATATGGAGAAGGTGTCATCAAACTTTGTACTCATAAATATGGAAGCAACGGTGAAGATGCAAATACTTATGAAGGCACAGCATTTTACGATAGTAATTATGGTAATGCGCCTGATCAAGGTAATCGGATACCTCAAGCATTCAGACGAGATGTGCAGGGAACAAGTGTTTTCGTTATAGGAATGGAGCGTAATGCGGAAGATGTTGATTTAATGAAAAAAGAACTTCTTCGTAGTTTCTTTATGGCAATAGCGTCAGGACATCTTGAAGTTGAAATTGATGGCGAAGAATTTACTGAAGATAATATTAAGGAAAAACTTGATATTTACTATCCAGAGGAAGAGTATTCCGAATTTGACTCTATTCGAAATCGAAACCCTGAGTTTGTATTTAATCCAAGACCTTATTGTAATGAGGTCTTCTTGAAACAAAATCAAGATGAAAATCACATTTGTATTGATACTGCGGACTTTCCTGGTGAATTTACTAAACTTGGTCATGCAAAGTTATACGTATGGAAAAGTCAAAGTATAAAGGAGGCGAATTCAAGAGACAGTGTTGTTTATATGAGAAACAATGAAATGGTCATTGAAGTTAAAAGAGGAACAGCCAATAAAGGATATTATGGTATTTTCATCTGTGATGGAGAAGGGGAGAATGTAGGTAGTACAGTGCTTCGTTCTATGGAAAATGTCACCCATGATAAATGGGATATCAATGAACTCCGTGATGTTTCCAAGAAAGAAAGAACCACGGCAAATAGTGTTAAAGGTGAAATCAAAGCGTTTATAAAAGCGTGTGAGGCTAAATTGTTTCCCGACACAAACGATGAGGAGCATCAATTGAAAAGCTTAAAACGGCGCAAAATCGGCATTTTTGGTGATAATCGTTCTGATAGTGAGGACGATGAAGCGAACTGGCCATCCACTAATGTCAGCGATAAGGCCAAGAGTATAAACAAGAAGTCGCAAACAGATACAAGTATAAAGGTTCGCACCAAAAAGAAGAAAAGAAAGATGGATAAACGTGGCAAAGAAACCGACGGGCAAACTTCAGAACCAAATACCGAGCAGGATGGTAATGAAGCAACTGGTGGTACAGAAACCGGTGGCGCAGGAGGCTTCGGTGAAGGTGGATCTGGTGATGGAAAAGGCACTAATGGTCAAATTGGTACAGAAAAACCGGACAATACTAATAGCACCACAAATCTGGATAATCCTGATGGAAATGCAATAGGAACAGAAGATAATGGCGATATAGATTCAAATAGTAATGAAGGTAAAGAGTTGCGTGAAATTAAACTGTCCAACGCCAATAAAATGCTCAAACCTTGTCGTGATGGTCAATATGCTCTTGTTCTTGGTCTAAAATCCAATCGTGACTATGCAGATTGCTCTGTTATGTTAATGGTTCAAGGTGAATCCGGTTTGGTTGCTCTTGAAATAAAGAGTGTTGCCAACGGCATGAAAATTAGTGGTATTAAAAATAATATAATATCTGGATTCGAACTCGTGAAGAATGAACTATTCTGTATTAAGTTCACTCCAAAAGAGGTGGTCACAAATTATAGCTTAAAGATTACAGTTTATGGACATTAAAGATTCAACGACATACCCATATCCAATTTGGGGACTTCCAGGGAACTTTAAGGATGATAATCCAACTGGTACGTACAATGTAAGTTTTGACGTAAATAAAAATTGCGTCATAATTGATTATGAAATTACGTCACGCAATGCTGGAATAGAAAAATTGATAGAAGAAGGGAAAGCTGCCTATGTCTGTTTAGTAAAATGTAAGGCAACGTATTTTCTTTATAGAAAAGAACAAAGTGACCCTCATTTCATTATAGAAATACCATGTGATTCTGTATATAAACGTTTTACTTGCATTATAGAAATAATAGCGAAAGAAGATATCGATTCGTGTATGGGTTTGAATGTAAACGAATTTTATGAAGGCGACGTACGTTATAATAAAGGTAGTGTAATCGGTTTTATAGATGAGTTGAGTGTGCCTCTTGATGCAAAGGACAATATTGCAGATCTCAGTAGGATTATTACGACAATGGCTACAGATGTTGACAGCGTAAAATACGACCATGGCGACCAGCGAATTATCGTAAAATACCCTAAAAAATATAGTAGCGCATTTGGTACGGTAGAATTAGAGTGTCCATCAATCATTGAAGCCTCTTTAATTTACCCTGCTTTGATTTTTGCTATAAGTGAACTAAAAGATTATTATACCCAAGATGATAAAGATTGGGTATATTTCTTGAAACGTTTTATAGAAGATTATGGCGAAAAATGTAATTATATCGTACCAGATGATTATATATTTGAGGATACTCAGACTGTCTTTGACATCGTCGAATTTATCTTGGAAAACGTTCAGATGGAAGCGTTGGAAAAAAGTAAGGATATAATAGACTATAAAGACGAAGTACAATGAAACAAAAAATATTTACAAAGAAATATTATGAAGAATTAGAGGCTAAATTAGGTGAAAACATGCCTAAGTATACAGACCCTAATTTTTCATGGGAAGAAGAAGCAAAGGACAATATAATAGAGTTGGACTTTGAAGCTCCTGACTTGTCTGGCATGTTGGATTATGCTGATAGTCACGAAGCTAAAGACGACGGTAAAGCTGCCAAAATCTTATTTTTGGCATATCGCAATCTGACACCTCTACAAGCTGCACAAAGGCAATTTTGGCAGTATCTCTCTCATGTTACTCTATATGAGTATATGAGAAGAAGGTGGCCGACCATAAACGATGCCAATTGTCCAGAATCATATGTGAAAGAACATTGGTTTTATGGTAGTGGACTAATCAGAAACTGTCTTGAAGGTATGTATTGGTCGGTAAAATGCTCTGCTATTGATAAAGGTGATGGTGAATATGATTTCACTTATACCGATTTCTTCTTCTCTATTCAAAAGATAAGAGACAGAGGTATTGGTGCGGCTACGTTTATCATGAGTAATCCGGCGCTGGTAAGGGGAATGCTTAAGTTCTACATGGATGAACTTAAGAAGAAAGAAGAAGATACGGTTTTCGACAAATTCTTCGAGTATAGAACAGATAAGTGTATTCAACTTGTTAACAAGTTAGGTGGTGTTGTGGATCTTTCGACATACACCGAAAGTGATATCTATAACTTCCTTGATAGTAACAGAGAATACATAAAGTCTGTTGGTGACAGAAAGAAGGAAAAGAAAGAGCGTGAAGCTGCTCAAAATAAGGATCAGAAAGGTGCGATTAATATTGGTAATCACAAACAGAACAGAAAACATAAAAAACGTAAGAAATAAAGGATATGGCTGAAAGAATCGAATTTACACGTGGTAAACGCCCCGTAACATTTATAGATCTCTTCGCTGGTGCTGGTGGCATCAGTGAAGGATTCTTGCAGTCATGTGCAAATAATAAGTATTTTAAATTCATTCTTGCAAGTGATATTAACCCAAACTGTGAATTGACTCATATCGCACGATACAACACTCAGTTAGGTATTGACATGGACTTTATTACTGAAGATATTATGTCTGAGACATTTATAGGTCATCTTCTTGAGAAACTTAATGGAAGAGAAATAGATGTTGTTACAGGTGGTCCAAGTTGCCAATCTTTCAGTCTTGCAGGAGCACGCAAAAAGTTTGACAAACGTGACAACCTTTTCATACATTACCTGAATGTAATACGTCAACTTCGACCTAAATACTTTGTCATGGAGAATGTGGAAGGTATTTTAACAAAGAATGATGGTAAGTTCAAAGATGCAGTGATGAGTGAAATCAGATCTATTATTGATGACACAGAAGTTCCTGCTATGCTTACTTATTTGCGTGAATTAGTACAGAAAACAAATTGTGTTGACGAAAACTACAAATGGTGTCTCCTTGCTAAAATAGGAATGGAATTATGCCAAGACACTGAGGAATATAAAAATAAATATTTCAAGACAATAGACAAACAATTCAAGCAAATAACCAAGAAGTTGAATTATAAGCTAAGTAAATCTGATGAAAGGATTAACACCATTCGTCATGGTTTGTTGTTTCTTCAACATAGCAAACAACGTGATGCGTTAAGTAAGATGGTTGTTGAAGAAAAAACATCCTCAATGTTTAATAAGGATGGCTTCACAGAAACTATGAATAACTTCGTTTCGTTCTTAGAAGATGAAACCATTATCAATAGCATAGTTGCTGCTATTGATTCTCAAGAAGAACTCGCAGAGTATGCAGAGGAGGTGGAAGTTCTTAAGGACATGATTAAATTGTATCCAAAAGATCTAGAGAATTGTTTTGAAATCATAGAAGAATATGCTCAGAAAGATGGCTCATTAGAGCAATTTAGGGGGTTACAAGAATCAATACACCTGTATAATCTTGATAATTATATTCTTGTGAATTCGTCAAATTATGGTGTTCCTCAAAATCGAGACAGAGTGTTATTTATTGGTTGTCGCAAGGATCAGCAATTAATTAAGGAAATACCTTATACTTTAGATGAATCAGAAAAAGTATGCATCTATGAGGCAATTGCAGATCTTGATTTTATCGGGAATGGAGAAATTCGTACTGAATATTCACATGATTACAACCACATTGAGAAATGTGAAAACAAAGTTCATCGCCGTGAAGTCTTAGGAAAAATACACGATGAAACAGAAAATATACTTGATAACGGAAACAATCTTCAGGTGGCAACTTATGCGGAGTGGTCAAGAATGGGACGATTAAATGATCGTTTTGAAGTCGGAAGGCCATTCTATGTTAAAACAATCGACCAGATAGGTACAGAGGATATGCTTTCTGATTACGAGCTGTATAATCACCAGACAAGTAACCAAAGCGAAAGAGTTCTACAACGCCTCAATACAATTGCAAGTTACAAAGGATACACTAGTGAATGTAAGGCACGTTTGGAAACTCTTGGAATAAACTCTGACAAGATGAACTACACTGTTCTTGATCCTGAAGGTCTGTCTCCAACAGTTGTTACTATGCCAGATGATTTTATTCATTATTCTGCTCATCGCTGTATGACAGTTAGAGAAATGGCCCGTTTGCAATCATTTGATGATAACTTTGTATTTCAGGGAAAACGTACAACAGGTGGTGATGCTAGGAAAAATGAAATTCCACAATATACTTTGGTTGGCAATGCAGTGCCACCACTTATGGCAAGGGCGATAGGAAATGCTATTCTTAAAGTTATTAATTTGGATTGATTATGAGAGAACTTAGCGAACTTGAAAAGCAGAATGAAGAGTTTCTTGCTAACAAAAGAATCTCGTTTACAACTGTAATGATGACACATAACATTCTCTGTCATTCTATATTTGATGCCAATAAGCAAATAGTGAAGTATCTAAAAGAGCAAGGGCTTCATGATTACGCTCTACAAAAAAATGGTAAAGATGAGCGTGTGATGATCAAAACACACATTCTAACATTTACAGAAGATGTGCTTTCAAAATCATCATTATACAAAGCTGGCACAAGAGGTGACAAACGAATGTGGTTCGGTGCAGCTGTACTACCTTATACTGATGACAATGATATATTTGCTATTATTGCACATGAAGGCGAGTTATACATTATTAATGAATCAAAGATTGATATTGATTTGTGTTATATGACAAATGTTAATAATCCGATAAAGGTGTTTCTAAAGGGCATTACAACATAAATAGATTCCCCTCCGCTTAGCCTACAAGCTACACGGAGTTTTTTCCGAACTCCGTCATCGTGTCACCCCAAACTCCTCATCAAAGAGTTTTGGAGTACACAATGGCGAAGTAAGGAAAGCGATGAGTTCAACTATAATTCCCCTCGTTCCTTCTTCATTCGCTCTTCGATACATCTCCATTATGCATTCGTTATGCCTTCGTTATACCTTCATTAAGCCTTCGTTATGCCTCCGCTTCGTTAACGAAGGTAGATCGAGTTCACTACGGAGGTAGATCGAGTTCACTACGAAGGATGATCGAAGAACGAACGAAAGAGCAACGGAGAAGAAAATGCTATATCAACAGTACTTTGACATTATCACATATATTATTAAAACATACCTCACCGCAAATCTACAACAATAAATCCAAAAAGCAAATTCTTTAGATAATTATAGATGCTGGGAGTTTTAGCTAAAGCTTTTTCATGTATTCTTGTTTATGCCAAAATGAATACGATACCATATCCATTTACAATCGTGACACTAATGTCAAGAACGTGATATAAAGAACTGTTGCGTGTCTTGAAACAACCGTATCATGCCATGATATGACCGTATTATGCCTTGAAACGATCGTATCATGGCATGATACGAGTGTTTTTGAATACTGCTCTTGATGTTTCGAGTGTAAAGGTATAAAGAAAAAAATGTGATTGACAAAGAAACGGGAGGGAATACGGCTCTATAATTGCTTGAAAAAGTTTACGAGCAAGGAAGCCACGGTAAAGGCAATTCCTACCCCCACCACACCTGTCCACCCGTAATGCTGCCAAGACAGACCGGAAACGAATGTACCGGCAGAACCACCCAAAAAGTAAATGGTCATATAAACGGTATTGATACGATTGATGGCAGATGCGTCAAGGGCGACTACGCTGGTCTGATTCGACAAATGGATGCATTGCATACCGGCATCAATCAGCAAGATAGCAATTATCATCCACAAATAGCTGTCATTCCCCCAAAATGCCAGTATCCATGCAGCCAACACTACGCATCCTCCAGCAATAGAGAAGAACCTCGCACCGTACTTTTGAACGTAGCCGCTGATGAAAACCACCGTGGATGCACCTGCCAGTCCACACAAGCCGAGTGCTCCGATAATGTCGTCGCTAGCAAAAAAAGGTTCCTGTTTCATCCGAAAAGCAAGGCAACTCCATAAAGCGAAGAACGAGCCATAAGCCAATGCCGCCCTAGCGATGCGATACGCAAGTACGGGTATTGGGAGAGCAGGCGCAACAAAGATTTCATCAACCCTGCATAACTTTCTTGCGAACAGGTAGACAACGCGGGTAGCATCTTGTGAATCATCAGGAAGCATCCGAGCATAAACAAGCAAGCTGCAAAATAGACGGAACGCCATCCACATACGTCAGCCAGAAAGCCACTGAACACCCGTGAACCAAGAATACCTATGAGCAGACAAGATTGTATAATCCCTACGTTGCGCACCTTGTGCGCAGGGGTTGAATAGTAAGATACTAACGGAATGAAAAATTGCGGCATAACCGAAGATGCACCGGCAAGCAATGATGCGCCCCACACCCAATAGATGTTCGGGGCAAGGACAATGGCAAGCAAGGCGCACGAAGATATGATATAATTGGTCAATATCAGCTTCTTTCGTGAGACCAAATCACCAAGCGGGATGACAAACACAAGTCCGGTCACATAGCCTATCTGTGTCAATGTCGCTACCATGCTAGCAGAAAAGTCGTTTACCGCGAAATCTTTTGCCATGCTACCCAACAAAGGTTGGTTGTAGTAGCAGTTGGCAACGGAAAGTCCGGTAGCAACTGCCATCAGAGCCAGCAGAGCTACCGGAATGCCTTGGTTCTCTCTTAATTCATACTTCATTTGTCGTCTCCTTTCAGTATGACACGACTTTCAATCCTATCAAGGATGCAATGAGCGCGAAGAGGAAGAAAAGCCTGATGGGAGTGGCAGGTTCCTTGAAAACGAATATCCCAATCAAAACCGTACCAACCGCTCCGATTCCCGTCCAAATGGCGTACGCAGTTCCCAAAGGCAAAGTCTGTACCGCTTTGGCAAGCAAAGTCATGCTCAGTACGGTAGAGGCAAGGAAACCGCTTCCCCACAAATAAAATTCAACTCCTGATGCCGCTCTCGCTTTCCCTAAACAGAATGTGAGGCTCACCTCAAACAATCCTGCCAATAATAAGATTATCCAATTCATACCTATGTTTTATTAAATTCGGGCGCAAAAATAAACAAACAATCCCTAATAGCTTTTTGCATTTGGTAAAAACAGACTTTTCATTTGACAAAAAAACATCTGTTTATTCTCGTTTCCGTATGCTATTTTATAATTTTGCACACTAACAACAGCAATGAACTATGGATATAAAGGAAATCATCAACCAAAGATATGCCATGCCGGACGCATCTTTGGACAGGTTGCAACAATGCCTGACGGAAGTCTCATATCCCAAAGGATTCAGAGTATTGGAATGCGGCAAGGTGGAGAAAGACATCTTTTTCATTAAACAAGGCATTGTCCGTGCCTATACTTCGGTGGATGGGAAAGAAATTACTTTTTGGGTCGGCAAAGAGGGAGCGACCCTTGTTTCTATGAAAGGCTATGTAAATGACGAGCCGGGATATGAAACAATGGAATTGATGGAAGATTCCGTCTTATATGTATTGAAAAGGAAAAAAATGAAAGAGCTGTTTTCGGAAGACTTGCACATCGCCAATTGGGGACGGCGTTATGCGGAGATGGAGCTGCTTGCCACTGAGGAACGGCTGATTTCTATGTTGTCCGCTATCGCTTCGGAACGGTATAAGGAGCTATTGGAGAAAGAACCAGATTTGTTACAGCGATTGCCGCTGGGAAGTATCGCCACCTATTTAGGCGTAACACAGGCAAGTCTGAGCCGGATTAGGGCAAAAATCAGGTTCATCCAGAATATGGAGTGATAGAAGTGTAAATTGCAGTTTATCGGTGAGAAGATAGGACGAGAGGACTTGTTGATGTTTTAAGACAAGAGAACAGGAGAACATGAGTAGGGTGTAGATTTCTTTATCACTTGCCGCCATGCCGAGCGCAGTCCAGGCGATAGAGGTTCGCAGCTTATCATTTCAAGCGTTTGACGCAGTTCATTAAGCAGTTCGGGCCAATAGCGCATTTGCTCGTAGGCAAGCTTGATGCATTGCGCTCTAACGGCATAAGGCGACTTGGGGTCAGCGAGTCGCGTCAGGCAGAAGTCTATGAAATCGGTACGGATGGCTTCTTCATCGAATGGTTGGCGAAGAAGCAGATTGAGCATTAGACGTAGCTTTGTTGTATCCTTCTCTTTCAAGCAACGGTCAATAAGCTGGTCGTGCTTGGCATATAGCCACTCCATGTCTACTGCAGCAAAATGCGTGAATACCCACAGCGCATTGGTTGCTGCACGGCGGTCGTTGTCAAGCGTAAGCTGATAAAGCTGTTCCTTTAAACTATGGTTTTGCTCGCCCTGAACAAGCAAGCAAATATCATTTATCCCGTCCATGGAAAGACGGTGAGAGAGGAGGGATTTCATGAATCTATTTTACTATACCTGTTTCTATCTCGTTTTCTAAATACGAGAATACATACACCGAACCTTCGTAGTACAAACCACAATCTGGGTTGCACAAACGCTTATAGGTCTCTGAAGAATACAATTCATCAAGTGCCTTCTTCATATCCCATCCATACTTTTGCATCAGCATCTCAACCAACTCGGTAGAGAGACATTCAATCTGAAATTGGATATCTTCGCTCATAACAACCAAAGTCCTTGCCTTTACGTGAACGACATAAATCTATCTTGTCAATCACAACATTGCTTCCATGATATAATTTTAGCATCCTACTCGCCCTCCATTCTTTTGACATAACAACATAATATCCTCCACAGCATCCTCTATAGAAAGAGTATGCTCTGCAGCATAACAATCAATAAGAAAATCAATTCCTTTAAATCTGCGTAAATAGGCATATGACTGCACCAATGTCAAACTAAAACGATTTGCAAATGCTCCTACACAGCAATTTACATATTCTATGATATTATGAGTCAAATCCATATATTTCTAAAGTCAATTGATTATTCTAAATATTATTATCTCAGCGCAAATCTACAACAATTAATCCAAAAAGCAAAATCTTTTTGGGATAATTATTGCTGTTTGGAGTTATAGTAGAATGGATTATCTATAAGATATAGAAATCATATCCCAACTTAGCAAATAGAGAAAAAATAAGTAGTACTATGTGGCAAGACAAAATGTCATTAGAAAAAACTGAACAAAATAATACGTTTCATTATTCTATATTTCGATTATTCTTTGTACATTTGTCACATTAATAT
>ERZ1034687.1668-NODE-1668-length-11059-cov-14.806979_pt1 | contig 11059 bp, 11 predicted proteins | sample MGYA00520704_ERZ1034687 | MGnify/ENA primary metagenome ERZ1034687 (study PRJEB33766, sample SAMN09781762) | gut metagenome | biome: gut microbiome | host: Homo sapiens | place: Madagascar | study: EMG produced TPA metagenomics assembly of the PRJNA485056 data...
GTGATAGAAATGAGCAAAAAGAAAAAAGCTAGAAATCAAAAAATCTGTTTAGGCGACAAGATCATGATTCTTCTAGCTTTAATTCAAATAGTGCTAACTATCATTAGTTTAGTACTATAATTAAGGAGTGGGCTTCGGCCCTTCCTTAATTCCATTATATATCTAAATGTAAAGGAGTCAACATTTATGACAGAAAAAGGAAAGATGATTGTTATTGTATTACTTGTAATCAATATCATGCTTACACTAGTATCAATTCTAATAAAATAAAGGAGTCGTTATCATGGATGATAAATATAAGGCACAAAAAAAATACGCAAAAGCCAATATCAAAAAACTCAGTTGTTCATATCCTAGCGAATTTGTAGAAGAATTTAGAGATGCTTGTAAAAAATTAGGAATCAAACAATCTGAAGTTATAAGAAAAACGATGGAAGCAGTTATTGAGAACGCAAAAAAGGACCAGAGCAATTAGCCCTGGTCTTTTCTTATGAATATAAATTGTTGTGTAGTTTAGACTTTTTTTAAATATTTTTTAGCAACCCATCCACTAGGAATCTTTGCCCAATCCCCATCGAATCTAGAAACTGTAACACGAGTACCATAATTAATACAGCCATCCCTATCGTAATCGTGAGCCTTAGCGTTCTTAGTCAATTCCTCATATGTCTTTCTTCTATAGTTAGCCCCTGGTCCTGTTCTGACGCTTAAATCACTAGCAGTAATCATATAAGTACCTAAAGTGCTAGATGCATTGCTCTGTGGCTTAGGTGTAGGAGTTTCAACGTGTTCATTGACACTCTTATTTAAAATACCTTCTACAATTGCCTTTGCGCACTTGTCAGCGTTCCATTTCACTTTATCAATAGCGTTGTCAACAAAGCAGCACTCAACAAGTAGCGCTGGAGAATTAGTCTTTCTCAATACATATAACTTAGTAGATGTTTTAACACCTCTGTTTCTAATGCCTAAAGTGTTAGAAATATTCTTGACGATTCTTTCAGCTTCATCTTTGGCTTTTGAGTTGTCGCTATAGACATATACCTCTGTACCTGTTCCGCCTCCAGCGTTGAGATGAATAGAGACATCTAAGTCAACCTTATGATCATTACACTTATTTACAATTGCTTTTAAGTTAGAATTCTGGTCTTTTCCATTATCATCAGTACAGTCATATACTGTATGTCCGTTTGTTCTTAATAACTCAATTACTTTGTTTTTTACTTTTCTATCTTCATTGACTTCGTCTAATAATCCACTTGCTCCACGACATTTTAAGCTATGTCCACCATGTACATTAATAATCATACTTTATACCTTCTTTCTTATAATTCGATTCCTTCAATTTCTGCTCTAATCTTTAGAGTGCGAATATAATTTCCTAAATGCTTTTTCTGCTCTTTTAATAAATCGAGCGAACATCTAGGAATGAATGTCAAGGTACGTGCCTCGTACTTAACGGTCATATCATCTAATTTGTCATATCTGATTTTGGCCTGCCAGTATTCTGCCTTAAATCTATCCTTATATTCAGCACTGTTCATTAGTTCGATTGTGTCCTGTAATTCCATTATTCTTCTCCTTTGCTAATTGCGTTTTCTGCCACTTCTAGCCCTTTTGTTAAAACAGATGGTACATTATCTCCTGCTTCCACAAAGTTCTCGATAATGCTTCTTAATTCATTGATAATGAGAGATGCTAATGTAAACCATCCCACATAAGTTGTGATAGTTAAGTCAACGTTGATAGTCTGACCGATTTCGATAAAAATCGCTGATGCAAGAAAAGCAACAAGCACCATGAGCCAGTAGCCGAGTTTTTTCCAAACTCCACGCACTCCTTTAGCTGAATTTTCTTTTCCTGTTAATCGGGATTTTCTAATGCCTGTGATGTAATCAATAATGTTAAGTGTGAGAAACCCTACAAATAACAGCCAATGAGTGCCAAATACTGCACTCAATACAGCCACGATAGTTCCTCCTAATGCGTTGATTGCATCCATGTATTTTAATGATGTGTCATAAAATTTCATATTTTCCTTCTCCTTCTAAGCGTATGAGTAAATAAATGTGCCACATATATAAGCGGTCGAAACTGTTCCATGCATTGCTGTAAGTGTCCAATGATTCGCGGTTATATCGTTAGTTTTCGGATAGAATCTTAAAGTCAAGTCGGAACTCTGTGTCTGTACAGGAATGAACACATTTTTACCTGGAGACTTATCAAGTGGGAACCCTTCCCACATGTAGCCCATCGTATTGTTTCCGATAGATGCTGTCACACTTCCATCCCAATTCAACTCAACGAGCTTCAGTCCGTCATTATATCTGTATTTCAATGTAATACCGCATCCATTAACACCACACGAATACCATTGTGACCAGCCAATAACTCTATGCTGTATCTTCTTATCCGTGAGCACGGGCACCCACGTATCTACTTGGTTCTCTGTATCGAAATCGAACGTATACCCATTAAATGACTGTGCTTCAAGAGGCATATCCACCTTTAACTTACCACTCTCTGCCTTGCACCCAACTCCGATACCTCGACCGTCAGCAGAAAAATCCAAGAGTTTGAATGATGGTGCGATTGCAGCATAAGATGCAACGCCGTCTGTTGTGAAATAATCCTTAACAAGCACTCTGAACGAATAGGCATTATCTGTACTGAACTTACCAGCAGATGATATATATACCTTGTTCTCACCACTGTATGAATTAGTGTAGGTTGCAAGAGTAGTCCATGTTTCACTGCTTTTGTACTGGATCATGACAGATTTATCATTTTTATTTGCAACAGGTGCAATTGAAAATGAATAAGTAATCTTAACCGCTGTACCTTCATCATCAGCCTTGTTGGTTGATACGTTCCAACGCTGTGCACTCACATTCTTCACTGTCGGAGAGTACCACTCTGTAACCGCAATATTCTTTGATAGTGTAGCCTTCTGCCCTCTTGAATCCGTAACCGTTGATTTAAGAACAACCGTGCCAGAAGACTTGAGTGGCTGAGTTGTAAAGAAACTGTTAGGACCAGGTATGCTCTGTCCGTCAATCTCATTTTGGTAGTACGTGATTGTAGCGCCGTTTTTCGCCGTAGCAGATACATTACACTTGACTTTTGAAACACCTTGTATAATTGTTGATGCACCAAATCTGTTTGCGATTGCAGTATCTTCATTTGTATATGTGATTCCTGTTACAGTAGGCTCATAGCCCGATGGAAGTACTAAATCCAATCTACAGTAGTTAGTGCCTATGTATTTGCCAGCACGATTGTATGTGTCTACCTTGAACGTCATATATGAATATGACGCATTAGTCATCTTGTTGATCAGTGAAGTCGGTACAGTCCACTTAAATTCATCATTCCACTGATTAGCAGCAATCTGTACATTCGTATCATAATAACTGTACGATATTACATGTCCGAAATCAGATGATGCTCTAGGGGTCTTGATTGTCACACTGTTTCCAAAATATACAGATGCTGGAGAACAGTATGGCTTAGTTGCTCTAGGAATGACATCGCAGTCAACACCACCTGATGCAGATACACTGCCAACATAATTACCGGATAGTGTAACTTTGAGTTCCTGTGAGAACGAGAAATCAAAATGCTTGCTACCGTTACTGTCATGTGGGATCTTGATATTTGTAACTGTCGCAAGTGTTTTTGTTCCACTTCCGCCTATTGTTACACCACCCGACCATAACAGTACGCCATTGGCCCACATAGAGCCGTATTTAGTAGCGCTTGAGTTAATATTCCACTTATAGTATTTAGTCAGTGTAGCAGTCCATAAATCATAGTTTCCGTCAACATTGACACTTGTACGTGTCATTGTCATTGTGACATTACCATTGCCACCACCAAATGCTGCACTGCATGATGCACTTGTCGCCATCAGTCACCACCTACTTTCTTAAATGTTAATGATCCATCGCTGTTAACAATGAATCCGAAGTTTCCAATCCTCAAGGAACTAGAAACTTCGATGTTTGAGTTATACATTCTGTTATTAGCGAAATATGCTACTTCATCATTGTTCTGAAGAATAGAGTACTTGCTGTTTGTCTGCTTTGTTTTGAATTCAGATTCCTGTTTACCTATCTCGATGCCGTCTGCATTGAATCTGATATAAGTGTTCAGCTGAGTCTGATTGTTTGATACTTTATCAGAGAGCGACGTAAAGTCCTCTTTCTTTACAAATCCCATCTGAATGCTTTCTGTTGTCTGCTGAATAGTAGATACAGTAGAAGCAAGGTTTTTACCGTCTGTCGCACTATAATAGTTTTCTGAGACTGTCTGTAAAATGGATGTCTTGGTCTGCTCAATAGATGAAGAAGCATCCTTGGTTGCCTGCTGCAGCTGACTGTTCATGTTGTTTATTCTGTTGTCGTAATCGTCAATGATTGACTTTAGGTCATTTGCAAGCACTGGGGTGGTCGTTGTATATGTTCCGTCATCCCATAATATCTTCGACCTTACCCAGTAATAATGCTTGTCAATGTAGTCATCGGGAACGCTTTTCCACCCGCTACTGTTTGCATCGGGCATTTCCGTTGCTGAATCTGATAGGTAATACTCCGGAGTGATTGAGCGAATTCCCTGCCCGTCCTCGCCATCATTGACTCTCACGAGGGTCATGCTAGCCGATGCCTTAACCATATAATTATCCTTCTAACTGAGCACTGAATGTTGCCTTGTTTGTAACATCACCTGCGCCGATTGTGTAAGTTGCTCCTGTTGCTACCGCAGTAGTTCCACCATCTTTGTACCACTTGATAGTTCCTAATGCAGCTAAAGCAGAGCCAGTCACTTCAACTCCGCCTTTATAAACATGCGCAGTTAGTGTTGTAGCAATCGCAGTATTCTTGAAGATTGTTCCACCACTTGAAGTGATTGCCATTGTGATTGCATCTAAGCCATCTTTACCGTTAGTTCCGTTTGTACCCTTGTAAGAAACTGAATAAGATTCAGTAGACTTACCATCTGAGTAATTTACAACAGTCTTAGTCCATAAATATTGTCCATTTTGTACTGTAGGAACAGAAGTGCTCCATGTGCCTGTTGGAGGAGTTGTTCCACTTGCGCCTGCCTGGTATGTAACTGATGTTGAACTAACAGTGACACTTGTACCATTAGAACCGTTAGTTCCATTTGTTCCCTTATAAGAGACTGAGTACGCTTCTGTTGATTTGCCGTCAGAATAAGTTACCACTGTCTTAGTCCAAAGGAACTGACCATTAGGTACATTTGGAACAGTAGCGCTCCATTCTCCTGTCGGCTTAGTGGTACCGCTTGTACCGACCTGGTATGTTACGGATGTAGACTTAACTGTTACACTTGTACCATTCTGTCCTGTCTGACCTTTAAATGCAATTGAGAAACTGAATGTCTTGTTGATTGTGATATCACCATCGACAACAATTGGAATAGTGATAGTACCACTCTTAGTTAATGCAGATGTTGCAGTGATTGTGATTGTTGGCATTGGGGCTTTACCATCAGACACTGCTGAAATGCCTGTAGGACATGTAATAGTTCCTACAGTGCATGGAACCTGTTCACTACCACATAATGCCATTACCTGTGTAGTTGTTGTCTGTGTACCGTTTACAGAAGTAGTAGTACCTAAGAATGTATAGTTGTCGTTAGTTAATACAACCGAATAACCATCGGTTAAGTCGATAACGTCAATCTGATTGACCGCTTTAATTGCCATAATTTTCCTCCTAAATGTTTAAATGTTTAAATGTTTAAATGTTTAATTCGCAGTTGAATACTGCCTTGAATTTAATGTCTTTCGCTGAAATAGTAAACATGAACCCGTTATCATTCAGTCTTGAATCATCTAGCGGAATCTTGCTGAATTCTGTCTCTCCATACCTCTTAATGAGCCATTGAAGATATGCATTATCTCCAAATGTCTCTCTCAGCTTTGAAGAATTATCAATAACAACCCCACCCACATAGATACTGACCGTGAATATGGTTGCCACATCACTATTCTTGAATGTCGTGCCATTTGATGAATCAATGCACAATAGTATAGAATCCTCACCTTTAGCGCCCGTAATACATACTGGCGTACTGTACGTAACAGTATTGTTGATTGTCGTAGCCGTTCTCTGCCATATATAGATGCCTGGATGCCATGTCGGTGCAGTCTCTGCCCATCCCGTTTTCGGCGGTATAACACCATCAGTCGAACTAGCATATTCACATACGAATTTCTTGACTGAACCCTGTGCCTGTTTGATCGCTTCTCCAGCCTTTTCTTCAACTTCTGAAACCCTTAGCGATATCTTCTCATTAGACAGGCTTAATTGCGCCATCTTGTCATTGATGCCTTCCTGTTCCTTTGCGATTATATCCAGTTTCAATGATTCCTGGTCCTGCTGGACCTGCAGCTTTCTGATTCGTGTTGTATTAGATACACGATTCACTGTCTTTTCTTCGTTCTTTGTTGTCACACTGCCGTCAACCGTAGACATAGAGAACTGTCCACCCTTGTAATTAACAGTTAGATCCGATACAAAGAAAGTGAATTCATTACTGTTATAATTGACAAGAGCCCCAGGAAGAAGGTTATCAATCGATATCATTGTGACATTCTTCACTTGGTTGAAAGTCAATCCTTTAAGTCTGTCATAGATACTGTCTATAATGCTCTGTTCATCTGCATATAGATTACCTGAATCAATAAATAAAGTATTGCCTGTCTCATCACCCTTAGAAAGAGGATTGAGACCATTTTCAGCATATACTCTTGTAAGTGTATATACCTCATTCTTCTCATAATCTGTTAAATCCTGTGTAGCTGCAAAGGCGCTCTTTTCAATTTGTACAAACCTAATAGAATCAATTCCCTCTGCATAGACATTTGCTGCAAACAGTTCAGCAATCCAGCCTAAGTAATTTCTTATAACAATCGTGTTATCATACCATGACACGCTCTTATCAAGAACGTACTGCGGTATTCCTTCACGAATAATAGAAAGACCAGTCAGACTTTCAATCTCGTCTAGCTGGTCTTTTATAGTGACAGGATAAGACAGTTTAGTATCGTATGCCTTGTCAAGAGAATAGTTGTTGTCATACATCTTGAGAGTAAGTTCTTTAGTGTACTTCTCCGGCTGATCATACACCTTAAAGTATCTTGTATCAGATGCATCATTCTCCTTGACTTCCCAGTACTTGCTGATGTCGATGTTGTCAAGAATGCCGTCATAGTTATCGAACTTCATTGTCAGTTCAATTGATGGCACGTTGCCTATCATACGGCAGTCAGCAAAAGAGACAGACATCTTATAATCAAGAAGTCTGTCCGTTACATTTGTCTCTCCATATTTTATAAGCATATGATCACACCTCAATCAGAGAGAAAGAGAATGAATCTGCCTTTAGACCAGACTGCACTCTCTTATAATTGTACTTCTTATTTGAAGCATACATCTTCTTGGTTCCTCTGATACCATGATCAGGAATGTAGAGTTCTGCCGTGAACTCTGCCGGAGTGAGTACCTTCAGAATATTCATTACATCTGTGAATGTATTCAACTTATATGTACATGTAATCTTAAGCATGTTAGAACGTATTCTATTTCTTCTTAAGATGCCTGTTGAAACAGGTCTGACACTATCCGAATCTAAATCATTGATTTCTACGCTGATCTCTGAAGGAGTCGGAATAAGTGTTCCGTTTATCTTGATTTTCGCTTCATCTGCCATTTATTCCACCTCCTAATAGTCAAATACAGGCTTGCCTGTACGTGCTTCATAGTCCTTGATATTATCAATCACCATCTTAGTGATCACTCTGCCATCATCAAGTACTAACTTAATGACGTAGGTAGCACCTGTGCCGTCATTCTGAGGAAGTGATAATCTTTCTGAAATCTTTTCAGCAATCATATCAAGTCCCTGTGTGTTTCTCTGTAATGGTATTACTGCTTCTGTTCCTGCTTCACCAATATTGGCGATAGTGGATGCACTTACGATACCACCTTTTGCGAGTCTAGGAATCCTAGGAATTGAGAATCCTTTTCCACCGACACCAGGAACCCAGTCAGGAATCTTTATCTTGCCGATACCACTTAAGAATTTGTTGATTCCATCAATCATGAAATTCAATGGAGCCTTGAAGATGTGGCTTAATCCAGAAACAATACTTTCAAATATCTGTCTAACACCAAACCATGCTCTTCTCCAGTTGCCTGAGAATACACCACTAATAAAGTTAGTAAGACCCAAGAAAACAACTTCCAATGAATTAATGATAGGACCCATGAAGTCTCTGAACACCTTGACGACATTCTTAACAGTTTCAAACACATTCTTCCATTTGAAACCAAAGGTTCCTTCCATCCACTCGCCTAGATTACGGAAGAATTCTCTGATATTGTTGACTCTTTCGCAGATCGTTTTGTCTGCGAGTTCAATAATTCCTCTGATTGCAGAAAATACCATATCAAATACACCTCTTAATACTGTTAAGGCTAATTTGAATATAGGTCCTAGAATATCAAGAATCGTACTGAATATAGGCGTAGCGAACTTAAGAAAATCACTTAATAACCCCATTATGCTCTGGAATACATTCTCCCATGCACTCCACAATGGTTTTAGAACAGTGTCCACAAAATCATCAATGATTTTCCCAACTGTATCAATGATAGGTGCCACAATATTTAGAAATACCTTCTGAACAATAGTGGCAATATTTCCTAGAATACTTACTATGTCATCTCTGAAGCTCTCGCTCTTCTTCCATAAATCTACCACTGTAGCAATGACTGCCCCAATGATGACAGTTACAGGGTTCGCAGCCATTGCAATAGATGCGAATATCTGTGGAAGAATTCCAAATGCACCGCTCAATGCAGTTGCGAGTGATGTGAATCCCCCAAAAATTCCCACTGCAAGCTGTATCTGTGTGATAACAGTACCAAGAATACCAGCGAGAGTAGAAAACAATGATAATCCCGCAATAGCTGAAAGAATACTAAGAATAAGACCTACATTATCTGCTATGAAAGAGAATAATCCATCAATGATACTAAGAACCCCATTCACTGCAACTAATACAACAGTCCAGTTAATCGCTTTAGTGATATCTCTCACAATTTTCAGAATCTCATTGATGATCTTCAATATAGAGTTAAATATATTCCATAAATGCTGGATGATTGAATCACCTAGACCGAAAGTGTTCCATGCATCAGCTAATCCTTGCGAGATATTGCCAATTATCTTGAATATGTTAGTGAATATCTTCAATATCAGCTCGACAGTCTTTGCACCCGTGCCGTTTTCCCACACTGTATACATTGACTTGCCGATTTCCATAAGAAGGTTCTTGACCCCATTAAACGCATATACTGCAGCTGCAATCATCGGCGCACCAAACTTATCCCATGACTGCTTTAAAGGCTGGAAGAATTCAGCAACCTTCTTCTTGATTTCTTCTAACTGCTTATCTACTTCTTCAAGAAGTCCTTTCTGTTCTTCTGCGCCACTGTCATCCATGCTGAATCCGCCGATATCACCACCGGAACCACCTGAACCGCCTGAGCCCCCAGAAGATGGATCACTTGAACTATTGCTTGAATTGATGTTATTGATTGCATCGAATCCAGCAAGCGCCCCATTCAATTCCTTCTTGAGCTTAGAAGCATTACCTGCTGCCTTCTTCAATCCGCTTCCTGTTCCACTTGCTCCCTTAGAAAGCTTCTGTGAACTATTGGAAGCGCTGTTCATGTTCTTCGCAAGTGCCCCTGTGCTTCCTGCTGCCTTTTTAGCATTGTTGGACACACCGCCCAAGGAAGAACTTAACTTCTTTGATTTGCCTCCAAACAATGCCGTCAGATAACCAACAGCAGTCATCACAACTTTAGTGAATGCAACAACATACGGTATGCATGAATTAATCGCCTTTGCGATATTTGTAAAGAATCCAGCAATATTAGACTGTCCGATAGTATTCATTACATCTGACATACCTCTAACAATAGCCGTTCTCATATTGGCGATTGATGTAGCAATTCCACCTGTCGCATTTCTTGCCTGTTCCTCAAATGACTGATAGCCGTTAATGCCCTGAGTATTTAACTTCATGATTGTATCCATGAACTGGTCCATTGATACCTTTCCGTTTCTTAATGCCTCACCTAGTGCAGAAGCATTGACAAAGCCCATGGCCTCAGCCACCTGTTTCATCTGTGCAGGCATTGCAGTCATTGCTGAACGCCATTCGAACATATCCGGTTTACCCTTGGCATATGACTGTGACAACTGTTCAAGTGCTGATTTTTGTATCTCAGAACTTGCACCACCGGCTAGAATAGCATTATTGAGTGCAAGGAACATATCAGTTGATCTAGAGATATTACTATTCACTGATGTGAATCTCTGTACTGCGCCTGATGCATCATCTAGGGTTGTTGGAAGCCCAATAAGCTTATTGCTTAGTTTCTGTACAGATGCATTCGCCTGAACGCTGTCAGCGCCTAGATTCGACATTACTCGGCTATAGTTGCTAAGAGTATCAACTCTCTTGATTGCAGCATCAACATTGCCTAATATCGTTGATTTAATCATAGAAGCAATGCCAAGACCTGCCACAATATTGCGAATACTCTTGAATGAATTGCCAATTGATCCTGTGACCTTATCAACATGATTCTTTAGGCTGGTGACTTCATTCTTCACGCTGTTCAGTTCTGATTTCGCTGATTTTGTCTGAGCAGATATCACTATCTGCAGTTCCTCTACCGTCATTCTGCATCACCGCCTTTCTTTTTCTTAGTGCTTCATTATGTCTTCTACTGAAGGCAATACGAGAAGACCTAGCGCTTGCGACCTCTTTTCTTTCCTTCTCTTTTTCAAACTCTTTCCTATCCTCTTCAAAAAGTGAAGGATAGAAGTCCCACAATTGTGTAGGAGTGAATGAATCATCCTTGCCATTAAGGACAGCAGAAATACAATCCCTTATCTGAAGGGCCTGTATCTGAAGAGATATCGCTTCCTGTCGCACCATTTCCTTTTTCTT
>ERZ1034687.1672-NODE-1672-length-11037-cov-9.296212_pt1 | contig 11037 bp, 13 predicted proteins | sample MGYA00520704_ERZ1034687 | MGnify/ENA primary metagenome ERZ1034687 (study PRJEB33766, sample SAMN09781762) | gut metagenome | biome: gut microbiome | host: Homo sapiens | place: Madagascar | study: EMG produced TPA metagenomics assembly of the PRJNA485056 data...
ATTTAATACTTAAATCTGCATATAATATATTTTGTGCCAAATACATTACACCATCTTCTCAACAGCCTTTACCCATGCATGGTTAGGATCATCACAAGGAGTAAGCTGTCTTGTGTCAGCACCTGCCATTACCCAGAGATAATATACCTGATATCCCGGTGCTGCTGCTACCGGGTGATAGCCATTCTTAATTGCAACGCTGTCACCATTCTTTATTATGTAACTCTCTCTTAATGACATATCGTCACTGTACATTACCTGAATTCCAAAGCCCTGACCTGGATTCACCTTAAAATGATAGATTTCTTCCATATTTACCTCAAATGGAAAATTGTCTGTATCATGCTTATGTGATGGATAGCTTGACCACTGTCCCGGCATGCTGTAAGTCTCGCCAAGCACAATTCTGTCAACCTTTCCCTCATATTTTGAAGTAATAATGTCATTAACATCTCTCTGCCAGTTAAGCTTGCCTCTGTGTTCAGTTGTAACATCATTTGCATCTATTACAAATGCTTCGTATTTCTTTCTTGCTTTAACCTTGCACACACCGATTTCAAGCATCATGCTTCCGGTTGCTGTAACTTCATACTTAGAATCTCTTGGAACATAAACAGTTGTTGGCTTGCCGTCAAACACGCTTCTTCTTGAGCCAAGCTTGTCAAATGTGACATCATCAACCTTAACACTGCATGTTCCCTGTAAAATAACAAGTCCTATTTCATATTCCCCTGATTCATAAACCGCATTTTCACCCGGCTCAAGTCTTATCAAATCAAAACCTATTAATTCCAAGCCAGCTTCTTTATCTACAACTTCCTGATAACCCTTGTTATCATTGCCTTCATAAAATCTTCTCATGTTCGTATCTCCTTATAAATAGATTTAATATTATTCTATTATCTCATTGGTGTTGTATCAACAGTTATTTTTAATTTCTATGCACTTCTGGCCAGTCCTCAAATCTTCCGTTCACAACTGCATGCATAATTCTGTCCTTAGTTCCCGGATTATCTTTATTAATCTGCTCCATAAGCTGCTTGGCATATTCCCTCTTAGTCGAACCATCAACCGGACAGGTGTTCTTAACAACCTTGATTCCCTGATTAATCACAAAATTAGCCACACCCTTTTCCGGTGCATACATCATTGGCCGTATAACCGTAACCCCTGCCTCCGGCAGATATGTAACTGGTGGAAATGCGTAAAACCGCCCTTCATATATAAGAGACATTAATGCTGTTTCTATAAAATCGTCCTTATTATGTGCATATGCAATCTTATTGATTCCAAGCTCTCCAAGCCTCTTATACATTGCGCCTTTTCTAAGCTTCGCACACAGTGAACATGGTCTTTCATCCTTATTATCCTCAAATACTATCTTTGCAATCTCTGTATCAACCTGTTCATATGGCACATTTATGCTCTCACAGAACTGCCTCACTCCTGTAAAATCCATTCCCTCAAAGCCAACATTACAGGTGATTGCATATAGTTCAAACTTCTTCGGATAAAATCTGTTAAGTATCTTCATTGCATACAGCAATGCAAGCGAATCCTTGCCACCTGATACTCCAACGGCAATCTTATCGCCTTCCTCTATCATGTTGTAATCTTCTATTGCCTGTCTTATAAGGCTTAATAATTTCTGTTGTTGCATAAAATATGTCCTCTGTTGTAAAAAAATAGCCACCATCTCATCTTCAGTATCAACTAAAATCCATTCTCCCAGCACAGCCGGTCGGAGATTTCCATCATTCGCTTTCGCTTGGCTTTGGAATAGTTATATTTTCCGCCGTCCCGAAAAGAAACGGAATTAAAGCAAACTACAAAAGAGCCGGTACACTGCACATCAAATCAACGGAAGAAAATCTCTCGCTTTATCTTTGATGAAACTATGTACCGGCTATGAAATTCAGAAAGATTCAATGTCTGCTTTTTTCCGTTCCGCAGGCAGACACTGCACTGGAACGGCGCAGTCGCAATCTCTTTCGTCGGCTGCCGTTTCCGACAGCCGACCTTGGGTTAAATATATGATTTTACTTTACGCTGTACTTTTTCTTTCTTCTGACAGCCGTTGTACCGATGGCTGCACCGCCGCTGACGAACAACAGGGCAATCCACAAAGCAAGGTTGCTTGTATCGCCGGTCTGTGGACTCTTATCGGATGTTCCCGGTTTGGTACTGGCAGTTTTTTTCTCAAGAGCAGCAATCTCATCCTCGATAGCCTTTGCCATCTTGTCTACTTCAGATTGCTTCGTAATATTTTTACCACGGACAACAGCATTGACAGCAGCTTCCACACTGGAGAAATCCTTGTAATCATCTTTCTTCAAAGCGTTTGCTTTGGCAATGGCTACATCTACCTTAGTATAATCAGCGTCCTTATATTGCAGGGCAGCAATGGCATCTTCAATAGCCTTCGCCATTGCATCCACTTCGCTCTGCTCAGTGATATTCTTGTCACGGACAACAGCATTGACGGCAGCTTCCACGCCGATGAAGTCCTTGTAGTTATCCTTGTTCAGTGCATTTGCTTTGGCAATGGCTACATCTACCTTTGTGTAATTAGCGTCCTTATATTGCAGGGCAGCAATGGCATCTTCAATAGCCTTCGCCATTGCGTCAACTTCGCTCTGTTGAGTGATATTCTTGTCACGGACAACAGCATTGACGGCAGCTTCCACGGCAGTGAAGTCCTTGTACTCGTCCTTGTTCAGTACATTTGCTTTGGCAATGGCTGCATCTACCTTAGTATAATCAGCGTCCTTATATTGCAGGGCAGCAATGGCATCTTCAATAGCCTTTGCCATTGCATCAACCTCTGTTTGCTGGTCTTTGCTTTTTGCTCGGTCAACAGAGTTAATGGAATCTTCTACCGCAGAATAATTTGTATAAAGGCTGCTATCAAGAGCCGTTGCCCTTGCGATGGCTGCATCGACAGCTGTGTAATCAGCGGGGATGTTATTGTCATCCCACACAAAAGTCGGATGTTCTATTCCTTCTACCCATACAACTCCCTGTGAAGCATTGTTTTGCAACGAAACGAGAATATCATTATCTGTAAAATCAGTTATCGCCTTTGCACAAGGTGTCGGATCAAAGCTTGTATCAATAGCAAGACTACCCTTGTCTAATTTCGTAATGATATGATACCCATTATCACTTTCTTTATAAAAACAGTCAGCAACTGTTGGGGTTCCTGTCAGATGAGCAATCACAGCAGTATATTCCTTTTCCGCACTTGATAAGTCGCTGCTTACCATCATGCAGTTATTGATTTTAACATTTTCTTCTACATTATTGTCGTAACCAACAGCCAATAACCCTCCAACTGTAGACTCCGGATCTTCGCTAACGATTGAGCCGTTAAACCAACAGTCTGAAATCACAGAAGTTTCATTGGCATTTAACCATTCGCCGACCAATCCTCCGACGCTATCACTAGATGTGGATTCTCTGCTAATGATGTTTGCGTCAGAACCGCATCCAACAATTTGTGTACCTTGCATGCATGATCCTGTAATTCCGCCTATGCTTCGCCAACCATTGACACTTTCTACAGTGCCAGATGTATAACAGTTTATGATCTTGCCGTTTTCTACCAATGCAGCTATGATGCCTACATGCATACTGTAATCATTGGCGCTCAAATCCGCATCTACAACATTCAGATTCTTGATTACACCGCCCTGCACATAGCCAAAAAGCGAGTCAAAAGAATCGTTGCCTATCCCATGACGGTTCAAGTTGTATATCGTATGTCCTTGTCCGTCAAATGTTCCTTTAAAGAAATAACCGTCGTCTATATTTCTGTTTGTAATCGGTGTCCAAGGATAATCTCCAAGGTCTAAGTCGCAGTCTAAATATATAATCTTATTTTCAAATGTATTACCTGTAGATGCACCAGTATCAATTCCAATATTTGTGAGTTCTGCAAGTCCCGCCAACTGCTCTGCTGTTTTGATATGAAATTCTGTATCAGTTTCATTATACCAGCTTGTATCAGATGTTCCGTCCCAAACATCTACCTCATTCCCCGCAGCAAAGGCTACGGTCGGTATCAATCCAGCTACCATTACAAGACAGATAAAGACTGCCAACATTTTTTTCTTCATAACAGTTCCTCCATTTTTTAATTGCCCGCTATTTACTTTCTCCGACAGCGGACACGCCGGAGAAAATAGAAGGTTTAACCGGAAAAGATTGATTTGCCGGTCGTGGTTAGGATTTCAATATCAAACCACCATCTTTCCGCAAACGCAAAAAGCCGAAGCCAAGGCATAATGCGCCCTGTCTCCGGCAACTGGTTCGTTACAAATTGTATGAAATAAGACTTGACACGCTGAAAAAACAACGCTATGCTCCTGCCGAGCCAAGCCGATAATAATCGGCACATTTCCATTTGCCATAGTCAAGTCCTCCTTCCATAATTTCTAAGGCAAAAATGATACAAATTCCCCTACCCCATATATATAGTAATACTGTAGCAGATTTTCCATAATATCTCAAGTAGTTTTCAGAATATTACTCTCCTTTGTCGCTGTCCCCATATGCCGATATGCCCTGATTCTTCTTTAGGCAGTTTCAGGCAGGGAAGATAGTAATCGCCCTGCAATTCATACCAAAGTCCGTTTTTCTCGTCATAAATGTACTTATCCACTGATCTTTGTATCAATTATTTAATGTAATTGTAAAAATATCCTTATGTGGATTAGTCTGTGACAATCCAAGCCTTACTATTTTCCCTTTTATTGGAATAAAATGTGTCTGTAATACTCTCATTGCCATTATCATCTGTTCTTTTTCAAGTTTCTTTCCCAATGTTATATGTGGAAACCAGTTATATGGTTTGTAACAACGATTAATTGTTACATCTTCTCTTTCAGAAAATATATCATACACCTCATTGGAAAGATGCACTAAATATTCATCCAGAACAGGTGTAGCATACATAACATACGGCAGAAACTGCCCGATTGAAAATATATTTATCTCTCCTGCACCTATTTTATTAAGCTTCATGAATTCTTCCTTAACATTATCAGGTTTTCTTGTTTCGAAGCTTGAAATTGTCAGATGCGGAGGGACATTATTCTCAATCATATAAGTATTACCTGTTTCTTTTGCAATATTATCAATTAACCTCTGCAATCCCTTTGTTACATGTTCATCAAAATATGCTGATATAAGATACATATGCCGCCTCATTATTATTAATCACCTATGCCAAACTCTCTGGCAATTCTACATCTATTACTATTTTTCTTCAGCCTTAGTTACTTCTTCAATCATTCCAGTAACAACAGAATTCAAACTTGCTGCATTCTGATTGGTAATCACTGGATTGCCCGTCTCTTTTTCTATTCTCATTCTTGCTTCACCGGCTATTTGCCCACCAGTTTTGGCAACATTTCTATTTGCTTCCAATCCGTATGGATTCTGTACCTTTGTGAGTTCCGTTGTCGTTGCTTCTGCTAACATATTAAGTGCAAGTTCCAATGTACTCATATTGTCACGAAGGTTCTCTTTCTTTAATCCTTTATAATTCTTATATTGACGAGTACTCATTCCTGACCACGCTTTGGTCACTTCATCTGTAAGAATTGCATATTCCTTTCCCTTCTGCACTCCATGAGCCTGCCATTCATCTGTCAGCTCTTTTCTGGCACGAATTGTCTGCAATCTCTGATTAATCCAATCCGCTGGATAGCCCTTCTTTGCATATGTCTCTAAAGCTCTTTCGATTGTCAATTCCGGATCAATTATTTCTTCAATCCTATCTCTTCCAACCTGTGCTAACCACAGTTTGAATGGTTCTGCTTTCTTTGATGGAATAGATTGAATTATTCGCAATAACTGCTCTGTGTTTGCAACATCTGTCAGTCTTCTCTTTCCATCAGCTGCTTTCATTTTCAAAGCGTGACAATTTGTCACGGTTTCATTTCCTTCTTTAATCAACCTTTGTTTTAATTTTCTCCAATATGCATTTGCATCCTTACTTTCAGTTAATACTGCCACTACATCAATTATGGAAAAATACCACTCTTCTAATTCTTCATTCCACGCAGTCCTAATAGGCTGATTTTCAAATAATTGTATTTTGTTATCTTTTCCCAATACTATTCTTCCTTTCTTCTATCCAAAAAATTTCTGCATTAACGATTCAAATAATAATTTTGTTTCATCTAATACCTTTTGTAAGGCAACTTTTGATTTATAAATCCCCTTGTAATCTAACTAATGATTTTTGAATATCAAATCCTTCTGGATATCTCTTTTTTAATTTGTCTATGTTTGCTTGAAAAATATCATCTAAAGGTATTTCAAGTGCTGTTGCTGCCTCAGCCAAATACCACGCTATATCTCCAAGTTCCTTAGCCAAATGCTCCTTATCAAGTTCATGTCCTTGTGCCATCCATTTTTTAACTATATCAATAGCCTCACCCGATTCACCACACAACCCCATTACGCTATTTATCATTACATCCTCTGTTATTGTCTGTAAGCACTCAAGTGAATTATCTGATGGTTTATTATAACAAACTCTAAACCATATGTCTTTTTATTGTATGAAGTTTTTGCCAAGACAGCTGAAGAGCCCACAAAGCTATTTTTAAGTCCACGCAGATAATTACTAATCATTAAATCTATACTTTATATCATATATAGTACATTGGACCACAAATTAAAAAATCATTTATAAAATGCTTGCACAAAACATTTTATAAATAATTTTTTATTTCATACTGCTAATTTAAAAATATATTTAACCGTAACTTCCTTAGTAAGCCACACTCCATTAACTGATAAGAAAAATTCAAAACCATCCTCTTGCATCTTTCTGGCATCCACCTTGTATACAACAGGCTTTCCATGTCTCTTACCGACATTTACCGCAGTGTCCTCATCCTTAGATAAATGTACATATAACCTGCTCTTAGGAAGCAACCCTTCTTTATCAATAGAAGATACATACTTTTCTCCGGTTCCGTGATATAAAATATCCGGTGGCACTGCTTTTGTTAGTTCAACATCAACAGGAATTGAGTGTCCCTGATTAGCTCTTATAAGAGTTTTATCTTCATTAAATGAATACCTTTGCTTGTTATCAGTCCTTACGATTTCTTCAAGCATATCCATGTCAAACGGACGTGTCTTCTTTATACCCTCAATTAAATCTTTAACATTAGCCCATCCATGTTCATCAAGAGTTATTCCTATTGTTTCTGGCTTGTGTCTAAGAATCAGACTTATAAATCTGCTAATCCCATAACATACTACCTTTCTCTATACATATTTAGCTAATTTTTTCTCCATTATCTCTCGGGAATTATTATCGCAGCTATTATATAAGCAAGCAGTCCTGATTCAAAACATAATGAAAAGAAAATCCACAATATCCTTATAAGTGTCGGGTCAACATTAAAGTACTCTGCTATTCCTCCGCATACTCCGCATATTTTCCTTAATAAGTTTCTCGAACTGAAGTTAATAATTATCCGGCCAGTATCTATCAAGCACTCTATACATATTTTCTCTTCCAACCGGATTAGCTGTATGAATTTCTATCGGATAAAATGTCTCTCTTTCTGCCAGATAATCAAGCAGTTTTATCGCATCTCCTCCATATAATTGTCAATCTCTTCATCATCGATAACTACTGTATTCTCTTTTACATTTCCCTTTACCGTTGCTAACATTATGTCCTCTCTTTCCCTATATATAAATGAGGCTTCTGGCATAATGGTGAAAGCCCACCAGGAACATCACCCAACTGGCTTGTTCACGACCTTACGGCCAGATACATATGAATATGTTGTGTTTATCCAGTAACAAAATGTCAATAGTTTTTTTCACTTTTTCTAAAAATGGGCAAAAAATAGAGCATATAGATTTCTCTATACACTCTATCTTTTCATTTCATAATAAATTTTTGAATTCGGCAAACTGGAATTTCACACACGCATTTGCTTCTCGAATGCAAACATTCCTTCATTGCCATCTCCAACAAAAGTTAGTCCTTTTCAAATATCAGAATCTTCTGCGTAACCTTTTTTGCAATCGGTAATAACGCAAAAAGTCTATATGCAAGTGAAAATAATTCCATGCCGCGAAGAATATTATCGTCTTTTATTTTGTGATATCCCCCTGTCATATTCCCAAGTTCTTCAAAATGATCTGCCCCGAAAACAAATTTTGAGCCTGTTTGCTGTATGGATTTTTCTATTCCTTCTTTCTTTACCCATGTCTTTGCCAGACATTCCATAAGAATATAGGCATTATCAAAGTTATCCTTTATTATTTTTAATATCTTACCATTTTCTTCTGCTGTCAGATACATGGATAATCCTTCAATGATAAAAAGCATTTTCCCTCGCACTTTTACTTCTTTTGCCCATGCAGGATCAAGAGCAGAAATTCCTATAGTAGAAACACGCCCTGATTCCTCGAAAATCTGATTGCGGATTGCTATCGTTTCTGGCAGATCCAGATTGTACCAGGTAATTTTACCATTATCCATGCGATAAAATCTCGTATCCAGACCACAAGCAATGTTAACCACCGTACAATCAGAATTTTTCTCTATAAAATTCTTTACTAACTCATCAAAGACTACCGTTCTGGCAATTACCCCTTTTCCCATCGTCGAATCTTTGGCTGCTGTAGAAAAATCATAATCAATTTTGTCGACTAATTCTACCGCCTTTGCATCATAGAATTTATTATGTTTACTTTTGGAATATTGGGCTCTGGCATAGAAGCTCTGAAGCATTGTCTCAGCACTACCGCTGATAGTGGGTTTTATTCTTTCACTCATACATTTACCTCTTTTTGTAATATGTTAGTTTTAGCTAACTTGATTGTAGCATATTTTATGCGGATAAACAATTTCAAATTGAATCTAATAAAAGATGTCAAACCGAAGCTGTCTGTCAAGCCAGCTCTTCTGCTCTGCTTCATGTATAACATCTCCCGGCATACTTTCACCAATCAGAAACGGAGATTTTGGATTATGCTTTTTCCTGTTTTCTTTCACCAAATTTACATCTGCATTGGCATAACAATATTTACATAAATGTCCGCAGGTATCATATGCACCTATATCCACACCATACGCAGCCAGATTATTGCCCTCAGCACAAGGTCTTACCGTCATGCCATATTTTGCGGCAATCTCTATCAATACCTTACCGATCGTAATTTTATCCCCGCGGCTTACCGCTTTCGCTTCCGGGAAATTCCGTTCCACCTTTTTATAAATATCTATAAAACTGATTACACAGGTTTCGGTATACCCACGCAGTGTCGCCGCCATTTTTTCAAACTCGGATATATGCCATTCTACCGTATGTGCGGCATCTACCAGGATCGGATCATATCTCCAGCCGATACTGTCCACGCCTACGATATCCGATAATATTTTAAAGTTATCCATTACCGTTCCCATATCCGGAACATTTGGCTCAATGTCTCGTCCGTATGGCGTAATCGTGACAAACCAGTACTGCCCATACGGCGTTAATCGATCCATAAAAGGAAGCATCAGCGCCGGATTCTTCGTACAAAATGCGATCAGATCCACAACCTCAGGCGAGAGACTGTACTTTGTTACCTGTGCAGGATTATAAGGATTCCTCTCTAATACAAAGCCTTCCTGTATTCTGTTCATCAGCCATTCCGAATAAAATGCCGGAATATCTGTTCTCATTCCTGTCTGAATAATCATTGCCACATCACCAAAAGTCCTACCGGCAAAGCAATCACCGCCTGGCTGAACATTCCTATCACTGCATATTTAATATGATGCCAATAATCGTGGTAAGCATCCACCAAATCTTCAGTTCCTGGAATTATCATCTTCTTACTGTGGCAAAACCACAGACAATCCACTACCAACGCATCAAACCACATCTCAGCCACCCACATAATATATCCGTGAAACCATCCTTCAAAGAACGTGCGTGCACCGCCGATATAGTACGCCAATGCTGTCTGCAAAAATATGTATCCGATAAAAAATCCCAGTTTTCCTATCGTTGCTTTCTTCGTAAGTTTCCCCGAGCTTTCCTGAATCAATCCAAGCTCTCTGCATCGTTCCTGTATCGCCTTCGGGTATTCCTGTATCATGCCAAGCTTCCCCTTCTTTGCCATATTGATACCGCTAATTGTGAAAATAGCGACATTAAAAATAACGATTTCTAATAAGTAATTCATTTTGCCTCCTTATGGCACGATTAACTTAACATGACAAACTGGAATTTTCACATCGGTGTAATAAAATTTTTCAGCTCTTCTTTTAGTCTAATAAACTCATCTTCATCTTCTTGAAAAATTATATCATCTATAATAGGTTTTCTACCTTTTGTTCTTGCAAGAATACGCCTGTTATTTTTTGAAACAGAATATCTATATTTTAACTCGCCTAAACATATTGGTTTAATAATAGGTTTCAAACCACTTTCTTTATTATAAAAAACCCATGTCACACCATCTGTAAGAATAACCTTTGCATTATTCTTTGCTTTTAAATGTCGTTTGATTTCAGTTAAACACTTATATTCAGAAGGGGCAAATCCTGTTATATAATCCAGTATAGGTGATTTAATTTCTACAACTCCTCTATAATTAACTGGAACTTCCAAATTGTTCCAATGCCATTCATCAGTTATGCATAAATCAGGTGTAGCAGGAAGAAGTTTTATTATCTCATCGTTAGTTTTTTCATCTTTATACTTCTTTTCATATGTTCCACAATATTGTTCATATTGGTGTATTTCAGAATTAATCTTAATATCCACTGGTTCTATATCCAAATCACCAAAAACTGATTGCAAAAAAGGTCGAATAACATTGTCTTGATAAGCCCGCTCTCTACTGTCTAAAGTTTTTATTTGTCTCTTCATTAATTTAATATAGTTTATATTCCATTTGTTCTTCTCCAAATTCCGATTTTCTCAATTCTCCAAACTTGAATTTTATTATGCTCCTGTTCTATTTTACAACCACAGTGTGGACAATATTCTTCACTATTTA
>ERZ1034687.1679-NODE-1679-length-11003-cov-7.115364_pt1 | contig 11003 bp, 7 predicted proteins | sample MGYA00520704_ERZ1034687 | MGnify/ENA primary metagenome ERZ1034687 (study PRJEB33766, sample SAMN09781762) | gut metagenome | biome: gut microbiome | host: Homo sapiens | place: Madagascar | study: EMG produced TPA metagenomics assembly of the PRJNA485056 data...
CAAAGGTAACAAGCATAATGATAAAAAAAAAGGCTGCATCGCGGACACGCTTACAAAAGATTCTTCTTTTTCAAAGAAGAAAACACTACTTTCACTTATAGCATACGTCAAAGCTCCATTTAGTGTAAATGCTACAACCCTCAATCCTTTTGATGTTGAATCAAAGACGCATTGACGCCATGAGCTATCGGTGATACACGATGACTTAGAAATGCTGTTTGAATCAATATATTCTTTACAGAAGTGATATGCAACAGGTACGAAGTTATCTGTTGGGGCTGCTGTAGAAGCTCCTATAACACCATAAAAGGAATCACCTTCTTTCAATTTGTGACACTCATATGAAATATCATAATTATTTCTGATTGCAAACAAATAAACACCAGTTTTTGGAGCTGTAATATTATTTTGTAATATCAGATGCCAATGATGCTTTTTCATTATATTTAATGTCTTTACGTCCACATTTGTGACGGTGTAAGAAAATTCGATATGCTTATCTCTGCAAATGAAATCACATAACATGTCATCATCTTCATATGCACATCCATAATCATCTTTTATTATACAGTGGTTTCCGTATTTATTGTTAAAGGTTGTACTTAGCTTGTCATATGTGCTTTTGAAAAGATTTTCGTCTTCAAAAACACCCAAATCAGCATCAATACTCCAAATGGTCTCACGACAAAAATCCAACTTAACTTTTTTGCAATGAAACCCTTCAAATGTTATGTCCCGGACTATAATTTTATAGTCATACGTCTCCTCAAAATCATAGTTATTCTTCTTCAGGAATCTTATTATTTTGTTTCTTTTTGTTTCTGCCAGTGTATATCCGAAGAATGTACACTTAATTGGATTTCTCTTTTTGCTCATATTCTTTGTGTAATTGAGAATCTATGTTTATATACAGATGTTTAGTTACCTTTTGCGGAGATATTCATTTTTGTTTTATAGAGGAAAGATACAATATTTTTTTGATTTTAAAGAATTTATAAAAACAATCTGATAGAAAGGAGAAATCCTGAAAAATATAAGAGTCATTAGTGTGAAATTCTCTAATGACTCCTATATATTAAAGAGATGACAAATTAAGCAAGAAATCAAAGATGCTTATGATTTGAATGCCATCCTCATCACACCATGGATTTGTATGTTCTCCAATGACGATGAACTTTTTGAAAGAGTCGTCTATCAACTTTAGAGAGCGTTTTTAAGAGGAAAGATTTACCAGAACGGCGTAATCCTGTAATGATTTTAATTAGCCCATTGCCTTTGGAACGGATTAATTGGTCAATATAAGTGGTTCTATCTACTATCATACTTTACGAAAAACTGTCACATGTGACATGTTTTCGGAACAAAGTTAATGTTTTTATTTGGAATATGGCTAACAGCAATATAATTATTTTAATTGTTCACATAAAAATTTCAATTCCTTTCACCTCAAATATACACACATCTCGAAGCTGCTGGATTTCGTTAGAGTCCAGCAGCTTCATTCGTCTTGTGCCTTTGTAGAAGTCATAAGCAACAGATATATATGTTTATATTAAGTGTGTAACTTTAATCTTCTTATACATATTTCCCCCCAATCCTAACATTGCCATTGTATTATCCTTGATGATAAGCTCACCCTTTTGCAGCCCTGCAATTTCAGATTTTATTTCCTGAAACTCTCGCCCGGTGACACCGAAGAGGTCTTTTATTATACTATCAGAAATGCTCTGCTGCTTCATGATCAACGGATATTGTGCATTAGCCAAGAAATCAAAGTATTTACTCTTAAAGCTATCCATATTTTGGGTTGCAAGAATAATACTTAATCCCTTGTTTCTTCCAACAGCAATAAGATTGCGCAAAGGCTGATTGTCAAAATCGAGCATATAATGAGCTTCGTCGATAATAGTGAAATGACGTATCTGCACATAGTCGTCATTCACAGCTTGCTTCGGCAGCTGCTCATAAATGTTGTTTAATTTCGATATAACGAAATACACAATAGCCTTAGCGATAGGACCGTCTTTCGGAAAAGCATCCATCTTAATGATAAAGCACTCGTCTGTAAGACTGACGCTGTCCGACTCAGCAAAAAGATGGTTGCGAACCAATTGCTTCAAAACAGATGTCACGCTATCATCTTTGTCAGGATTAGCCATCTTACCCTGGTAATGTTGCAATATCAGTCCAAACGTCACGGGCTTACCATTCGTTTTCTTGTATGCGTCAACGATAGCTTCACTAAGGCGATTGCTCATGTTAGCACTAATACTTGTTCTTTCGATTGCACAGAGCGCATTTGCCATTTCTGTAGAATACAGATTTATCTCGTTAATACTCCTACCACTGAAGTCCTTGAATGGAGAGAATGGCAATGGCTGTTGTACTGGGTCGAGTATGCATGAACGGTCAACGTCAAACAGAGCCAACCAACTATTGTTAGCAGGATCAGAGAATTCGCCTTTGTAGTCAAACAGGAGGAAATTCACCGGATATGGTGTGTCTGTAGACAACGATCGCATCTGTTGTATAAGGACAGAAAGAAGATTGGTCTTGCCAGAACCAGTAGTACCTGCCACAAGCACTTGCGCATTGGCAACCGAGCGACCGTTAATATTAAGCGTCGCTTCCATGTCATCACCATATTCGCCGATAAGAAGTTCAAGTGGCGGTATGCTGTTTGACGAGCGACGGCGTCCGTTTTGAACAAAAAGGAATGAGTTCAAATTGTCCTCGTCCATAAGGTATTTCATGCCTCGGTACATTTCCTTTGCCACTATTCTACCTACAATAGAAGAATCCTGCCAATCTATGCCGCAGTCTTTGTAGCGCAGTTTCAGTAGCGCAGAGAAAAGCGACTTGTTGTTGTCCTTGGTAAAAAAACTCGGCATTATACGCACACTCGTTTTTGACATTTGAATATCTTTCAAATCGTCAACGTTTCTTTTATCAGACAAGCTAAGACTTGCAATCAGACAAACTCGCATTACCTTGTTTAAGGTGAACACAAGCTGTTTACCACCGTTCACTTGTCGTGAAAGGTTGAAGCGATGTTCCATCAGCTCTTTCAAGGGCAGAATGTCTTCCGTGATTTTTTCTGCCTGTCGTATGTTTTCAAAAGCTACTTCCATATCATCAATCTTCTTTAATTGTTAAGTGGAGTACCGAAATACCCCTCTTCCACATGAGTACTCTGCAATTCAACATCACGCATAAGAGTGTATGTGCGTGACACGAAAGGTTCGAGTTTCGGGTAATCCTTGTCTTTTCTTATCTCCGAGGTTGTGCATAGCAAGATGGTCTGGTCAGCCAGTCCTGGAAAATACTCTTCCATCAAGACATCGCGACTTTCTTCATCAAGCACACCCATTACGGTGTCAATCATCACAGGAGGATTATAGTCGCCCAAGTTGCGCAGAACCTTCAGGAGAACCTGAATAAAAATCTGCTTTGATGCAGCGTTAAGCTGATTAAGCGAAATTTCATTTCCAGCTTTGTGGAACAAACGTATGGTAAAGTTCTCCATAGAGTCGCTTAGCTCAACCTTTGCAATGCAACCCTTGTATGAAATGAGCAGCTTGTTAAGCTGTTCTTTCATATCCTCTTCAATCTTCATCTTCTTGCGCTTAAGCAGAGAGTCTGCAACATCCTCAAAGAGAGGTTTCAGCTTGACAAGAGTATCAAACTTCACATCCGGTTCCTGTTGTATCTGCACATCATACTGATGTATGCGACGTTCCAGCTTCTCGATAGCCAGCTTCCTGTCATCTTGTTCCTTCTTCAAGGTTTCAAGCTGACGGCTGTTATCCTCATAAGCCTTGATAATCTCTCCATTGCCACTTACGAGACTGCGACGGAGAATGTCAATCTGCTTCTGCTGATTGTCGTAGTTTTCGATTCGCTTTTCCAAGTCATAGTGCAGATCATTCAGTTGCAAGAACTCATTTACAGAGTTAGCGTTCAAGAGATTCTTAAGAGCCTCAAACTCTGTATCATCAAGAAAAGCATATTCGTCTTTTCTATTGAGGCTTTCCTGCTGGTTAGCAAGGAATGAAACAACCGTTTCATTATCAACATTAGGAGCGCACAAAGCCTTAGCTTTAAGGAACGATATGATTTTAGCTGTAACGTCGCGCATCTGCTCTAATGACAGGATGCCTTGTCGTTCTTGTTTCAAAGCATCTTTCTGACGTATAATATCATTTACCTCATTGCTGATGCCCAGCGCCAGTTTAGGGAAGAACACATTTATCTCCAGTGTGTCAACCACCTGTTTTAGCTGGTCATTGTATCGCTGCGCCATGTCGTGCGTTTGCTTGATGTCTGCCTCTAACGCCTCTATTTTCCTGGTTATTTCGGCAGAACTCTTTGCACCCTCTTTTGCTGCATCATACTCCTCTTGTATTGAAGTCAGATATTTGTATATCTTATCCTGCTCTTCAATATTTCGGTTTTGTTCCTCAATCATCTTGTTGCGCTGCTCGCAAAGACCGTTATATTCTTCAGCCTCCTTTTGCGCTTCAAGTCGTCTTGCTGCCCATTCCTGCTGCAAGTGTTCGGCAGCATTTTTCAACAGGATGTACTTGTTAAAGCCCATCACATTCTGGATATTATCCTTGATGATCTGGGCGAACACGTTTTCCTTCAGCAACTCGCTCGACTGCATGGCATCAAACAAGAAATACTGCGACAACTCCTGAGGTAGGTTTGCCTTTATGATTTTGTTCACTTGCTGTTCAGCCATGGCACGCTGCTGCAAAGGCATGGCAGTACCATATACGAACGTGTTGCCATTCATATTCAGTGTTACGCTTTCCACGGGCTTGTCACTTGGGTTGAGAGCGTATGTGCGTCGAAGCATATATTTTTGCGTCTGCCCCAATACAACACCATCGAAAGCCAATTCAAGCATTATTTGCGGAGTGACTTTGCCAACGGCACCATTGTTAAGCAGTTCCATGAAATGAGCTTTGTCCTTAATCTTCAATCCATAGAGTGCGCCACAAATAGCTTCAAACAATGTTGTCTTACCGCCACCGTTCATACCCCCGATGAGGATAATCGGTTGGTCCGGACGCACGGTGAGGTCAAGATCGAGTGACAGATAAGTCTTATAGTTGCTTATCTTGATTCGACGTATAATCATCAGCTGTCCTCCTTTACTTTATCAGAGCAATAGCCTCTGCAATGATAGTTTGCGTGTCGGCATCGCTCATTTCTATTTTGTCCACACGCGCAGCATGAAACTTGCGCAATATTTCTTCTTTCAACCAGTCGAAGTCCACCTGATGCTTTTCGCACAAAGTGCTGATAAGCATCAAGTCGTCCTGTCGGATACCATAGTTGATAAACTTTCCATCAAGTCCCTTTCCCATAGTGTGCTGTTATTCTTTATAGTCGGAAGGATAGAAGCAGTCCCAATTTATGATGTCGGTAGTGTTTTCTATCTTCAGTGGTGAATATTTCCAGTTGCTGCCGTCAGCAATGATTACACCTCCTTTGAGGTGCTTGTCTTGGTTTTCCTCGCTTGCCATATAGTCGACAAGGGCATTGTGCTTGGCAGGCGCGTCGCCATCGCTGCCCACGCTCTTTGTGTCGAAGAGGAATATCTGTCCGTTCTTCATGCGGATAACGAAGTCAACATAGAACAGAGCCTTCGCTCCTGTTCCATCTATATAGCTTACGGCGTAATGTTGTTTTCCGCTATCCCCGTTCTTATACCACCAGTCAATATACTCTGTGTTGGCTTCAAGATAAGCCTCGAACATACGTTCAGGAGACGAAGCATTGCGCAGCTGTACGAATGGCATAAGCGCATGGTTCTTTACATCGTCTACAACGACGTTGTTATCCTCTTTGTAGAGACGGTCAGCCGGCACTTCCCATTCATACTTCACAAACGACTTCTCAGACTTTTCCTTCTGTCTCTGGGTAAGAATATTGAGATAACGATTAAGCGCACGTGAGATGATGTCTTCAAAGCGAGGGCGGTTTTTGTGATAAAGTATCACCTTCACCGCATCTGTCTCAAACAGGCCGAAGAGTTGTTCCATTGCTTCCTTTAGGGCCATGCCGAGCGTAGGAATACTCACTTTCTCAAACTGGGCACCAATTAATCGGGCACAGAACACATTGAAGGTAGCGTTAAGCTCCTGCATGGTGCGTATATACTTAGCCTTGTTTGCAGCGAGAGTCTGTCCTATCTCTCCCGTAATGTTCAAGTCCTCAATAATCTCCACGCCGATACTCTGCACTTTAAACTCTATCTTGTCCATCACCGCACGGCGGTTCTTTGATATTTGGCTCTCGTGTTCAGAACCGTCCTCCTCAGGAAGAGGCTCATCGCCATACAACTCCTCCTCGGTGAAGAGCGAAAGCTGTCTGTTTTTGATTTGCAACAGCTCCTCAAATACCTTAATTAGCAGAGGCAGGAAGTCGCTGCCAAGTCGTTTACGGCCTATGGCCGGGCGTTCACAGTATTCCGACTGCAACGAAACGTTGCATAGATTCTCTCTTCTTATAGTATGAATTGTAGAGAGATAATCCATATCGTCAGGTTCTATCTTTACCAGGTTTTGGCTGATGTTGGTATATACATAGCCCTTGTTCAGACGGTCGTCCTGATAGAACTTCTGTTCTGGCATACGCAGAATGCGACCAACGGTCTGAGCGCCGAAAGTGAAGCTTTCTATCTTGCGGAAGATAAGCAACACAGCAGCACGAGGACAGTCCCAACCGAGCGCGATGGCTTGTTTGAAAAGCAGGGCTTCTGTCATGTTGTCGTTTTGCTCCAGTCCGTCCACATTCACCTTTTCGCCGCTCAGCCATACCGCAAGGCGATTGTTGGTAGTGTTAATGCCGTGAATCGTGTCGAGATACAGGGTCACTTCGTCCTTGATGCTTGTGTCCTCGGTGCTCATAGATTCAGAGCCGTCGTTAGGCAGCTGGATAAGCAACAAGGGATTTATGTTGACTCCCAGTCGCTTGTAGGCTTCCGCAAGTTCTTTGCGCTTCTTAAGAGCCAAGCTAACAAGATGCTGCGTGAGCGACATTTCTGGAGTCGAGAAGTCGAGTGCCGGATTGATGACAACTCCCTCCTTTATCATCTGCTCTTCGATAACATGCTGGCGATGCACCTTGACCTTCTCCTCTGGGTGAGCCGTGATAGGTGTGGCAGAGATGCGTATCTCCAGTTTCGGCATGATGTTCTGCAACACCTTTTCCGACTTCTTAGCATTCCTTCCTGCAAACATGTGCTCCTCGTCGATGATGACGATGAGCGGTATTTCATTTTCAATCTGGGTGCGACGAGTAAGGTCGTAGAGTGAAGCACTCTGCTCCGTGTCGCGTATCATAAGCGCATTGTCCTTGTTGATGCTCTCCCAGTTGACAAACAGGATTTCTCCAGGATGTATATATCCGTTGGCTGAATGATCCATATCGTCATAGACAACAGGAAGAAGTTCTCTTGTTTCGGTGAAGAACGTCTTCATCTTGAAGTAGCTCTGCTCGTGCAGCTTGTTTGGGGCTATCCACATGAACGCCACTTCAGAGCATGGAGCGTCGGCACGCTCTGTCAGTTCGGTGCATAGACGCATAAGCATCTCTGATGCCATGATGGTCTTACCGGCACCCGTAGGTGCTTCAAAAACAAGGGTGTGTCGCTGTCCGGCAAGTGACAGTAAGTCGATTGACTTGTCAACCAATTCTTCAACAGCCTTCTGCTGATATTTCAATACTTTCATGCTTCGCCTCCTTCCTCATTCATTTTGTTGTCTTCTCCAAAGTCGAGTGTCTGTTGCATGTTTGCTTCGGCTTCTGCCTGTGCTTTCATTTCCTGCAACACTTCGTCAAGGAATTTTGGCTTACGCTTTGGCAGCACTCGCTTGTATGCCTCATAAATGGCAGATGGCAGGGCGCATAACTTTACACGCTCAGCAACATCTTCAAAGTCGTCTGTGTATGGGTCGGCACCTGGCGAGAACACATACACCATAGTTTTGATGCCGTCGTCCTCGGTTTGCGCCATGAGCTGCACCAACAGCGAGATGGCACGCTCCTCGTAAATCACAAGCATACGGTTTCCTTGCCCGTTATCAAAATAGCGGGCAATGTTGGGATTGAGGTGCTTTCCGCAGAATTCAGCCTCTGTATAAACATCGTTCTTGATGCAAAGCATGTCGGTGGCAAGACGCACAAGCTGGCGCATGTTCTTTACGCTCTTGTCACGAGATAGGAGCGTAGTGCGGTAGTAGCGAAGGTTGTTGTCGTGCAAGCCTTCCACTTCCTCACCCTTGGGTGTGGTGTAGCCTTGGATTACTCGCTTGTTGCGCTCGTAGGTAACTTCCTCACAGATGTTGTTCTCGTTGTTGGTGACAAGGATACATTTTCGATGTCCACCGTCCTCGGCATTGAGTTGCATGGTGGCGTGGAGAGTGGTACCGGAGCCTGCAAAGAAGTCGAGGATGGTGAGTTTTTTATCAGGTGTAAAATTAATTAAATATTTTATAAGCGAGACAGGTTTGGGATAATCAAAAACCTGACCTCCAAATATATCAAGAAGCATTCTTCCTGCATTTTCAGTTGTATCTACACCTACATTAACATCTATAAAATTAGGTGGAACTTCAGGAGAATAGTTTGATCTCTTGTACGACAAAACACCTTTTGCAGATAATTCTATCTTAATACCCTCTTGAATATTTTTATTCAATGTTTCCTGTATCCAAATAAAACGATTTCTAAATCTAACCTCATTTGCATTTTTCCCATTTTCAATTACCAAATCGTTCAATAACTCGTTTGGAAATTTTGTAGTTCCATATGTACCAGATTTAATTAATCCAGATTGCTTAGTACATGATATAGAGTATGGAGGGAAAGCAAGGACCTTATATGTGTTTTGTGGTTTAGTAAAAGGATCATTACTCTTGCTAATTTTTTTAGCACCTTGAAATGTTATGTCATTTGTTGGAGATTTCCAACAAAGTATATATTCTACCGTCCTTTTTATTTTTTTAGATAAAGCAGGAGGTGTTGCAGACTTAAACCAATTCCACTGGCCGACAAAATTCTTTTCTGAAAAAATTTCATCTCCTAATATTCTAAGTTGGGCAATTTCGTTTTCATCAATAGAGATAAAAATTATCCCCCGAAGAAAGTAAAGACTTCGCAATCTGAAGTCTTTTGTTCATAAACGACAGCCACTTTGAATGGCGATAGCCGTCTTCACGGTCTACAAAAGAATCGTTGTAGACAAAATCCTTATTGCCTGTATTATAAGGCGGATCGATATAAATCACATCAATCTTGCCCTCGTGAGTATAAGTGAGAGCCGTTAGCGCTTCGAGGTTGTCACCCTCGATAAGTATATGGTTGGGCACATCGGGAGCATCGCTCACGATGGCACGCTCCGGCACCTCCGTGAGAACAGGCAGTTCGTCCACAAGACGTGTTTCTATTTCTTCAGGCTTGTCCTCCCACACCAAGCCGTACTTCTTCTGAGAACGAAGAAGCTCAACAAGCGAAGCCTTCTCTTCGTTTGTCAATCCTTCGAGCTGCGTTATCTTTTTCGCAAGTTCATATTTATTCATGTTCAGCGTTCTGTTACGTTAAAATTTAAATTTATTTAATTATCTGTATCACTTTCATTAATGAGCAACTTTCGCATCTCGTCCATATCAGGTAAAGCATTTCTCAACTCCTCGCTCATATCTTCTGCTGTCTTATATGTAGCGACGCCCATTGGATGGTTGTAGTCGCGAATTACATACTCAACAAATGCTTTGTTTGCACTTTTGCATAGGAGAATGCCAATAGTCGGGTTCTCATGAGGTTTACGCACCTTATCATCAAGTACTTTCATGTACGTTTGCAACTGACCTATGTAGGCAGGTTTAAATGCCCCTTTTTTAAGCTCCACAACAACCATGCAATTCAGTTCACGATTCAAGAAAAGCAAGTCAGGAAATAATTCTTCTCCGAATATTTCCAAATGGTATTGATTGCCTATGTAAGCAAAGTCACGTCCGAAAGTCATAATAAATTTTTTGATGTTACGGACAATGGCTTTCTCTATAACTCTTTCATCAATATCTTCGGGCTTATCGACTTCCATTTCTTCAATATTAATGTAGTCGAGCAGATACTCGTCCTTGAACATGCCAACGGCTTTACGAGCATCATTTACTGACATAGTTTGCAAGAAGTTGTTTGCAGCAACGCCCTGTTTCTGGTAAAGTCCTTCTTTTAAGCGATTGCGCAAGTCATATTTATCCCACTTGTGAAGTACGGTCTGATGAATATAGAATAACACTTCTTGAATATCTTTTGTTTTTTGTAGAATTTCCAAATGGTGTGAGAAACTAATACCAAGAAATTCATCACGATTGATTTTGGCAGCCACTGGCGACCATTTTTGAAGAGAGAAGCAGTCTATCTCTATATTATCTTGATTTATAGATAGTTGTAATTTGGCAGCCGTCGGCTGCCAAATTAAATATTGTTTCCAATACTCATAAAAAGTTCGCATATTACGAATACTTCTTGCCGAAAAACCACGTAAACCAGGAAGCTCACGGCGCAATTGTTCGCTTATACTTTCAATAATGGACGTTCCCCATTTTTCTTGACGCGAGCGATTTGAAACGTAAGCACCAATACCAAAGTTAAGTGATAATTCTTCACCCGTAACCATTTTTGCTGCCCTGTATTGGCTATGCAAAATTGCTTCTTTAATAACGCTTACCGCCTGTTTATATTGTTGTATAGAAGTTTCCATATTATATATTCTCATTGAATTTTGTGTCGTAAAGCAGAGTCTTTATATCCACCTTAAGTATTTTTGCAATCTGGTCAAGGGTTTGCAAATCAGGCTGCGCGGTATTTGTGCACCATTTGCTCACCGTACAAGTTGACTTATTAAGCTGTTCAGCTAACCATTTCCCAGATTTGCCTTGCTCAACAAGAACTACTTTTATTCGATTTAGATTTACCCTTGTTTC
>ERZ1034687.1688-NODE-1688-length-10956-cov-4.388221_pt1 | contig 10956 bp, 7 predicted proteins | sample MGYA00520704_ERZ1034687 | MGnify/ENA primary metagenome ERZ1034687 (study PRJEB33766, sample SAMN09781762) | gut metagenome | biome: gut microbiome | host: Homo sapiens | place: Madagascar | study: EMG produced TPA metagenomics assembly of the PRJNA485056 data...
GCGTTGCCCTAATCGTCCTTTACGCATTGTAAACCATATTCTCCAGGCTTTTCCGATAATGCAATCTTCGGGCACAAAGCCAAACAATCTGGAATCCACAAGATTAACCGGATTGTTAGACGATACCCAATAATAGTCTTTTGAGAAAGTGTACGTATCCGTGCGTTTTCCGTCTACCCACAGAGTATCGTTTTTCACGGCTGTGCTATGTCCTTCGTGGCAAAATATAGTATTCGCCATAAGAACCACATTCCACGGATATATTTTAACCGACTTACCTTTTGCGGGAACTATGAAAGGATGCACATCTTTAGAATCATCATCATTCAACGGCCTCAACAAGATATTTCCTGCCTTCTGCGATATCAGGTAATACTCATAATGACTAAAGCTACGGATATAATCACCCTCGTTGGTATAACTGATTAATCGGTTATTCGTAATCCCCAATGCCTCAAGCACCGCAAGTAATAAGTCTTCTTTCGATGCCGGATATGCATAGAGCGACTTGCTGTCGGGACTGAACACTCCGCATCCGGTATTCATCAGTTCATTATTCAGCATCATGGTGTCTCCCGGAGCACCTACGCACCTGCCGATAAATACGTTGCGCTGCTCTACCGCAGTATTAACAGCTGTAGGCGACGGATTGTTGAAAAGCATAATATCGCCTTTCTTTGCCTGCAAAGACGCTATACGGTGATACCCGAAAACAGAAGGAAAGGGCACACGAGGCCCGTAACTCCATTTTTCCACCAATACGCCTTCTCCTTGATAGAGTGAATTCTCCATTCCAGACGATGGGATAAAGCAGGAGGTAACCAAAAAGGCCTTTAAGGTCATGGCTGCAACGGCTGCAGCCACAACTATTTTAAGTCCTGTTTTCCAATCGGCTTTCAACATCGTATCTTACATACCGCATCAAGATGCGGCTTAAACTTTATTTAATTGAATCTACAAACTTGAACAGACGGTTCCAGCGAATCTTACCGTCGAACCATCCGCGGTCTTGGTCTAAAGATAACCAGATAAAGATGGGCTTACCTACGATATGGTCTTCTGGAACAAATCCCCAAAAGCGAGAGTCGGCCGAGTTATGACGGTTGTCGCCCATCATCCAATAATAGTCCATCTTGAATGTATAATGGGTTGTCTCCTCTCCGTTGATGAATATCTTTCCGTCTTTTACCTCTAAAGCGTTTCCTTCGTATGCGTGGATAGGACGCTCGTACAGCGGCAGGTTATCGAGAGAAAGTTCTATCGTTTCTCCTTTCTTCGGAATCCATATCGGTCCGTAGTTATCTACAGTCCATCCGGTCAACTTATTAAGAGGATACAAGCCGCCCGCATCATCGTCGGGGGTATTTTCTATGGCTGTTACAATATCTTTACGTGCCAGCAACGCATCTTTAGCTTTGGCAGTAAGCGGCATATTGTATACAGATTCGTCGGTGTAATATCCCGCCAAGTCTTCCTTGCTTATTCCAAGTTCATGGCACAAATCGTCGGGCAACATGCCTTTAGTATGCACAAAATAACGATACTGAACATTGTCGGGCTCTTTATTAGCCTTACCATCCAGATAAATAACTCTATTCTCAATCTGAAGAATCTGTCCCGGCAAACCTACACAACGCTTAACGTAGTTTTCGCGTCTGTCTACAGGGCGTACCACTATCTCGCCAAACGACTGAGGATTGTCATTAATGTACTTACGTCCTACCTGATAGTAATAATCGAACACAAGGCGCTGATCTTCCAGCGACAAGCCCGACATATCGATAGGCTTTGACAATTCTTTTCCAGCCTGATAGCTCAATCGATAAATATCTTCGGCCTGCAAAGCAGTAGCTACGCTATCGCCTGCTGGGAAGTTAAATACCACGATATCGTTCAACTGAACCTTTCCCAGTCCGTCTACACGCTTATAGTCCCACTTTACCCATTCCAAATACGATTTGCAATTGAATATAGGCATTGTATGCTGTGTAAGCGGCATGTGAAGCGGAGTCTGCGGAACACGAGCTCCGTAGCTCATCTTGCTTACAAACAGATAATCGCCTACGAGCAACGACTTTTCGAGCGAAGACGATGGTATCACATAATTCTGAAAGAAATACAGATTAACGAAATACACGGCCACCAAGGCGAAGACGATAGCGCCTACCCACCCCATTACGGTAAGCACCGTTTTATTCTTCGATTTCTTCCACCAAGTCCATGGAATTTTTTTCGTTATATACGCATCGAAAATAAACGGAATGACAACAATGCCAAGCCAACTTTTCAGCCATATAATAAAGAGTAGGTATAAAGCCAATACCACCCCAAATCTAATCCACTGCTTGCGAGATGCTTCTATCATAAATTAAAACTGAAATAAATCGTTCATACCCAAGAAACCTTCGTGTTGAGCTGTATATTCGGCAGCCAACACTGCACCCAGTGCAAATCCTTTACGGTTTTTCGCATCGTGAGTGATGGTAATAGAATCGGCTTCCGAATCATAGCGGATAGTATGTATTCCCGGAACTTCACCTTCGCGAATTGCGCTGATAGGAAGTTCGTTAGGAGCACATTCTGTAGTACCTGTCACAGTTCCGTCGGGAGCGGTAAGCGTACCCATCACCCACTTGTCTTTACGGTCGAGGTTCTCTAAAATACCTTCTGCCAATGTGATAGCGGTTCCGCTTGGAGCATCCAACTTATGCACATGGTGGATTTCTACCATCGACACGTCATAATTTGGGAAATTATTCATAATCTTAGCAAGATACTTATTTACAGCCGAGAAGATAGCGACTCCCAAGCTGAAGTTAGAAGACCAGAATAAAGTCTTTCCTTCTTCGGCACACAGACGGCGCATTTCTTCACCGTGTTCGTTCATCCATCCGGTACTTCCCGACACTACCTTTACGCCATTACGGAATGCCTCCAAACAGTTTCCGTATGCTACTGTAGGGGCTGTAAACTCAATAGCGACGTCTGTCGAGCGAAAAGCTTCGGACGAAAAATCTTCGCGATTGTTTACATCGATAATACTTACTATTTCATGACCACGGGCTTTGGCTATTTTCTCTATCTCCTTGCCCATCTTTCCGTATCCTATTAATGCTATTTTCATATAAAATCAACTATTTTAGTCACAAAGATAGCGTTTTTCGTTCTAAATCATTATATTTATCGAACATTTACACCTCGTTAACATGGAACAACTATTACACTATACATGGAAACACAAACTCTATGGCTTACACGCTTTAAAAACTACGGAAGGAAAAACGGTAGAAATTATTGATCCAGGCTTGGCAAACATGCATGCCGGTCCCGACTTTTTCAACGCCAAAATTAAAATAGACGATGTTTTATGGGTAGGTAATGTAGAAATCCATGAACATTCGTCCGACTGGTTTCGACACGGGCATCACACCGACTGCGATTACGATTCCGTCATATTACACGTAGCATCCGATATAGACGCTACCGTACAAAGAAGCAATGGAGAAGTCATTCCACAGATGGAGCTTCATTATCCGGAGCAACTGCTAAGAAATTACGAAGAGCTGCTTCACGAAGACCGATATCCGGCGTGCTTCCGCATTATTCCTCAGCTATCTAAATTTACTGTTCACAGTTGGATGACAGCTCTTCAGATAGAGCGATTCGAGAATAAAGCCAAGTCGATAGAGAAGCGACTGGCGGACAGCAACCAAGATTGGGAACAGGCGTTTTTCATTACCCTGGCTCGCAACTTCGGCTTTGGAGTGAATAGTGACGCCTTCGAATTATGGGCGAAGAATGTCCCTCTCTCGGCAGTCAACAAGCATCGTGACGACCTGTTTCAAATAGAAGCTTTCTTTTTCGGACAGGCGGGACTGCTAAACGAGCTTCCAAACGATGAGTACACCGAGCGTATGATAAAAGAATACGAGTACATGAAACATAAGTTCGAGCTAAAACCTTCAGAAGATTTCAAATGGAAATTCTTGCGACTGCGCCCGGGCAACTTTCCGCATGTCCGCATCGCACAGTTGGCCAACTTATATCATCGCTCGCAGGGCATGTTGTCTAAACTGATGGAAACAGAGACGTTGAAAGAATTAAGAGACCTGCTACGTGGTGGTACTTCTGAATATTGGCTCACACATTATGTATTCGGAGAACCGTCTACATCACTGCCCAAAACATTAAGCAATAGCTCTATAGATTTAATTATCATAAACACCGTAGTGCCGTTTCTGTACACATACGGAAAGCATCGCACCAACGAATCGCTTTGCTTAAGAGCCGAGAGTCTGTTAGAAGAGTTGAAGCCCGAAAACAACCATATAATACGCTTATGGAAGGAGTGCGGACTGGAAGCCGCACACGCAGCCGACAGTCAGGCACTTATACAATTGAAAAAAGAATATTGCGACCTAAAGAAATGCCTCTTCTGCAGAATAGGATATGAATACTTGAAATGTAAACCTCAACAGTGATTAAACCTTTAGCGGTATCAACTCATATTACAATTAATATAATCAAAATTCCTTTTGCGAGAGGAAAGAGTTCCTTTCGAAGAAGGAATCCATTCCTTTCGCAAAAGGAATTTAATTCATTGCGAGTGCTTCGTCTACCGCACGCAAATAAGAGTCTAACTTATTGCTTTTCTGTATCGCCTTTCTACGTTTCTTATCCATATCAGGCAAAAGATATTCCCACATCGTCTTTAGCTTGGCAACCAACTGAGCCTCGCCTCCTTCTATGATACGTGCATACTGCAAATAAATGGAGCGATGCATCTCTGCCACCTTTGCATAAAGTTCGCTTTGAGTCAAGCACTTGCCTTCACGAATTTCTGCCGCCAACGCAGGGTTCGCCAATAAGCCTCGCCCTATCATTATACCCCGCAAATCAGGCCATGTGTTCATAACCTCATCTACATCGTTCAGCGTACATAAATCGCCGTTATAGACAAGCGGCTTTTCACATTCGGCATAGAAATCGGCAAAACCTTTTTTATCCACTTCACCCTTATACTGCTGCTTGCCTATGCGTGGATGCAATACGATTTGCGATACGCGCGACTCATTAAGAAGCGGTAATACAGACTTCCACTCATCAGCGTCTTGCCATCCCAATCTCATCTTGACAGAAAAACTAATGTCGGGCATCTCTTGCATAACAGCCAATACCTCTTTTACTTTATCTGGGCTGACAAGCATACCCGAACCCTTTCCGTGATTAGCCATCATAGGAAAAGGACATCCCATATTTAAATCAACTTCATTATAGCCCATAGCATGCACGTAGTCTACAAGCAAACGGAACTCTTCCGCTCCCGAAGCTATTACCTGCGGAACCAGATGCCCTACTTTATTATTATGAACGTTGATTTCACGATTATCTTTGTTGCGTACGCCACCTTTCTCCATTCTCACAAACGGAGTGTAATACGCATCTATACCGCCAAACACTTCAGCATGTGCATTGCGCCAGGCCGATTCGGTATACCCCTGCAGAGGTGCCGCATATATTTTTATTTCATTCTTTATAGTCATAATCAGAATTTACTTACTCTTTTTTATTGTTTTACTGAACTTTACTTCTTCTATCAGTAGGTGTTTCGCCAAAGGCTTCACGATAGCAACGGGTAAAGTAAGCTGGAGCGGAGAAGCCAACCTCGTAAGCTATCTCGCTAATTGATTTATCGGTAGTGAGCAGCAGTTCACGCGATTTCTTCAAACGGAGGTTGCGTAGCAACTCCACAGGCGAGTAATTGGTGAGGGCTTTTATCTTGCGATAGAATTGCGAACGTCCAAGTCCCATTTTAGCTGCCAGTTGGTCTACGTTCAACTCCGGATTACCCATTTCGGCATTTACTATCTCTAAGAAACGTGCATAGAATTTATTTTCCATGTCGAGCACAGACGAGTTAGCATCCGATTGTGCTATGACGGGCTTATCTATCTCCGCATTACGAATGCGTTTTCTATTTTCTATAAGATTACGACAGCGCGATTTCAACACTATACTATTGAATGGTTTCGATAAGTATCCGTCCGCTCCGCTGTCGTAGCCTTGCGCACGTTGCTCGTCGAGCGAACAGGCGGTCAGCATCAGCACAGGGATATGTGAAGTAGATACTTCCTCCTTAAGGTAGCGACAGCATTCCAAACCGTCCATCACTGGCATCATCACATCGCAGATAATAACATCGGGCACGTATTTAGCCGCCAATGACAGTCCCTCTTTTCCGTTCGAAGCGGATATCACGTTATAATCGTCGCCCATAAGTACGGCAATCATGCGGCGTATATCTTCGTTGTCGTCAATAACCAACAGCAACGGAACATCAGGACGAATGGCGGCATTTTCTTGTTCTATAGTGTCGAGTTCGGCATCTACATCCGATTCTGTAATCAGCGGAGTTTCAATCTTTTCGGTATCTGCTGTTTTTATGTTATCACTATTTTCTACATGGTGTATAGGTAATGTAACGGTAAATGTAGAGCCTTTACCTAACTCGCTCTCTGCCGTAATGATACCTCCATGAAGTTCTACAAATGCCTTAACCAACGCCAATCCTATGCCAGAACCTTGCGGATTAACTTTATCAACTTGATAAAAGCGCGTGAAGATGTTTTTTATATCCTCACTGCTAATGCCCTTTCCCGTATCTTTCACAGAGAACACCAAATCTGTATCTGTAGCAGCACAGGCGAAAGTTATCTTTCCGTTCTGCGGTGTATATTTAAAGGCGTTAGACAGCAGATTGAAGAAAATGCGCTCCATCTTCTCCACGTCGATAGCGAGAGAGAAGTCATCGGCTATATCAAGATTAATGGCAAGGGTAATATCATGTTTACGTGCACTGACGTTAAACGCCTCAGCCCATTCGCGAACCAACGGAGCAAAAGCGGCTTCCTGCAAATGAAGGTCGAGCTTTCCGTTCTCGTATTTACGGAAGTCGAGTATCTGATTAATAAGGCGCTTCAATATCAGAACGTTTTTATTGGCAATGCGCACAAGAATATTCTGCTGTGAAGTAAGATTAGTAGATGCAGCCAACTGTTCAAGAGGATCGGCTATCAACGTAAGCGGTGTACGCAAGTCGTGCGAAACGTTAGTAAAGAACATCAGCTTAGACTGCGTAGCAATAAGCAGCTGTTCGTTCAACGCCTTTTCGGTATCTCGCTGCGCTTCGAGCTGACGATTCTGCTCCTGAAGTTCTGTTTGGTATTTCTTTCTTTGCCAAAAAGCGTGAAGCAAAAGGAATAACACAACGAACAGTAGGCACAAGAAAGCTATGGTGAAATAAAACAGCGTGGTCTGTGCCGAGTGCTGGTTCCAGTATTCATCTACCTGATGTTTCAGCGCCTTAATCTTATTGGTTTCTTCTTTTAATGTCTCATTTTGAAGCAGCAGAATATCTGCATTAGAACTATCCACTACAGATGACTTAGGTAAAACCGACCTACGTTCGTATGGCTCATTCTTCAATATGGCAAGAGCGGTACGCACAAGTCGATAACCCTCTGTAGGATAAAGGAATGTAGCATCAATTACACTATCTGCCACTGCACGCATTCCAATTTCTGGCGCAGCGTCTATTCCTATGATTTTCACTTTCAATCCATGACGGCGAGCAGCATCGCTAGCGGCTATCGCCATTCGGTCGTTATGCGCATAAACCAAATCGGCATCCTTATATATAATGTATAGAGAATCGCATACTGCGGACGCATCGTCATAATCCCAATTGCCATATCCCGAAGCAAGCAATCGTAATCCGCTACGTTCAGCCTCTTTCATGAAACCATTATGACGCTCAATGGCAGGCGTAGAGCCTGAACGACCGTAAATTTCAATAACCTTTCCACCATAGCCTATCAAATTGCGGGCGTAATGGGCGGCCGATTCGCCTATGCCGAAATTATCCACACCGATATAAGCGGTATAGCTATCGCCATGAATGTTGCGGTCGAATATAATAATAGGTATTCCCGATTCGTATGCTTCTTTCACTACGGGTGTCATGGCATCCGCCTCATTGGGCGAACAAATAATAATATCGAAATGATTCCGCACAAAATAACGGATATCATCCGCCTGCTTCTCATTGCTGTCATCGGCCGAGCGTATCTCTACCGATGTTTCCGGGTGAAACATGATTTCGCGCTGTATTTCATCATTACACTTGTTGCGCCAGTCGTCAGAACTGCACTGAGAGACTCCTATACGGAATGTTTTCTTTTCATGACAGCCGCATAGAAGGCAAACAAACAAAAGAGACAAGAGGAAATACATACTGTTTTTCATGGCATAAACAGGTTATTGATTTTTCATGTGTCAAAAATAGAGATTTAAAAGATGAAAAACAGTGCATTCTTTTATATTTTTGATGTGGCGCAACATTTTCAATAGCGTTTGCATGAATAGTAATACTGTGTTTTGGAGCTATACGATAGATTTGCGACATGGAAAACGGTTAAAGCCAAAACACATAACTAACTTAATATACACTTTATTATGAATACACTTACAACAGGAAAGAAGAACTTATTCATGCAGATGGCACCCGTAATGCTCTGCTTCTTCGCCATGGGTTTTGTAGACTTAGTGGGAACGGCTTCTAACTATGTACAGAAAGACCTCTCGCTGACTGACGCACAAGCCAACCTCTTCCCGTCGCTCGTCTTCTTCTGGTTCCTTATTTTCTCCGTACCTACGGGAATGCTGATGAACCGTATAGGACGTAAGAAGACTGTACTTATCAGTCTTATAGTGACTACTCTATCACTTGTCATCCCCATCATTGGCGACAGTTATATGTTCATGCTTGTTGCCTTCTCATTATTGGGAATCGGAAACGCTATCATGCAGACATCGCTCAATCCGCTTGTAACAAACCTGATAAGCGGTGACAAGTTGGCATCTACACTAACTTTCGGACAGTTTGTAAAAGCCATCGCTTCTTTCTTGGCTCCGATTATAGCTTCGTGGGGAGCGGTGACCTATCTGCCTACCTTCGGCTTGGGCTGGCGTGCATTGTTCGTCATCTATGCCGTAATCAGTTTCCTTACCATAGCAGTTTTGGCAGCCACTCCTATTGAAGAAGAACAGCCCGACAAGGCTTCTGGTGTAGGCGAATGCCTCAAGCTATTAGGAAGTCCGTTCATCTTGCTTTGCTTCCTTGGCATTATGTGCCACGTAGGTATCGATGTTGGTACTAACACCACAGCACCGAAAATCTTGATGGAACGTTTGTCTCTTCCGCTGGAAGATGCGGCTTTTGCCACCAGTGTTTACTTCATATTCCGTACTGCTGGCTGTTTTCTTGGTGCATTTATCCTGCGCAAGGTATCTGCCAAATCGTTCTTGGTGTTCAGTGTATCAATGATGCTATTGGCTATGGGAATGCTCTTAGTCTGCAACACAACTTGGCCTATATATATAGGTATAGGAATGATTGGCTTTGGCAACAGTAATATCTTCCCTATCTGCTTCTCTCAAGCATTGCTGGCTATGCCTGAAAAGAAGAACGAAGTTTCTGGATTGATGATTATGGGACTCTTCGGAGGTACCGTCTTCCCGTTGGCTATGGGCTTCGCAGCCGATGCCATTGGACAAATTGGAGCTGTGGCAGTAATGACCATCGGCGTATTCTACTTGCTATATTATACATCAAAAATAAAAAACTCATAAACCTTTAATACCATGAATGTAAATAAGACAATCGTCGGAATCGGCGAAGCTTTATGGGATGTTCTTCCCGAAGGGAAAAAAATAGGTGGCGCTCCTGCCAATTTCGCATACCATGTATCACAATTCGGGCTGCAGAGCTATGTAGTCAGCGCCGTTGGCGATGATATTCTCGGCAATCAGATATTGGAAAACTTTAAAGAGAAGAACCTGCAGAATCTTATCGCTACCGTACCTTATCCTACTGGAACAGTACAGGTAGAAATAGATCAAGTAGGTGTTCCGCAATATGTTATCAAAGAAAATGTGGCGTGGGATAATATTCCTTTCACTCCTGAATTAGAGGAATTGGCAAAACACACTAACGCTGTATGTTTCGGTTCATTGGCGCAGAGAAACGTTATATCACGCAATACCATCAACCATTTTATCGATGCAATGCCAAAGAATGATGATACACTGATTATTTTCGATGTTAATCTCCGCCAGGGATTCTTTAACAAAGAAATACTTGACGACTCAATGAAACGTTGCAACGTGCTGAAAATTAACGATGAGGAACTTGTTACCATCAGCCGCATGATGGGCTATCCGGGCATCGACCTTCAGAGCAAGTGCTGGTTATTGTTGGGTCACTACAACTTAGATATGCTTATCTTGACTTGTGGCGTAAACGGCAGCTACATCTTTACTGCAGGTACAATGTCGTTCTTGCCTACCCCACAAGTAGAAGTTGCCGACACTGTTGGCGCAGGCGACTCGTTCACAGCTGCTTTTACAGCAAGCATCCTGAAGGGATTGCCAGTAGCCGAAGCTCACAGAAAAGCGGTAGAAGTTTCTGCTTTTGTATGTACACAGAATGGTGCAATGCCTATATTGCCTAAGAAATATCTCGTTTAAGAGAAATAGAACTTATGCATTAATGTGAGTTCAATATAATAGAAGAAGCCCGTCATTGACAAAATTTTATCAATGGCGGGCTTTTTCTCAAAAGACAGCATGTCCTGAAACTTTTTGACAAGGTCGTCTTACTTCGACCGAAGTAAGCGCTCACTTCGAGTCGGTCAACGTGCTTACTTCGACCGAAGTAAGCACGCGTATCGGTCGAAGTAAGACGACTTCATTGAAGAATTAATGCAATTTTTATAATATGCGAAACATTCTTGAATTATATGAATAAAAAAAAGAGGAAGTGTTTAGAACACTTCCTCTTACTTGTACCCAGACCCGGGGTCGAACCGGGATGGATGTTACTCCACTGGTGTTTGA
>ERZ1034687.1691-NODE-1691-length-10947-cov-7.505233_pt1 | contig 10947 bp, 10 predicted proteins | sample MGYA00520704_ERZ1034687 | MGnify/ENA primary metagenome ERZ1034687 (study PRJEB33766, sample SAMN09781762) | gut metagenome | biome: gut microbiome | host: Homo sapiens | place: Madagascar | study: EMG produced TPA metagenomics assembly of the PRJNA485056 data...
TTTTTATACCATTAATGATAAGTAGGTCTTATATATTCTACCTGACTTACTTTTTCATCTTTTTCAATTTCAGCTACTATTGTTTTTATATCTGACTCACTTTTTATATTTTTAATACGCATCTTACAAATAAAAACATTTTTTTGCGGAACAACAACCACTTCATCAGGATTTTGCTCTTTATATTTCTTTATGTCTTCGGAAAAATTTGTATAGCCTACCTCTTCAACGGAATATTTATCTTTTATGGAAGCAACAATTCCATTCTCACACTGTTCCTCATTATCTGCTTCATAGTAAAAACTTAATACAATCTCATCCTTGTATTTTAAAGTTTCCTCACTTTCTTCCGTTATGATAACCTGTTCATCCTGCTTTTCATAAGGGTATGACATTTTTACTAACCCTACATTTTTAACTTCACCCATGCCCTGCTTAATTTTTTCTGCTTCTGTCTCATCTTTTATATTATCCAACAGGAGTGTGCAGACTGTTACTTTACCGGTTTCGATGTTAAACATATTTTCATTCAAATCATATTTATTCCTGAATTCATCCGCCTGTTCTTCATCTGTCTTATATTCTTCTGACAATATCTCATACTTATCTCCAAGCCATTTGTGCAGTTTCTCTTTACATGAAGATACATCCGAAGATTCAAAATATATAATCAGTTCAAGTGTTTTTCCCGTATTACTGTTGCTTTTACCACAACCTGTCATCATAACAATTGCGGCAACTAAAGCAAATATAAATCCTAATTTTTTCATTATTCATTACCTCCTTATTTTTTAAGGCACCCCTCCCATTTTCAGGTCAGGATGCCTTAAATTAAAATTATTTAATAATCTTCTTCATTCTCTCGATGGCTTCCACGGTATTTTCGTATGTACCGAATGCTGTCAGTCTGAAGTAGCCCTCGCCGCTTGGTCCGAATCCTGAACCCGGTGTTCCTACAACATTGGCATTTTCAAGAACATAGTCGAAGAATTCCCATGAAGTCATTCCGTCTATTGTCTTTAACCAGATATATGGAGCGTTGACACCGCCTGATACAGAGTATCCGGCATTCTTAAGTCCGTCCTTGATTACCTTTGCATTTTTCATGTAGTAAGCAACCTGTTCCTTAAGTTCTGCCTTACCGGCTTCGGAATATACCGCTTCTCCGGCTCTCTGCACGATATAAGGTGCTCCGTTATACTTAGTGCCGTGTCTTCTTGCCCAGAGAGCATTAAGCTTCACACCGTCACATTCAAGTTCTTTTGGAATTACGGTATAACCAAGTCTTACACCTGTGAATCCTGCATTCTTTGAAAAACTCTTGAGCTCGATAGCGCATGTCTTGGCACCGTCACACTCATAAATTGTGTGAGGAACATCCGCATCCGATATATATGCTTCATAAGCTGCATCATATATGATAAGTGATTTATGCTCGTTAGCATAATCAACCCATTTCTGAAGTTCTGTTTTGTTAATTGTAGCTCCCGTAGGATTATTAGGGAAGCAAAGATATATTATGTCAGGTACTTCCTTTGGAAGCTCGGGAGCGAAATTATTTTCTTCCTTGCAAGGCATATATATAACATTACTCCATGTTCCTGTTGTACTGTTATAGTCGCCTGCCCGTCCTGCCATAACGTTAGAATCCACATATACAGGGTATACAGGATCACCTACTGCAATTCTGTTATCAAGTCCGAGTATCTCCTGGATATTACTTGAGTCGCATTTTGCACCGTCCGATACAAATATTTCATCAATGGCAATATCAACGCCTCTTGTCTTATAGTCGCCGTCAGCTATTGCCTTACGCAAAAATTCATATCCAAGGTCAGGTGCATATCCGTGAAATGTTGCTGCATTACCCATTTCATCAACTGCTGCATGCATTGCCTTAATAATTGTAGGTGCAATCGGCTGTGTTACGTCTCCGATACTTAATTTGATTACCTTTTTGTCGGGATGAGCGCTTTTATATTCCCTTTCCTTTCTTCCTACTGTGGAAAAAAGATAACTTCCAGGTAATTTAAGGTAGTTTTCATTAATTTTGAACATATTGTTTCCTCCGGAATATTATATATTTTATCGGTTCCATTCACCGGTAAATACAATATTGGCAGGTCCTTCCATATAAACAACGTCAGCTTCCCGGTCCCATGTTATCTTTAAGTCACCGCCCAGAAGCTTTACTGTTACGCTGTCATTGCAAAGACCGTTAAGAATAGACGCCACCGCTACCGCACATGCGCCTGTTCCGCAGGCAAGAGTCTCTCCTGAGCCTCTTTCCCATACTCTCATTGAAAGAGTATCTCTGTCTATAACTTCGACGAACTCTGTATTGACCCTGTCAGGAAAAATACTGTCATTTTCAAATACAGGTCCGATTTTTTCAATTTCAAGATTCTTAATATCATCCATGTATGTAATACAATGAGGATTACCCATTGACACACAGGTTATCCTGTAGGCATTGCCGCCAAAAATAAATTCCTTGTCAATAACACCGTCCCCGTCCGCTTTGACAGGTATAAGGGCAGGAGTAAATTCAGGCTTACCCATATTAACCCTGACTGACTTCACAGCTTTGTTTTCAACATTGAGACTAAGGTACTTTATTCCGGCTAAGGTATCCACGGTTATTTCTGTCTTATCGGTAAGGCCGTAATCATATACAAATTTGCCGACGCACCTTATTCCGTTGCCGCACATCTTTCCCTGGGAACCGTCTGCATTATACATTTCCATAAAAAAATCTGCTTTTTCAGAAGGTTTGATAAGAATAAGTCCGTCAGAACCGATTCCAAAGTGTCTGTCACTTACTTCAATCGCAGTCTTTGAAGGGTCAGAAATCTTCTCCTCAAGGCAATTTACATATACATAGTCATTTCCAAGACCTTCCATTTTAGTAAATTTCATAGCTTACCTCTTTCTATCAGCATCTGTACAGACATATTACCATGCCCGCTGTCTCTACAAGGCTGTTACCACTGTCCATACTGCATTTCTGCAGATACGCATGTGCTTCAGACTCAGACATATTATTTCTGTCCATCAATACACTTTTTGCTTCTTTAATTACTTTTCTGTCTTCTTCGGTTCTGAATTTTGGTACAACTCTGTTCTTCTTGCGGCGCCTTGTCTGTGCTTCAAACATCATATGAACTGTATTTAACAGATCAAAAATTTTGAGAGGAGTACCAATTTTAATAATATGGGTATCCTCTCCATCAAGCCAGTGGCCTTTAGATGCCACCAAAAGCATCTCAAAACCATCCGGCAAATCTTCTTTTAACTGTGTGTAATACATATCCGTAAAACGGTAACTGCATACCACAATTCCTTCATTCAGCTTATTTACATACTCAAGTGCCTGTGCACCACTTGTACATACATAATCAACATTAATACCATTTTTAACAAGAACAGCTTTAATTTTATTGCCATCATCCAGCTTTGGGAAAACAACTACAACGTTCTCCATATTACTGCCTCCGGTGATTGGATATTAATATGTACTCAGATACTGGTTGACTTCCCATTCACTTACGGCAACCTTGTATGATTTCCATTCCGCCTTCTTAGCTTCGATATATTTTTCTGCTGTCTCTTCGCCAAGGAATTCCATGATGAGCTCATCTTTTTCAAGGTGCTTTACTGCATCAATAAGAGTCTCCGGAAGACTGTCAATTCCTCTTTCTCTTCTTTCTTTCTTAGTCATGGCATAGATGTTCGCATCAACGCTGTCACAGACTTCTAATTTGTTCTTGATTCCATCAAGTCCTGCAATAAGGCATACAGCAAGTGCAAGATATGGATTAGCTGTCGGATCCGGATTACGAAGTTCTACTCTTGTTCCCTTTCCTCTGGCTGCCGGAATTCTGATAAGAGGACTTCTGTTCTTAGCAGACCATGCTATATAAACAGGTGCTTCGTAGCCGGGAATAAGTCTCTTATATGAATTAACGAGAGGATTGGTTATTGCAACAATTCCGTTAATATGCTTCATAAGCCCTGCTATAAAATGGTATGCTTCTTCACTTAATCCATTCTTACCATTCTCATCAGCAAATACATTCTTACCATCTTTTTCAAGAGACATATTGATGTGCATACCTGAACCTGCCATATTAGCCTTAGGCTTAGGCATGAATGTCGCATGCAGTCCATGTCTCTGGGCGATGGTCTTAACAGCAAGTTTAAATGTCATAATTGAATCCGCTGTCTTGACTGCTTCACCATATTTGAAATCAATCTCATGCTGTGCAGGTGCACACTCATGATGGGATGCTTCAATAACAAATCCCATATCTTCAAGTGTAAGTACCATGTCACGTCTTGCATTTTCTCCGAGATCATTAGGTCCCAGGTCAAAATATGCAGCCTGATCATTAGAATTGGTTGTAGGTGCCCCGTTCTCATCCACGTTAAATAAGAAAAATTCGCATTCAGGTCCTACATTGAATGTGTATCCCATCTTCTCAGCTTCTGCTATCGCTTTCTTAAGGATATGCCTTGGATCTCCTTCAAATGGTGTACCGTCAGTCTTATAAACATCGCAAATTAATCTTGCAACTTTACCTGTCTGTGGTCTCCATGGGAATATAACAAAACTGTCAAGATCAGGACGAAGACACATATCTGATTCCTCAATACGGGCAAAGCCGTCAATTGATGAACCGTCAAACATCATCTGATTATCAAGTGCTTTCTTTAACTGGCTCTTAGGAATTGCAACGTTCTTAAGGATACCGAAAAGATCGGTAAACTGAAGTCTGATAAACTCAACGTCGTTCTCCTCTACAAACTTAATAATGTCCTCTTTGGAATAATGGCTCATTTAAGTTCCTCCTAATGTTATCATATATTTTAAGGCTTACGCCTCACAACCTTTTAACGTTATGTTATCAATGGATATCTAAAAAGTCAACATAAGTTTCAGTTTGGAAATAATTTTTTAATCTGAGACAACTCTGTCACGTCCCTCTTTTTTTGCATGATATAATCTGTTGTCTGCTGTACATAATACTTTATCAACAGAGTCACCATTTCCTGTTGCCACACCTATACTTATGGTAATTTTGATTGTCTTATCGTCATACTCAACACGCATTTCACGTATGGCTTCTACAAGCATTTCAAGATAAGCTAATGTGGTTTCCATATCACAGCCTGTATACACAAGCAGAAATTCCTCACCGCCCCACCTTGCAGCAAACCCCTTTCCGGCCATATTTTTCTTCATAATCTGTGCAACGCTTACCAGCACTTCATCGCCTGCGATGTGTCCGTATGTATCATTAACTTTTTTGAAAAAGTCAATATCCGCTATCGCAAGGGTATATGGTTCCCCCGTCTTTATATATTGCTCCGATATGTTTTTAAGATTCTGGTTGCAATATCTCCTATTATATAAATCGGTAAGTGAATCTTTAACTATAAGATTTCTCAAAGACCTCTGCATATTTACGCTTGCCTTTGCAACATCTCCTATTTCATCTTCCCTTGCCAGGGCTTCCCGGTTCATTTCAGCTTTAAGATTGCCGCCTGTAACGTCCCCGAGGAAATTTCTTATATGTTTGAAATTCTTATTAAGTTTACCAAAGTAAAGATAATTCAGATACGTAATAATCACAACACCGGCAATAATCATCGCAATAAGCGGAATTACCTGTTTTGCAAATTTTGAATGAATCTGATCTGCCGGCTTCAGTATACATATTGCACCTATTATATTCTCGCTTCCGTTATGGACCGGCAGATAATATGCAAAAAAACGTTCTTCTTCTATTCTTACATCGTCATAAAACATAGTGTATCCATTGTCAAGAACATCCTTTTTGATTGCCGAATTCATTTTTGTTCCGGTAATCCTTTTATTATCACTGTGTAAGGTTGTAATCATTCTTATGTCATTGTAAAAAATTGTTATCTCAAGTCCCGTATCCTCTTTTATGTTATCAATAAAATCATTGGTAAGATAATGTTCTCCTTTCTTAAGAGCCATAAGGTTCTCCGCCTTAACCAATTCATAATATCCGGGATACATAACATCATAAGTATTGGCTATTGTATATGCCTCGTTTTCCATTCCTGACCGAATCTCATAATATACATTCTTCTTAATCAGAATATAGCTTATACCTGCCATAACAATACCGATAAAAAACACCGGTAATATTATTATGTAATTAAATGTGCCCATCAGGCTTTTTCTTTTTGTAGTTTTTTCCATAGTATAATTCCCCACTCTGTTTCCACACATAATGCAACTTCTGCATTTCCCTATCTGTAACAAATGGCAAGGATATTCCTTGCCATTTAGTTATTATATTCAGTCTTTATATTTATCCTTTAAATCGTCTACATCTGATTTGCCAAATGTCTCAAGCGGTTTGCTGAGAATCTTTTCAAGGTCCTCTGCTTCTTTGTTCTTCTGTGCCTTTCTTGCTTTCCACCACTTAAACAGTAATGAAATAACAACGATAGCACCTACAACAGATACTATAATTATAACAACGTACCTGATTCTGATAGGTCCTTTCATTATCTCTTTACCGGCTCTTGTAAATATCTTGGCAAGCATCTCCTCAACACTTATAGATGCATCACCGTTATAGTAGTAGTCATATGAAGACTCAAGAATAGACTTGGCATTTTCATCCATAACCACTTCCGTCTGCTTACCGCATATATAGAATGCTTTTCCATCCATTAATGACGGATAATCATTCTTGCACGCAAAGTACACGAAAAGGAGATGTCCTTCATCTGAACCGAACAGCTTTTCATAAAGAGCTTCTGCTTTTGCATACATATAATCATAATTGTTAAAATCATAGTCTTCTTTGTATTCTGCAAGATATACTAAAGGCTGTACACCGGTCTTCTTATAGAAGCTTTCAAGACCGTCTCTAAGCTTACTTCCTCTTCCTAACCATCCAAGTTCGTCAACAAACCATGTGTTGGAATATGTAGTGTTGGAAGTGTCCATCTTCTCACGCTTCTCGTTACTCTTGGTAATATTACTACCTAACGAACCACCCAACGCTGAAAATAAACCGCCGATAAAAATCATCGCAAATATAAGGAAACCAAACATACATCCGCATGGTGATGAACCACGCGAACCATAGTACACCCTTCTTGCCGGTCTGCCATAGTATCCCGGTGGTGGAGGTGGTGTTGGTCGTCCATAATATGAACTTCTTGAACCTCCGTAATATGATGAATGGTGGCTTGGACCGCTTGAAAATCCTCCACCGAAACTACTTGAACGTCCGCCGCCGAAACTGCTTGAACGTCCGCCGCCACCAAAACTTCCGCCTGAATGGCCTCCTCCAAAACTTCCTCCTGAGTGGCCTCCGCCACCGCCTCCTCTTGCCATATTAATTCTCCTCCTTTAATCATCATTAGTTGCCAATAAATATTTGTCAGCAAAAATATAATATGGTAATGGTTTATCATGAAGATAACCCTGTACTGCGTTACATCCGCAACTGTACACGATGCTTTCTTCCTCTCTATTTTCAATGCCTTCGCAGATAATTTCAAAATCAACCTCTGTAAAGGTATGTATGAGATTCTTCATTATTGTCCGACCGGTCTCTCCGTGGAGACTGTTAAGTACAAAACCTCTGTCGAACTTGATTATGTCAACGGGTATCTTTCCTAACATGTACAGTGAATTATAGCCAGAGCCAAAATCATCCATACTTATTTTATACCCTTTTTCTTTTAGAAAATCAATTTGTTTTGTGATTTCTGTAATATTTTCGCAAAAGACCGTCTCCGTCAGTTCAAATTCAAAATACCCGGATGGAACACCTGATTCAACGATTGCCCGATGAATACTGTCAACGAATCCCTGTTCTAACAGGTCAACCCTGGAAAGATTAAGGGATATTGTTGTAAGCGTCCTTCCTTCGTCCATCCATTTTTTCTGAATTGCAATCAGCTTTCTGATTACGCACCCATCAAGCTTTGAAATTAAATTGGTTCTTTCAAGTATATCTATATACATTCCCGGAGGTATTATATTTCCGTCACTATCCATTATCCTTGAAAGTGCTTCGCCGCCGATAAGGCGTTCATCATCTATTGAAAATTTGGGTTGTATGTACACTTCTATTCTGTCATTCTCCAAAGCTGAATAAAACATAGGAATTATTTTAGCTTCATCAACAGCTTTCTTTTCCATATCTGCCCTGAAAATTGCAATACCGGTAAGATAATTTGTCCTAATACTACGTCTTGCATATTGTGACTTGTCAATTATTATCCCGATGTCTTCATCTCTGTCTTCTACATAATATGCACCGAGGTAAAGCCTTATTCGTGCCAAAGGAAATTCCATATTCGTCTTCTCACTGAAACGGGATAACATATAGTTATATTTTGCCTTGAATACTTTCTCCGGCAATCCTTCTGCTTCAATCAATATGATAATATGGTCAACATATATTCTGTATGCCAGTACACAGTCAGCGTTATTATGGCAGAAACATTCCACCATTCTACTGATAAGCCGGTCACCTTCTTTATAACCATACATCCGATTAAAATATTTAAAATTACTTATATCAAGTGAAATCATTACAGGTCTCTTCAGTTGGTTTCTAATTAGTTCCTGAGCCTGCCTTACAAAATATCTGTCATATGGCAGCCTTGTGAGTTCATCAAAAAAAATTCCGTCACAGCAAATCAAGTACTATCCCTCCAGGCATTGTATAGGTTGTTTCTTAAGATACTTGTCCTCAAATAAATCTCTTTCAAGAGGCTTGTCATACAGAAAACCCTGAACGTTATCACAACCACATTCAAAAATAAGCTTTTCCTGTTCCTTTGTCTCTATTCCTTCACAAATCACATCATAATTAATCTGTCTGAATACATGTACCAGACTTTGCAGTATCTGGTAAACTGCTTCATTATTCATACTATTGCTTATAAAACCCTTGTCAAATTTAATAATATCTACCGGAAGTGTACCCAGTGTATTAAGTGTACTGTATCCAACTCCGAAATCATCCATGCTTACTTTGAATCCATAGTTTCTAAGCTTGGAAATTTCTCTTATAATTATGTCTGAATCTGCAAAAAATAAGGACTCTGTCAGTTCCAGTTCTACATATTCCACAGGAATATTGTAACGTCTAAACTCATTATATATATTATCAGCCACATTGTTCTCATAAAAATGCATTCTTGAAAGATTAATTGACACAGGAACCACTTTCCATCCCATATCAATCCACTTTCTGATGGAGGCAAAAGCCTCCCTCATAACATAACGGTCAAGTTCCACAACCTTACCGCTGTTCTCAAGAACCGGAATATATGTATCAGGGTACAGCATCTTGCCGTTGCTGTCATAAATTCTGCTAAGTACTTCAGCACCATTAATTTCATAGGTCCGGATATTAATCTTTGGCTGATAAAAGGTCTTAATATTGCCATTCTTAATTGCAGTATCAAATACGGCAAGTATCTTAGCATCTTCCTCTTCCTTATCCATCATGTCGTCTGAAAAGATCACACTGGACACACAATAATTACCCTTAGCCCTGCGTCTTGCAATGTTAGCCTTATCTATGCAATATATTAAATCATCATTATATTCATCAACAAAAAATATACCATTATTAAGGTGAAGCATAATCGAAGGATATTTTCTGTTATTACCTTTAACAAAATCCCTGCTGTATCTGTCCACACGGCTGCAAAATGCCGTCTTATCTCCGTTATATTTAAAAAGGCTGATTATATGATCCGAATGGGTTCTGCAGGTGGAAACGTTTCCATCATCACTATTACTAATCAATGCTATCAAATCACGCAATAATTCATTAGCTTTACTATATCCGTAAATATGATTAATGTACTTAAAGTTACTAATATCCGTCGCTATCAGAACATAATGCCCCGGTACAAAGTTATTAGCTAACTCTTCCCTCGCTATCCCAATGAAACTGTCATAGTATGGTAATCCCGTTACAGTATCAAACCTCTCAATATTTTTCATATAATATTCACCTTTTAAAGATATTCAGACACGGTCTTTAGTCTAAGTAGTATATTAACACAGATATAAACTAACGTCCATATCAATTTCCCTTTTCTTCTGAAGATTTTATCATTTTTCTTGTTTCAAAATAAGATTCCTTACTAAGTTTTATAACATGTCCAACTATCCTTCTTATCATACGTCTGGTTTCTTTTTCAATTCCGTTATAAGACTTTATGATAGCAGTGGCAGTTGTAAAAAAGCCTTCTTTAAGACCTGTAACCGTGTCGAAACCGTCCCTTAATATACGAAATACAATTTCTATAAAAAGTTCCCTTTCTTCTTCACTTATTCCATTAATCCACGTCTTATTTGCCTGGCTGAATACCATGCTGAAATTTTCAAAGCTGTCTGCAGTAACAAAATGTGTACCCTTGACCTGCCATGAAATTCCCGCATGCTGCATAAGTCCTTTTTCAGAGCTTTCAACTATTACGCAATCATCATCACGGAACATTATCATTCCCACTATAGATGCCTTAGGATTATAATTTTCGACTATTTTTGCCATAGTCTGGTATTCAGTTGTCTTGACATATTCCTCCAGGAATCCGGGTCCGTCAAAATTATGTATTCTTACGACCCTGTCCCTGTGCTTATAACCTTCAGTCATTGCCGCATATACTGCAAGGTTTCCTCCCTTGGAATGCCCTCCGATATATATTTTACCATCATAATCATTAAAAATCCTGCCAAGATAACTTTCTGCCTCTACCTGTGCTTCAACAGGCATTGTATAACACGCCTTAAAATCTTCTTCCCATCCTGCTAAAGAATCATCTGTGCCGCGAAATGCCACATAATACAAATCATCATGGATTACAATAGTCACTGCGCCAAACTGTTTGGATATTTCAGGATCAAAATCGGCATGATAATAC
>ERZ1034687.1692-NODE-1692-length-10946-cov-7.803875_pt1 | contig 10946 bp, 4 predicted proteins | sample MGYA00520704_ERZ1034687 | MGnify/ENA primary metagenome ERZ1034687 (study PRJEB33766, sample SAMN09781762) | gut metagenome | biome: gut microbiome | host: Homo sapiens | place: Madagascar | study: EMG produced TPA metagenomics assembly of the PRJNA485056 data...
TAATAGGATTGAATTATTAATTAAAAAGTATTATAATAGAAATATACATTTAGAATACATTTCTTGATGGATGAAATTTTATATTTAGGCATTATATCATATTAATATTACACTAATTTATTTTTTTTTATTTTACATAAATGTCACAGAATTTATAAAAAGCTCGGAGTAATTGAGATGAGAAAGACTAAAAATTTTTCAAAAAGAACTACTAAGCCCAATAAGAATGCAATCAAAGCTCTATCAGTAGCAACAATTGCAGGTCTAGCCATGATTGGGGGAACTGCACAGGCACAAGATGTTCAAAAAGCCCCAACTCCGACCGTTCCTACTTATACACTAGATGAAGCAAGCAAAGCTTCTGATACTTTATACATTCCTAATTATGATACTGAAACAGGAACTGTTACTGATGCTTATTACAAAGTTAATTATAGTAATACAGAATTTGGCACGGGTACAGAAAATTCAAAAGACTTCAACGTAAAAACTTCTGCTGGAAATATTGATGTCAACGTAAAATACGACAATTCAGAATTGACAAATCGAACTGAAAATTATTCTCCAGTTGAAAATATAGGGGGAATATTTGTTGATAATAATATAACTGATTCTGCTTACGCTGTAGGTGGAGCAGTTAGGAATGAATCAACAATTACAAATATCAATGCAGGCTTTGTTGGAAACTCTTCTAATTCAACAACTAACGCAGAAGGCGGAGCTATTTTCAATAAAGATGCTGCATCTATTTCTAATATAAATGGTTATTTTATTGGTAATACTCTTGCTCCTATAGATTCTGATAAATCTGCTTATAATATTGGTGGAGCTATTGCAAATAACGGTATTATTGGTGATGTAGTTGCCGATTTTATTGGAAGTAGTATTAACGGAAATAATCGCACAACAGCATTAGGCGGTGCTATTTATAATACAAACACAATAAATAGTATCACTGGTGATTTTGTAGGAAACTCCGCAACTGGTAGTTATGCGGTCGGAGGAGCTATTTATAACTCTGCAAATGGTTCTTCAAATGCTCCTTACATTGGTGCAATAAATGGTAATTTTATAGGAAATTTCGCATCAAGTGATGGCGGTGCAATATACAACAATACTTACTATAATTCAAGTAGCATTTCTAAAATAGGTTCAATAGAAGGTGATTTTATAAGAAACTCATCTGGACGTTTTGGTGGTGCAATTTGGAATAATGGTACAATTGGTGATATTAAAGGAAACTTTATAGAAAATACCGCTCAAAGGGGCGGAGCTATCTACAATTACAAAGAAGGTTCTTCAACTCCAATAATAAAAAGTATTACAGGTGATTTTATTGGTAATCATATAGATAGAAGTGATTTTGGGGCTGCTATTTATAATGAAGGTGTAATTACCGATGGTATCAAAGGTAATTTTATCGCTAATACTATAACTGGTTCTGGAATGGGTGCAGGTGTTTATAATGTGGGTCCATATTCAAGTAATTATAAAACCTTAATAAATGGGATTCAAGGTGATTTTGTACAAAATAAAATTACTGGAAGTGGTTATATCTCAGGAGCAGGGATTTATAATGAAAGAGCAATAATAAATAACGGAATTATTGGTAATTTTATTCAAAATGAGTTGGTTGGAAACGGTGGAACACTTGAAGGTGCGGCTATTACAAATAAATCTGGAGCGACTATTTCTGCGAGAGAAGATGGAATAAGTATTTCTGGTAATTTTATTGGTAACAAAATTTCTGGAGCTACTTATGCTGATGGTGTAGCTATTTCAAATAGGGATGGTGCAAAAATTGACGGCGAAATTGTGGGTAATTTCTCTCAGAATAGTGTAACTTCGGATTCTGTTGAAGGCACTGCAATTGCTAATAAATCCGCCACTATTGGTAAAATAACTGGTAAGTTTGTTGAAAATACTGCTCAAACTACTAATACTGCTCAAGGTGGTGCTATATATAATGAAGGCTCTATTACAAATGGATTAGGTGATTCAACTTTCATAAGAAACTCAATAACGTCTGAAAATGGCTATGCAGGTGGAGGTGCTCTTTATAACTATGGAAGTATTCAAGGTGAATCTGCTGTAAAATTGTATTTTGAGGGTAACTCTGCTGTTTCAAAAACATCTAATGCTCAAGGTGGTGCTTGGTTCAATGGTGGTTCATTTGCTAGTAAAGATATTACTGCTGATTTTATTAATAACTACGTTGAAGGTAAGTCAACTTCTGAAGGTGGTGCTTTTCATAATAGCACTACTCTAGGTAACTTGACCGCAAACTTTATCGGCAACTACGTATCTGGTCAAGAGTTTGTTGCTGGTGGAGCATTATATAACAGAGGTAGTATCGAAAAGATTTCTGGTTTGTTCCGAGATAATTTTGCAAAAACTGTTGGAATAGGATACGGAGCAGAAGGTGGAGCTTTGTATTCTTATAATGCAAATGTTGATGCTGACTTCTTAAACAATTACGTAGAAGCTGATGGAAATGTTAAAGGTGGTGCGATTTATTCTTATAACCTAACTTTGAACGGCGAACATACATACTCTAATAATAGGGCAATTTCTCATAGCAAAAATTCTTTGGGTGGTGCTATTTCATCTGAATATGGTCCAAGTATTGAAAATGTTAAAGGACTATTTTCAAATAATTACGCTCAAGCAGGAGAATTTGCTATGGGTGGTTCAGTGTATTCAGCTAATGGAATTAAAAATGTAGATGGAACATTCTTGAATTCTTATGCAAAATCTGCAACTAAAAATGCTCAAGGTGGTGCAATCTATGCTAGTTCAATCGATAGTTTAAAAGGCTCATTTGGTAACAACTATGTTGAAGCTAAAGAATATGCACAAGGTGGTGCGGTTTTTGCTAATTCTATAGAAACAATTAGTAATGCCACATTTGATAATAACAAAGCTATTTCGGCAGAGAAAAATGCTGATGGTGGTGCTATAAATTCAACTCATATTACTTCAATTGAGAATAGTACATTCTCAAACAATTCTGCGACTTCAAAGAGTTCTGATGGATATGCTCATGGTGGAGCTATTTATACTGGAGGAATTGAGTCTATAAAGAATTCAAACTTTATCAATAACTCTTCTTCTTTTGCTGGTGGTGCAATTTATTCATACGGAAAAATTGATACAATTGAAAACTCAACTTTTGCAAATAACAAAGCAGGAGAAAATGGCGGAGCTTTGATTGCAGAGGCAGGAATTGGAACAATTACAAATTCATCATTTATCAATAACACTTCAGCTAATGGTAAAGGTGGAGCAATTTATACAACAAAAGATTTGAATATTGTATCTAAAAATGGTTACAATTCTTTATTCACTGGAAACACTGCAAAGATAGACGGCAAAGTTGAACAAAACGCAATTTATATGGAAACCCCAGAGGATGAGGGTGATGTTACTTTGACTCTAGATGCCCAATCAAGTGGTAGATTTGTCCTAAACGATACAATCAACGGCAATAGCTACAACTTGAAAATGACTGGTGACAAAACAGGAGAAGTATATTTTAACAATAAAATTGTAAATGCTAATATTACTCAAAATAATGTAACAAGTTATGTTAATGATGCTTCTCAGTTGAACTATAACAATAATCTAGCTATAAATAGCGGAATTATGAATATTAACAATATGGGATTAGCTCCATTGCATTTGAACTCTTTTGTGAACGATGGAACAATCAATATTAATTCAGTTGATATTAACCCAGCAACTGAAACTATGGGTAAAATAACCGCAGATAGTTATGGTTCTCAAACAGGTACAATTAACGTTAATGGTTTAAATGTTTTGGCTGACCCAAATCCAGACAAACTTCAAACAAATATATTCTTTGCTGATAGTGCATTTGCAAATACCGTAAAATATAATGGCTCAAATGAATATATGGGCAAGATATACAAATACACCGTAGGATATTCGCCAGAATCTGGTGAATTCCAATTTGTTCGTGGAGGTGGCTCTAGTGGTGCTGATTCCTTCAACCCATCTGTATTGAGTTCATCTGTAAATGCTCAAGCTGGTACTAACGCTACTGTTAACGAAACATTCCATTATGTATTTGAACACGCAGATTCGTTTACTCAATTACCTTCAATGGATAGATTTGCTAAAATCAATGAAAATAGATACGCATTAAGTTCTGATTTCAATAACAATATACCAGGGCTTGCCCCAGAATTTAACAATAAAGCTGGATGGTTCAGACCATATGTTACATTTGAAAAAATGAACTTGAGAAATGCTGGTGCTGTAAATGCTACAACTTACGGTTCATTAGTTGGGTTTGATAGTGATTTTCAAGATTTAAAACACGGATGGACAGGTGTTACAACTGGTTATATTGGTTATACTGGTTCTCAGTTGCGATATTCAGGAGCTGATACTACAATGAACGGTGGTTTGATTGGTTTCACTCAAACTTTTTATAAAGGCGACTTCTGGACAGCGTTGACTTTGAGTACGGGTGCTAGTGCTGGGCAAACTAATACAATGTACGGCAAGGAAGATTTTACAACTCTATTTGCTGGTGTTGGTTCAAAGACTGGTTATAACTTTGAATTTAAAGAAGGTAAATATATTATTCAGCCTGTTTGGTTTATGAGTTACACAATGGGTAAAACATTTGATTATACAAATGCGGCAGGAGTGAGAATTGAATCATCTCCAATGCATTCAATTATGTTAAATCCAAGTTTGCGATTTATAGCTAACACTAAAAACGGATGGCAACCGTACGCAAGTGTTGGAATGGTCTGGAATGCGATGAATGAATCAAGTACATCCGCAAATGGGACTAAGTTGCCAGAATCAAGCATAAAACCATATGTGGAATATGGTGTAGGACTACAAAAACGATTTAAAGATGACTTTATTGCATTTGGACAAGCAATGATAAGAAATGGCGGTCGTAACGGTATATCTTTAACCGCAGGTTTTCGTTGGGCAATCGGACGAGATAAAGAAAAACCATTAGAAAAAGTTCAAGGTGTAAATAATAAGACTATTGGCTCTGGATCTAAAGCTGGCGACAAAACTGTTTCAATGAAGAAATTTCTTCCTCCAACAGTATCTATAAAAGTTGGGGATACTAAGGTTTCACATACAACAGACGGAAGAAAAATTGTGAAACAATTATCTCAAGCCCAAAGAGAAAAATTAGCAAAACAATACCAAAATACGACAAGAACAACTTCTATCGGTGATATGAAAAAATTATAATTCTTAAGTACTTTAAAGAATAAAGTTTATGGGCAGAGATATTTTTTCTGCCCTTTACTTTTTTAATTTTCTCTTGTATAATCTTGGTGTGAGGGTTAAGGGGGTTATAGATTTAACTCTATTGGAAGTTTGTCCCCTTAAAAAAGAAAGAGATATGCTCTATCGATGAGTAAAGCAACAGAATTTAATTACAAGTTTATAAAAGAACAAGCGGGCGCTGGAAACTGGCGTAGAGGCTATGAATACTATTTGAAAGACATGGTATTTGATAATTATCCTGAAAAGAATTTCTATATGGGAAAAGTTAAAGGTAATTTTCAAGACCATTACAATACAGATTTAATTTTTAAGAAAAATAAAGTCGAAGCTCGTTGTAGCTGTCCATTAAAAGATGAATGGTGCAAACACTCTGTTGCAGTTGCACTTAAAGCTATTAACGAACATGCTTATGAAGATTGGCTAGAAACAAAGTTTGGAATGGAATTTGATTTTCCAGATGAAAATACTGCTCTGACCGAAGAGCCTCAAGGTAATTATATTTTTCATTTTAACCCTAAACGTAAAGCTAATTTTTTCTCTATTCTTGTTCGTTCAAGAGATACAGGAAAAATTGTTCGTCAAATTGAACCTATTTTGCGTGGGGTGATAGAGGCTCAAAAGCAAGATCCTAATTTTGATTTAAACAATTCTCAAAAAGTTGAGTTGCTAATCTTTCAACAATTATTAAAGATTTCTAGACAAGATAAAAAAGCTGGTTGGTACGATATTCCAATTGCTAAATTTGGACAAGTTTTTTCTTTGCTTTCAAAAGCGGATGAAGTTTTAGACGAGAAAACTAAAGACCGTTTGAAATTTGCGGATGATGAATGGAAACTTGTTTTATATGTAAATTCTTCGTCTGTTGCAGGAACATTATTGTTATCTCTTGAATGGCAAAGACCAGACAAAGATGATGTTTATCCATTTGAAGAAGTTAGATATTTTTCAAGACATTTAAAATGGGGTAGATACAAAAATGTTATTTTCCCTACAAATGTTGCTATTCAATCTATCCCTCAAAATATTACAAAATCATCTTTTACGGATTTGAAAGATGCTGAGTGTGGAAAATTTATTTATGAAGATTTACCAAAGCTTCGTCAAGTAATGGATGTTGTTATTGATGAAAAAATTTCTAAATTGATGTTGGAAGAACGTCCTCCAATCAATGTTGTAACAATGGGTATTGATTATGACCAATCGTTGAAAGCATCTTTGGATTTTGAATATGACGGAGTTAGAGTTCCTTATTCAAAATCAACAAGCGAAAAACCCCCATATATTACAATCAAAAAGCCTGATGAGGATATGATTTATTGGGTTAAACGTAATATAAAACACGAAAATGAAGCATATGCGATGCTTTTGGCTTGTAAATTTGTTCCTATGCAGACAAATAACCTTGCCTTAGAAAAAGAAAATGCAATTGATTTTTATAATTATTATTTAAAACAAGCTGGCTCTGGATGGAAATTTGAAGAAAAAGATGACATGTCATTTTTCAAGATTATGGAAGATCCTTTTAGATTATGTGCCGAAATTGATTTCTCTGATGAACAACCAGATAGTTTTGACATTAAAATTTATGGTAAAGTTGGGGATGAAGTTATCGACTTTGATGAAATTTATGACACAATTCAAAGTGATGAAAAGTATGCTAGAATTAGAAGTTTAGGTTTTGTAGAATATCCAGCTCAAAATATTTATTCAATGATGAGATCATTCAATTCATTTGATGTTTATAGAAATCCTGACAATCGATTTACTGTCAAAACTTATCGTGCTGGTTTGATTAATGAACTTAAAAACCTTGGTGCAGAACTGATTTTAAGTGATAGATTTAAAACTTTCTGGGAACAAATGTCAACTTTCTCAACTGCTGAGGAAACAACTCTTCCTCAGGGTATTAATGCTGAATTTCGTGAATACCAATTGAAAGGTTTTGGTTGGTTATGGTTCATGTATAAGTATGGGCTAAATGGTATTTTGGCAGATGATATGGGGTTAGGTAAAACTCTCCAAGCTTTGACTGTATTGCAAAAGGCGAAGGAAGAAGACGGACCTATGCCAACACTGGTTATTGCACCAACAACGGTTGTATTTAACTGGGAATCTGAAATTCAAAAGTTTGCTCCGACGTTATCTTGTTTGAAATTGCAAGGTGGAGAAAGAAAACAATTTTTCAAAAAAATCCCAGAATACGACGTAATTATTACTAGTTATGCTCTTGTTCGTCGTGATATTGCTAAGTTAAAAGATATTAATTTTAGATATGTAATTTTAGATGAATCTCAAAATATCAAAAATGCAACTTCTCAAACAGCTCAAGCAGTTAAACAGTTGAACTCTCAGCATAAGTTAGCTCTTTCTGGTACTCCAATAGAAAATAAATTGGAAGAGTTGTGGTCTGTATTTGATTTCTTGATGCCAGGATTCTTGTTCTCAATGGCAGATTTTAATTCAAGATATGTTAATCCAATTATGGAACGTCAAGACAAAATTGTTGAAAAACGCTTGAAATTACAGATTTATCCATTCATCTTACGTCGTATGAAACGTGATGTAGCGAAAGATTTGCCAGATAAAGTTGAAAATATTGCGTACTGTGAATTAACTGATGAACAAAAGGATTTCTATTTACAAGTTCTTGATAGTACAAAAGAAGAATTATTCAAATCTATTGAACAAAATGGACTTGAAAAAAGCAGATTGTCTATTTTCTCTGCACTTCTTCGTATGCGTCAAATTTGTTGTCACCCAAGACTTTATGACAAAAATAATGTTAAAAATGTTATTTCTTCTGGTAAGTTTGAAAAACTTAAGGTTATGTTGGAAGAAATTATTTCAGAAAAACACCGTATTTTGTTATTCAGCCAATTTGTTGACATGTTAGATATTGTGAAAGCTTGGTTGGATAAATCTGGAATTAAATACGAATATTTGACAGGTAAAACAAAAGACCGTCAAGGTGCAGTTGAAAGATTTAATAATGACCCGACTATCCCAATTTTCTTAATTAGTTTGAAAGCTGGTGGTACTGGTTTGAACTTGACAGGTGCGGATTATGTAATTCACTATGACCCATGGTGGAACCCTGCGGTTGAAGATCAGGCAACTGATAGAGCTTATCGTATTGGTCAGAAAAAGAAAGTATTTGTTTATAGACTTATTACACGTAATACAGTTGAAGAAAAAATTCAAAAGCTTAAAACAATTAAGAGAAACCTTGTTGATAGCGTAATTTCCGTAGATAGAAATATTACAAAATCGCTTACAATGGATGATATTAGAGAGATTTTCTCTGTTGATTAATCAAATTATTTTTTGAGTGATGCCCTTTCTTCTTTGAGTAATGCGTTAAGTTTTTTATTTGCAAATTTTAATTTGTCTTCAAATTTAAAATTGAGTTTGTAACTGAGTTTAAGGTTTAAAGCATCTATAAAGTCGTCAATGTTTTTGATGCCTTTAAATCTAAAATGAATTTCATCGCTATATGCGTTAATTTCAGTTATCAAATGTGATCTGATTTTTTGTAGTGTTTCTATCGCTATATCTCTTGGCAAGATATCTATGAGATCACTTGCTTCTTTTCTAAACTCTTTCATGTTCGTTTTGGAGGAAATTTCTTCCATAAAAAATTTATTAATATAATCTGTTGCGTTGGAATATCCTTCATTATTTATAAGATTATTTATTCTGTGCATTTTTACTTTTGGATTGTAAAGGTAGTCAATCATATGTCTGACTTCGTGGAATAAAGTGTATTTATTTTCAACTTCAGTTTTGTTCTTTTTAAGTGGTAAGAAAAGAGCAATCCCATCATATTGTAGAATTTGTTTTTCTTTATCGACAGATAGGATATTAGCAATTGAGCCACTAAATTGCTCTCTTTCTTCGCTCTTGATTGTGTAGTTAATCTTATTTGGGGCAAAAAGGTTATCTATACATTTTCTAATCCTCGAAATTGAATAAACCCCATCCTTACATTCGTTTGTAATATTTTTATAAAACTCTATGCTCTTTTGTTTTGCTATTTTATTCCTTTTATCAAATGTGTTTTTTACATAGTCAAGGGGTAATTTAGCATTGGGCATTATTTTAGAGGTAACGTTATATGTCATTTGTTATTTATCCTATTTTACTTTTGCAAGAAAACGTGAAGGAAAAATTTTTTGCTATTAAATCTCGCAAAAAGTTCTTTGTTGATTTTTTATAATATGCGTGTTAGCATAAAGCTCGTAGATAAAGGAAAAGTAATTTTAATGCTAAATTCAAATTTAAACACTCAATCTTGGTGGTGCCTGTTGAATAAGACAGGTCTTTTGAGTTGGCGTTAGAGCTGATAATTTTATAAATTAAGTTTAATTATAAATGACCTGATCTTATGTGTTCAGGTCATTTTTTGTTGTCAGTTTATCTAAAAAAGGAAATTACTTATGGAAATTAGAAAAATAAATAGCAATACTCCGTCATTTACAAATTCTGGAAAAATTGGTTTAGGGTTAAAAACAGCAAGTAAAATTTGCTCCATTCAAGAAGGTGGAGCAGGATTATCTCATATAAAATTTATTCAAGATTGTGCAACGTGTTTACTGCCTAAAGTTGTATTTGCTCGTAGCAAGGCTGAATTGGCAGAAAATTCGTTCTTGGAGTTTACTGAGTCTATTTTAGTTTATTATTTCCCCGCATTGTTGGGCGAAAAAGTTTTTAGAAATATTTTCTCTAAAAAACTTCCAAAAGATTTAAAATCTCAAGTTTCAATTCCAGCACCTATCCTTTTGAAAAATAAAGCTATTAGTAATAATAAAAAAATCATGCCAGTAAAAGCTGCTCTTGCTTTGGCTGGTTTAGCTATACCGTTGACGGAATTTGTTTTGAATTATGCCAAAAATATTATGACTTTGAAAATTTTCAAGCAGACGAATTTTGATAATATTGCGAATTTAGACAAAAATAAAAAGGTGGAAGATAAGGCACAAGCACAAAAAGTTGAAAACAGTGCGAAACGTAATATAAAAATGGCTGGAGGAGTTTATGCTACCTCTTTAGGGCTTGCAGGGTTGTTGCTTGCAAAAGGCGATAAGTCAAAATTATTACAACAAATTTCAGAATTGATTGTTGCTCCTGGATCAAAATTATTTAAGAAAAATGAAAAGTTGAAAAATTTCTTTAATAAATTTTTTAGTTTAGATTTCGGGAATGATAATGGTAAATTATGTTTATCTCGAGGTCAATTAACTTCTTGTGTTTTGATTGGAGGGGCTGGGTATTTTGGTTCTTCAAAAGACAGAGGGAAACAAAACTTCTTAGAAACTTTGTATCGTTATCCGCTTGTTGGTTTTTACATAATTTGTGGAAATGAGTTGTTAGAAAAAGGGTTTAAAAAACTGTTGTATAAAACTGGGCACTGTAAAGAAGTCTTGAACGAAAAGTTAGAAGTTCCAAGATTTGAAGAGTTGAAAGAATATGTTAAAAAGTTTGAAGGAAACGAAAAAGAATTATATAAAAAAATGCTTAAACAAAAGGTTTTAATTTCTGGATTACCATTGTTATTTGGTATTGGTGTTATGGGATTTTTTATTACAAAATCCTCAAATCTGTTTACAAAATTCAGATATGATAAAGCCAAGAATGAGAGTTAATTGTAATAATTTTTT
>ERZ1034687.1694-NODE-1694-length-10940-cov-7.109141_pt1 | contig 10940 bp, 18 predicted proteins | sample MGYA00520704_ERZ1034687 | MGnify/ENA primary metagenome ERZ1034687 (study PRJEB33766, sample SAMN09781762) | gut metagenome | biome: gut microbiome | host: Homo sapiens | place: Madagascar | study: EMG produced TPA metagenomics assembly of the PRJNA485056 data...
GAGACTCAGAGATGATTTTATTCGCCTCGGCTTCTGCGTTCGCCTTGGAAATCTTAGTCTGATTCTCAATCTCCTGAGCTTCAGCGTTACGTTCAGCCACAAAAGACTTGTTAATGGCAGTCTGAACAGCTGTATCGTCATACTCAATACCATCCTTCATACCAAGGACAGTAATCGTGATACCACGCTCTGCAAAATACTCAGTCACATCCTTACGGACATACTCCATGATCTCAGCCTTCTTCTCAAGGATTTCGTTCATGGTGTAATTCGCACACTTTTCAACAAAGTCAGCTTCAACACGAGCTCGGATTTCAGTATCCATAATCTCGGAAAGCTGCTTATTGTTGTAGGAATACAGGAACTTGACTGCATCGTTTTCAGTGTAGATCTGAGCAGAACAGTTCATTCCAACCGAGAAACCGATAGACTCCTTGCTTTCAGCAGAGATGGACTGGTTGGCAGTGCTGGTGCCACTCTCCTTGCCCTCGGACCATTCACGAGTAACAGGAGTTCTATTGACGATGACCAACATGTTGTCTGGAACCCAAGTACCAAAGATGTCAGTCGGTGCCATGTGTTTCTTCGAGTAAGTAATGTACACCTGCTTAGCTGCCACCTTAGCCTCGGCCAGCATAGCCTCGCTCTCAAATGACGCCTGATTTCCGCTGCCTTCAGAAAGCGAGATCAGGAATGCGGTTTCATGTGGTTCGATCGTGTACACTTCCTTTTTCGTACACCCCGTAAAGGCCAGCGCCATCACGATTGCACACGAAACCACGAAAATTTTTTTGAACTTCTTCATTCGTTCCTCCTTTTAATTTTTAAGTATTTTATATACCATAACTCCAATCGCAAGCGAAAGAGCTACAGACACCGTAAGCCACGAATCGTTGATAATGTTGTAAAGAGAGGCCGTCTTCCCCGTCTCCATTTGTAAGAGAACGAGGTGGCGAACAATCCTACTGAACACATCATCAAACGCTATGAATGAGATTACTGCCACAAGAACGGACAGTAATAAATTTTTGTGTTTCATCTTACTCTTTGATTTCTTTCGTTTCGATTCGATCAGTCTCAACCCAATCGTCGCCAGAGAACTCCATGCTCCCTGATTCCCAACCGCATTCTGCAATCTCCTGAGCTTCTTCCTTAGTGTCGGCTTCGACTTTTGCGGAATACGACATTCGCACGTAAGCAGTACATTCGAACGTTGGCATTTTATTTATTCCTCCACTTCAAATACCATATAATACATGTGATTATCTTCACCGTTATCAACCGCAGCTCCGATAACATACTCAGGATATGGGGTCAGAGCACACCCACAGAAGTCTGCATAGGAATCAGTGTTGATTCGTGTTGCGTTTTCATACTGCTCAGCTTCATCACTTGGCATACCATCAAAGAAGCTCTGATAACTACGGGCAGCAAAATCAATCGCATCACTTCTCGACTGGAACGCTTTATCGAAACTTACTGATTCGTAAATGTCGACCTTTTCGTTGGTATAATCGCTTACGACAATGTACATCTAAATCACTCCTTCTCAAAGATATCCGCGTACTTCGTGTACAGCTTGCCGTTGTGATAATAAGTGTTGTAATTGCACTGTTCAATGTACCACCAGCGCTTCTGATGACCGGCTTTCAGAAAATCGTGCAGATGATAGGTTGGCTCGTAGTTCTCGTCCACACGCTGCCGGAACGAAAGCTCGTCGATCTGGTCTGACGTCTCGACATAATCAGCGATTCCATTGATTTCGTCCTCAGTCATGCTGTCATCCACAACAAAGACCACTCGAACGATTTCATTCCCGAAACGCCGTACACTGTCCAGCTCGTCTGTCGTATGCAGATGGTATACAACGCGATTAAACTTATCGAACGGAAACAACATCATTTCAGGGTTATTTCCCATGTCGAAATAGCTCGTGTGCAATTCAGTCTTACGATCTGCTCGGTGACACATTTTGAAAAAACCATACCACCATACCTGATGTTTCCACCAATGATAGATTGGATCTCCGCCACCAGAAACAGACACCCAGTTGCAGTCATCACACGAACCAATCAGGGCTGCATACAGCTGGGCGTAAGATGAATACTCCCCTGTTGGAGTCATCTTGAGATTGTTGTTGCGAACGACGCATTCCGGGCAGCTGTAGTGACATCCGAAGTTCGTGATAATACTGAGATATTTGTCAGCCATTTTGATTTACCTCTTTTTGATTTGTTGATATTCGTACACTAACTGGTGCGGCGTGAGGGCTTTGAACCCACGACTACTCGGTTAAATTAACTTCCAATCTTCTTCTGTATAACTTTTAATTACTGATGTTTTATACGGAAGATTATACGACTTACACCATTTTCGAACCGCATTATCCGTTACACCATAATTTTTCCCTATTTCCGTAAACGTAGTTGTACGAATCAAATTTTTTAACTCAGTTCTATTAGGTCGTTTTGTTTTACTCTTAAATAATTTTGAACAACCCTTAGAACAGCAAACGCGATTATATGTAAATCTTTTACACACAGGGCACTGGTGCATTACTCTATGAACGAAATTACATTTTTTGATATTTTCAATTACATCGATTGGGTGATTTTTGGCGTAACTTTTTTGATTACCTGCCCTATTGCACCATTCAAGATTATCAAATCTATTGTTAAACTTATCTTCATCCTTATGGTTCACTTCTGTATATTCAGTCGGATTATCGTTTTCTACAAATGCAATCGCCACAAGTCGATGGATGCTAACGTTTTTGACTACTGAATCTTTTGCCAAATGTACTCGTTTGTATTGAGCCGCAACAAATGGGGTCAACACTCGTCCTTTTTTAAGAACCAAAGCCCCGTTATTATTCACATATCTATCAAGAGATCTTACATTGCCAAGATTAGATACCTGATATAAACCAGAATAGTCAATTCCATTATAGGTCCCGATATCTTTCCAAATTTCCTTCATACTTTCACCTCCTATTTTTGTTTAATTTAATATTATGGGACAGGCAGGATTTGAACCCGCGTGAGATTTTCATCCCATCACCCCGTTATGAGCGAGGAGCTTTAACCAGACTAAGCTACTGTCCCAGAGAGGAGGATTTGACCATGTAACAGCATCGGCGATGCGCAATGCGACTCAGTCGCGTCAGCGGATACAACTAGGTACATTTTGTCTTCCCTAGAGCCCATCCTCAAAGGCTGCCCTTTCAAATTCACTCTCCGCCAGCCTGGGCACCGACTAGACTAGACCACAACTCAGGTCATCCAATAGCCTACTCACAATAGAGCCACACAAGATCACCAAGGGAGCTACCCCATCGCAGCATGGATTGTTGTTTTCGGATATAAGCGTTATGGGTATTCGTAGTCGGAAGAGGAGAACTCAAACACCCATGGTGGAATTGCGCCACCCCAACTGTCGGCGTACTACTCTACGCTAACAGTATCGAACCTAGCTGGAGCCCAACAGAATCGAACTGTTGTACGACCATCGGCCCCATATAAAAGCAGGGTTATCGTACCTGCCCGGCGATTTCAGCCACGACAACTTAGAAATCGAAAAGATTGTGTCAAGCCACACAATGAAAAGGAGGCGTCTCCAAGTTGCTTGTCGTGCAAGGAAAATGCGAAAAACCTTACACACTGGTCGAGCATGAGGGACTTGAACCCTCGACTTCTTGCTCCCAAAGCAAGCGCCCTTCCAAACTGGGCTAATGCTCGATATATGCCGGTCTTTCCCGGCTGTCAGCCCCAAGGACAATGGAGGAAGTAGATGGCTTAGATATTTGCCGCCACTGCCTTTGCAGCTTCCTTAAACACTTTCAGATTCTTGTCAGAAAACTGGAAAATTTCAGGAGTGCTTCTAGGCGGCTTGTTATGAGTGCGAATATACGCTTTACGCATTCGATCCATTTTCGTGACACCAATCACATCGTAGATCTTTGCATATGTAATTCGATACCCAATCGTCTTGTCACCCAGTTTTTTAGCAAGGGGTTCAATGATCGGTAACGTAATGCTTGGCTTGTGGCGATAAACTCTTTTCTTCAGCTGTTCAACCGCAGGGGCTTCAGCCGCCGGTGTTTCAATCTCGACTGCCTGAACTTCAGCGACAATCTTAATATCCTGACCGCCCGGATTTTCAGGAGACATCGTCTGAGGGAGATCTTCAACCTCCTCGACCTTTTCTACGGGTTCAGCCTCTTCTACCTTGTGTCGTCTTGGCAACATCTCAGCAGGAATCAAAGCCGGTTTCTTAGCGAGAGAACCCTTAATCCCCTTTTTGAGTTCAGCGTCGTGCTTTTCGTTTTCATACCGATCCTTCATAATCGACATGAAAATCGATTTGTACATCTCGCTGCTCTCGATGATATCCAGGCCGCTGATGTTCTTGATGTCGCCCTTGTAGCCGACCCGCTCAACATACGCCTTTCGCTCATCCTTGAAATACCAGCCATAGTTGCGACCGATATAATCATAAGCCTGTTTCAGAACCGCATTCAACGGCAACCCCGTCATGCGAGCGATGGAGTTGCCGAGCTTGTAAATCTCAGTCCGCCATTCGCTGCGTCCCTTGTATGTAGTGCTGTGGGTTTCCTTTGCATCGGTTGTGGTGGCCTGCTCAGGCTGCTTCTGCGGCTGACCCATCGAGCTAAGCTTTCGTTCCAGCTGCTTGCAGATGAACAGCACATTGTCGAGAGCGTTGCGATCCTGCTGGCGTGCAGCTTCGAGAGCGTCCATTTTGGAATCAATCTCTGTTAAGGTCTGAGTCATTCGATCGAATCGCTCTTGACGTTTGATCTCAGCCTGGTTGGTCCTCAGCGACACGGTTTCACCCTGCATCAGAGCGACCATCACATCCCAGCAGAAATCCATGAACGCATCTGCTTTGGACTGACGAGACAGACGGCAAATTTCCATAACGCCACGCAGATTATAACACATAACTTCACGTTCTACCGTTCTATTCCCCTCAACATTAATCAATTTGATTAAAGTTGAAAGCGGGTCAAGACGGTCTGCGTTTCGCTTGTGAATTGTACCAATTGAGATTTGCGGATTTCCATACTCCAGCGCCGTACCAATCTGTTCGCGGGTCATCCAGAAGTCATCCTGTGCTCTGGCGTGCCCGACTGCCGGATTCTCGTACACCTGAATCTCAAGCTCGCCGAACTTCCTTGTAGTCGCTACTTGCATTACTACATTCGCATTCATTTTTGTCCTCATCCTTTTTGATTTTTAACTGTGTACATCTTACTTCGTTGTGATATAAATCATACTCGCTTAACAACGGATTGTCAATCGTGTAAATGACCAAATCATAGCAAGACATTTTGTTTATATTTGTTAGCTTATCACCACCTTCCTTATTATAATGGGATTGATTTGTGATCTAAATCTGTGTGTTTCTGGCTGCCTCCGGTCGGTCCCTGAGCTCGCAACCCTGGAAGGCGATCCTGATGAGTGGGATTGCCTTTGTCGTGCCTAGAGTTTTCTATTTCGGTTGTCGTACCTACGCTGTTCTTGTTCTCGGATGAACTCTTCAGCCATCGACACGCCTTCAACGGATCGAATACAGCTGCCGATCACCTGCGTGCGGTAGGTACCACATCTTACCTTTGCGTCACACTTGGCTTAGCCTAAGTGCATCTTTGATTAGCATTTACAGTTAAACGCTTATCATTGATTATTCATCACAAATCTGTCATTGCTCATCATTCCTCCATATCGGAGGGCCAGTTTTCATCATAGTTCTTCAACTCGCTTTCATTTATAAATTGTTGATTGACTCAAATTGAGATCTAAATCTGTTGGTCGCTGGTTTTTTCATACTAGTTGTCCTTAAGGTACCTGCAGACACCGTTGGTCAGACATCGGCGTGGGTTCAGAGATTTGACTTTTTCAGTGGTCACAACCAGAGTTTTGCTCGCAAGTGAGTTCATTTTCCATCCTCTGCACTGCTCTTCCCGTCCACAGGATCGCGTCGACATCACGTACGGTCACCGCGGCGGCTTCCTCCAGGGGATACCTCATTCTACCTTTGCGATACATTTGGCTTAGCCTAAATGCGTTGTATTGAAACTATTCATCTCAATCTGTCTGTCAGCACGATATCGTACTATGCAGAATCGTCAAACCTTTTCATGCTGGTTCACCTCCTTACGATTGTTTCGTTGTGTGTTGTATGTTCTCTAAGGCGGCTAGGAAGCCCTGTGACGGCTTTTCCGTGTTTTTGTGTAAGTTCTCACAACAATACTTAAAAGCACCACGCAGAGGCTCTCAGACCGCTCTCACGATGTTCTGTGTCATCGAGCGTCATCAGTGGTGTTGGAATTCGACCACATCGAGGCGTAAAACACAGCTTCACCGAGATCCGACTTAAGATACCCCTCCAAGCCGCCAATAGTGTTTTTGATCTCGAAGGTTACCTTGTCGCCATTGATCTCGAACAGATGACCATCCCGCTTACGCTTGTTACGACAAGTGATAAAGTCCTCACCAGCCGCGCCCCGCTCAATCTTGACCCACTTGGTCGGAACCCGAATCAGAACAAACGACGAATCGTCACCGCTCCGAATCGAGAACTGATCGTACTGCTGTGTCAGCTCAACGAACTTGGCGGGGGTGAATTCATAACGGCCGGGCTCAAAATTAGTCATAAGGGTTTCTCCTCTCTTTCTTGCTCTTCTCCTGCTTCTTCTCTTTCGCTTCTTTCTCTCTTTTCTCCCTGATGGTTCTTTTCCCCTTAACAATCCTCTAAACTCCTATAATCCTCTTTTCGCTCAATCATCATAATCACTTCAACATCCATATCACATTCATTCTTTTTACTTCCCAAACTTCTTCTCGCCAGACATCGCTGATCGCTCGCTTGGCTTCGAATTCGAGTCGCTTCGCGCTTGGACTCCGCCCAAACCCGTGTGTTGCGCATCTTTGTTTTTCTTGACAATTATACAACAAATCGTCATTTGATGGAATGTAAGAATGTGTTACTAGCATTTCGTTCAATTGGTTAGCGTTTTTAGCATCGTGTCATCAAAGGAACCTGATTTGCCAGTAATCGTGATAGTCATAGCCAACGATGTCAATGGTACTCAGACCTCTTTCGATTCGAGGCTTAGTGAGCTCACTTCCGTCAACATTTGTCCATGTTTCGAGTCGCTTTTCGTAACGCTTATTAGCATTAGCATTCATAGCACAAAAAGCTTCCTGATATGTTTCGTACTCTTCCACTGATGCAATATATGGCATACGATCGTTGCAAGCATAGACATTGATTAGGATATACATAAGGAACTCCTTTGATTAGAAACTCCGCTCATATGTATGGAGTGAATTAAGTAACACTTGAAGAAGTTTAACTAATTCGAATCAGTCCTGCTCCAGCACCCATTTTCACGCAGATTGAACCAAGTTCGCTGAATTCTGGCGTATTGTAATTGACCGCATAAACACAAGGACACATATTTTCGATATCGTCCCAATCCATCGGCCATTCATCTTTCTCGTCGCTGATATAAAGCAGATTGTCAATGACGCCGAGCTCCTGATGGAATGACCGAATCACACCGTAAACAAGTCCGCCGTACTCTTCTTCAAATTCGTGGACAGCTGCTTTTTGTTGATCGTCCAGAGCGTAAAATGCGCCCCAAGGCGGCTCACTGGACAGTGGTGTACCGTCTGCTTCGAACAGCTCAATTGCTTCATGAAAGAATCCAAACGCTTTCATTCGCTTGATAGCTTCGGCTCGTTTCTCTTCGATTGATAGTTTCATCAGGTATCACCTCCAATGATCTTGATTGATTTGATAGAGTGCTCAGCATAGCATCTACGACGAAGAAATTCAACTGCTCGAAGAATTTGCTCCATTTTTTGCCATTTCATATAGGTGATTGAATCCATTTGTGATGTATCTGCGTGTTCGAATCTCACAAGATCCTTAACCGTGTCGTCATCAATAAATTCCAATTTGGTCGCAGCCTCGCCCGTTTCCCACGCTTCGCCATTCCACACTTCTACATCGTATGTAACTTCGATTGATTTCATTATACTTCGCGCTCCCCTCTTAGATTGTGACTGTATGTAAATAAGCCGAACTACCGCGCTTTGGAAATGCTTTACGTTTGATTAGCGTATTGAAGATCTGATAAGCAACCTCTCTGATATCGGCCTCGCTGCAATCATATCGATATAAACAGTCATATTTCCATTCGGTCGTCATTTTTCTAAAGTAATCATATGCAACCGTACGATAATTGCCAGAGTGTGAAATATGCGCCACTGCATAGTATGTAGCGAAAAACATATTGTCATCAAACAGAATTCCGTAATACATATCATTCAGGACGAAATCATGTGCGCCGGTTTTTAGAATCGGTTCATTTGGAATCTGCTGAAGTCGTTCCAGTTTGTTCTTATAATCAAGATAGGATTCCACGCATTTGATGGGGCGCGTTTCCAGATATGACACCTTTTCTTCGAGCTGTTTGATTTGCCCTTTCAAGGTGCGATTGACCACATAAGTCGGAGTTGACGGCAGCGGGAATGGTTTCTGATGACTGTCTCGCCGTACCATTTCGCCACCCTCATTTTCGAAGATGCGCTTGAGTTCGTTCTGAATGCGGACTACGTTGTACATCCAGTTGTTATAGAACAGCAGCTCGGCGGGCTGTCCATTGATTTCGGTTTTCACGGCTGCGCTCCTCCTACTCTTCGAGTGTGATATCATCGTGGCCAGCGTCTTCAAGCGGTTCATCCGTTGCCAGCGCAATGATTTCTTCCATGTTATTTTCGACCAGATACTTGACATCTTCCAGTCGTTGCTGAAGGATTTCGCCAATCTGGTAAGTTACAGCTTGTTCATTGATGTGCTCAAAGTTACACTTCAGAGCCAGAATCAGGTCGTCAAATGTGACAGGATCGAGAATCGTATCGCTGGGAATCATGTCCTTACCGAGTTTCCAGTCAGACATCCTTCGAAGTCTCCTTTCTTTTTGCGCCATAAACGGTTATACTTGTGGTGTGTTTCCACTAAAAACAACGACATCATTCGAATATTTCCAAACTGCAGCTCCCAATGCTACGTAATAGTCTGGACCAAGTTTTTCTACCTGACTCATATCGATGTGCTCTGCAAAATAGTTGCTCTTTGACGTAAGCAGCCATTCGTTTTTGCTCTTCCATAAAACATGGTTGTTTAATTTGAAGTTACATTTTTGGCACATAATCAAAACCTTCTGAACTGTACGAACTTACCATCAGCGTAGCAGGGCGAGTAACACTGCGAAGCACAGTAATCATTCACGAATGTAGTCACGAAGACAGGTTCGCCCTGAATGATTACAGCTTCCGGCTTCAAGTTCTCAATTTGTTCTGCCGCCTGCCATGCCATATCCTTTACTTTGATAGATGCGTCCGTAGGAAAAATCGTAGGCAATGGTCCATCATGAAGGACGCCATCTGTACACAGCTTGCGAGCTGCATCGAGCTGGGCATTGGACCACTGGGCAATAGAAAGTTCAGTCATATTGAGAACCATACTTTGCAGCCTCCTCTTTTGCATCAGACCGTACCAGAAAATCAGAGCCAATCAGATCAAACTCGATATCTGCATCGTTTGACTTTCCAAGGCAGACCATAAAAGCATTCGGCACATCAACGAAATCACAGACTGCAATCTCGTTATTGATAAATGCCGGCGAACCAGCCAATGCTTCACACATACGATCACGAAGCTCCCACGTTTTTTCGTTAGTTTCGCATTTAATATTCAGAACAATCATATTGCTACACTCCTTTCATTCCATCTCGATCGTGACACTGTTATATTCAGGGGTTCGATGCATCACATCCGCTTCCCACATCTTGGCACAATCATAGCTGGCGAATGCACGGCGGACCACCTTGAGCGGAATTTTGCCATTGTTGTCGGCGTAGAATGTGATCTTGTAATGCTGGAGTCGATAGCCAGCGTCTGCATAATCACCCATGCTGCGGTGCCTCCTTTTATTTCACTTCTCTTGATTCGATCTGGACAAAACGCTCAAGCTCGTCGCCGTCCCCGTTCTTCCAACGATAACGAAGATTGCGGCCATCAGCATCAAATTCGACGTCATAACAATCCAGGTCTGCACTTGCCAGCTTAGCCATTTCACTCAGCATTTTCATGGCACATTCGCGACTGCTATAGACATCACCGTTGTAATGATTGAACATCACCCACGGCTGGCCCTTGGTTCGCCTGGAATAGGAATTATCTAAAATATGTACCATCATTGTTACAACTTCCTCCCCTTTTACCCGCTGCGTTCTCTGTGGATTATATAGCAGCACTCATACCATATAGAAGTATGAATATTTGATTTCGGGGGCGTATTTGTACTGAGCAACACACTCCAGTCCAATGATATGCTTGTTGTTCTGTAGGAGCGCCTTCTGACCCGGCGACAAGATACAATCAAGCATTACTCGCATTGCCGGCCGACCACCTTTCAAGATACCATTCTGATACTCGATCACATGGGCTTTGATTCTTGGCGGAAGGGATTCAATTAGTTTCGTGGTGTTCATGTTGATTTTCTCTTTCCTTTTTGCGTGTGTATGCTATTGTAGCGGATGTGGTTACGTCTGCCTCGGTACCACCAGTCGCCCGACATCAGAAAACGATTCGTACGAAAAAATACAGCGCGATTATTATAGGGGCGATAACCGTGCTGTTTGATCTATTATTTCAAAAAAGTATATTAGCTGTGCGTCAAAACAGTTTGTATCGCCATCCCATGAAATTTCGCTCAGTGGAGTAAGACGCGACCCTTGCACCAGCTGCTGCGCCCGCCGTCTGCGGGCTACGAAGTTTACAATTCAAGCTATAAACCCTCCTTTCATTTAGTTTCGCTCATTCAAGTAACACCCTCTAGTCTACTT
>ERZ1034687.1707-NODE-1707-length-10870-cov-15.754785_pt1 | contig 10870 bp, 6 predicted proteins | sample MGYA00520704_ERZ1034687 | MGnify/ENA primary metagenome ERZ1034687 (study PRJEB33766, sample SAMN09781762) | gut metagenome | biome: gut microbiome | host: Homo sapiens | place: Madagascar | study: EMG produced TPA metagenomics assembly of the PRJNA485056 data...
CGCAGCATGGAGTGAATAAAACGATACCTTCTTATAAATCTTGAAAACAAAGGAAATATCGCAGAATTTGAAATAATCAATAATAATTACTTATTTAATATTTTTAACATCTGAGCCATTGGGCTCTTTTTTTATGCCTAAAATTTGGCGGCAGGGTAGTTGCAACAGGTAATATATACAAATATCGGAGGTTGGTGTTGGTGAAACTTACAAAAATAAAATAACTCATAAAAATATATTTACAACTTTGCACGATGTGATATATAATAGCAATAACATACAAAATGTAGGAAGATAGCAGTTAAAAACAGTGAATAATTACCAAATGATTTATAAATGAAAGGAGGATAGTTTAAGGCACAAAAAGCAACCACAGGGAAATTTTTCATTAAATTTATTAACAAAATCAAAAAGCAGGAGGTTAGAGTATGAACGGAAAAATAAAGAAAATGCTATCGGCAGTTTCAATAACATTGTGTGCAACGGTTGGGTTATCGTTGCCTGTTGATGTTGTAGCGGCGACACTGCCAAAGGCGGAAACTCAATATTCATCATTCGACAATATTGTCGGAGAAAATCCCGAAGAGAGCAAAATTGTCAAAGAGCTAACAGGCGAAAGAACGGAAAATTCAAAAGAATTTTTGCTTGAAGACGGAACAAAGATGATTGCTCAGTACAACGAACCTGTCCACTACAAGGACAGCAAGGGCAAATGGGTTGAATATAACAATACTTTATCTGAGGATAAGACTGCATCTCCGGACGAAGCGGGCGATTCTTCATATACAAACAAAAGCAGTGATATTTCGGTCAATCTTTCAAATAAAGCTAAGTCAAAAAATATGATTTCACTGCAATCAAACGGATATAAAATCAGCTGGGGTTATGACAATGCAGGCAAGAGCAAAGCTGATGTAAAGAAAAATAACGAAAAAACAAGCGGTAATGATAAATTTACTACGCTTAAAAATATAACAACAGAAACTTTGTATAAGGATGTTTTCAACGATGTTGACTTGTAGCATTTTGTCACTACAACAGGCATTAAAGAAAATATAATTTTAAAGAGTTCAAAGGCTCAGAATGAATTTACATTGAATTACAAAATTCCGAACCTTACCGCAAAGCAGAAAGATGATAAAACAATCACGCTTTCAGACAAGGACGGAAAGGAAATATATACAATCTCAGCACCGTATATGTATGATGCAAACGGCAGTTCAAGCACACAGATGAAAATTGAGATTGTAAAGCAAAAGGGCTCAAATCTTCAGGTCAAGCTGACCGCCGACTACGCTTTCATTCATACAATTGGCAGAGCATTTCCTATTACGATTGATCCTGAGATAACAATCAAAACGGGTTCACAGCTTTACTATGGCGAGGCAAGCTCAAGCGGAAGAATAATTAATCACGGTCCATACTATCTTTCAAAAGACAATATGATGATTGGAAGAGCAATTAAGCTGTATGCTCTTGGTAACGGTGAAGAAATCATCAGTGCGAAGTATAAGTTTGAGGTATCAAACAATGATGCTTTGTTTAACAGTAAAGATGATTCGCCTATAATTATCAATGCACATAAGCTGAATACATATAATTCAACAAACTGTACTTATGATTCAAAGGTTCTTGACTATGACTCATTAACATATGAGGATAACCGATATATCACATTTGACCTTACTAAACAGTATAAAGAGTGGTACTCAAATTCTGATACATCGGCAAACGGATTTGTGCTTGAAGCGTTTGATTCAATAGGTTCAAAACAGATTAATATTTATGAAGGTTCTCCTTCATCTGTAACACCTGCCTTAACGCTTATCTACAAAGATTTCACTGGCACAGAGAGCAATCTTTCATACCATACAATCAATGTCGGCGCTAACGCACAGGCGGCTGTATCGGATTACCTCGGCAACCTTGTGATTAACCAAACTTTGTATGAGGGAACAGGCTCAAGAATGCCGTTGAGCATTACTGCAACATACAACAGCATTAACAAAGACACAGCATTTGAGAACGGTTCTGCAAGCGGTTACGGTTGGCAATTTTCATTTAATCAGTACGTAAGAGAAGTGACTGACAAAAACCTTACCAAAGCAGGCTACAACTATATCTATACCGATGCTGACGGTACAGACCATTACCTTAAACTTGCAGAGGGTGAAACCGCTAAATGGGAAGATGAAGACGGTTTAGGTCTTACACTAACCAAAGATGAAAATAACATCTTCATTGATAACGGTTCAACAACACAAAATTACGAATCAACAGCAGACGGTGGCAAACTCCTCTCTGAAAAAGACGAACACAAGAATACAATCACATATACCTACACCGACGGTGACTTAACCAAAATCACAGACGGTTCAGGCAGAGAAGTTCAGTTAAAATACAAGAGCAGTACTAACGGCAAAAAGGTTGTATCAAGAATTACAAAGCCTGATGGTACTGAGATTGATATTGCTTATACAACCGCAAAGGATAAGGTTACTTCAATTTCATTCAATGACGGTCACACTTCACGATTTGAATATGACGATGATTATAACCTGATTTCAATTTCGGGTGTATCTGACAGCTATATGAAATCCCTGCCGACACATAAGTTTGCCTACACAAACGGCAAAGTAACAAACATCACCGAATACGGTACGGACGGCACAGAGGGAAATCACCTTAACATAAGCTACAAAGCCGACAATACAACCGTGTTTACTGATAAGCAGGGACACAGTGAAACCCATATTTTTGATAACGGCGGTTCAACTGTTTCTGTCCTCAATTCAAACGGCTATGCAACTTCGTCCGAGAACACAGGACTTGTAATCAACAATAGTGATAACGCATACACTAAAAACTACATTACAGAGTCCTCACAGCAGACAGAAGTAGGTGGCGGTAAGTATTACTTTGTATCAAACGGTGCAAAGGGTAGTACAACAAGCACAGGCGGTAAGGTAACAGTCGATAATTCAGCCGCAACAGAAGAGGACGGTTATTATCAGTATCTCGGAACAACTTCACTCAAGGTTGAAAATCCGACAAGTGAGAATAACTCCGCATTCTTTACAGGCTTTGCTCATCAGTTCAAAGAAACAACCTTCAACGGCAAGGATGTAACTTTCTCCGCATATGTAAAGACAAAGAATGTAAAGCAAATTTACAGTGGCGGTTCAGTCGGAGCAATCCTCAAAGTTAAGTGCCTTGATTCATCAGGCAAGACTGTAAAAGAAATCAACAGTATCGGACTTACAGGCACACTTGATTGGCAGAGGATCAGCGTAACAGCAAATGTGCCTAGCACAACAGCGTCAATCCGTGTGTATGGCTTGATTAGATATGCATCGGGTACAGCGTGGTTTGACTGCATCCAGTTTGAAGAGGGTAATTGTGCCAACAACTTCAACGCTCTTCAAAACAGCGATTTCAGCTCGAATGACAACTGGCTCACAGAAGAAAACAAGAGCATTTCAGCTAACAACGGAACTGTAACAATAGGCGGTACAGCAGGTGCGGTTGATGATTCCAATACAGAATCGGCAACAGAAGAAACTACCACAGAAAGCAACACCGAACCATCTACCTACACCAAAACAGTTACGGAAACTGCTCCAATGGATAGCATTACTTCATATGACGATTACGGCAACGCAATCAAGTCTGAACAGGGATTTGTAGTCAGAGAAGTAAAGAAGACTTACGAAGTTGAATCTTCCGATACTTCAACCGATGAGGACGGCGATGATACAGATGACAGCACATCATCAAGTCCATCACTCGGCAACAAGTATATCTATCAGAATGTAAAGGTAGATAAGGCAGGAGTATCATTCAAAATCAACGGTACTGCAAAGGCTGATTCTATTCCGCTTTTAAACGAAAACAGAACTTTCGGCATTGCACTCAATATTTACTACAAAAATAACAGCACTCCCGAAATGCACTATCAGGAATTTAATGTCAGTACTTCCAAAAATCAGCAGGTAAGTTTGTCAATAAGTCCCGAAAATAGTGACGAAACCATAGATTATGTTGCATTTGCATTTGTATATGGTTATAATGAAAATGAAATGATGGTTACCAACGCTGAACTGAATATTTTAGCAACGGGGTATGTGACTAAACAATCAGAAAATTCACAAGATGATTCATCAGTCAGTGCCGGTAACGATTCAGACAATGATACAGAGGTTGACAATTATGTTGATTATGAAGTATTGTCCGAATCTGTTGACAAAACAAAACCGTTTATGCAGACAAGTTCTGAATATGACAGCACAGGCAATTATGTAACTTCCGAAACAAATGAGCAGGGAAGTACGACAAAGTATGCTTATGATGTCAACGGCAATGTAACTTCGGTTACTGATGCAGATGAAAATGTGACAAGCTACACATATGATTCATCAGGCAACCTTACATCTGTTAAAAGCGGTGATTCAGAAAACTCATATACATACAGTGGTTTAGGCTCTGTATCGAAAATTACGCACAATGCTTTTAACTATTCATTTAACTACGATGTATTCTATAACCTCGTTTCAACAAAAATCGGCAATGTAACGGTTGCGAGCCATATATATGACAATAATGGCAATCTTACAAAGACTGCTTATGCAAATGGTGATTATCTTGAATATACCTACGATAACTACGGAAATATTTCTGTAATCACAGGCGAAACAGGCAAAATTGCCGAGATGATTTACAACAAGCAAGGTCTTGTTACAAAAGCAGTTGATCATTCAAGCGGCGAAACCTCATATTACTATTACACATTTGACGGTTCGCTTGAAAGCGAATATCGTACATCATCTGGCGGCAGTCTTACTCACTATATTATTACCGATTCAAACGGTAATACAGTTGAAAAGACATCTGTAAACGGTCAGACAAAGACTATTACAACAGGCACAGATGATGACGGAAAGTCATTCGTAAATAATGACGGCGTAACTAATGAAACATCAACCGATGATTTCGGCAGAGTGTCAACTGTAACAACAAAACAGAACAAGAGCGATACCGTATTTACAAAGCAGTATTCTTATTATCACGGTAGCGAAAGCAATGCTACTACCAATATGGTTGGCGGAATCAGCTATAAGTTGAGTTCCGATAGGGTTCTGGATTACAGTTATAATTACACCGACACAGGCAATGTAGAAAATGTGTATGAAAACGGTAAAAAGGTAGCCGTATATACATATGATGAACTTAATCAGCTTGTATGGTATGCAGATACCCGAACAGGTCGCTATATCAGAATAGTTTATGATAACTACGGCAACATTCAAAGAATGGAATCGTATTCACTCGGAACTAACTGGGCACCTGTAAAATTGCTTGAAACAAGAACTTATTCATACGGTGATACTAACTGGAAAGACAAGCTCACCGAGTTTGACGGTGACAGTATTACATATGATAAGAACGGCAACCCATTGACATACCGGGATGATATGACTTTTGAGTGGGAGAACGGAAGAATTCTCAAGAATATATCCACTTCCGATAAAGCCATTCAGATGAGCTATGACTCAAACGGTATGAGAACGCAGAAGTCTGTTGACGGAGTAAAGACTAACTATTACTATGACAGCAGTAATAACCTTTTCGCACTCACTCAGGGGAATGATACGCTGTTCTTCTACTACGATAATTCGGGTGAAGTAATGTCTGTTTCCTGCAACGGAACTATGTATTACTACATCAAAGACCTGCAGGGCGATATTACCGAAATCGTTGACAAAGACGGCAAAGCAGTTGCAGAGTATGCCTACGATGCGTGGGGCAATATGCTTACCGAAGACAACGGCACACTGACAGTCGGCAAACTGAATCCGTTCCGCTATCGCAGTTATGTTTATGATGAAGAAACAGGCTTGTACTATCTCCAAAGCCGTTATTATGACCCGCTCACAGGCAGATTTGTTAATGCGGATGTTTATTGTGACACCGAGTCAGGAACTCCGCTAAGTACAAATATGTTTGCTTATTGTGAGAATAATATCTTAATATATATTGATAAGTCTGGTTCAAAATCTAAAACTAGTCGAGTAGTGTATAATAGAATTAACGCCTTGAGTTATGCTCAGCATAATTATTTAAATGAACGTGATAAAAATGGTTTTAGGTATTATAAAGGAAGAGATTGTGCTAACTTTGTTTCCCAGTGCCTTTTTTCTGGGGGCATAAAAATGAATAACAACTGGTACTTCCAGAAGAATAATTTGGGAAGAGATTGGTATTCTACTACGTGGACTTTTGCGCCACATCAATATAAATATTTTAAAAAATGGGGATTTACAAAATATGTTATTAACATTAATTTATATTCGTATAGGTATAAATTAAAATCACTTATACAAAAATATAACATAAGAGGTGGAGATTTGCTTTACATGGATTTTAATGGTAATGGTCATATTGATCACGCTACCATGATAACAGGTAGGCTAAAATTTAAAGAACTTTTATATACTGCTCATACTAGTGCTGCTTATGGACGTAAGGTTTCAAGTGTGTTTTATAATCACCCAAAATGTATAATGAAAATAATAGTTTTAATATAGGTGAAATGTTATGAAAAAAATTTTACTGATGATAGAACTGATTCTTGCTAGCATAATGCTGGTTTCTTGTGCCGATGTTTCAAATTGTAATGATAATGTTGGCAGTTCTTCACTATTTAACAAAAAAGAAATGGACACTGCGATAAATGTTGCAAAAGATTATTTTTGGAAAAATTATGACGGGTCTATATTGAATTCAATAGAATATGATGACAAGTTAGTGATTAGTGATCAAATTTCTCTTACAAAAATGTATAGTGTAGATTACGCTTTGATTTTTACCCTTTGGTACTATGATTCAAAAGATCAAATTGATAATGACCTGCAACACAAAGATTTTATTTTAGGGTCTAATGAAAATAAGTATAGTTGGACAGTATTGGATGCAGGTTATTATTAATTATTTCGTATTACTACTACACATTTGACGGTTCGCTTGAAAGCGAATATCGTACATCATCTGGCGGCAGTCTTACTCACTATATTATTACCGATTCAAACGGTAATACAGTTGAAAAGACATCTGTAAACGGTCAGACAAAGACTATTACAACAGGCACAGATGATGACGGAAAGTCATTCGTAAATAATGACGGCGTAACTAATGAAACATCAACCGATGATTTCGGCAGAGTGTCAACTGTAACAACAAAACAGAACAAGAGCGATACCGTATTTACAAAGCAGTATTCTTATTATCACGGTAGCGAAAGCAATGCTACTACCAATATGGTTGGCGGAATCAGCTATAAGTTGAGTTCCGATAGGGTTCTGGATTACAGTTATAATTACACCGACACAGGCAATGTAGAAAATGTGTATGAAAACGGTAAAAAGGTAGCCGTATATACATATGATGAACTTAATCAGCTTGTATGGTATGCAGATACCCGAACAGGTCGCTATATCAGAATAGTTTATGATAACTACGGCAACATTCAAAGAATGGAATCGTATTCACTCGGAACTAACTGGGCACCTGTAAAATTGCTTGAAACAAGAACTTATTCATACGGTGATACTAACTGGAAAGACAAGCTCACCGAGTTTGACGGTGACAGTATTACATATGATAAGAACGGCAACCCATTGACATACCGGGATGATATGACTTTTGAGTGGGAGAACGGAAGAATTCTCAAGAATATATCCACTTCCGATAAAGCCATTCAGATGAGCTATGACTCAAACGGTATGAGAACGCAGAAGTCTGTTGACGGAGTAAAGACTAACTATTACTATGACAGCAGTAATAACCTTTTCGCACTCACTCAGGGGAATGATACGCTGTTCTTCTACTACGATAATTCGGGTGAAGTAATGTCTGTTTCCTGCAACGGAACTATGTATTACTACATCAAAGACCTGCAGGGCGATATTACCGAAATCGTTGACAAAGACGGCAAAGCAGTTGCAGAGTATGCCTACGATGCGTGGGGCAATATGCTTACCGAAGACAACGGCACACTGACAGTCGGCAAACTGAATCCGTTCCGCTATCGCAGTTATGTTTATGATGAAGAAACAGGCTTGTACTATCTCCAAAGCCGTTATTATGACCCGCTCACAGGCAGATTTGTTAATGCGGATGTTTATTGTGACACCGAGTCAGGAACTCCGCTAAGTACAAATATGTTTGCTTATTGTGAGAATAATGCGATAAATAAATCTGATGATGAAGGAAAAGATGCTTGGTGGATACAGTCGCCAAATAGTGTTCCACTTATTTTAGGGAATGCTGGGCATACATCACTTTTATTGCAAGAAAAATCAGGGTATTGGTGGTATTTCTATTGGGGAGATAGAAGTGTTCAGTTGTTATTTATAGAAACTTCTTCCCTAAGGGAAATTACAGGTAAAGTAAGAGATCAGATCAATTATTATAACAGGAACTATTCTAATAAATTTGGTAAGTTGTACTATTACGAAAATTATACGCAAGCTATACAATTTTCTGGGCATTTTGAAAATAGTATTAAAGAAATTAAAAAATTTATCAGTAATAATCAGTATTCATATAGCTTTGGCATTAAAAGAAAGATTTATGTTAGGTTTAGATATCCATCAAAAAAATATAAAGGTAAAGACCGGCCATATTCTCATATATTAACTAAAAATGACTTTTACGATACATCGTTTAATAATTGTTTGCAAGCCAGTGCTTATTATTTAAAGTATGGTAGTTTAAATAATAACGATGTGCAATTCAAGTTACAACTGATGCATGTGGGTACTGTTCCAAAATTTGCCATAAACAAATTTAAAAAATTTGGTAAATGGGTGACATGTTGATAATTTTTTTAGAAAGGGGTTACTAATGAAAAAGAAAAAAGCGTTTAAAATCATTGCTATTGCTCTAATATTTTGTTTCTTTGCAGTTGCAGGCGTGGTGTATTTTTCTCTTACCAACGTTCCGGAACATAATGTTAAGATTGAAAATGAGCCGGATAATAATAGTTATATGAATACTTGCTCAAATGTAATGTGTAATTTGGCAAGAGTTGGTGACAAACTATATTACAATGCGGCAAACGACTTTTTTAAATACGGAACATATGAAATCACTTCGGACTATACCAAGCGAATTTATTGGAAAGGTCCAGCCATTACAAGTGAATGCCTTGATTTAAACCGTGTTTCCAATGAGAATATTTTTTCTCCTTACATACACAATGACATTGTTCAGTATTATGATTTGAATCAAAAACATTATGAGGAATATTTGAAACTACCCGATACTAATAATGATAACGCTTCGCTCGAAGAATTGTTTGTTGTAGGTAATGAACTCTATTTCAGCTATTCTGAATTATACGGTGGCAATGTTATAGGCGATACTATGGTAGTTTATGGTTTCTACAACCTTTACCGACAAGATGAAGATGATACAAAGTTAATATTGTCGGTGGACAATCTTGATTTTGACTATATTTCAGATCTTCGATTTTATGATGAATATATCTATTTTGTTGCAGGAAAAAGAACAAGTGACAAAGAAAACGCTTCTACAAACCTGTTTCTTTGTAAATATAATCCAAATAACGGAAAGATAGTTTATAAAATTCCTTATGCAACAAGTAGTGACTTTGTTGAAATTACTTGTCTATCTGCTGTGAATGACAAGGTGTATGGTACAATAGTTAATCGCTCTGATAACGGGTATGAAACGGTTTATTGTGCTGATTTGAAAAGCGGTACAATAAATACATTGTTTAAATCAAATGCAGGTATGGTTATCAACAGCTATAAGGATAAGGTGTTTTTGCTTATTGAAAACGGAAAAGATATGGGAATATACTCAGTTGATACATCAACCGACAAAGTTACAAAAATATTTGATGAGGATATGGATTTAAACGGTCTTTATATCGTTGATTCTAAATACCTGTATTTTGCAGATGATGCGTATTTTACCCTCCACAGAATAACCCAAGACGGCAAAAATCTTGAAAAAGTATTTGGCTGATTTCATTATCATGTTAAATGGAGTTATAAAAGTATATAAGGAATAATTTAGAAGGCTTAGTCAAACCTCCTAAATCTTAGATGTATTCTTCACAAGTGTTTTTTACATTTATCTGTTTTTTGAAAGCGAATATCGCACATCATCAGATGGCAGCCTCCTATGATAAGAAAGAAATTATCATAGGAGGCGATTTTATTGTACATTTGTGGGAATTAGTCAAATTAATTTATTTAACAAAGAATGCATAAAATAGCAACAAATTAGTTTGACTAATATATAATATTGTGTTAAAATTATGCGAAAAGGAGGGTGACAGCTCTATGGAGCAATATATGCCGATAGTGTGGATAGGCTTTGCAATATTCATGTTGCTTTGCGAAGGCTTTACAACACAGCTTGTATCAATATGGTTCGTTCTCGGCTCGGTTTGTGCCGCAATAACAACTATATTCACAAGCGACATAACAATCCAGTCGGCGGTGTTCCTTGTTGTGTCACTTGTTTCGCTGATTGTGACACGACCGCTTGTAAAACGCTTTAAAAAGCGTAATAAAGCAACGGGAACAAACGCAGACCGCCATATCGGTCAAGTCGGGTTTATGCTCACAGATTTAACCGATATTGACGAAACAGCACAGGCAAAGGTCGGTGCGGAAACATGGACTGTAAAGTCTGACAAAGCACCGCTTTTAAAAGGAACAAAAGTTAAGGTTCCTGCAATAGAGGGTGTAAAGCTCATTGTAGAGCCAATATCAGAATGAGAGGTAAATAATGTTAGGACTTATTATTTTAGGAATTATCCTTTTAATCCTGCTTATAG
>ERZ1034687.1724-NODE-1724-length-10770-cov-14.358469_pt1 | contig 10770 bp, 7 predicted proteins | sample MGYA00520704_ERZ1034687 | MGnify/ENA primary metagenome ERZ1034687 (study PRJEB33766, sample SAMN09781762) | gut metagenome | biome: gut microbiome | host: Homo sapiens | place: Madagascar | study: EMG produced TPA metagenomics assembly of the PRJNA485056 data...
GGATTACTAACCGACAAATTATTATGTAAAAGAACACTTTAAATGCGAAACAGCCAGTAGGGTGGGAAAAGCCTGTAGCGGTTCCCACCTTACATTCTTACAAAAATAAGATTTTTAACATTAAATTAAAACCAGTTTTTCAAACAATAGTAGAAAATCAGTACATTTTAAGATAAAAATCGGACAATAATCGAACTTCTGAAACAGGCACTAAAAAAGGGCTTGAAGCTAATTCTTGCCCTTATAATAGAAAAAACTCCCCAGGTTGGACTCGAACCAACAGCCTACCGGTTAACAGCCGGTTGCTCCGCCATTGAGCTACTGAGGAATATCTTTTTTGCTCTCTTTGAGCTTATGTACTTATTATAATACAAAACATTTTTATTGTAAAGTCTTTTTTTTTATTTAATTGTGGATAATTTTACTAATTGTTCAAATTCTTTGTAGTGACTTGATAACTCCTCGAATGTCCCTATATCTACGATTGCGCCATCTTTCATATAAATCAATTTATTACATGCTTTTAATGTTGATAATCTATGCGCAATTGCAATTATTGTCTTTGATGCACTGATTTGCTTCAACATTTCGGTTATTTCATGCTCAACTTGAACATCCAGTGCGGATGTGGCTTCATCAAGAATAATAATTTCTGGATCTCTATATAATGCTCTAGCAATGGACAATCTTTGTTTTTGCCCTTGTGACAAGCCGTTTGAACCAATTATTACATTAGAATTAATACCTTGCGGATATTCCTCTATGACATCATAAATTTGAGCCGCTTTGAGAGCCTTGATTACACCATTATCATCAACATTTTTGCATCCCCATGCCACATTTTCTTTTATTGATTTATCTAAAATATTTATTTGCTGAGGAACATAACCGAGCATGCGCCTAAATTTTTGAAAATTTTGTTGAGTTAATTGGGTTTCATCTACAATGATTTCCCCGCTATCTGCAGGCAAAAGTCCTGTTATAATATCGGCTAATGTGCTTTTACCTGCTCCAGAAAGCCCTATTATTCCAATAAAATCGCCCTTATTAATAGTGAATGAAATATTTTTTAGAACCTGCTTTGTGCAATTGTAAGAAAAACAAATATTTTTCAATTCTATTTTGTCTTGGAAATCAAGCCTTCCCTCAGCTTGCAGCTTCTCTTTTTGAAAATTATCAAAATCACATGCCTCATATTTTTCATTAATTCGTTTTACATAATTTCTTGAAGCATTTATATTTATTATAGATGACTGTATTCTGTTTAGCGCAGGAGCAATTCTAAATAACGCCGCAACCACAATTGCAAACGCAGCCATAAGTTTTGCATTATCACTTGAAGTTTGTAGAGAAATAATACAAGCAAGAATTAAAAGAGCAAGAACCACGAGCATTTCAACTATATATGGAGGAATTGCGTTGTAAAAATTTTGAAGTTTTTGCGTATTTCGGTATTTTTTTTCTGTATTTTGGTATTGTTCAAAAAACATGTTTTCAGCAGAAAGGATTTTTAATTCTTTTATGTTAGAAATACTCTCAAGAATAGTGTCGTTGTGTTTTTTATTAATTTTTTCCATTGTTGTAGCAAGAGAATTTGTACGTTTTTTGAAGTATTTATTTTGCAAAAACATGGTTGTTACAACAAAAATTACTGTTCCGAGTGCAGGAACTGGAAATTTGATAAACAAAAGAGCAATTATCATCCCGACAATTATTACATTTGTCATGAGGTTTAATCCTCTCATCACAAATCCGTCAACCGCAACTCCAGTAAGAGTTTCAAGAGTATAAATTTTGTCACTTTGAGATGTTTTCATTATTTTTTTATATGGAGCATATATATAATATTCCATAAACTTAGCAGCAATATCTTTTTTCCAATTTGTTATAAATTTGCTCTGAATATATTGAACCAAAATCATAAAAAAGTTTTTTAAAATGAAAAGCAATAATACACATAAACCTATTGAAAGTCCGAGTAATATCGGATTTATAAGTTTTAATTGAGGAACATGTTCCATAATTGTTTCCGGTGTCATAATTAAAATTATAAATGGATAAATCATTGCAACACCAACCAATTCCATAATAGCGGCAATTAACGAAAGTCCCGCAAATCCTAGAAGTTTTGAATATCTTCCCTTTCCATAGTATTTAATAAACTTTTTATAATTTTCTAAAAACATTTTAAACCTTATTAAATTATTAAGATATAGCTATTTTTTATAATATACTATATAATCATGGTAAAGGAAGGAGTTAATTATGTCAAATCCGATATTAAATGATGACAGATTTAGTGCAGATGCTCAAATACTAGATGGTGCGCCAATGACAATACAAGGAACAGTTAATAAGATTTTCTTGTTATTTATCTGCTTGATTGCAGGTTGTGCGTTAAGCGTTTATTATTTGTTTGCAAATCCAGCAATTGCCATTGGTTTAGTTAGTATTGGCTCAATTTTGAGTTTTATCTTGGTATTGATTACCTGTTTCAATGTTAAATCTGCAAAATATTTAGCAGCACCTTATGCGTTGTTTGAAGGCTTAACCTTGGGGGCATTTTCAGCATTATTTGAAAAAGCTTATCCTGGAATTGTAATAAATGCGATACTAGGAACATTTGTCGTATTATTCGTAATGCTTGCTTTATATAAGGCAAGATTTATTCAATATACAGAAAAATTTAGAGCAGTTTTGACTACGGCAATACTTTCAATTTTAGCAATTTATATAATTCAATTTATTGCAATGATATTTTCTCGTAGCATTCCGTTGATATGGCAAAGCGGACCTGTTGGGATAGGATTTAGCCTATTTGTTATTGTAATTGCTGCAATGAGCTTAATTCAAGATTTTTTCTTCATTGAAACATCTTCTCAAAGAATGTTAAGTAAAGATTACGAATGGTTTGGAGCTATGGGGTTAATGATTACACTTATATGGCTTTATACCGAAATCTTGAGATTATTGGCTAAACTAAATTCAAGAGATTAATTGATATTAAAAATCTAAAAATAAAAATCGCAATTTTTATAAGTTGCGATTTTTTATTATCTTATTTATACTAATTCTCCGAAAATTCTTCCATTTTCATATTTAGTTATTTTTACTTGTTGTAAGGTGTTTAGCAAACTTTCGTCTTGCGAATTAATAAGAATAGTTAAATAATTTCTTGTAACACCTTTTAATAATCCTGTTCTTTTATCAAAGCGTTTTTCGATTAAAACTTCCCTTGTTTTTCCAATATTTTTATTTATAAATTCGGTATGTTTTATAAAAGACAAAGCTTTTACAATATCAGCACGTAATTGACGAACTTTCTCATCTACCTGATTAGGAGCTTTTGCACCAATTGTTCCTTCCCTAACAGAGTACGGAAAAACATGAATTTGAGATAAGCCTGATTTTTGTAAATTTTCAACAGTGATTTGAAAATCTTCTTCTGTTTCGCCTGCAAATCCTGTAATAATATCACTTCCTAAAAATGGAGTATCAAAAGTTTCGTTAATCTTGTCAATTTGCGCTAAATAATCCTCAACTTTATAAAATCTGTTCATAGATTTTAAGGTTTTGTTGCAAGCTGATTGTAGTGACAAATGAAAATGCGGACAGAATTTTTTTGAATTTTTAAGATATTCTAACATTTCATCTGAGATTTCAGTAGGATTAAGTGACCCCATCCTAAATCTTTCAATTGTAGTACACTCCTCAATCGCTTTTATTAAGTCTAATAATTCAAACCCGATATCTTTACCCCATTGTCCAATATGGATTCCCGTCAAAACAACTTCTTTAAAACCATGTTTTGAAAAATTGTTGATTTGTTCCACAATAAATTCAATATCTGCACTTCTACTTTTTCCTCTAGCAAACGGAATTATGCAGTATGAGCATCTGTTATCACAGCCGTCTTGAATTTTCAGACTTGCACGAGTTTTACTCATGTCATTAAGAACGACTTTACTAAAATCTGTCCTGTGCATAATATCAGACACAGAACAAGTTTTTTCTTGCGTGTCTGATAAGATTTTGTACAAGTCTAATTTTTCATCATTACCTACAACAAGATCAACAAATTCGTTTTCAAGAAGTTTTTCTTTTTCAACTTGTGCAACACAACCTGTAATAATCGTAGTTATATTTGGATTTTTATGTTTTGCAGCACGAAGGAGATACATTGCCTCGTTGTCGCTTTTGTGAGTAACGGTACAAGAATTTAAGATATAAAAGTTAGCATCTTCAATCTTTTTAGTTTGCGTAATTCCATTATTTTCTAAATTTTCGGCTATAATTGAGCTTTCAAATTGATTTGATTTACAGCCCATTGTGTGAATGTAAAAATTTTTCATAAGTGCATAATAATCTAAATAAAGTTTAGTGTAAATATTCTTAACAAAATCTTATTACAATAGCAAAAAAACATGTTTTTGGGTTTTAATAGGGTATAATATAAGTGAAAGTGTAGGTATGTGTATGCAGATTTCAGCAATTTCAACTCCTAATTTTAGTGGAAGACGTGATAATGTAGATGCTTTGATTGGATTAGATGACAATTCTATCCGTCAAATAGCTTTTGCCGAAACTTCAGCTAAATTTGACAGAAAAAAATCAAATAGAATTACAAACGCTTTGTTCTACGCAGCTCCTGTTGCAGCAGGTTTAAATGCAGCTGTGTTGACAAAGGGAAAATCAAAAATATTTTCTAAAGAAGTAACAGGCATGGCTAGTCGTGCCGCAAGCGGATTAAAAGTTGCAGCTCTTTGGACTGCTGGTTTAGCAGCTATTGATACTTTAGGTTTTGCAAAAAGAAAACTAGTTGAAAATTCACCAAAAGCTCGTCAATTTGATAATGAACATCCGTTTATATCTTTGATGGGAACTTTGGCTGCCGGAGTTGGCGCATTGTTCTTATTGAATAAAGGTGTTACCAAATTAGCGTCTAAAGAAGCTCCTAAATTTATGCAAAAAGGAACTGAAAAAGTTGCTAAATTTATCAATGAAAACAAAATGATGGTTGGAGCTAAAAATGGTTTGAAGAATATTGCAGAAAAAACTCCATCAGCATTGAAAGAATTTGGAAAATCTTTATTATCTTGGTCACCAACAATGTTGTTGTTCGGTGGTTTGTTCCACTCTATGAGTGCCGCAAATGCTCAAAATAGGGATTTTGCAAAAAATTATACAATTTTAAAAAACAAACAATCTGACTTAGCTCAGGCTAGGGTAAGAGAACTGTCTATGGAAAATGATTTTCTAAAAACATCTCCTGAAAATAAAGAAGATTTAGAATTACTTCATGAACCAATGACAGGCATTGCAGAAGAAATCGCTAATGCAGAAGAAAATGCTTAATTAAGGAAACAAAATATATATTAAGACGATGGTTACGATAAATATCGTAACCATTGTTTTTGTTATCATGCTCTCGTAACATTTTGTAACAAAAGATTCAAATTATTAAAGATTTCAAGAGAAATAACCGATATACCATAATGAAAGTTACTAAGGAAAAATGAAAGGTAAACGTCAATTATGGGAATGGCGGCAGGACAAGCTAGATTATTATCAATCACATCCCGTATGTCTGATAACGAGCTACGAGCTCAGCTTATCAACAACGATAAGATGCGTCTTGCAACCAAAAGTGCGCAGGTTAGCGAAGCATACACAAATGCTTTAAATAATGCACAATTGATGTTTACTAATTATGATAAAGAAAATAACACAAGCTACAAAGAATTAACATTCAATTCTTTGACTGCTTACAACCAATATAACAACCAATATGCAATTTCAAATTCAGCAGGTCAATTGTTGGTTTCAGAAACTGATGCAAAGAATTTTGAAAAATCTACAGATCTTGCATCTTTCTTAAAATGCTATGGTTTAGAAGAAACTACTACGTACTTTGATAATTTATCAAAATATAGCGGAGTAAGTTATTATACAACAAATGATTTAGGCGAAGCTGTTAAAGTAGACAAATCTGCTGGTATTGTTTACAATACAGGACTTGTTGCAGATGATCATAATATTCAAAAAGATTCTGGTTACAAGCCAGATATATTGAAAGATATGTATGAAGGCAAAAATGGATATGATAGCTACAATACTATCAAATCTTCTGAATACTATTATAATTATCAAAGTGCATTGAGCAATTTCTCAACTGCAGAAACTACTTTCAAAACAAAAGCTGCAGAAATTATGAATACTTTGTTAGGCAATGTAAAAACCGCAAGCGGGGCAACAATATATGATATCAAAAAAAATCTTGCAGGAGCTGCTGATACCAATGCAGCAAAAGCAGAAATAGATAAGCTCCTTGAAATCATTGGCAGTGACAACTCAAAAGGGCTTAGAGAATTATCTACTGCAGATTCTAAAAATTATTATGATTCAATGGTTGATATTTTAAATAAAGCCAAAAATGATCAACAAGATATATCTTCTTCAAACTTAAAGGTAAATGAAACAGATGGAAGTACAATAGACTGTGCTGGCGCATTCCAATTAAGAAAAGATGCAAGCGGCAATTGGAAAGCTTATTTCTATACAAGTGAAGAAGAAGGTAAAGATGCAACACTTGATGAAAACAACGCATTTAACGTAACTGTTAGCAATGGCACATTATCATTCAACAACGGAAAAACTGCTGGCGACAGTGAAAGAATAGCTTATTCAGGCATCCCTATTCCGGTATTACAAGAAGATGGCAAATATGCAATACCTAGTTCTACATTCACAGAAACTTCTCTATTAGATTTAGAAGATTATCAACGCATTGGTCAAACAGTAATTACATCATTGATTAATTCTATATCAAACACTTTTGACATTAAAAGAGATGAATATAAAAAGCAAAATGGAACTGATATCCCGGAATACACAGCATACAAAGATGCTGCCGCAAAATTGTATGAAACTATTTTTGGGAATACAATGCCTTCTACTTTTGATGAGAACAAATGGTCACAATTAACCGATATCAATGCAATCAATCAATTAGGACAAAATTTCAATCCTAATACAACTAAAGCAACCGAATTTGAAAAAATCAAACAAGCAGAAGTTCTTGATGCAATCATGAATACTTATGGTGAACCAAATTATGACTGGATTGATACTTCAAATAAAAATGCTTCTTATAACGAAAACGGTTCAGCAAAAGCTCAATGGTACACAAACTTATATAACAAAATGGAAAAATCAGGCTACAAAGCTCTACAAGATGGTTTGGCTTCTAGTGCCGAATGGATACAATTTGCATTTGAAAGTGGTTTGGTTTGCCTTGAACAAGTTGACGCTAACAATAATTGGAACACTACAACTTATACAAATTGTAGCGATATCACAGAACAAACAAACAACGCAGCACTCACAAAAGCTGAAGCAGAATATAACGCTGCAATGGCAAAAATTGAAAACAAAGATAAAAGATATGACCTTGAATTAAAAAATATTGATACAGAACACAATTCACTTCAAACAGAATACGATTCAATCAAAACAGCAATCGACAAAAACATTGAAAGAACATTCAAAATTTATTCTTAATACACTACATTTTATATTTATTATATTTTTCCCCTACACATTTTTTATGGCAGAACACATGTTCTGCTTTTTATTATGAGCTTTATATGGATATAAAGATTATGTAAGGAAATCAATGTTTAACTGTTTTTTAGTTTATAATTACAATATAGATAAGATAAATGGAGATAATTATAATGGAAACAGTTAATGAAATTCTTTCAAAGTTAGAAAATGCAGACAACGTTACAAAAAACAAATTGGAAAACGAATTGGTAAGCATAGGAACTTCTGCAGTGCCTCAACTTGTTGATGAATTACAAGTTGTTAGAGGTATTAAAAGAGGTGTTGTTGCAATGACTTTGATTAGATTAGGCAATGCTTCTGTTAAATATTTGAAAGAAGCAGCTAAAGATAATAAAGATTTTGAATGGGTTGCTGAATACTTGATTAGAGAAATTGAATGTTCAGTAGCTGCTTAGTTTTTAAGCAAAAAAAGCAGAATAAAAAAGGCATGTTGAAACAAACATGTCTTTTTTATTACCAAAATATAAAACTATATTTATGATATACTTTTTTTTATGGGGAAGAAAGCTTTATTATTCTATATAACACTATTTTTATTAATTCTTGCCTTTTCAACAACGGCAACTCATTTTGATTATGACTTATGGGCTAGATTAATTGCAGGCATGGGAGTAATCGATGGTGGAAATGTATTAACATCAGATTTTTTATCTTACACACCGGTTCATACATGGTTTGACCATGAATGGGGAAGTGGGGCTATATTTTACGCAGTATTAAAACTATTTGGAGCATATAGTTTAATAATTCTACAAGCTCTAATGTTGTTCGGAATATTCTTTGTTGCATCAAGAGTTGTAAAAAACAGAACCAATATTTCTCCATACAATATTTTGTTCTATTTCTTTACTCTTATGGCTGTTATGGAAAATCTTAACAACCCAATCAGATGCCACATGTTCAGCTTTTTATTCTTTACAATATTTATTTATTTATTGGAAAAAGTTAGAAAAGGCAACAATAAACTTCTATTTATCATTCCTCCATTAATAATCCTTTGGAACAATATTCATGGGGGTGTTGTTGCAGGGTTAGGACTGTTAGGAATGTACGCAGTCGGAGAGTTCTTAAATAAAAAACCTTGTTCAAAATACCTTATAACTCTTGCAATTTCCTTACCACTACTTTTGATTAACCCTTGGGGATACAAATATACAAAATTTTTACTAATGGCAAACACAATGAAAAGACCTTATATTGTTGAGTGGTGGGGACTATTTTCAAAATTCTATCTGTTTAAACAAATAAAATTCAAACTTTTCATGCTCGTTTTAACGATTACCGAAAGTATTTATATTTTTAAAGAAATTAAATCAGATAACATTAAAAATTGGTACAATAAAGCCGATAAAGTCAAGTATATCGTTATTTTATCAACTATGTATTTGGCAATAAGCCATGTAAAACTTCTTCCGTTTTTCGCAATCTCTGCAATATGCTTTATGTACGAAGATTTTTATAAATTAATCGAAAATATTAAACTACCACACTGGAAAAACAGAATGATTTATATCATGCTGCTTTTCATCTCAATTTTTACATTGTCATCAAAAAACTTTTCAGTTCCTGTTGGAATGGATGCTTATCCTGTCAAAGAAGTTGAATTTATCAAAGCAAACAATATAAAAGGTAATATTTTGACGAATTTCGGTTATGGTAGTTATGTTTCTTATAAACTCTACCCGCAAAACAAGATATTTATGGATGGCAGGTACGAAGAAGTCTATTATGACTATATGGTACCAATGTTAAAGGAATTTTTACTTGCATATCCGCATTGGAAACAAGTTTTTGAATATTTTCCACCTGATGTCATGATTATCGAAAACTCATACCCTGTTTATAATGTTTTAAAACAAGAAGGGAAATGGATTGCAGTATATGAAGGGAAATATTTCGGAGTATTCTTGCCTAAAAAGGTTGCAAATAAAAAGTTTGTACAACCGACTAGCGACATCAACTACTACAAAAATACTCTATTTACTACAGGAATAAAATTTTAAATATCGTATAATAAATTTATGGATATTAATTTTAAATACACATGTTTATTTGGAGGCGGCGCAATTAGAGGAGTTTCCTACATCGGAGCCGTAAAAGCATTAGAAGAACTCGGAATAATTCCTGACAGATTAGCAGGTTCTTCTGTTGGTTCAATTTTTGCAGCATTATTGGCAGTTGGCTACAATGCAGAAGAACTTAAAGATATTTTTATTAAGGTTAATTTTGAATTATTTAAAGATATCTCAATCGGCTTAGGTCCACTATTTGCAATTAGCAAAGGAGAAGTTTTTTTAGAATGGGTTAGAGAATTAATCGAAAAAAAATATTATGGCGAAAACTACAAAAAAGGAGTAAACCCTGCCGTAACATTCAAAGATATCAAAAAAAATCTGGTTGTAATAACAACTAATTTATCTAACTTTGAATGTAAAGAATTTTCCAGATTTGACACACCGGATTACGAAATAGCATCTGCCGTTAGAATTTCATGTTGTATGCCTGGATTAATGAAACCAATTGAATACAACAAAACCCTGCTTGTTGACGGCGATTTACAAAAAAGTTGGCCTATGTGGAAGTTGTCAAAGCATCTTTTGAATGACGACGAAAGAATACTTGAATTTCGTCTTGAGGGAAATTATGAAAGTAATGACATCTCCGGAATAAATTATGCAAATGCGGTTTATAGCTGCATGACTGCGATATCTACATCTTTTATTACCAATATATACGGAAATAAAGACAAATTTGATTATATTGTTCTTAATACCGGCGATATTGTGGTTGTCGATTTCAATATAAATGAAGCCAAAAGGAATGATTTGATTAATTCTGGGTATAATCAAACTATTTCTTATTTTAAAGACTTTTTGATTGAAAAAAAATCTAAAATAAGACACAATTATTCAATAATTCAAGCACATATTACTAAAATCCAAAAATATATTAAATCAAATAATATTCAAAAAGCAAAAAACCAAATGGGTGAATTATTCATGGATTTGCCAGAATTATCTGAAATTATTGATTTGACAGATTATAATGAGATTAAAAAATTTAGAGATATATTCCTCAAAAATCTAAAATATCCAGCATTGTTTGGGAAAGTAACACTTTCTAACTTTAAACTCATAGATACAG
>ERZ1034687.1732-NODE-1732-length-10730-cov-12.912881_pt1 | contig 10730 bp, 6 predicted proteins | sample MGYA00520704_ERZ1034687 | MGnify/ENA primary metagenome ERZ1034687 (study PRJEB33766, sample SAMN09781762) | gut metagenome | biome: gut microbiome | host: Homo sapiens | place: Madagascar | study: EMG produced TPA metagenomics assembly of the PRJNA485056 data...
TGACCGCTGCGCCGTAGCCCAGACGGATAAGCCCCAGCACAAGCGACACAGCGCCCACAACGATGAGCACCAGCGCCAGCCATGCGGGCAGTAGGGTAAGAATGGTGTTAAGGATGGTTTCCATGTGTTACTCTCCTCTCTTTTTTTCGAGGTCTTCGATGCGGTGGTTTGCCACCTTGATTTGTTCTTCCAGCACTGGCACGCGCTGGGCAAAGTTGTTGTGCGCCCGGACTTCGCGTGTCAGCTCTTCCAGCTTGGTTTCGGTGACAGCCTGCTGCTTGTCCAGCTTGGCGTCCATGCTCTGCGCGGTGCGGTTGTTGGAAACGATTGCGCCGATTAGGCTCAGACCGCCGGTAATAAGCGCTACAATGATTGCTTCGCTCATGCGCCATCCCGGAGCCGGTCAAGCTCCTTCTTTGCAATGATTTTTGCGTAGTCCTTGTAGGCGTGGGACAAATCCACGTCACCGGACACGCCCGGCACGCGGGCGGCACGGGTGTACTGCCACATCCCAAAGGCAAAAACGGTCTTGGGCTTATCCTCCGGATTTGTTTTGGTCTTGTCCTTTGGGTATCGCGCAAGCCATACATCGTACTTTTTCAGCGCAGCGCCGCCCATATAAAGGTTCGTCTGCCCAAAGTACAGCCCGGTGTACAGCATGGCGTAAAAGCCCCAGCGCTCCACCGTGCCCAGCGCATGGGCGGCAATGTCCGTCAGGGTCTGCTTGTCAAGCGGTGCCTGCACATAGGTGTTCTCAATGTCCACCGCCACCGGCAGCTGCACTGTCTTGCCGGTAAGCACCTTGCGCAGCAGGGCAAGCTCTGCGTCAGCTTCTGCCGTGTTGACCGCCTTGCAGTAGTAGTACACGCCGCAGGGGATGCCCAGCCGTTTGCACGCGGCGTAGTTGCGGGCAAAATAGGGGTCGATGTACGGCTTGCTGGGCGCGTCTTCCGCGCTGTTGCCAAGCGCCCGCAGCATTACGCCGGAGACAAGCCCGCTTGCCTTGACTTTTTCCCAGTCGATGCGCTTCTGCCAGCGGGACACATCCATAATAGGAAGCATTATATCAGTCCTTTCTTTTATGTCGTGGGTGGTCAGCTAAAGCATAAAATTACGTCCTCACTTATAATCAAATCGATTCCCACGTCACGGTTCCGTCTGCGTTAAAATTTATTTTTTTGTTGCCACAAAAAACGACCTCTGTTATCATTGTGCCGCCCAGCACCATCTGATTGGATTTGCTAGGTCTTGCTGCATGCCCGATACCAATACTGTCCTTGGCTCCAGCAACCGTAGCATATGCACCACTACCTAAAAAAACGTTATAATCTCCTGTGGATAAATACGTTGTATTCGCACCCACAAACACGTTATTATTTCCGGTCTTGTTGCTGTACCCGGCCATATTGCCAATATAAATATTTTTGTCGGCCTGATTTTGATAGCCAGCCATGTGACCAAGCGCCACGCAATCTTTTGCTTCACTATCAGTAACACCACTTAATGCAAACTTGCCCAATGCAATATTGTAATCCATGTTACGTCCATTCGCACATGCTCCAATGCCAATAGCAATGTTGGATGTACCTGTTTGCATATAGATTCCAGCGTCAGCGCCAATTGCTATGTTTTCATTGCCGTTCTCAAGATTTTGCAGAGCAGAACCGCCAATTCCGATATTTCGGTGTCCGGCAATCAATTTTTTTAACACTGCGTTTCCTATTGCCACCAACCGGGTCGAGCCAATAGCATGTGTTGCACTGTCATATCCGATTAGCACATTGCGGTTTCCGTAGTTTTCATAGTTGTTTGACGTAATGGCACTTATATAATTCAATTTATACTCTGTGCCGCTGGTCTGAATTTTGCGCACACTAATATTGCTAAGTTCAAATTCCTTTTCGTTATAGGGGCGAATAATTAATTTTGCTTCAGAAATTATTTCAACCGGAATAACAAGATGACTTGTTCCATTGTATACAAATGATAAGTTTTTTTCATCCGTGCCAACCGTCACAAACTCGTCCTGATAAAAACTTGAATCAAACTCAACAATATATTTGTCTCCAACGCTGCAATTAAGCGGTACGATTAAATCTTCCGTGCCGTTGGCGGTATGCGCAATCGTGTTTTCGTTGATTGTCCACCCGTTTCCCGCTATTACGGCAGACGCGACAAACAAATTGTTGCCTAGATGCAAAACCCTCGTTGTCAAATATGGGATAAACCCGCTATTGCCGCCTGTCGAAGAATTTTCTAGTATTTCAACCCTTCCTGGGAGTTGCTGCATTGTTTTCGACAGAAATGCGTCTTTGATTTTCACCTCTGCGAAATCATAAGCATAATAGTTATGATTTTCTCCCAAACTGATGCAGATACTGTCTCTCAATTCGTTGTCAGATACTGTATCGTGAGACATGTTATAATAATGTACTAAAAAATATTTTGCGGCAGAATTTGTTGTAAAGGTATACCAATCCCGTACACCATCACTTTGCAACGGTAGTCTGCCTGTGCGGCTGTCTAGGATGTTCGCTACAAAGTCGCCGGAATCTTTGGAGTTGGGGTAATGGTCAATGCTAACAATGCCAAATCGCGAATAATTTCCAGCGGCGCGGGATACTGTATATTTTGTCAGAGGGTCGCACTTAATAACAACGGAGCGTGTAATGTCTGACGGTGATATATTGCCCGTTAACGTCCCAGTGTAAGCGTAGATGGTATTGTCCGGGTCGTTCTTATCAAACAGATTACCTCTATTCGATATCTCAGCGGATATTTTTTCAAGGTATCTTGTCTCTGCGGAAACTCGTTTAAACTGCGTCCCAACACTGATTTCTGACCAGTGTTCTACATTCCATTCCTCTTCCGCAGCAGCATCCGATTTTCGACGATATAGCGTATTATCATAAATGCAGATATCCCCGGCAGAATAAATTTTTTTATCACTGTACGATTCTGCAATATTTTCCTTTAGCCGACTAGCCGCATCTCCAGTCGCTTTCGCATCCGCAGCCTTGCCGGAGAGGGAGAGGGTGGGGTCAATGATGTTATCGACAACGGCTTTCGTTGCGTTAGCGGCAGATTCAACATCCGCGATGCCGTTCTCGATGTGGTTCAGCTGTGAAGCGGTAAGCACTTCGCCGTTTGCAAAGTTCTGTTTTTGATAGCTCATTGATAGGTTACCTCCTCTTCATTTTCGTTGATTTGCGTAAAAGCCGTTTCTGTTTCGGTATTAACAGACTCATCGACTTTTGGCACGGGGCTGTATATCAAATTACTTCCATCCCACAAATAATCTGTATAAAACCCTTCTGTCATCCCTGACAGGTCATCAAACAGAATCTCATCAGGCGGCAGCGGGTTTGGAATAACGCTTTCGTGACACCACCCGCCGCCATACAATCGACCATTCAATCCGACTTTGCACTTGAACTTGAAATGTTCCATGATATTCACCTCACATAAAACCGTATAGTTCCAACGGGCGGCAAACCTCATTGTTTTCCGCAACTCCGTCATTGGCTGGGTTTTGCAGATTGAACCATGATGGCGTGACCACAATGTTGTAGCTTGAGGTTCTTTCGTTTCCTCTTCCAAACGTTATTCCCGTGTCGCTCACCTTGACGGTTCTCCAATGAATGGTATTCCACGGATAAGCATAGGAGTACGTTTGCCCGTTAACGGGAAGAACAACGGTAAGTTTACCAGCACTGCCGCCATCTGCAAGCCATGTTCCTTCTTTATGCGTGTCATAGACTAGCATCACAGCCGAATAGGACGAAAGATCGATTTTTGTTGTTTGCGCAGTAAATTCGCCTATCGGGTTCCCGTAAGAATCTTTTTTGTAAGGCCATTCAAATATTTTGTTGTTTCGGATTCCGCGGAAGATGATGCTGCCGCTGCTGATAGAGCAGCTGCCCGCGCCGTCCGTGATGGAGATGGCGTTGGACTGGATATCGACCATGCTGCTGCCGTATGTAACCCGGATACCGTCATTTGTAATCTGCACTTTCTTGTCGGGCAGAGATTCGTGTCGGATGATAAGTCCGTTCTGCGGGGTATACTCCAGAAAGTTTGTGGCGGTTTTGGCGGCTTCCGCAGCGTCCTGCTTTGCTTGATTTGCTTGTGTGTTGGCTTGAGTTATCTTTTCAAGGTTTACTCTGTCAGTTGCTGCCTGTTGGCTTGTAACGCCGCTTGTGGACTGCGCGTAGGAAGAGCTTGTGACCGTTTCGCCAGCGCCGGAAATTGCCGTGTTGCAGTTCAAAGCAAGCGTGACGTTGGTGACGATGGTATCATGCACAACGCCGTCTTTGTCCTTGTAGCGTATCATGTCCAGCGGGAACAAATACGGTGCAGACTTGATAGTGGCGCTGTATGGGCGGTAGGCGAACCCACCACGTGCAGCTTGCAGTTCCTTCAAAACGGCCTCGTAGGCGTTGGTCAAAAACCCGCAATCGCTAAGGGCTAACGTGTAATCTGCCGTACCGGACAGGTAGACGTTTCCTTTGCCATCGTCACAGGTGAAGCCGGTAATGGTGATATCGTTCTCCAACATATCGCTGGAATAGCGCTCACTTGCGGTAATGGTCACGCCGGTCTGCTCGTACCATTTCAGCACAAGCCTTCCGCTGCCATCCATGAATGCGCAAGTGCCGGTAAGTTGTGCACACCATTGCAAAAGCTGGCGGTATGTCAGCTTTTGGTTGGTATCCGGCAGACCGCCGATGCTGAAATAGTGGTTCGGCAGCACCGAAACATCTGTTGCAAGCGTTACATTGCAGATGGAGCAAATTTTCTGGATAAGCTCGTCAACATGGATAGGGAAGGAGAGCGCGGAAGCGTTTACTCCACGGTCAAACAAGACCATGTAGTCTAGTGCGGAGATACTTATTGTGCTCAACTTGCGGGGCGGCGTGTCCACAATGAACAGACCACAAGGAACGTATGCAACGTCTTGATCGGAAGATGCAGAACCAAGAATCATGCGCCCAAGAACGCCCTTGCCGAGCGTTGCGCCATCAAGGACACTGGCAAGCTTGATGCCAATTTTGACGTTCAGCACAGCGCCCTCAAAGGAAACATCGTTGAACTTGCCATCGTAGTTCCGCAGCTTCAAGGACAGTTCAGACGCGACCGCAGACCCGACCTCGATTTTACTGTTGGTCACGCAATACCGGTCAATCTTTAAACCGCCCTGAATAATATCCGCATCGGTGATGGTGAACGTCTTGCCGCCAGCGGTAACCTCAATAAGAGCAGTCTGTTGATTGCCCTCGTTGAAGGATTTTATGATATCTTGCGATACATTGACCATCAGTGTGCAGCCCTTTCGATGATGTTAAAGGATATCCCTTCCCAGCGGTTCATCCGGGAATTGTACATCGGCACGGCGCGGTCGCCAACGTAGAACTCGCTGGTTTTCCACTCGCCAGCCATCGCGTCAAGGTAGGTGACGTTGATGTACTCCGGGTTGAACGCTTTCAGGATGACAGCGGCTTCTTTTATCGTGGTGTACTTCCATTCCAGTTCCAGCTTAACGCACTGGCCAAGACGTTTCTTATCCATCTTGTTATCTTCTGTGCGCCCGGCATCGGACGCTGAAATGTCCTGTAACCGCCACTGATAAGAAGAGGGGCATTTAAGATACTGCCCATCCACGCTCCGAATCGGATTGTACTGGTCAAGTTCCATAAATGCCCCTCCTTTAAGTTCCTACCGGGATAATTGTTTTGCCGTTGCGCTGGTTCGTTCTGTTGACCGCCTGATAGAAGCTGGACACGTTAATCTCCGCGCTTCCTTCCTTCTCAAGCAGAGCCTGCAACAACTCGTTCTGACGGCGCAGAAGTTGGTTCTGACGCTCCATTGCAGCTTCAACACCTTCGCGGATGCCCTCAACGATTTGGTCATTGTTGGCAACTGCTGTGTGACCACCCAAAGAGCCGACCATCTCTGCACCGGCCTCACGGGCGATGAACAACTGCCCGGCATCGGGGAAACCGCCGCTTGCAAAGCCAAAAATCTTCTTTCCGAGATTTACAAGCGCCCCAATAGGAGACAAATCCCAAAGGGTGTGCTTTATGGATTCAAGAACTTTCGTGCCAGCGGACTTGTCAGAATCCTTCCAAGTGCCTATCATATCTTTCCACCACTGGATGCCACCGGAAATGCCGAGCCCTACACCAGCGCCAATACCGAGAGTACCCGTTCCGACAGGAAGCTTTGTAGCTCCAAGTGCGCCAACGCCCGGCAAAGAGTTCGCCTTATTTCCAGAAGAACCAGAACCGGAAAATTTGTTTTTTATCCAAGAGATAACGCCATCAGCCTGCGTTTTGATAAAATCGAAACCATCAGAAACGATTTTCCCGATGCCGCCGTCTTTGCTGAACAGCGTAGAGAAGAAGGATTTCAGGCTTCCGTATGCGTCTTTCAGCAGCGGAACTTGGTCAATGACTTCGCCAACTTTGGTTTTCAGGTTATTAAAGGTGGTAATAACGTTTTTCACGCCGTCGATGGTGTCGGAAACGTTCTTGATAGCAGTGGAAACCTTGTCGAAAACAAGGTGCACGCCCTCAAACGCCTTTTTGATGGCAAGACCAGCAGCGCCGAAGAACCCGTTGTACTGGTACTCGTTTTCTATCTCCGCAACGCTCTTTTTCACAAAAGACCGGATATCAGATACCGCGCTCACAAAACCATCATGCGTGTTCAGGATGGACTTCGATGCAGCTGTAAGCGCGTCAACGGAAGATTTGAAGCCGTTGGAGATATCCTTGCCAGCCTTAGTAACAGCGTTGATGCCCTCTGTGAAGTCGCCCAAGTCGGTTTTCATCTTCTTGAACCAACCGCCAAAGCTGTCATTGGTAGTGCGCACAGAACGTTTCAGCGCATTTGCGGTTTCCATCATGGACTTACCGCTTGCGTCAATGGAAAGGCTGATAGAGCCACCGCCCAATCCATAGTTGTCATCTGCCAGCTGAGAACCGATGATCTTTACCGCGTCAGACACGGACTGGATAGCTTTCACCGCAAGGTCTTTGGCAGCGGAGATGCCGTTCACAAGACCTTCTATGAGGTAGACACCGTAGCCCTTAAACAGTTTAGACGGAGAATTGATGTCCATCGCTTTTGCGAACTTATCAGCAATGGCGTTGCCGATTTCTACGATTTTTCTGTAAGCATCTTCCTTCTTACCGTCCAAGCCATCAATAAGTCCTTGAATGATGTAGCCACCGGCTTTTTTGAAGGCTTCCTTTTCATCGTTGATTGCATCGAGAGCCGTTTTGATTTGCCCAACTTCAATGTTGAGGTCAGGAAGTTTGCTATCAATGCCAGAAACAAAACCAGTGACAAGCTTTTCACCGCAGTCCTTTAGGTTGGTGAAGATGTCAGTTGCGAGTGTGGTATTGCTTGCGCCATCAGTAAGCAATTTCAACTGCGACATGAAGGAATTGTAATCGGTCAACAACTGAACGGCTTTCGACAGTTCAGGATTAGCAACGGAAAGCTTTCCGTTCAACACAGAAGAATCATTGTAGATAGTGGCAACATCATCAGAAAGCTTTGCAATCGGATTCCCGGCAAACAGCTTTTGGAATCCGCCTACAACACTCGACCATGTGACACTTCCCATGCTCTTCGTGTAAGAAGAAATCTCGTTGGCAAAATCTTTCAGATAGCCGGTAAACTTGCTCATTCCGGTTTTAATGGAAGGAAGTTTGCTATTTAGATTCTTCAAAGACGGATAAAGCGTGTTAGCAAGAGAATTTGCAACGCCAGAAACGCTTTCAGTTAAGCCGACAAAAGCGACTGTGCATTCTACAAGAACCGCAGTGCCGATACCAATTGCAATAGGAATCGTACCGGCAGAAGCAACAGTCACAGCGCCAATGGCTGCGGTGGCTGCACCGATGCCAACCAGAAGAGCCGTACCGATGCCGATATCTTTTGCAATTTCGGAGCCGTTATTGTTGACGGGCTTCCATGCTTGCTGAATCTTGTCCAGACCAGTTCCGATTGCCCATATCTCAGCTTCGTACAAGACAGCAGCAGCGCCAACCTCTGCAAGGATGCCAGTTCCAATTCCAATGTTTGCAGCAAGAGAAACACCGCCAAAAGAGCCAAGAGCAGCTGCGCCAGCGCCAACAGCTGCAAGAGTGACCATTCCAATCCCGATTCCTTCTGCAACTGTTTTGGCGTTGTCAATGACAGGTTGCCACGCTTCGCCAACGGTTTTCATCTCATTCCCAAGAACAGCAATTGCTCCGGTGAACAGAATCGCCGCTGCGGAAATTTCGGCAACAATAGCAACGCCAAGACCGAGATTCTTTACAATGCCAACCAAATTCGGAGAAAGCCTGGCAGTCGATTCCTTTATACTTTCCGTGGCAGAAGTGATGGACTTTACGGCTTCAACGGAATCGGTAGCTTCTTTTGCCTTTTTAAACTTTGAGAAAACGCCAAGTGCAACAGCGATTCCACCAAGCGCTTCAATGGCAGCGGTTGCAAGCGTAGCCTTATCGACACCGCTCCAATCTCCGTTCTTTATTGCATCCCAGTTGTCTGCAATTTCACGAATAATAGTGGTGAATCCTTGAATTACAAGCGCCGCACCGGCAAGCTTTGCGTTCTTTGTAAACAAACCGACCGCAAATGCAATGTTTGTCAATCCGCGAATAACAGTAGTGACGTTATCAACATTTGCACCATTGTCCGCAATATCCTTAATGCCGTTTACAATTTCAAGAACGCCCTGAACTGTTTTTAACGCGCCAGCCCATTGAAGGTTTCCGAGCAAAAGAAGGGCATCGCCCATCATACCGGCAAATTCAGAAATCATTCCAACAACGTTGTTGAAAGATGCCCCATTTTTGATAAAATCATCGAGGTATCGCTTAAACTCGTCCATGTCAGCCATGAACGCCACGATGCCAAGAGTAGACCAGTTAATGTCAAAATCAACATTGACTGTCAGACTTTTCAGCTTTTCAATGCCATCCAGCAGGGCTTTTGAAATCTGCCAAGCAGCGATTGCTGCGCCCACAGAGCCAATGACAGGAAGCAGACCTTTCATTTTCTCTTTAACACTGTCAATCTGCTTCGCAAACTCTTCATTGTACCGCTTTAACATATCGTAGCCAGACAGGTCTACATCGCCCAAGATGTTGCCAGCTGCGCCAGAACCAGAGTTTTTGGAAGAACTCTTGTCCTTCTTGATGACGTTCAGTTCATCAAAGCCCATGATGTAATTCTTGAACGCCTTTGCAGCCTTTCCGGTTGCCTTTGTGGTATTGTCCAGTGCGTCCGTAACACCGCTTACGTCATCACTTGCGCTGCTGAAATCAGGGAACTCCACCTTCACACCCATCAAGGATGCAATGCCGGTGACCAGTTCCTTGACCAACTCAACGGCAGCGATCAGCGGTGGAAGGATAGATTTCAGGGCAGGGTAGAGCAAAGAACCAACGGCACGAGCCAGACTGTTTAGCTGTGCCTGCAAAATGCGAATCATATTGGCAGGGCTGGACAAAGTGCGGGCAAAGTCTCCCTGTGCATCGGTGGTCTGCTTCATGATGGCAATGTACCGAAGAACAGCCTTATCAGCCTGAGACAGGGTAGAAACGCTCTGCGAATAGCCAAGATTAAGCAGTTCCTGCTGCAACCGTGCCTGTGACAGGTCAACACCCAGACGGCGAATAGGCTCAAGTTCGCCGGAGATAGCAGCCTGAATCTTTGTGAAAGATTCTGCAACAGGGATATTCTTCAAGGAAGCGAGGTCATAACCAAGCTGCGTCAGGTTCTTCGACAAAACATACGCCTTGTCGCTTGCCATGCCAAACGAGGTAGTAAGACCTTGAATCGTTGCCATGTTGTTCATGGCTTCGGTTGGGTCGATGCCAAGCAGGGTCTCCATCTTGTTGATGAACGTGCTTGCTTCACCGGTCAGCCCCTTCATGGACACGCCGAATAGGTTTGCTGCTTCGTAGTAACTGTTAAACTTCTCCGCTGCGTTGCCAAGATAGGTTGCAATGGCTTTCAGCGAGACCAGCTTTGCCATATTCCGCATGAAACCATTCAGCTGGTTGGAAAGGCTCATGTAGCTTTTTGCAGATTTACCGCTTGCTTTTGTAGCACCGTCCGTTGCCGCAATGACCTTTTGAATGTTGGAGGGTAACTTCGAAAATGAATTTCCCACCGTTTCGATTTTGGAAGCAAGCGGGTCAAGGGCGTCTGTGATTTTTTTGCAGGAAGTGGCAAAATCATCCAGTGTCTTTGAATCCAACTTGCTGCTAAAATCTGGAATTTTTGCGATGGAATTAAGTGCGCTGCTTACGCTTCTAAGGCCAGACGCATCAACTTTGGAAAGCGGGGACAAGCCATTTTGTAGGCTATTCATTTTTCCTTTCAGTCCAGAAAGGTCAATACCTTTCAAATCGACTGAAGAAATCCTAGTTAATGCACTCGCGACAGAACGGATACCCTTTGCGCTTTCGGACAGGTTTACGTTGGAAATCCTGTCCATAAAATCGTTGATTCGGCTAAGCCCATCCATACCGGACGAAGCGGACTTCAACGCAGAGATAGATTTTGTTAAAGTATCAAGACTGGCGCATACCTTGCCAATGCTGCCTTTTGTGCGTATCTTAGAAATAGCGGCGGTAAGCTTGTCTAGGTTGAGCTCTGCACCCTGCGATTCCGCAGAAATCTCTACGGATAAGCTAGTAATATCA
>ERZ1034687.1734-NODE-1734-length-10728-cov-7.725850_pt1 | contig 10728 bp, 8 predicted proteins | sample MGYA00520704_ERZ1034687 | MGnify/ENA primary metagenome ERZ1034687 (study PRJEB33766, sample SAMN09781762) | gut metagenome | biome: gut microbiome | host: Homo sapiens | place: Madagascar | study: EMG produced TPA metagenomics assembly of the PRJNA485056 data...
GTCTTGTTTTTTTTATTAAACGGGCGTAAAAATCGCAGATTTTTATGTAAGTTTGTGTGAACTATATCTGCTATTGGGGAATGGATAAATACGCACAATTTAAACACATTCTGGAGTATTTCGTTGCTCATCTTGAATGGATTCAGAACAAAGACACCTCTGGGCCAGGTTATGCTCAATATATCGCACCTATTGTAAAATCTCCAAATTTCAGGACAACTGGCCGCGGTTATAAGGGAGACAATATCCAAAATGGAATTTCTCAATGGGAAACGTTTTCCGAAGGAGTAGTCTGCGTTAATGTTCAGGATCTATTTGGCAAAAAAAATTTCACCACAAAAAAATGCTATCTTAATTGGAGAGGCACTGGGGTAACTGTTATTGCACACTGGAAGGGCGGGCATATTGAATCGCTTGAAGTAATAAATTTCATATACTGGGAAGATCCTACACGTTGGGATCCAGGCGTTATCAAAACCTGCATTAAAGCACTTGGCCTATTCGATGGTAAAGAATCTGCGAATAGTGACCTTGAAGCATTTTATATTTCATTCAGCAACCTCTTAAAACGGAATTCCGACATGGCCAAAAATCAGACCTTCATTGACATACTTTACGCAAACCATAATATCATCCTCAATGGAGCTCCGGGTACCGGTAAGACGTATCTTGCAAAGAACATAGCTGCGCAGATGATAACTGGGAAAATCTTCACACCAGAACTTGAGGATGATGACGTTTTTAAGACGCACTGTCAATTTGTGCAGTTCCATCCTTCATATGACTATACGGACTTCGTAGAAGGTTTGAGGCCGAAAAAAGTTGAAATGGGTGACATCACATTTGAGAGAAAGAATGGCATTTTCAAGGACTTCTGCGAGAAAGCCATTATATCTCTGAGGAATAATGAGGTTGATAATTTTAACGAGGCTTGGCAAGCTTTAATTGATGATCTTGACAACAAAGGGCAGTTATCAATTCCTTCCCTTTCTGGAGGCCGTCCAATCATAATTGAGCTCAACACATTAGGTGATGGCCTCGCAGAACGCACTTACGATGATACGCTTGATGGTGGCAAGGGCTGGATTCACGGTAAATCCAAATTCTTCAACAAGGAGCAAGTATATAACGTATATCGTGGACTGCCGGGAGCTCCATCAGGCGGACATGATAATTACCGTAAGGCAATAGTGAAGGAAATGAAGAAGTCATACGGCTTAAAGGACTATTCAAAAGGCGTTGAAGGCATCGACGACAACGAACTTCCTTATGTATTCATTATCGATGAGATTAACCGTGGAGAAATGTCTAAAATCTTCGGGGAGCTATTCTTCTCGATAGATCCAGGGTATCGCGGTAAAGCCGGAATGGTAAAAACACAGTATCAGAATCTTATTGAACCAATTGACACCTTCTATGATGGCTTCTATGTTCCGAAGAACGTTTACATTATCGGAACAATGAATGACATCGACAGGAGTGTAGAAAGTATGGACTTTGCTATGCGTCGAAGATTTGCGTTCGAAGAGATTCTAGCGGAGAAAAATACTTCTATGCTTGATGGCATCAAAGAAAAAGATATCGTTATTGCAAGGATGGCGGCCATAAACCAGGTTATCTCGTCTGAAGAAGAATTAGGTTCATCCTACCATATAGGAGGCGCATACTTCAAAAATGTGGAATTGTGCCGTAATAAAGACAAGGAGATTGACTGGAAACTATTCTGGGACAGATACCTATACAGGCTAGTATTCGAATATGTACGCGGATTTCAGAACAGGACAAACCTTCTCAAAAAGATGGAAGATGCTATAGTTATCGACAAAACGGCAAAAGACAAACCTGCACAGAATTAACGTGGTTCATTTGACAGATAACAGCAATAAGACAATTCGCATCACACAAGATTGCGAAGATATTCGTCTGCTCGCCAATCAAACCATTGAGTCCCTCGTCAACAACAATCCAGGGCTGTTGGTATATCCCCAGTGCCTGAAGAATTGCGAAGACGACTTGAAAAGACAGTATATTCTGTCGGAGTATGAGTATGTGGACCAAGACCAGCAGAGATATATGAACATATCCACCGGGAATATCATTGGATTTATCGGAACTTCTTCTACTGATGTTTCTATATGTTCCAGATTCACAGGAAATGACGGTCTTGGACAGGATTTCTTCCTGCATTACATGCTTCAGCGTGTGTTGTCAATTAACCTATTCAATCTGAATCACAGCATTTCAACTGAAGATCAGGCATTTGACTTTCTTATTCTGCTGTTCCCAACATTTCTGAAAGATGCTGTTGCACAAGGAATATACAAAGAATATGTTTCAGTTCAACGCAATAACGCAAATGTTAAGGGCGTAATTGACATCAACAGACACTTGAAGCAAAATGTCCCTTTCAATGGCTGTATTGCGTACAGGTCGCGAGAAATAAGCTATGACAATAGCGTAACACAAATCATCCGACATACCATAGAGTGCATTTTTGCCTCTCAATTTGGCAAAGCCGTACTATCATCCGATAAAGAAACGATAGAAGCAATCAACCAGATCAAAGCGGCAACGCCTACATACGCAAGAAATGACAGGCAAGCAATAATCAGGGAAAACTCGAAACCAGTCAGCCATCCATTCTTTACCAGATACCAAGATCTGCAAAAGATATGTTTAAGGATTTTGAGACATCAGAAGATAAAGTATGGCGCCAATGATAGCAGAATTAACGGCATCCTGTTTGACGCCTCGTGGCTTTGGGAGGAATACCTAGCCAAATTGCTTCCATCATTCCAACATCCTCAAAACAGGAAAAGTACTGGAGGAATTTGTCTCGCCCAGAATCATGCATTGCAGAGATATCCCGATTTTTACAAAGGAGAAAGCAACGGTATTGTCCTCGATGCCAAATATAAGCACGACATTTCAAGGGATGACGAACATCAGGTTATTTCATACATGTATCGTCTAAAAAGTCGGCTCGGTGGATTCTTGCAGCCAAGGGAATCATGCACATCAAAGGTATCATACTCTTTACTTGGATACAGGAATGAATTAAATATTTACTATCTGCAGATTCCTCAAGACGCACAATCGTACAAAGATTTCTCTGATAAAATGCACGCTTTTGAGGAAGCATTTATCAATGATCTTACCTCCTTATCGGTAACCGCAGCAAGTATAATATAATCAAAGCGGTCAAGGTCGTGTTCCTCCGCCAAATCTCCGTCACGCCACCTTGGTTTCGCCCGATGCAGCCTTTGAGAAGCAAAAGGATTGTTATCTTTGCAAAATCGGAGTTCTGGAGATGCAACTGGGTTTGCCCCTAGTTTCAATCGGCGTCGCTCGATAAAATCAGAGCAAGTTCTGTTCCTGTACTCACGATCACGATTGATTGCCAAGCAGTCATCGAGGCAATTGGGGATAAAGATACCCACAGACGACTGATTTTCCGGAAAGCAAGATAAGCATGGACGGCCGCGCCAAGGACAACATCTTGATAGAAAGATTTTGAAAAACGATAAAATACGAGTACATTTACATCCAGCCAGAGAAAAACGGCGCGGACCTATTCTTTGGAATCAAGAGATTCATTGACGACTATAACTATCACCGTCGTTACCAAGGAATCAACCGTACAGTACCAAGTAAACTCTACATTCGTCAGGTTGCTTGGTCTTAACTAAGAACAACAATGTACCTGTTCAAATAACGGTGGTATTGCACTTAGAAGAATTCAAATAAAATATATGAAAAAGTTAGTTTTATTTCTTGTAATGCTAGCAGTTAATATTGTAGGCTTTGCGCAAAATAGCGAACTAGAGAAGGCTAAACCTATGACAGACACAGAAATAGTCCGCAAATGTGCTATTCTTGATGTTGAAGGTAAATATTATGAGAATGTTACTGTAACTATCAAGTCTAATCAACCAGATTTTTTCTTTACTGACAAGTACAAAGTTAAGGTTACTATTACTGATGCTTCTGGTTCTAAAGTCTAGAAGAAGACCTTTAAAAATGCTTTTTTGTATGTCTTTTCCGGTGGGCAGATCCAAGTAGGCAAGCAAAATTTTGACCAGTTAGTTATATTTAAATCTAGTCCAACTGGTGATTGGGCAGGAATGGTAAGAGAAAAAGAAGGAGTATATTAAACCAATAAAAGCCAGTCCTATGTAAGCCTCCGGAGAGACACATGTTGCGATTTTGTTCTGATTAGTTACGATTGGTCTCGATTTTGTCACTAATCGCAGAAACTTTGTCAAAGTTGGTTCCGAGACGCCCAAGTTCTGGGAAGGAGTCCCGCGAGGCCGGCCGCATATTCTAGGCCATTGTCGGCCACCATCTTGTCGAATCGTCTAACTTTGCTGCAATCAAACAAGGCAAAGGAATATGACAGGAACAATCATTGACACGAGTAAGATCAAGCAACTTCTTCATTTGAAGAAAGCCTGTGCCTCGAACAGGCAGATTGCAAAACATCTGAAGATGAGCCGTTACAAGGCTAATGAGTATGCGAACCGAACGGATCGCTCTCCGCTCGGCATAGAGAGGTAAGCCTCCGGTGACGCCCGTCATTGAATCCTGAAAATTCATCTTGGATTTGGTAGACATGCTGTCAAGAGTACTCTTGCAGATGCCAACACGAAGCGTGATTATCGCATTTTCGAGGAGTTTGCCTACAAAGTCATCTCGGAGGCTCAACGATGCAGAATCGTTGACATCTTCAAACTGAACGGAAATGTCTATACATTTGATTCTAGACAGTTGACTTATGTCTAAGCACCTTTGAATGGGCCTTGTTTAGAAAGAAAAAAGGCGGAATCAAGATGCATACTCTGTATGATCTGGAGACTCAGATTCCTACGTTCTTTCACATTACACCGGCAAGGGTTCATGATACAAAAGTAATGGATGTCATTCCTTATGAAGAGAACTCATTCTACATCTTTGACAGGGGCTACAACGACTTCAAACCAATGAAGTGGAAGCGCCGATTCCCACCCGAATCAGGCATCCAGTCAGATGCCATCGGCTATATGGTAGGTCAACTGACAATGGAGAAGTATCCTGACAAGATCCGTAGAGTAATCTACTTTGATAAGGACAGCAAGAAGAAGTTTATATTCTTCACCAATGCTCTGACTATCAGCCACATAATGGTTGCTGAACTATATCACAACAGATGGCAAATCGAGCTTTTCTTCAAATGGATTAAGCAACATCTGAAGATAAAAAGTTCTGGGGTGCGTCTGAAAATGCAGTCCTCATACAGATTTACTCAGCAATGATGGCCATTGTACAGAAGAAGATGAATGTTGAACTGTCAATTTACGAGATATTGCAGATTGTAAGTATCTCACTTACAGATACAACCAATCTCAGAGACCTCTTTGCGAAACCTAACTGCAATATTGTCAATGAACTTGATGATTCAACCGAACCAAATTTGTTTAATTGTTAAACTTTATAATAATCGTCCGGAACTTTTACCGGACAGCAATGTCATATTTCAATAAATAGGAGGCATATGACGAAATATAAAAATCTCTACTTGCCTTGTTCTGTACGTCTCAACATTATTTCACGGTGAATTGGAGCCAAGATTGACATAGGAGCAGGAAACCTTACATCGTATTTACACTTTAGCATATCGTCTACATATTTCCTGTCCGATAATCTCGAGACATCGAATATCATGGCACGAGGAGTAAAACCATCACCCACTTGCTCAACGACTATAGATACACCTTTGCTGTTCCCTATACGTTTGTCATACGGCAGGTTGTGATTCTTGAAATCATCGTATGAGTATGCCTCGTGGATGAGTACAACGTATTTGATTTCATCTGGTACAACCTGCTTCGCAATATTATTAATCATGCGATAAGCTGTAGTCCTGATGGTTGAGTCAAAAGAGACTACTCGGCACATGTTCTGCTTATTCACTATAAAGACGGTTGGCATCAGATTATCTTTTTGCATCAAGAAAATCTTTAGATGAGAAGATGCAATCAGTTTCATGAATTCCTTGGGGTCATCCGTAGGAAAACGTGCACCAAATGTTTTAGCCCACTCTCGCACTGGCCGTTGCTCAGGGAAAGATGGAACAAATCGCTGGCCACGTTCAAATCTATCGCCATCTCCGTAAAAGACATAATCATCAATGAAAATAAGCTGCTCTTGCAGTACTTCCGCTGCGAGAGACTCAATCTTTGACTTAAAATCTTTACATAAATCTGTCGTCTCGCCAAGCTTTTCATACATGTCAAAAAGGAATGACTTCATAGTCATAATGGCAGATGATATGTCGAAACTCAAATCATTGTCATCATCAGCTTTCTTGAATTTGAATTCCAGGGAGAAATGAACCTCAGTTGGATTAATTGCCTTTAGATAATCCTTGAGCGACTCGACAAGAGTACTGTACTCAACATCATTTACTACAGTAAAAACCTCGCTCTTGAGGATTAATGCCGACATAGGTGAGTAGATAGTCACGAAGACTTGCTTATTGAGATCAAACGGATGTTGCTTTTCGATTTCATTACGAGTCTCAATCATCCATTTACAAATCAAATTAGGTTTGAGGCGTTCCTCACACATACCTTCATAAACACTCTTGTAGTCGGTATGTGCAACAGAACACTGAAGAACAAATGTTGTAGACCTGAACGCAGAAAAGAAGTTATCAAGGCTGGTGATATTGTCTATAAGATTATTGTCTACAGAGAACTTCTGCAGATTCTGCAATGCTCCATAAAACCTATGGAAAGCAGCATACATTATTCCTTTCTCATCCATAATGTCAATTCCTTTGCATAAAGATAGTGTCTCTCCATGAAATAATAACAGTTGATGCTACACAATAATCATATAATCACACATAATGGTAAGCTGCGGTCAGTATCCTTCGCTGTGCTCCGGCTACTCACTTTGCTTGATCTATGATGCTCGATGATGTCGGCGGAGCCGCCACCATCGAGCAGTTAAATATAAAGAAGGTATGTGAGACTGTGACCTCCAGTCCGCTCCTCGCCTCCGCTCCCTTGCGGTCACAGACTCACATCCTTTAATGCCCCCAACCCCACAGGGGAGATAATCCGACAGGGCTGCATTGTGCCAACATCACCGTCAGAACATTTAATCCGCAGCATAACATAATCTATCGAGATTGTATAACAACTCGTTGGGGTCCCTTCCCTACCGCTTGTTTCCGCTTCGCACACAATTGAGATTATGTTAAGCGGCTCCCTTGGAAAAATGCGAAGGTCCGTCCTAAGAAAGACGCCATGTCGGATCGGCCGGCAATAATTGAGATTCCCTTCGCTAGCCACCGGCCTTCAGGCCGCTTGCTCTCCCCTGGAGCAGATTGCCACGGACGAGATGCGGGAAATGGGCGCTGATCGGGCGGATAGGGTGGTGGGAATGATGGCAATGTAAGTATTTATTCAAATAATCTTATGGAAATAACTTATGTATGATAGAAATTGATAACTTTGTTGTGAATAGTATTGAGAACTATATGAAACTCTCCACTGATTTAAAAGGCAGGCTTAGAAATATTGCTCTTCCGTTAACCGACTCATTGCTTCCATTATATGAGGCGGTTGTAAATTCCATTCACGCTATTGATGAGCGAATCAATTGTGATTCAGACTTTACGATGGATAATGCCAGAATCAAGATTTGCATAGAAAGAGAGGGAGATACACTGGATTCATCTGTTAAAGGGGATTTGATTGGATTTACGGTTGAAGACAATGGCATTGGCTTCACAAAGAGCAATTATGATTCTTTTCAGACTTTGGATTCGACATATAAAATAAGCAAAGGTTGCAAGGGTATTGGCCGTTTATTGTGGCTTAAGGAGTTTTCACATGTTGAAGTCGATAGCGTATATTTTGAAACAAATCAAAAAAGAAAAAGATCGTTCTATTTTTCAGCATCCAGCACTTCTACTGATGCTGATTCTGATATTGTTGTTGATAACTCAACCGAAGTAAAAACAAAAATTTCGCTCTGTGGGATAGATAAGAGATACCAAAAGGTTATCCCAAAGAAAACGGATACAATAGCAAAGGCATTACTTGAGCATTGCTTGTGGTACTTCATTCGCGAAGGTGGTGCTCCAACTATCACGATTGAAGACGGTTGCAATGACAGCAGCAAACTCAATTTGTTATTTGATGACTTTATGGCCAGGAAATCAACCACAGAAGATTTTGAAATAAAAGGTCATAGATTTTTTATTACGCACGTAAAGTATCAAGGAAGCACAGATAAGAAGAACAGCATTCTTTATAGTGCAAATAATCGTCTTGTAATGAGTGAATCCGTAAAGAGCATCCCAGGTTTATTTGGAGCAATATCAGATGATTCTGGCGAATTCTATTACATGTGTTTTGTGGATAGTCAGTATTTAGAGGAACATGTATCACAAGAAAGGAATCGTTTTGATATACTAGAAGAAGATAAAGAGGGACTTTTTGAAGATGAAATTACATTTTCGGAAATACGAAAGGCGGTTACGGAAAGAATCAAACAATACCTTCGTCAATATCTAGAGGATAATTGCAACAAAGGTAGAGAAACCTTAGAGAGTTTCGTGATGAAAGAAGCGCCACGATATCGGAGCATCATGAAAAGGCTTTCTGATGATGAAAAAGTCGTAAATCCCAATAGTTCAAAGAAGGACCTTGACAGGATGCTGCATTCTCATTATGCAAACCTGGAAGATGAATTAATTTCAGAAGGACATGAACTTATGCATCCTGATAATATTGATGATATTGATTCATATTCAGCGAAACTGGAGGAGTATTTGTCAAAAGTGACGGATATTAAACAGTCGGATTTAGCCAACTACGTTTCGCACAGAAAAGTAGTCATTGACTTGCTTGAAAAAGCCCTTGAAAAGACTAATGATGGAAAGTATGTTCGTGAAAATGTTATTCATAAGTTAATCATGCCTATGATAGAAACAAGTGACGATGTTAAACGGACAGAAGACGCCAATCTATGGTTGATTGATGATAGACTAACATTCCACAATTATCTTGCATCTGATAAAACCCTTGCGTCAATGCCAATAACATCTGATCCTTCCACCAAAGAACCGGATATTTTGGCCCTCAATGTATATGACAAACCACTGTTCTTTAATGAGAAGTTGTCGAATCCGTTTGCATCATTAACTATTATTGAGCTAAAGAGGCCAATGCGTAATGATGCCTCCATCGAGAGATCAAAAAATCCCATTAGTCAAGTTCTTGACTATTTGGATAGAATAAGAAAAGGAGAAGTAACAACCGCCAATGGAAGGCCTATTAATAATGCCTCTTCCCTACCTGCATTTTGCTATATAATTTGCGATCTTTCTGATGCTATGATTAGATTGTGCGAAGATCATGATATGAGAAAGGCATATGATGGTTTATCATATTATAAACATCATGAAAATAAGAACGCCTACATTGAAGTAATCTCATTCGACAAATTATTACAAGGGGCCAAAGAGAGAAATAAAGCATTCTTTGATAAGCTTGGGCTACCAACAACATAGTGTAATTTTTGCAAAACAATGCCTCTACCTGCAACATCCAACACTCTCCACCGCGAGAGCCGCGAATACACCCGATAACAGGCCCGCAAGCATCGTGAAATCCTCACCCAGATCGAAGCTAAACTGAACCTGTCGAAAAGCCTCCGCCTCTACGCGGAGAAAGAAGGCGAAATACTTTACTAAATCCCGCTTTTCAGGAGACTTTTAGCGAGAAGTAATTTCTACGCAAAGAGATCGTCCATCACCACCTGGGACTGAACTGCATCGGAGTACATATTCTCCTTCACGCCGTAAGTGGTGACCATTGAGATGAGGATTGACTTTCTGGTACCGGTCTCACGGATGAAAGCAGCGACCTTGTTCCGGAGTTTCTCATCGTAATCCTTATCGATGACGTACGCCTCGGATGACCACTTCATCTCGCAGATGTTGATGGTGTCGTCCCTGCGGTCGATGAGAAGGTCAATCTGTGCCCCCCTCTCTCCCGGTCCAAGATTCTTTTGGTTGACACTGCACGTCAATCTACAGCGGCACTGTCCTTATCTCCTGGCAGGACAACGACTTCGACTCCGTCCAGTTCCGTGATATGGAACTCAAGATTCCGGGAATCTCCACTGCAGAGAAAGCTCTGGATATAGTGAAGGATTTTGTGGAGAATGGTGAGGTTTGGGTGTAATCTCAACGGCACCGAATCGAGTAGGAGGAAAACGAAGTAGTTTTCTTCCTACTTTCGTTTTCCGACCTCTCACACCACCGTACATGCGGTTCCGCATACGGCGGTTCCTATTTTGGGTGCCATTCGAGATATGCCCCGGTTAAAGTGGCATACCCTGCGTTACATAGATGCTCATTTGTTATAGCTCTATGCAGTATGTAGCTATCAGCTATTCGCCAATAGCCCTTGCGAGTATTACCCCATTCGTATGCTTTGTATTTATTGATACCACATCTAATGAGGTTTGCCACTCTTGTCTTGACTTTCTTCCAAGCCTTCCATATACACATGCGTATTCTACGTCTTAACCATTCGTCTGTTTCAAGCAAGAGACGCTTCATATTGGCAAGGTGATAATAACCGACCCAACCTCTTATGTATTCTTTCAGCTTATGCTTTCTCTTGGCATATCCCCATCCGTTGCTGCGACTTGTCAGTTCTTTCAACC
>ERZ1034687.1735-NODE-1735-length-10720-cov-8.385748_pt1 | contig 10720 bp, 6 predicted proteins | sample MGYA00520704_ERZ1034687 | MGnify/ENA primary metagenome ERZ1034687 (study PRJEB33766, sample SAMN09781762) | gut metagenome | biome: gut microbiome | host: Homo sapiens | place: Madagascar | study: EMG produced TPA metagenomics assembly of the PRJNA485056 data...
GGACAATCTAATCAGCTTGGATAAAAGACATGACGAAAGTCATAGAAATAATTATATAAACCTAAAACAAACCATTATGAAGTATCTAGACAAATCACTGCTGCTTGCTTTTATGGCCGTATTGGGTCAGAATCAAGTGCTGGCAGCGGACGGTACGCCTCCAAGTCTTACTAACTCAGCTATACAGCAGAGTAAGGTTGGCGTGACAATCAAAGGCACGATTGTCGATCAAAACGGAGAACCTATCATCGGTGCGAGTGTTGTAGAAGCTGGTACAACAAACGCAACAGTTACCGACATCGATGGTAATTTCACACTCAAAGCATCTACAGCCAATGCCGTACTTGACGTGACATACGTTGGTTTCACTTCACAGCAAGTGAAAGCAAAGAACGGTCATGTTGACCGTATTGTGCTGAAAGAAAACTCACAAAGCTTGCAGGAGCTTGTAGTAGTAGGTTACGGTACTCAGAAGAAGGAGAACCTGACCGGTTCGGTATCGGCAGTCAATGGCGACGACATCGCTAAGCGTCCGGTAGCCAATGCTCAGGTAATGTTGCAGGGACAGGTTCCAGGTCTTCGTGTTAATCAGGGTTATGGCCAGCCTGGTTCGGAGAGTGTTTCGTTCCGTATTCGTGGTCAAGGTACTTTCTCATCAGCCGGTTCTGATCCGCTTATCCTTATCAACGGTGTTCCTGGCGATATGTCGTCGCTCGACCCAAGCGTAATTGAATCAATCTCTGTGCTTAAGGATGCTGCTTCGGCTGCAATCTATGGTGCCCGTGCTGCCAATGGTGTAATCTTGATTACCACCAAGGAAGGTACACAGGGCAAGACTCACATCTCTTATCATGGCAACGTAGGCCTCCACTCAGCTACACGTTTGTACGACCGTGTTACAAACTCGGTAGAATATATGGAGTTGGCAAACTTGGCCCGCAAGAATTCAGAATTAGGCAGATTGTACGATCCTGACGTAATTGAGGCTTACCGCAACAATGCAGGTAGCGACAAGTATCCAAGTTTCGACTGGCAGGACTACATGTTCCGTACGGCTGTGGTTCAGACTCACAACCTCAATATGACTGGCGGTACAGAAAAGGCCACCTACAATGTGGCACTTAACTATGTAGACCAGCCGGGTACAATGCGAGGTTTCGACTACAAGAAGTACAACGCGACTGTCGATTTAACTGCTCACCTCACCGACTTCATCAAGTTTGGTACATATACCAGCATGATGTATGGCGAGATTGACCAGCCACGTCAGGGACAGTCGGACGCTTTCCTTTCTACTTTGTCACAGGCTCCTACCTATATGCCGTGGCTTCCAGACGATGGATCTGGTGTGAAAAAGTGGACCAGCAGCGCATATCCGAATGAGGCACACAACAAGAATATGGTGGCTATCATCGGTGACAATGCCATGAAGCGCTGGCGCAACTTCGACATCAATGCTCAGATGTGGCTTGAAGTGAAGTTGCTGAAGGGCTTGACATGGTACACTAAGGGAGCTGCCAGACTCAACTCAAGCAAGTCAAAGGACTGGAGGGGAAGCTCAACACCAACATACAACTATCACACTGGAGAACAGTCGGGTACCCTTGATAAGGGTGGAGCAGGTCTGACAGTATCTGACAGCCGTGTGTTCTACACCAACTTATATACATATCTGCGTTACGACCTCTCGCTGATGAACAAGGCTCATAACATCAGTGCTATGATTGGTTACAACCAGGAGAATGAGAAGACCGAGACATTGAGTGCTTACCGTAAGGAGTATGCGTTCGATCTTCCTACTATCGATGCTGGTGGCACAGCGAATTGGTCGAACGGCGGTGGCGAGCAGGAATGGGCTATCCAGTCGCTCTTTGGTCGTCTGAACTACAACTTCAAGGAACGTTATCTCTTTGAGGCAAATATGCGTTATGACGGCACTTCACGTATTTCTAAGGAAAACCGTTGGGGTGTATTCCCGTCGTTCTCAGGTGCATGGCGTGTGACAGAGGAACCGTTCATTCAGAAGCTCAACTGCTCATGGCTCGACAACTTCAAGGTGCGTGCAAGCTGGGGTCAGTTAGGTAACCAGAACATCGGACTCTATCCGTATCAGGCTATGATCTCGCATGTCTACGACTATCCTTTCTCTAAGACAACTGACGGTGTTGTGTCTGGCTATCAGCAGACTGCCTATGCCAACAGAAACATCAAGTGGGAGACAACCACAATTACCGACTTCGGTTTCGACCTTAAGGTGCTTCGCGGTCTTAGCGTTACATTCGACTGGTATAGCAAGGTGACTAAGGACATTCTCCGTTCATCGCAGGTGTCTGGACTTCTCGGATTGTCTGCACCTACTGTAAACAACGGAACTGTAAAGAACACTGGTATCGAGTTGGCTATCAACTATAGCGATATGGTTAAGAAGGGTGCTCTCGCAGGCATGCAGTATACTGCTGGTGTGTATTTCGACCGTTCGCGCAACAAGCTCACCAAGTTTGGTGCCGAGGAAATCAGCGGCTACAACATTCGTCGTGAGGGACTTCCTTACAACGAGTATTACATGCTGGAGTGTATCGGAGTATTTGCCGATCAGAACGAGGTAAACAACTCACCCAAGCAGTATAATGACGATACTAAGCCTGGCGACCTTAAGTATAAGGATATTTCAGGACCCGACGGCAAGCCTGACGGCAAGATTGACGACTACGACCGTCGTACATTCTCTGGACGCTTCCCCGGTTTTGAGTATGGCATCAACGCAAGTGCAAGCTGGAAGGGATTCGACCTTTCGCTCATTGGTCAGGGCGTAGCAGACAAGAAGTTCTACACCAATGAGTGGGGTGTATATCCATTCCGTCAGGGTTCAGCACCCAACCGCGATTATATTAAGGGAATGTGGACTGAGGAGAATCCGTATGGAGCAACACATCCGAAACTCTATTGGGACAATATGGGTGGCTCAAAGAATACAAGAGCTAACTCATACTTCCTCAAGGATGCGTCTTACTTCCGCTTGAAGAACATCACTTTCGGCTATACGTTGCCAAGGGTATGGACCAACAAGTTGACTCTGTCGAGAGTACGCGTATACTTCTCGGGTGACAACCTCCTCACCATTACCTCGTACAAGGGTCTTGACCCGGAGCGTGATTCTGACGGACGCGATGCAGTGTATCCGCAGAACAAAATCTATTCATTCGGTATCAATGTAGAATTCTAAAAAAGCACTAACTATGAAATATATAAAAAACATATTCGCTGTGGGTGTGCTGGCGTTGGGATTGTCGTCATGTTCTGACTTTCTTGATAAGCAGCCGCCGTCTTCGCCGTCACAGAGCGTGTTCTGGAAGAGCAAGAGCGATTTTGAGTCGGCTATAGCGGGAGCATATTCTGTCGTGTACAACTGGCCGGGAGCATTGTCTGAGATTGTTCCTTGTTTTGACGGATTGACCGATAATGCCATTGGACGTCACAATGAAACAACATACGGTTCGGTACTCACCCTGGCAAAGGGTGACGTTACGCCTAATTCGGACGGTTACGTATCGCAGGTGTACGACGTATGCTACAAAGGCATAACAAGAGTACATCTTGTTATGGAGAACCTTGCCAATTACAAGGGTGGAGACATAAGTGACGTAGATCGCAAGCATATGCTTGGCGAATGTCACGCCTTGCGTGGATACTATTACTCATGGTTGTATCAGTGCTACCGTGAAGTGCCGCTCGTAACCTCTACACTTACCACCGACAATATGTATCAGCCGAAGGCTTCGCGCGCAGACATCAAGAATCAGATTGTAAGTGATTACGATCAGGCTATTGCAAGTCTTTGGAACACTGCCTATAATACAGGTGAGGGCAAGGGACATTTCACCGCTGATGCAGTGCGTGCTCTCAAGGCAAGAGTACTGCTGTTTGATGCATATAATGAAGATGGCACTGCCGACAAGACCAAGATGCAGGAAGTGTTGAACACATTGGCTGAAATCAGCAACTATACTCCTGAGAACAGCTTGATGCCGCGCACACGCGACAACTTTATCACAGCCAATCAGGGTTCGTCGCCCGAGATAATGTTCTCGGTACGTTATCAGCAGCCTAACCTTACCAATAGCTTTGACCTCTACTTCGGTGCATGGGCATGTCTTGATCCTACAACCGACCTTGTCAATGCTTTCGAATGTACTGATGGCAAGAAGTGGGGTGAATCGCCTCTTACAGTTCGTCCTGATGAGAGCGTGCTCTATTCGTCATCTTCAACAGAAGCCCAGAAAAGAGCAGAGCGTGCCAAGATGTTCCAGAACCGTGACGAGCGTCTTGTTGATGCAGTGGTTAACACACGCTTTACAAGTTTTGAACGCGACGGACTTGCAGGTGCTGACAATGTTGAGGTGACAGAAACAGGTAATGCTTCATTCACTGGTTTTGGTGTAAAGAAGATTCTGCAGCCAACAAAGTCAATGCCTGACTATAACACAGTGTCGGATGCTGACGTAGTAATTATGCGATATGCTCACGTGTTGCTTATGATAGCTGAGGCTGAGAATGAGGTTAACGGACCTACCGAAAAGGCTCTTAAGGCAATAAACGCTGTACGTACTCGTTCGCATCAGCCTGCTATTGACGGAGCAAACCTTACACAGGCTGAATTGCGTGAACGCATACGCAATGAATGGCGTGTGGAGACTTGCTTTGAAGGCTTGCGCTATTTCCAGTTGAAGAGATGGAAACTGCTTCAGCAGACTGTTGATGGTGCCGTAGATCCTGCTTATCCTGCTTACAAGAAAGTGGTAACCTCTGCTTTCGAGTACTTCCCGTTGCCTCAGGGCGAAATCGACAAGGCTCATGGTGTGCTTGTACAGGATCCTAACTATCAGTAAATGAATTGCCGGTTATAGGTAATCAGATGATTGGATGTTTACCGTGTTGTTATGAACAACTGCGGTAAGCATATATAAGAAAGGTGTGCCGAAATGGATTTGTACTTATAAATTCATTTTGGCACACTTATTCTTTGTTTATTACAACTTATGTGTATCTTTGCATAACGTGACTTTTTCAAGAAACCTAAACCTATTATTTATATGAAATATCAAAGACTACTATTTGTTGCATCGCTGTTTTTAGGCTCTTTGTATGCGTCGGTTGCTTATGGCAGCAGCAATCAGCATTTGTCGGCAGATAACGGTAATGTATCCGGATTTACCAGATACAAGATGTCGGCTCCAAAAACTGATTTTGAAGTGAAGCAACAGAGCGACTCGGCTATGCAGTGGATGCACGATGCCAAGATAGGCATGTTCATTCATTGGGGGCTATATGCTGGTCCGGCATGTGGCGAATGGAACATGAATAACAAAGGTATAATACCGGAGGAATACCGTAAACTGGCTTATGCCGAAAGTGGAGACCAATATTTTGATGCCAGTCTCTACAATCCTAAACAGTGGATGGACGTGGCACGTTCGATGGGAGCGCGTTACACCGTGCTAACTACGATGCACCATGATGGATATGCCTTGTTTGACAGTCACTATATGAATGCTTTCTCTTCACGCCAGACTCTCAACCGCGACCTCGTGCGCGAGTATGTTGACGCATGTCGCAACAGTGGTATGCGTGTAGGATTGTACAAGACGCTTATCAACTGGCGCTATCCGGGCTATTACGATGTGACGGGTACTGATTGCAAACCTAATAAGTTCGGTTACACAACAGCTGCGTGGCATAAGGAGAACGCACGACTCATGAAGGAAGAACTGTATAGCGACACGCGTACGCTTATGACCGAATATGGCAAGATTGACATGATATTCTGGGACGGAGGATGGCTGGCGGAGCAGGGCGGCGACCGTGATGCTGCCTATTTCTGGGAATCGTATAAATATATTGAACCTGACAATCAGTGGCCGGTAAATCATTACTTCCTTGACCGTGACGAATCCAACGGTCGTTGGCTCGGATTGGTAGGTATGGTTCGTAAGCATCAGCCTGACATTCTGATGAATCCACGTACAGGATGGATAGGCGACTATACTTGCGACGAGGGTCCGAAACCTGTTACGGGCAAGATACGCGAGCGTATTCAAGAGAAGTGTCTCACAATAGCCGGACCGTGGGGATATTCTCCTGCAATGGACGACGAAAGTAAGATGATAAGTGTAGGTCAGTTGAAGCGTTATTTGGCTGATTGCCTTGTTCGCGGAATGAATTTTCTTATCAATGTAGGTCCCGACCGTCATGGATGTATTCCCGAGGCTGCCTCACGCCATTTAGCTAAGTTCGGCAGTTGGGTTGATGGTATTGCTGAGGCAGTGTACGGAACGTATGCTGGTCCGTGGCAACCCGTCGACGGAAAGTATGGATTCTGTTATAAGGACAACCGTATCTATGTTTATCTTCTGGGCGAATACACTTCCGACGAACTTGCTTTGCCGGCTATGGACAAGGGTTATCGTGTACGCAAAGCCTATGTATTGGATGGCGGAAGTAAGGTGACTGTTAAGCAGAAAGAGCAGACAGTGACGCTCGGCGGACTGAAACTCAAGAAGGATGAGGTTAAGGTTATTGTGCTTGAACTCAATAAGAATATATGATAAGTAGATTTGTAGTTGTACTGTACGCTCTGTTTGCTGCTTGTGCATCATTGAGTGCGCAGGGTAGTGGGGCGCATCGTGTATGGTCGGACAAGCCTGCCTTTACGCAGGTTATTGAGAACGAGAATGAACATGGACTAACATCGTGCTTGTACGATGGCGTGTACGAGGGTGACACTGTTCTGTTGCAACCTATGGCTAAGAGCTTGCCAAATAAAACAAGATATTGGGAACAGGGCGAGGAGACCAACTATCTCAATACATTGACTAATATCCTGACGCGTGGCAAGTATCCCAATCCTGTGCGGTTGTGGGAACAGGAATCCTATTTTATAGGCAACGGACGTTTGGCTGCATCTGTGCTTAACGGTAGCGGACGTGACAGATATGTGCTTAATGAGGTGTCGTATTGGTCGGGTGGACTGAACAAGGGAACCATAAACAGCAAAGGTGACAAGAGCTATGGTGGAGAAAATGGTCCGGAGATTGGCGCTGATGGATTCGGAGGTTCGCAACCAGTAGGCGATTTGATTGTCGATTTCGGCTGTCCAGTAGCAAAGAATAATTTCTGTAGAGCCATCTGTCTTGATGAAGGAACTATTAAGTCAACAGCTGTACGTAAGGGAATAGCTGTGGCGAGCACGTCGTTCTGTAGTTATCCAGATCAGGTAATGGTGGTGCACTATACTGCCGACAAAGATAAGGGGCTGGATGGCAAGATTCTTTTTGCTACACATAGGAGCGATGATAGGACAAGTGCGGTTGGTAATAGGCTGACGCAGACAAGTCGTCTTGGCAATGGAATGACTGGTATGGCTGTTGTGGAAGTGCGCAATAGCGGAGGAAGTCTGACTGTTGAAGACGGTTGTCTTAAACTGGAAGGTGCCGATTCGTGTACATTACTTATTGCTGTGGAAACCAATTATGTAATGGATTTCAAGCGGAATTTCCGTGGTGAAGATGCTGGACAACGTGCTAACAGACGCCTTGAAGCCATAAAGAATACTGACTATTCCGCTCTTTCTGCCCGTCATATTGCCGACTATAAGGCTTTGTACGACAGACTTAGTCTGACTTTGGATTGTTCTGACGCTTCGCTTGCAGCTCTGCCAACGGCAGAGCGTCTGACGGCATACAAGAATAGCCGTATGGATGTTGGGCTGGAAAACCTGATGTTCAATTTCGGACGCTATCTTATGATAGCATCGTCGCGCCCAGGTAGTCTGCCTGCTGGATTGCAAGGAATATGGAATGCGCGCATTAAAGCTCCATGGGGAAGCGACTATCACAGCAACATCAATCTGCAGATGGTCTATTGGTTGCCTGAGGTTGCCAATTTGAGCGAGTGCCATAATTCGCTGCTTGATTATCTGTATGCTATGCGTGAACCGTTCCGTATGTCTACCAATGAGTATCTTGAAGCGATAGGAAGTCACGACCGTACGAGCGATGGATGGATGGTCTATACGTCGCACAATCCGTTCGGCGGTGGTGGATGGCAGGTCAATCTGCCTGGCTCTGCATGGTATGCGCTGCATTTTTGGGAGCACTTTGCCTTTACACGCGACATTGACTATCTTAAGCGTATCGGTTATCCAGTGTTGAAGGAGATTAGCCAATATTGGGAACGTCACTTGAAGACCCTCGGTGAGGGAGGGCGAGGGGTTGAGAGCGAATATAAAGTGGTGGATGTTGCCAAGTATCCCGAACTTGCCAATATAAAGGAAGGTACGCTTGTGGTGCCTAACGGATGGTCGCCTGAGATAGGACCACGTGGTGAAGATGGTGTGTCGCACGATCAGGAGATAGTTTCTGCTCTCTTTGCCAATACTATACAGGCGGCACGTACGCTTGGCGTTGATAAGGCTTTTGCCGAACGTCTCAGCAGTGAGTTGGTGCGTATGCATCAGCCTGGAATTGGCAAGATGGGCAATCTTATGGAGTGGATGATTGACCGTGACCCCGTTACCGACCATCGTCATACTTCTCACCTGTTTGCAGTGTATCCGGGAAACCAAATAAATATGGAGGAAACTCCGATGCTGGCTCGTGCTGCGCGTCGTTCTTTGGAGTTGCGTAAGACTTCGGGCAACAGTCTGCGTGCATTCGCATGGGCGTGGCGCTCGTGTCTGTGGGCAAGACTTAGGGATGGAGAGCGTGCTCACGATATGATTGAGGGCTTGCTCTGCAACAATACGCTCGACAATCTGCTAACTACGCAGAACCTGCCATTGCAAATGGATGCTAATTACGGAGTGGCTGCTGCAATGCTTGAAACTCTCGTACAGTCGCAGTCTGGTGTGATTGAACTTCTGCCAACATCTACTGTAAAATGGCCGTCTGGTTCGGTGAGGGGTGTTAAGGCACGAGGTAATATTGAAGTCGACCTGGATTGGAAAGACGGAATGGTGACACGATGGCGACTGTCTACTGCTGAACGCAAACTATGCAAGGTGAAAGTAAAGGTAAACGGAGAGTATTTTGATGTTATGCCCGAAAGAAAAAAACAACTCTCTCGGTAGGAAATTTTTGCAACCACGTGAGGAAACAATTGCAACTACGCGAGGAAACAGAAATTTAGTGGTAAGGAAAAATAAAAAACGGTGCAAGATGCACTGCTTCCATGGTATGGAAACGAGGCGTATCTTGCACCGTTCATTTAAATCTATGTTGCCCGATTGTGACAATACGATTTATCCGTAGATAATATTGCCGTTCTCGTCGCGGTTTTCGTCGATGAACGACTTGTTGTACTGAGTCATACCGCGGAGCGACATACCCATGTTAGAGAAGCCGCCATCGTGGAACAGAGTCTGCATTGTCACCTTCTTTGTGAGGTCAGAGAACATCACGACACAGTAGTCGGCACACTCGTCAGCGCTGGCGTTGCCAAGCGGCGACATGCGGTCGCTGAAGTCGTACAGACCGTCGAAGCCCTTGATGCCGCTGCCGGCAGTAGTGAATGTAGGCGACTGAGAGATGGTGTTGATGCGCACCTTCTTCTCACGGCCGTAGATATATCCGAAGCTACGTGCAATCGACTCAAGCAACGACTTGGCATCAGCCATATCGTTGTAGCCGAAGAATGTGCGGTGTGAAGCCACGTATGTCAGTGCAAGTACCGAAGCCCCCTCGTTGAGAGCGTCGAGCTTCTTGGCTACCTGCAGCATCTTGTGGAATGAAATTGCTGAGATGTCGAGAGTCTTGTCAAGGAATTCGTAGTCCAGATCGTCGTAAGTACGCTTCTTGCGCATGTTCACGCTCATGGCGCATGAGTGCAGCACGAAGTCGATCTTGTCGCCCAATGCCTCCTGGGCCTTGACAAACAGGTTGTTCAAATCCTCTACCGATGTCGCATCAGCAGGGATGATGGTTGCGTTGGTCTTCTTGGCGAGCTCGTCGATGGTGCCCATACGGCAAGCCACTGCTGTGTTGGTCAACACAATCTGTGCGCCCTCTTCTACGACACGTTCTGCTACTTTCCACGCAATCGATGCGTCATTCAATGCGCCGAAGATGATACCGCGCTTTCCTTTCAATAAATTAAAAGACATAGTTTTCTTTCTTATATTATATAATGTATATATGCATCGCTTATGTTTTGTATTATACGATTCTTCCATTCGATTCGTCTATACGTAACATAGATTAGTCTAAATGCGGTGCAAAGGTATAACTTTTTGCACATCTGACAATGAATGTGTGCAGAAAATGCACTTTTAAGAGCGATTTTATTTGATTCGTCAATGTTTTCTGCACAAAACAAAAAGAATGTGCAATGAAAATACACCGCAACATCACAATAACATTCCGACGTCACCCTACTACTATATAGCTATACAGATAAACTTTTACTCCATTCTGCTGAAAATCCCTAAAAATGCGCTGAACAGCCTTCTTTTGCTTGATATATCTCAATTTTAAATCGAAAATACAATTTTTTCAAAACTTTTTTCTCGAAATACTTGCACGGTAAAACTATTTGTTATACCTTTGCATCCGCTTTCGAGAACGAACGAAACCTCAAGCAAAACGAGATTGAGTAGTGTTCGAGAAGCAAAAAAAGAAAGAGTTCTTTGAAAAGATTTACATAAACAGACAAGTAGTACAAGAAGCAA